>Ga0164307_10001599_pt1 | contig 10305 bp, 9 predicted proteins | sample Whisoiple_243_MG_FD_110214 | JGI IMG/M metagenome (GOLD analysis project Ga0164307, IMG submission 110214) | Soil microbial communities amended with fresh organic matter from upstate New York, USA - Whitman soil sample_243_MG | ecosystem: Environmental > Terrestrial > Soil > Unclassified >...
CGATGTGGGTAAGTGGCAGGGAGCCACGTCCACCACCCACGGAGGGCGCGTATGTCCGACGCCGTACGGGAACCTGTCGTGGTCCGGCCCGTCGTGGCGCGGCTGACCGGTGCCGCGGTGGTCCTGGTCGCGACGGTCGAGCCGGGCGGGGAATGCCACGCCGCAGCCGGCGCCACCGGCCTGCCGGACGGTTCCGCACACCCCCCGCTGCCGCCTCCCGCGGACGCGCGGGATTGTCCGACCGCGGTGAGCCAGGCCCTCAACCGCCTGCGGCCGGCGGGTGTCGACGGGCCGAATCGGCTGCTGCTGGGCGCCGAGGCGACCGGGACCTCCGACCACGGCTACCCGGTCGCCACTCATCCGGCCCGGCAGCTCGACGGACCGATCCTGTGGGCGCCGGCCGTGAAGGGCGGGGTCCCGCTGTCCACGCGCGGCGGCGATGTCGAGCTGTGCCTGGGACAGGACCTGTCCATCGGGTATCTGGACCACGACGCGACAAGCACCCGGCTCCACTTCCACCAGCCGTTCACCTTCCGGATGCCGACCCCCGAGGCCGTCGTGTCCCTCATCGCCTGAGAGCGCCGACCCGCGCGGCTCTCACCAAGCCGACCTGCGAGGCTCCCATCAACGACACCAGCCGTACACCGCCACCCTCCCCGGCCGCTCGGGGACCACTCCGCCCGGCGCGTTCCGCCAGATTCGCCGAGGCACTCCGTCTCGCGGTGGCGGAGGGGCTGCTGGGCGAGCAGCGCCCCCTCGCGGGCTTCCTGGACGCCGACGGCATACGCGACTCCGTGGACGCGCTGCGGGCGGCCTTCGCCGCCGAGCCGGGCGTACGCGTGCTGCACACCTTCGCGGCGAAGGCGGCCTCGCTGGTCCCGGTACTGCGGCTGCTCGCGGACTGCGGCATGGGCTGCGAGGTGGCGAGCCCGGGCGAACTGAGGCTCGCGGTGGAGGCCGGTTTCCCTCCGGCGCGCATCGTCCTGGACTCGCCCGCCAAGACCCGGGCCGAGCTGAGACTGGCGCTGGCCCTCGGTGTCGCCGTGAACGCGGACAGTTTCGGTGAGATCAGGCGCATCGAGGAACTCCGCTCGCCCGGCTCGCCGTCCGTTCTCGGGTTGCGCGTGAACCCGCAGGTGGGAGGCGGTTCGATCGGTGCCATGAGCACGGCGACGGCCACCTCCAAGTTCGGCGTGGCCCTGCGGGACCCCGGAGCACGGGAGCGTGTCGTCCAGACCTTCGCCGAGCGTCCCTGGCTGACCAGACTGCACGCCCACGTCGGCTCGCAAGGGTGCTCGCTGGAGCTCATCGCTGCGGGCATCGCGGAGACGTACGGGCTCGCCGAGGAGATCAACGAGGTACTGGGCACGCGCCGGATCACCGGCATGGACATCGGGGGCGGTCTGCCGGTCAACTTCTCCGACGACGAGAGCCGTCCCGCCTTCGCGGAGTACGTCACGGCGCTCCGCGCCGCGGCTCCGGGGATGTTCGACGGGCGCTACGAGCTGGTCACCGAGTTCGGCAGGTCGCTGCTCGCCAAGAACGGCTTCATCGGGGCACGGGTCGAGTACACGAAGGAGGCCGGCGGGCGCCGCATCGCGCTCACCCACGCGGGGGCGCAGGTCGCCACCCGCACGGTGTTCATGCCCGACGCCTGGCCGCTCCGGGTCGGCGCCTTCGACGGAGAAGGCAACCCCCGGAGCGGACGGACGATGGTCCAGGACATCGCGGGGCCCTGCTGCTTCGCCGGGGACCTCGTCGCCCAGGCCCGTGAACTGCCCGAACTCCACGAGGGCGACTTCGTGATCCTGTACGACACGGGGGCCTACTACTTCTCCACCCCCTGGAGCTACAACAGCCTGCCCCGGCCGGCGGTGTACGGCTTCGCGGGCGGTAGCGACGGCCTGCGGTTCGCCCCCGTGCGCGAGGCGCAGTCACTGGACTCGGTGGCGGCGGAGAGCGGACTGCGCCACGCCGACGCGCTGAGGGACTTGCGGGCGCAACCGTAGGAGCCTCCTGTCACCCGGCAGGCGCGGGCGAGGGCTCCGGCTCGGGTACGGGCTCGGGGTTCGGGTTCGGCGGCTGCGGAATGGGGTCGGGTGCGGGACCGGGCGGCACCGGCCCCGGCGGAACGGGGGGCGGCGAGGGCACGGGTGTCGGCGGCCCCGGAACGGGCGGGGGCGTCGGCGCGGGCGGTACGGGGTCGGGATTCGGGTGCGTCATCTCGGTCCTCCAACACGAACGCGACGGGTGGATCCGGACGAACGGATCCGAACGAGTGGATCTCATCTCCACCGTCTCCCCGTGCGGCTGCCCTCGCCTGCCGAGTCCATACGTACCTGCTGTGACTCCTGCGACGAGCGGCCGCACGGCCGTGCCTCCCACCCGCCGGGACGGCACGGCCGGAGCCGTACGGCCAGAGTCGTACGGCCGGGGTGCGGCGACCTCCGCGGATCAGGTCCGTGCGGGGACGGCCTGCGGGCTGCGCTCGGTGCGTGTGCCCGGCACGGGTGCCGAGGCATCCGTTCCGAGGGCGACGATCCGGTTCGCGGCGTCGACGTGCACCACGCTCGGCACCAGGGCACGCGCCTCCGCGTCGTCGACCTGGGCGTAACTGATGAGGATGACCAGGTCACCGGGGTGCACCAGGTGGGCGGCGGCGCCGTTGATCCCGATGACACCGGATCCGCGCTCCCCCTCGATGACGTACGTCTCGAGCCGGGAGCCGTTGTCTATGTCCACGATGTGGACGAGCTCGCCGGGAAGCAGGTCCGCGGCGTCCATCAGGTCGGCGTCGACCGTCACGGAACCCACGTAGTGCAGGTCGGCCTGGGTCACGGTGGCCCGGTGGATCTTGGATTTGAACATGGTACGCATCATCGAGGCGCTCCTGGCTGTAGGCTCCCTGCCTGCTTTTTTGCAGGTCAAGTGCTGTTTGCCTACTTTACAACGAGTCGCGGGCCCGGTCAGCTCCCGCTCTGCTCCACCTCGGTGGTCACCCATGCCCCCGCGGGTGCGCACCGGGAGCCACTGGAGACATGCCCGCAGAGGGATCACGTACAGGCCCAGGCCCGTGCGCGGGGCGCAAGAGGTGGCCTCCGGACACGTCCCGGCCCTTTCTCGCCATTCTGCTCCTTGCCGCTGCCACATTCCGCCGGCCTTCTCGACAGTGGAGGCGAATCGGCCTCGATCGGAAGGATCCGCTCATGCGGTGGGGGAAGACGGTCTGCACCATCGGCCTGGTCGGCGTGCTCTCGGTACCGGCGGCAGGGGTGTCCACGGCCGCGCCCGTGGAGACCCGGACAGCGGCCGCGGTGTCGTGCAGACTCCTGGACTTCATCGGGTACTACTGCGGTTACCACCTCAGCAACACCTACGCGGACCGCGGCGACTCGGGGGCAAAGGTCCAGGAGCTCCAGGCGCTGCTGGTCTTCAAGGGCTTCTCCGTGGGTTCCAGCGGCGTCGACGGCCAGTTCGGGGCCGGCACGGAATCCGCTGTGCGACGCTTCCAGACGTCCAGGGGCATCAGCTCCGACGGCGTCGTCGGCCCGACCACCTGGCACTACCTGCGCACCCCCGGCTTGTAGGGGGACGTCGGGCGGGCCGGGTCGGTCGGGCACGTCGCCCGGGGCGGGACGGACCACGGTGTCCAGGTCTCACAGGGACCGGGTGGAGGGGCGGGAGCCGGGCCGGAACCCGCTCATCGGACCAGCCGCCTGATCTCGCCCCGCACCCGGTAGAAACCCGCCTCCGCGGGATGCAGGGCGTCGACCACATAGCGCGCCCCCGGCTGGCGCATCGCTCGCGGGAACTGCACGTTCCAGGACGGTTCGAAGCCGTCGGAGACGACATGGACCCGCAGCCTGCCCGCGTCCTGGACACACTCCACGACCACGGCGCCGGGAGGCGGCAGCGTGACGGTCGTGACCGTGGCCGCCGGGGTGTAGGTGGGCAGCGCCGCAGCGGACTTGATGTCCGCGGCGACCGGCACCGTGCCCTGCTGGGCCGCCGCGACGGCCGCGGGGCTCGCGTCGAGGCAGACCAGCGATCCGTCCGTGGTGACCATGTACAGCTTGTCCTCGAAGAACTGCATGGACAGGGCCGATCCACCGCCCGTGCCGAGCTTCCACAGACGTGTGCCGTCCTCGTCGAAGCAGTACACCGACGACGAGCTGTCGCCCGCGAAGACGAAGCGGCCACCGGGCGCGGTCGCGCACGCGTACACGGCGGTGTCGCAGCGGAAGGTCGCCTCCACCACGCCCGTCGCCTTGGACAGCCGCTGCACGACGTTGCGCGCGGTGCCCGCGTACACCGAGTCGTCCTCCTGCCAGCCGAACAGCACCTGTCCCGAAGTCGGGGTGTGCCACAGCTCCCCCGAGCCGTCCGGCGCGTAGGCCGTGACGCCCTGGTGGTGTCCGTGGTAGACGGCCCGTTCGTCGGCGCGCACCATCCAGCCGTGCTCCCCGGTGGACCTGCGCGCCCACTGGTACTCGTCCTCGTGGTCGATGACCGTCAGACCTCCCGCGCGGTCGGAGACGTTCAGCACACCTTCGCGGATGTCCAGCCAGAAGATGTCCACGTCCGCAGCGATGTCGTACGCCGCGAACGGAAGCTTCGAGGAGAGGTCGTACACCTTGCCGTCGTCGCACCCCGCGTATATCCAGAAGTCGTCCGCAACCAGGCACTTGACGCCGTCGGGCAGCTTGTAGTGGGCCAGGACCTCACCGCCGTGGCTGACGGTGTAGACGTCACCCGCCTGATTTCCCACCCAGCAGCGGTCCTCGCCGACGTGGATGCCGAAGGCCGCCTGGCCGGTCCTGAACCGCCACAGCACGGGCGCCACGGCGCGGGCGGTGGAGGGCGCCGAGGTGACCTGACGGCGCGTCACCGCCCGGGCGGCACGCTGCCCTCGGACCGCCGGCGCGTATCCCTTGCGGACCTTCTCGCCGATCTTCTTGGCTGCCGCGGCCTGCGCCTTCGCCTCGGAGGGGAAGGCCGAGGTCTGTGACTGGCCGTCCGCGCCGATGCGTCCGTAGCGCACGGTGACCTCCGTCCCCTCCACGGCCACCTCGTAGAACTTGTGCGCCCCCGCGCCGTCCTGCGACAGCTCGAGATACGTGGTGGTACGCGGCATGACAGTCCCCTCGACGAGATGAACCCGGCGCTCCGTCCGCACCGTGTCCGACAAGGAGAACGCTACGGGGGACCACTGACATCGGGACGGCGGGCGGGCGCCGGTCCATGACGGACCGTCGTGGACGCGACGTGCTTCGCGAGCGGCTCGTCACACCGCCTGTTCGGGGACCGTCGGAAGGACTGTCTCGGCGATGTCGACGAGCGCGCCGTCGTCCGGGAGGGCTCCGGACGTGCTCCACACGGTGATCTCGTAGTAGCCGCCCGGGTCCTTCCCGTCGAGGGCCACGGTCAGCGTCCTGGCCGGAGGGCCTTGCCCGACAGGGCCGCCGGATCCGCCGCTCCCGAGGCCGAGGTCGATGGACATGGTGTGGTCCGAGGAGAGAACCGCGGGCCGGCCGAGGACCGAGAGCGTCTTGACGTCCGTCTCCTCCCCGAACTCCATCAGTTTCACGTACTGGGCGATCGACAGCTCGTTGTAGGTGGCCGACACGTTCACGGTGTAGGTGTCGAACCGGACCTCGGCCTCCGGTCGGGCGACCTTCCCGTCGGTCAGGAGAGCGGTGTCGCTGGTGCCGGACACCACGGTCGCGGTCTCCGTGGGCGTTCCGAGGAGTCGGGCGAGGTCGGTCCTGTTCAGTGCTTCGCACAGCTGGCCGCCGGTGACAGCCCGGGACGCCCCCGTGTAGGCACTCGGCAGCTCCTCGTCCTCCCCGCTCGGGCACGAGGGGGCCCGCGGGCTGCTGTTGTCACCGGAGGGCAGCAGATTCGGCCCCAGCCACAGTGCGGCCCCGAGTGCCGCGAAGACGGCCACGGCCGCGACGGCCTGGCCCCACGCGTTGGGTTCCTTCCGGGGAGCCGCAGGGGCGGGACGCTGTCCCGCCGGACCCTGCGGCTGCGACTGCGACCGGACGACGGCGTCGGACACCGCCCCGTCCGCGGAGACCGCAGGAGCCGGGTTCCGGCGTGCGCGCACAGCCCGGACCACCGTGTGGACGCGCACTGCGGTGGCCAGCAGGAACGCCACACCGATGGCCCCGGGCACCCATGCTTCGTCGCGGACGGCCAGATACATGATGCGTACGCCGAAGACGGAGCCGATCACGATGAACAGGGGCTCACGCACCCAGAAGGGCAGGAGGCGGAGGAGGAGACCGAGCATCCGGCGATCTCATCAGGACAAGATCGCGTTGGCTGTGACGGAAGCCATAGTTCCGGCTCTGTGCGCAACCGTGATCCGGCACTGCCCGAATCGCGCGCCGGCGTGGCACCGCCACAGCCGCCCCGGGCCTCGCGGCCCGACTAGCCGCGAGCGGCGGTCCTGGCCCGGAGGACCTCGGCCATGGACTCCTTCCGCCATCGCGCCAGGAGTTCATGGAAGGCAAACGCACCGTGGGGGTAGGCGATCGGGCCGTTCGGCCGGCCGCGCCCCTCACGGTTGTAGTAGCCGGGGGTGCAGTCGGCGTGGAACCACTCGTGGTCGGGAGCGCCTTCGGCCAGGACGGCGATCCAGGCGTCCTGGACCTCCCGGGAGGGTTCGATCAGGGCGCCTTCGGCTTCGGCGGCCGCGACGAGCGCGGCGGCGTGGACGGCCTGCTCGTCGAGGATGTGCGTGAAGTTGACGCTGCTGGCGTTCTGGAGGGACCCCATCTGGATCAGGTTGGGGAAACCGTTGCTGGTGAAGCCGTGCAGGGTGCGGGGACCCTCCTTCGCCCACGCGTGCAGGAGTTGGGTGGCTCCTCGGCCGTGCACGGGGAGCTTGCCGGAGGTGATGCCGGAGGCCCCCACGGAGAAGCCCGTGGCGAAGATCAGGCAGTCGAGTTCGTAGGTGGTGTCGCCGACCACGACACCGTTCTCGGTGATGCGCTCGATGCCGTGGGTGTCGGCCGTGTCGACCAAGGTGACGTTGTCCCGGTTGAACGCCGGGTAGTACGCGTCGGAGAAGGTGGGGCGCTTGCAGGCGTACCGGTACCAGGGCTTGAGGGCTTCCGCGGTGTCCGGGTCGGCGACGGTCTCCTCGACACGGGCGCGCAGTTCGTTCATCTTGGCCGCGTCGGCGAGCTCGTAGGCCGCTTCGAAGGCCTCGCGGTCGCCCTGCCGGCGGAAGCTGGGAAGCAGCTTCTCCAGAAGGCCTGCGGACGCGGTCCAGCGGTCGGCCACCAGATCCCGCTCGGCCGTCTCACCGGAGACGATACGGAGGTAGTTCTCGCGGCGGTCGTGCGCCCAGCCCGCACGGTCGGCGCCGACATCCGCGGCGGTGGTCCGGCAGTTGGCGCGCACGTCGACGGTCGAGGGGGTGCGCTGGAAGACGTAGACGTGTCCGGCGTCCTCGGCCAGCATGGGAACGACCTGGATGCCGGTGGCCCCGGTGCCCACGATCCCCACACGCTGACGCGCGAGTCCGGTCATGCCCCCGTCGGGGGTGCCTCCGGTGTACGCGTAGTCCCACCTCGACGTGTGGAAGGTGTGGCCCGTGAAGTCCTCGATGCCGGGGATGCCGGGGAGTTTCGGCTCGGAGAGGGTGCCGGTGGCGGTGACGACGTAGGTCGCCCGGAACTCGTCGCCGCGGTCGGTGGCCACGATCCACGTCTCCGAGTCCTCGTCCCAGGTCAGCGAGGTGACGGCGGTGGAGAACAGGGCGTCCGGGTAGAGGCCGGACTTCTCGGCGATCCGCACGGCGTGGCGACGGATCTCCTCACCGGGGGCGTACTTCCACTCCGGGACGTATCCGGTCTCGTCGAGCATCGGCAGGTACACGTGCGACTCGATGTCGCAGTGGATGCCCGGGTACCGGTTCCAGTACCAGGTGCCTCCGAAATCGCCGCCCTTCTCGACGACCCGCACACGCCGCACGCCTTGCTGCCGTATGCGCGCACCGGCGAGGATGCCCCCGAATCCACCCCCGACCACCGCGACGTCGACGGTGTCGTGGAGAGGGGCGCGCTCGGCCGGCTCCGCGGTGTACGGGTCGGCGGCGTAGTAGCCGAACTCGGCTTCCGTGTCCCGGTACTGGCCGGCCCCGTCGGGCCTCACCCGCCGCTCGCGCTCGAGGCGGTAGCGCTGCCTCAGGGCGATGAGTTCCTCGGGAACGGATGCGTGAGGGGTCGTCATGTGGGGGACCTCGATCCTGCCTGTCCGGCCGCCCCGGAGTGAACGGCCGTCCGCTACGGTAACAACAACCGGACAGTGGTGTCCGGTTGTGTCGCGGGGGTCCGTCGACTTCCGGCCAGCGGCTCCCTCGCGCTCGGGCGGACCCGGCCTCCCGACTGTCGGCCCCCGCACCCGTGACGCACCCGACCGAACAGGAAGAGTGATTCCCCCCATGCGACGACACCTGATCCGGCCCCTCGCCGTGTTCGCTGCGCTCGGCACGCTGACCCTCACGGCATGCGGCACGGAAACCCGCGAACCCGGTGGCCGGACCGCCTCCGCAGGCGCGGACCGGACCATTCGCGCGCACGAGGTCATGCAGCTGACACAGGTGCACAAGGAGACCGGGATGACCTTGCTGGAGGGCCCGACCTTCGACCGGAACGGCAAGCTGATCGTCGTCGACGTCACCGCCCCGGCCGGAAAGCCCAAGGTGATGCGTGTCGACGTCCGGAAGAAGACGTCCAGCGCGCTCCACACCGACAGCCGTGGCGCCTACACCTCGGCGCAGTTCAGCCCGTACGACGGCCGCCTCTATCTGACCGACTACGCCCACGGCGAGGTCGTGAGCCTGGCCCCGGACGGAAGCGATCCGCGGACGTTCTTCACCGGTGAGGTCGACGGCGCGCGCATGAACCCCGACGACATCGCCTTCGACGAGGCCGGCCATCTCTACGTCTCCGATTCACGCGGGCTGTCCGAGGGCGAGGCGCAGGGGCGTGTGGTGCGTATCGACCGTGACGGCACGAAGGCGACCACCCTGGCCGACGGCCTGGCCGCGACGAACGGAATCTCGTTCGACGCGGACTACCGCGGCCTGTGGATCAGCGAACTCACCCAGAACCGGATCTCCTACCTCCGTATCGACGACAAGGGAGGAGTGACGTCCAAGCACACCGCCGTGCGCGTCGACGGGGGGATCGCCCAGACCGACTCGATCGCCGTGGACGCCGACGGCAACCTCTACCAGGCGCTGCACGGCCGGGCCGCGATGGCCGTGTACGACAGGAACGGGAAGCGGCTGGCGACGGTCGAGGTGCCCGCCCGCGCGGCAGGGCTCGAATCGGCGACGAACGTGGCGATCACGCCCGGCGGGACCAAGGCGTACATGACGGTCAGCGGGCCCGCCGGCGGATACCTCTACACCTTCGACGCACTGGCGGAGGGAAGCCGGCAGTCCAACGGAGGCTGACACCGCGCCCCGGGCTCACCCTTCGTAGGGCCGGACCGGTCCCACCTCGACGCCGAGCAGCCGCCAGGCGGCCAGCGCCCGGCGTTCCCGCTCCTCACGGGTGGGGCCGGTGACGGCGCCCGTGACCATGGCGACCGCCAGCATCAGGTCGTCCGCCGCCCCCAGACGATGGCCGTCGGGCAGCCGTCCCCGCAGGCTGCGCTCGACCCGCTCGGACAGCATCGAGGCGTGCGCGCGGATGCCGGACCGGCCCCCGGCCTCGTCGGCATGCATCAGGCCGATGAAAGCCGCCGATTCCACGGCATGCCATGTCAGCACACCGAGAACTCCGGCCAGGGTCGCGCCGTCCACGGCGGCCGCCTGCTCGATCTGCCGTACGTTCTCCTCCAGGACCGCGGTCACCAGGGCGCCCCGGTCGGGGAAGTGCCGGTACAGGACGCCCTGGCCGACCCCGGCCCGGCGCGCGATCGCGGAGAGCGGGGCGTCCAGGCCGCCCGCCGAGAAGACTTCCCGGGCGGCGACAACCAGAGCGGTCCGGTTGCGCGCGGCGGCCTTCGGCCCGTCGTTCGCGGGCCGCCGCTCGTCCGGCGAAGAATGCTGTATCACCCCGGAAGAGTACCGGCCGGGCGGAATCGGACTCCGTCCGCCGGTGGAGCCGGTCCGGCACACGTCGGACAGCGCCACGGCGAGCCCGCACCGGCCGACCGCCGGCCCTGCCCGACGCGGGCCCGGCAGTCGCTACCCGTACGGGATCGACGTGTACCGCGGCCGGGTGGCCGCGCGTTCATAGGGCCACCCGGCACGACGGGAGCGGCCTCGGCCCTCACCCG
>Ga0164307_10001602_pt1 | contig 10297 bp, 10 predicted proteins | sample Whisoiple_243_MG_FD_110214 | JGI IMG/M metagenome (GOLD analysis project Ga0164307, IMG submission 110214) | Soil microbial communities amended with fresh organic matter from upstate New York, USA - Whitman soil sample_243_MG | ecosystem: Environmental > Terrestrial > Soil > Unclassified >...
GCCTGTCGGCCGAGGTGGAACTGCCGCACCCCGACCCGCGCGAACCACGGCACCTGCTCCGCGAGGAGGCCACCGCCCGGCATCAACATCCGAGCCACGACCGGGTCTGCGGCGACCGCCAGGAGTTCGTCGAACCCGGCCTCGAGACCGCGAGGCGAGCCCGCCGAGCACACGGCTGCGAGGCCGGGCAGGTCGACCAGGCGGCGCCAGGAGCGACGCAGGTCGAGGGTGTCGTCGACGGCGCGGCCAAAGGTCCACGGGACGTGCGGGAGCTGGGCGGCGAGGTAGCCGCACACCTCGGTGTCGACCTCCAGGTCGGCGTCGAGGAAGCCGAAGGCGAAGCCGGCGGCGCCCGAGCCGAGGTAGTCCTCGCCGAGCCCGACCAGGCGGGCCATCTCACCGCCGGTGGTGCTCCAGGTGTCGTTGAGCCGGAGCACGACGTGCACGGGCAGCTCGCTCGCGCGGCACACGGCGGACACCAGCGCGGGCTCGGGCGACATCCCCTCGGCGGTGGAGAGGAGCAGTCGGTCGGCTCCGCCCTCTGCCGCGCCGGACACGTCCCGCGGGTCGAGGACGGTCACCTCGAGCAGGCCGTCGCCCATGCGGCCACTGTAGGGCGAGAGGTACGCCGGGCAGGGGCGCCGCGCTCAGCGACTCTCGCCCGGTGTTGGGCGCCAGGAGCATGATGGAGAGATGGACAACACCCTGCTGTTCGACGCACGGGCCCGCGTCCTGGCCGACCTGGCGGCGCGCAACCACGCGACCCCGACGGCCGTCTCAGCGCTCGAGGACGCGGTCGAGCAACGCAAGTGGTGGGCCGAGCAGTGGCCCGAGGGGGCGCAGTACGTCGCCGGGCTGGTCGCCCAGGACGTGCAGGACGCCCTCTTCGAGGCCGTCGGCCGCTGGCCGGTCTGCAACGACTGCGGCGACCACGCCCCGGTGCACGTGCTCTACATCCAGCCGGACCTCGGCGGCCCGGACCCGGTGTGGGTCTGCGAGGAGAGCGGCGACGTGGTGGCGCCGTTGGGCGGCCTCTAGGCCTCTGCGCCGACCTGCAGCCACATGGTGAAGCGGTCGGCCCGGTAGACCGTGCGCGACACCTCGACGACCTTCTCGCCGGCCAGGCCGCGCCGCGAGTGCCGCAGCACCGAGGTGCCGGGCTCGATCTCGAGGCACTCGGCCTCCTCGGGGTTCGCGACGTCGGCGTTGATCGAGTCCTCCGCCCAGGTGGGCCGCAGTCCGCGCGCCTCCAGGGCGTCGTACAGGCTGGTCGGCATCCCGCTCTGCAGGAAGCCGGGGATCAGCACCTCGTTGAGGTAGGCGTCCTCGATGCACATCGGCTGCCCGTCCGCGCGACGCAGCCGGCGCCAGTGGATCACGGCGTCGCCCTCGCTCACGTTCAGCGCGCGGGCCACACCGGGACCGGCCTGCTCCCGTCGGGCCAGCATCGTCTGCGACTCCGCCAGCAGGCCACGCCGAGACATCTCCTCGGTGTAGCTCGTCAGCCGGCTCGCCGTACGCCGAGGGCGGGCCACGAACGTGCCTCGCCCGGGAATGCGCTCGAGCAGTCCTTCGACCACCAGCGCATCCATTGCCTGTCGTACCGTCATGCGGGCGACCCCGAAACGATGCACCAGCTCGCGTTCCGAGGGTGCAGGTGAACCGGGCGCCGCCCCCGTGACGAGAGTGCGCACGTACTCACGCACCTGGACGTGCTTGAGCGCACGTCCCTCATTCACCAGCAACTCGTCCACGGCTGAACTGTAGGCAGTGAAAAGCGTTCTCGTCCTCGGATCGCGCATGATAGATGCTGAGCGGGATTACGGGCTCATTCCGTCGCAATTGCACGGAGGACGTCCAGACGTGCTGCGCGGCGTGCCGGGAAGACCGCGGCGAGCACGCCGATGACGACCGAGAGCACCAGGAAGACCGCCAGCTGACCCACCGGGACGCTGATCACCTCGAGCCCCTGGTCGCGTACGGCGTACATCAGCGCGATCCCGAACCCGAGGCCCAGCACCACCCCGAGCACGGCTCCGAGGACGGCGATGACCACGGACTCGAGCGTGATCATCAACCGCAGCTGACCGCGGCTGACGCCGATGGCGCGGAGCAGGCCGACCTCGCGGGTCCGCTCGATCACCGACAGCGCCAGGGTGTTGACGATGCCGAGGACCGCGATCACCAGCGCCAGGCCGAGCAGCGCGAAGATCATCAGCACGAACTGGTCGATCGGCTCACGCTGCTCCTGCGCGAACTCGGCCTGGTCCTTCACCGTCACCACGGGCAGGTCGGCGACGACCGCGTCGAGGCGGTCCTGGACGCCCGGCGAGTCGTCGGTGAAGAGGATCAGCACGTTGTCGCTGTCGGGGAAGCCCGCGTCCGCGTAGTCGTCGAGCGTCATCAGCACCGGAGCCGCCACCACCGGGTTGTCCTCGAAGATCCCCGCGATGGAGAACGTGCGCTTGCCCGAGGGGAGGTTGAGCTCGAGGTCGTCACCCACACCGAGGTCCTCGTCGTCGGCCCAACCACGCTGCAGCATCACCGAACCGGCATCCAGCGCGTCTCCGTCGCTGATGTCGAGCTCCAGCGAGTCGACGTTGGCCGGGTCGACGGCGGCGACGAACTGGTTGCCGCGACCGCGCTCGGCCGAGGCGAAGCGCTCCCTGACCACCCGGTCGACGCCGTCGACCTGCTCCATCTGGTCGCCGATCGTGGGCGAGAAGCCCTGGCCGATCACGTTGCTGACCACGAAGTCGCCGACGAAGTTCTCGGCGACCGACCGGTCGACGCTGGCCTTCGCCGAGTCGCCGACGATCGCCATCGTGCAGGCGAGGGCCAGGCCGATCATCAGCGCGGACGCGGTGGCCGCCGTACGGCGAGGGTTGCGCAGCGAGTTCTGCCCGGCCAGGTTGCCGATGCTGCCGAACATCCGCGCGAACGTCATCCGCGCGGCGACGAGGAACGGCCTGCTGATGACCGGGCTCATGGCCGCGACTCCGAGCAGGATCGCGAGGATCCCGCCGCCGGTCTGCCAGCCACCGTGCGGCAGGTCGGAGAAGAGCCCGAGGGCCAGCACGACGAGTCCGGCGACGGTGAGGGCGAGCCCCCATGCCAGCCGCCGGCGCAGCGACGACTCGGGCAGTGCGATGTCGTCGCGCATCGCCTGGACCGGAGCGATCCGCCCGGTCCGCCGGGCCGGCAGCCAGGCGGCGGCCATGGTGACCAGGATGCCGACCGAGTACGACGCGATGAAGGTGCGCGGCGCGAAGATCAACGGCTGGCCGGAGAGGTCGAGGCCGAAGTTGGCGAAGAGCGCGCGGATCCCCATCGCCAGCAGGACGCCGAGCCCGAGGCCGATGGTCGCGCCGAGGACGCCGAGCACGAACGCCTCGAGCTGCACCGACCACATCACCTGCCGCTTGGACGCCCCGAGCGCACGCAGCAGCGCGAGCTCGCGGCTGCGCTGGGCGACCAGGATCGAGAAGGTGTTGACGATCAGGAACGCGCCGACGACCAGCGAGATGCCGGCGAAGATCAGCAGGAAGGTGGTCAGGAACGAGATGGCCTCCATCAGGTCCGAGGCGGACTCGTCTGCGGCGTCGTCACCCGTGACCGCCTCGACACCGTCGGAGAGCACCGGCGCGACGTCGTCGCGCAGCTGCTCCTGGGAGACGCCGTCCTCGGCGGTCACCCAGATGTCGGTGTAGGCGTCCTCGCCGCCGAGGAAGAGGTCCTGGGCGGTCGGGGTGTCGAAGGCGGTGTACGTCGCGCCGTTGAGCGAGCCTCCGCTCGGGAAGCCCGCGATGCCCACGAGGGTGGGCTGGATCCGGGCGGGTGCTGCCGGCCCACCGTCGGTCGGCTCCCCGTCAACAGGCAGGGCGATCGCGGTCGCGGTCGACGGGATGATGTCGACCTTGTCGCCGACGGCGTACCCGGCGCGCTTGGCGGTGCGCTCGTCGAAGACGACCTCGTCGGGACCGTGCGGCTCGTGGCCCTCGACGATCGCGAGCCCCTGGAGCCCGTGGCCCGCGGGTGCGTCCGACCAGTTGCCGCCGATCGCGGGCGGGCCGAACCCACTGACGACCTTGCCGTCCTTGCTGACAACGAAGACGCCGAACGCGTTGACGTTGCCGTCGACCCGGGCCGCGCCCGGGACGTCGCGCAGCTGCTCGACCAGGCTCGCGGGCAGGGTCACCGTCGAGGGCGCACCGTCCGCCGTCGTACCGCCCTCCGGTCGCACCACCACGTCGCCGACCGTCGAGGCGAAGAGCGCCGTGAAGCTGCGGCTGAGGGTGTCGGAGAAGATCAGCGAGCCCGCGACGAACGCGACGCCGAGCACGATGGCGAAGGTGCTCATCAGCAGGCGCACCTTGCGCCCGAGCAGGCTCTTCAGAGCGGCCTTGATCATGAAGCCTGCTCAGCCATCCGGTTCATCACCTCGAGGACCTGCTCGCGGGTGGGGTCGCGCAGCTCGTCGACGACGCGACCGTCGGCCAGGAACACGACCCGGTCCGTGTACGCCGCCGCCACCGGGTCGTGGGTGACCATCACGACCGTCTGGCCGTGGTCGTCGACGCTGCGGCGCAGCAGCTCGAGCACCTCCGCGCCGGAGCGGGAGTCGAGGTTGCCGGTCGGCTCGTCGGCGAAGACGATCCGCGGGCGGCTGGCGAGCGCGCGGGCGACCGCGACGCGCTGCTGCTGGCCTCCCGAGAGCTCGTTGGGCTTGTGCTTGAGGCGGTCCCCGAGCCCGACCGTCGCGATGACGTTGTCGTACCACTCCTGGTCGGGCTTGCGGCCGGCGATGGACATCGGGAGGGTGATGTTCTCCTCCGCGGTCAGCGTCGGCACCAGGTTGAACGACTGGAAGACGAAGCCGATCTCGTCGCGGCGCAGGCGGGTCAGGCCCTTGTCCTTGAGCTTGGTCAGGTCCTGCTCGCCGATGAACACCGACCCCGAGTCGGCGGTGTCGAGCGCCGCGCAGCAGTGCATCAGGGTCGACTTGCCCGAGCCGCTCGGCCCCATGACGGCGGTGAACTCGCCGGTGGCGATGTCGAGCGTGACGTCGTCGAGAGCGGTGACCAGCGCCTGGCCGGCGCCGTACGTCTTGGTCAGGTTGCGGACGCGCGCCGCAGGGGCCGGTGTCGGGGGTGCCGCCGTCATGGGTCAACACTGTCAGAACTCGCCCCGGTCTGCGGTCGAACATCTGTTCGATCTCGGCGTATGCTCGGAGACATGGACTTCCAGGGTTCACTCTTCGGGGCGCCGACGATCGAGACGCCGTCCTTCGACCACGTCGTACGCCGGGAGCTGACCCGCGGCGCCTGGGTCGACGTCTGCCCGGCCTGGCTGCCCGAGGCCGACGACGTCTTAGCCGCCATGGTGCAGGACGTGCCGTGGCGCGCGGAGCGACGGCAGATGTACGACCGCGAGGTCGCCGTACCCCGCCTGCTGCACACGTACGGCGTCGGCGAGCCGCTCCCCCATCCGGCCCTGGCGCGGGCCCGTGGAGCGCTGTCGGCGCACTACCGCCCCGAGCTCGGCGAGCCGTTCGTGACCGCCGGCTGCTGCTACTACCGCGATGGTCGCGACAGCGTCGCCTGGCACGGCGACACCATCGGCCGCGGCAAGACCCAGGACACGATGGTCGCGATCGTCTCCCTCGGCGACCCGCGCCGGCTCGCGCTGCGACCGCGGGTCGGTGGGTCGTCGATCTCGATCGAGATGGGCCACGGCGACCTGTTGGTCATGGGCGGCTCGTGCCAGCGCACGTGGGAGCACGCCGTACCCAAGGTCGCGCATGCCGGTCCACGGGTGTCGGTGCAGTTCCGCCCGCTCAACGTCTTCTGAGCGCTTGGCCGGCGTCGCCGTTGGGTACCGGCCATCCATGAGCGCCACCACCACCGAGCCGGAGGACATGGACTTCGGCCGGCTCCGGATCGCGTACGACGACCGCGTGCTCGAGCCGCGTCCCTGGACCGCCGCCCAGTCGGAGTGGGCCGGCGAGATCCTGCCGACCGCGCCCCCGGGCGCCGTGCTCGAGCTGTGCTCGGGCGCCGGCCAGATCGGGTTGCTCGCCGTCGCTGACAGCGACCGCCGGCTGGTGTGCATCGACCTCAGCCCGGTGGCCTGCGACTTCGCCCGGCGCAACGCGGACGCGGCCGGGATGTCGGACCGCGTGGAGGTCCGCGAGGGGGCGATCGACGAGATGGTGCGCGACACCGAGCGGTTCGCCGTGGTCATCGCCGACCCGCCGTGGGTCCGGCGCGCCGAGACCGGTCGCTACCCCGAGGACCCGCTCCTGGCGATCGACGGCGGCGACGACGGGATGGACGTCGCCTGGACCTGCCTCGACACCGCACGCCTGCACCTCACCCCCGGAGGCACGCTCCTGCTCCAGCTCGGCACCGTCGAGCAGGTCGACGCCGTCCGCGAGCGGCTGCGCGGCGACGAGCTGAGCGTCACCGAGGTGCGCTGGCACGAGCGCGGGGTGCTCGTGCGCGTCGACCGTCGCTAGCTGGGTCGCAGCTCCGGGGGCAGCACCTTGTGGGTGCCGTCGCACCACGGGAGCGACCCGGACTTCAGGCAGCGGCAGACCGCCGAGACCGGCCGCGTCGTGCCGTGCGGGACGCCGTCGGGGTCCTCGACCGCGTGGTTGCCCCGGATCAGCAGCGGGCCTCCGGGACAGACGATCGCCTCGGGGTGCTCGTACGTCATGCCGCCTCCTCGTCCTGCCAGTGCGCGAGCACCGAGCGGGCGACGCGGTCCTCCAGGTCGAGCGCGGTGAACGCACCGAACCACAGGTCTTCCTCGAGCCGAGGCTCCTCGGCCAGCAGGCCGCCGCAGATCACGTGCACCGCGAGCTGCTCGTGCACGGCGTCGGCCTCGACGTGCTCGGCGTAGTAGTCGACGAACTCCTCGGGGAAGCCGAGCCGCTCGAGTCCCTGCACCATCCGCGTCGATGGCAGCGAGCTCGTGGCCTCGAACGCCGCGAGGTGGCCGAGTGCGGCGCCCCGCAGCCGGCGGTGCAGGCCGAAGAGCGTCTGGGCGTTGTTCTGCTCCAGGATCTCGAGCGGCACCTCGTCGATGTAGGCGCCGTACGACGTGTCGAGCCCGCTCGCCTCCATGCCACGGGCGTAGAGGTGGTGGTGGAGGCGGTTGGGGTCGCCGGCGCCGTACTCGTCGTAGAGCAGCTCCATCAGGCCGGCCTTGGCGCGTACGCCGAGCCGGGGCACGACCCACGCGGTCGGGTCGGTCTCCATGAGGTGGTAGATCGAGCGCATCCGGGTCAGCTCCAGCACCTGCTCCCACGTCGCGTCTCGGTGCACGTACGCGGCGATCGAGGCGCCGTCGTGCTCGGCGACCCAGTCGAAGAAGCCCTCGACGAAGCCCAGCCCCGACGGCGCGGTGAACCGCGAGCGCAGCCGCCGCTCGAGGTCGCGCTCGAGCAGGCCGCGCAGGCGGAGCAGCTGGGGGTCCCACTCCAGGTCGTCGGGCACACCGGTGAGGTCGCGGTAGTGCAGCTGGTGCAGCACCCACAGCGCGAGTGCGGCGTCTCCCGCGGCGGCGTCCGGCACGGCGGTCAGCACCGCGAAGAAGTCGTCTCCCGACCGGAGCGCGCTGAAGAGCGTCTCGGTCAGGGGTCCCCGTGGGGTCGGCAGGTCCATGCTCATCGGGTACCCGCCTACGCGAGACGCAGACTCACCTTCTTGGGCGAGGTAGTACGAATGGGGCATGACCAACATCGCCACCAGCTCGGGCACCTTCGACATCGGCGGCGACCTGCCCGTCGTCCGGCTCGGCTACGGCACCATGCAGCTCCCGGGTGAGGGCGTGTGGGGGCCGGCCAAGGACCACGACACCGCGATGGCGGTGCTGCGCCGGAGCGTCGAGCTCGGCATCACGTTCTTCGACACCGCCGACTCCTACGGGCCCGAGACGGCCGAGCAGCTGCTCAAGGACGCCCTGCACCCGTACGCCGACGACGTGGTCATCGCGACCAAGGCCGGTCTCACCCGGCAGGGGCCTCACATCTGGACGCCGGTCGGCTACCCGCCGTACCTCCGCCAGCAGTGCGAGCTGAGCCTGCGCCGGCTGGGCGTCGAGACGATCGACCTCTTCCAGCTGCACCGGATCGACAAGGCCTACCCGCTCGAGGACCAGGTCGGGGAGTTCAAGGCGCTGCAGGACGAGGGCAAGGTGCGCCACATCGGCCTGTCCGAGGTGAGCGTCGACCAGATCAAGGCCGCGCGCGAGGTCGCCGAGATCACCACCGTGCAGAACCTCTACAACCTCGCCAACCGCAGCTCCGAGGACGTGCTCGACTACTGCGAGGCCGAGAGCATCGGCTTCATCCCGTGGTTCCCGCTCGCGACCGGCGAGCTGTCCAAGGAGGACGGCCCACTCGCGGAGGCCGCCAAGCACCACGAGGCCACCCCGTCGCAGCTCGCGCTGGCCTGGCTGCTGCGGCGCTCGCCGGTGATGCTGCCGATCCCGGGTACGTCGAGCGTCGCGCACCTGGAGTCGAACACCGCAGCCGCCGGCATCGAGCTGACCGACGAGGAGTTCGACGCGCTGTCGGCGCTGGGATAGGTGGCTACCCGAAGCTGACCGTCGGGGCGACGTCCTGGCCGTCGGGGGCGTCGTAGAAGTCCCGCTTGTGGACGTTCGCGATGCCGGTGAGGAACATCCACGGGATCGTCTGGGTCAGCTTGTTGAGCGTCGCCACGGCGTCGTTGTAGTACTGACGGGCGAAGGAGATCTGGTTCTCCGTCTCCGCGAGCTGCTTCTGGAGCTCGAGGAAGTTCGTGTTCGCCTTGAGGTCGGGGTAGGCCTCGGCGACCGCGTTGACCTTGACCAGGGCCTGGCTGAGCTCGGCATCGGCGGCGGCCTTGGCCGGGACGTCGTCGCCCTTCGCGGCGGTCGCGACGGCGGTGCGCGCCCGGGTGACCTCCTCGAAGACACCCTTCTCGTGGGCGGCGTAGCCCTTGACCGTCTCGACCAGGTTGGGGATCAGGTCGGCGCGCCGGGTGAGCTGGACGTCGATGCCGCCGAGCGCCTCCTGGGCGCCGATGTCCGTGGTGCGCAGCTTGTTGAAGCCGACGACGACGAAGCCCACGATGGCGACGAGCACCACGACGACGATGATGGCGATGAGCATGTGAACTCCTCAGTTCATGGGGTGCAGGGAAGGTATCGGGGTGTCACCAGGAGCCGCCGCCACCGCCACCGCCGCCGCCACCACCGCTGAATCCGCCGCCCCCTCCGGAGGACGAGGAGGACTGCGTGGCGTCGTACGCCGAGATGGCGGAGCTGACGGTGCTGTTGAAGTCGGAGACCATCGACGAGACGGCTGATCCGGCGTAGGCGCCGGCGTACGCGTGCCCGAAGTACGACGGGACCGGCGGCTCGCTGGCCATCTCGGTGCGGTACTTCTCGGCCCACTCGTCGGCGCAGCCGAAGGCGACCGCCCACGGGATGTAGGCCGTGTAGAGCTCCTGGCGGCCGGAGAAGTCGAACCGGTCCTGGGCCGACGGCGTCGACAGGATCCGCTTGAAGCCGCCGGCGCGCGACCACAGGTCGCGGCCGGCCTTGGTGCGGCGGGTGCCGGCACCTGCACGCGCGATGCCGAAGCCGAAGACGGCGAAGAGACCGGGGATGAGAGCGATGGCGGTCATCTGGAACGGGTTGACGAAGACGATGCCGAGCACGAGCACCGCGCAGGCGCCGATGACGACCCACCCGAGACCGCCGAGCCCGCTCCGGGCCATCAGGCCGTTGGAGGAAGCCCACGACGCCGTGCCCGACTCGAACGTGGACATCTCCGCCTTGAGTCGCTTCCCCGCCTCCACGTCGGTGGGCGACGCGACGAACGACGTGCCCGGTCCGCCGAGCAGGTGCGCGACGCCGGACGTGACCGGGTCCAGACCCGCCCAGCCGGCCGCGCCCTGTTTGTCGGTGATCGTCCAGGCGCTGTCGCCGCGGTCGAGGTCGATCGCGCCCTTCTCGGCGGCGTACATCAGGGTGGCGACGTACTGCTCGTCGTCGACCTGCTCGGTCACCAGGTAGGCCGCCTGGGCCGGGCCGATGCCCTCCGGCGGGGCGTACATGATCGGGAACTGCGGGTCGCGTTCGGCCGCGCGCTTGGCCAGGTAGTAGCCGAAGGCGGCCGCGAGCGCCGAGAGGATGAGGACGACCACGAGGCCGGCGACGCTGGGGCCGAACACGGCGTCAAGGGAACGCGACCACGGGAGCGTCCCGCCCGCGGGCGGCGTCGCCATGTCGAGGCCGGTCTTGA
>Ga0164307_10001603_pt1 | contig 10295 bp, 9 predicted proteins | sample Whisoiple_243_MG_FD_110214 | JGI IMG/M metagenome (GOLD analysis project Ga0164307, IMG submission 110214) | Soil microbial communities amended with fresh organic matter from upstate New York, USA - Whitman soil sample_243_MG | ecosystem: Environmental > Terrestrial > Soil > Unclassified >...
AACCTCACGAAGTGCCCGAGAACCTAGGGCGCGAGGGCGCGCGATCCCGCCGACGAGTGCCGCCGCTGCGGGTTGGCGCCGAGCACCTCCGGCGAGGCGGCGCTCTCCTTCGCGGGAGCCTTCTTGGCCGGAGCCTTCTTCGCAACCGCCTTCTTCGGCGCAGCAGTCTTCTTCCGAGCCGCCCGCTTCTTCGGTACGGCGCGGCCGTCGTGCTGCTCGAACCATTCGTCGAGCACCTGCCACGTCGACTCACGCGCACCCCGGCCGGCGAGCATGCCGAGGTGGCCACCCGGCACGATCTCGAACCGTACGTCGGAGGCGCCGGTCAGCAGCGGCAGCACGGCACGTACGGCGGCGACGGGGGCGATGCCGTCGCCGGCGCCGGCGAAGACCAGCGTCGGTGCCGTGATCGCGGACAGCGACACCGGGTGGTCGCCGAGGTCGACGGTGCCGCTCGCGAGAGCGTTGCCCTTGGCGAACCGGTGGTAGAGCTGCCCGAAGCTGCGCCCGGGATAGGCGGTCATCGCGCCGACGAACCGGTCGACCGCCTCGACCTGGGCGAGCCAGTCGGCGTCGTCGAGGTGCACGGCGACCGCGATCGGCTTGGTCACCAGCTTCTGGAACGACGTGAGCTGGAAGGCCCACCGCACCAACGGCGTCGGCGCGCCGCCGAGTGCGCGGTAGGTGCGGGTGATCGGCCCCGGCCAGTCGGTCGCCGACAGCAGCGGCCGCAGCGGCGCGACCAACGGCACCAGCGTCGTGTCGACCGGCGAGCCGAGGACCGAGAGCGAGGCGATCGGGAGGTCCGGGAAGTCGGCGGCCGCGAGCATCGCGAAGATGCCGCCGAGGCTCCACCCGACCACGTGCACGGGACGCCCGCCGGCGTGCCGCGACACCTCTCGGATCGCGGTCGGCACGACCTCCTCGGCCCAGTGCTCCAGACCGAGGTTGCGGTCGCGGAACGACACCGCGCCGTACTCGACGAGGTACGTCGGCCGCCCGCCCGTCACCAGGTGCTCGACGACCGAGCAGCCGCGGCGCAGGTCGAAGCAGGTCGCCGGCGCGGCCAGCGGCGTGACCAGCAACACCGGGTCGCCGTGAGGCTCCACACCCGGATCGGGCCGGTAGTGGTAGACCTCGCGCATCGTGCCCTCGTCGATCAGGGTCCGCGGCATCGGGCGGAGGTCGGCCAGCCCGCCGTACAGCAGGAGGTGCGCCACGTTGCCGGCGGCGGCGATCACCTGGTCGGGCTTGGGCACGAGGTCCATGCCTGCGAAACTACCCGAGGCGCGCGGGCCCACTCCTGGGACGCCGCCGACGACCCAGGTGTACGACGGTCGCGCCGACCAGCAACAGGCTCGCTCCGAGAGCGACCAGACCGAGCGTCGGCCCACCGGTGCCGGGCAGGCCGGGGCTGCCTCCCGTCAGCGCGGGCCCGGGCTCACCGCCGGGAGTCGACGGCGAGGCGACAGGCGAGGCCGGGGACGAGGGACCCGTGCTCGGCGTCGGGCTCACGGACGGGCTCGCCGACGGGCTGGCGACCGCCGGCGCGGCCACGGTGAAGCTGCTGGCACACGCGGCCGGGCAGCTCGCTCCGGTGCCGACCGGCACGATGCCGACGGCGAGCAGGGTCCCGTCGGGTGTCGTGTCTCCGACCCGGAACTGGAAGGACGCTGTCGCGGTCGCGTCGAGCACCGGAAGGTCCCAGCCGACGCCGGTCGGCGAGCTGGTGCCGGTGCCGGTGCTGACGACCAGGCTCCCGGGCACGACCGTCGTGCCGCCCACGTCGCCGCTGATCGCGATCGATCGAGGCCGTACGCCGGCGAGGCGGGCGACCCGCACGGTGTAGTCGATGACGTCCCCAGGCGCGACGACCGAACCGCTCGGTGGCGTGCTGGTGAGCCCGAGAGACCAGGTCCCGGGGATGGCGGTGCTGGTGACGGTGCAGGTGACGTCGTCGCCGTCCGCCAGCGTGACCTGACCGGCCACCACTGGGACGGTAGCGCCGCCGGTGTCCTCACACCTCCACGCGCCGGTGAGCCATCCACTCACCGGACCTGTGGCAGCGAGGGTGTAGGCGCCGACGCCCACTGCCTGGTCGACGACGGCCGCGCTCCCGCCGGGGCCGGAGACCGTGGTGGGTCCGGTGGCGCCGAGGACCCAGTCGCCGGGCCCGGCCGGGTCGCCGGTCCCGTTGGCGTCCACCTGCGTCGTCAGGGTCAGCTCGGCACTCGGCAGCACCTGGCGCAGCACGACGTCGTTGCCGTCACCACCCTGGTAGGTGATGGTCCAGGACCGGCCGCCCGCTGTCAGTGCGGCGCCCTCCGGCAACCCCGCGAAGCTGCCGGAGACGGGCGCCGTTCCTGCGTTGTCGAGCAGCAGGACGTCGCCCGACGGCGGCGATGTCATCCGCAGGTCGAGAGCGCCGTCGAGCTGTACGGCGCCGGTCACGGTGAGGTGGTCGGCCCCGTTGCCCGACACGTCCACCGCGAGCGCGGCGCCCGAGGGCAGGACGAACCCCCCGATGCTTCCGGTGCCGGACACCCTCGACCCGGCGGCCGCGGTCACCGGACCCGTCGCGCCCGAGACGACGAGCTCCCGCACCTCGCTGATGACCGGTGAGCCCGAGGCGTCGCCACCCAGGGTGACGGTGCCGGCCCCGACCAGGGTGAGCGGGAAGCCGCCGGTGATCGCCCCGGTCAGCGTGAGCGACGAGTCCGTGGCGGACGTCGAGGTGCCGAGGGTCGTCGGCGCCGTGAGCGTGACCGGGCCGGTGAGGACGGGGGAGACGCTCTGCCCGTTGGTGCGGACCCGGAGTGCCCCGGGCGCCCAGGACGACGGGACCGACGGGGCCGAGGTGCCCGAGCCGCCGATCCTGATCGGCATGGCGAACGTGCCGTCACCGAAGCCGACGGCCCCGCCCTCCTCGACGGTCACCGCGTCGGGTGCGGCGTCCGGGCCGTTGACGTCGACCCGACCCGCGGACGCGCCATCAGCGACCAGGGTCGCGATGTCGTTGGTCCCGCCCTGGAGCAGGACCTGGCCGGGGCCTACCGCGCGCATGGTCTGGCCGCCGGTGATCGCGCCGCGGAGCGAGACGATGTCCGAGTCGTAGCCGGCGGTGAACGTCGTTGCCGCCGCCAGCTCGAGCGGGACCCACCAGATCAGCTCGTGCCCGCTGCCGACCGGGGGTTGTCCCGCCAGGTCGACCGAGAAGGGCCCGGAGAGGGTCACGACGGCTCCGTTGCGGCGCTCCACCTCCCACGAGCCCGCTGAGTCGAAGCCCGCCAGGTCGAGCGACCCGATGTCCTCGAGCGTCGAGGTGTAGTCGGCAGGGGCAGCAGGGAACGTGACGAAGTCCCCGTCGCTCGGAGGCGTGCCGGACGACCACGAGGCCGGAGCCGACCAGGTGTCGTTCGCTTCTCCCGCCCAGGACACCGTTGCCGCAGCGGACGGATCAGCCACCGAGACCAGCATCGTGGCCAGCCCCACCGAGAGGCCGATGCGCCAGGTCGCACCGGCGCGCACTCCGTCAGCCTAGGCGCCGGTGCGGCTCGGCACACCGCCCAGAAAGGTGGGTGGGTCAGACCCGCTTCGCGGGTCGCACGCTCTTGCTGTGCTCGGACTGCAGGGCGCCGAGCTCCTCGAGGAACTTGTCGGCCCACGCGGCGACGTCGTGCTCCATCACCTGTTTGCGCATCGCCTTCATCCGTCGGGTCAGGTCGCGGTCCTCGGCCCGGTAGGCGTCGAGCAGCGCCGACTTCATGCCGTTGATGTCGTAGGGGTTGATCTGCCAGGCCTGCCGCAGCTCCTCGGCCGCGCCGGCGAACTCCGAGAGCACCAGGGCGCCGCCGTTGTCGAAGCGGCACGCGACGTACTCCTTGGCGACCAGGTTCATCCCGTCGCGGAACGGCGTGACGACCATGATGTCGGCGGCGCGGTAGAGCGCGGCCATCTCCTCGCGGGGGTACGACGAGTGGAAGTAGGCGATCGCCGGCTGGCCGATCTTGCCGAGGTCGCCGTTGATCCGGCCGACGAGGCGGTCGATGTCGTCACGCAGGATGCGGTACTGCTCGACCTGCTCGCGCGACGGCGTCGCCACCTGGACGAACACCGCGTCCTCGACGTCGAGCTCGCCGTCCTCGATCAGCTCGGCGAACGCGCGCAGCCGGGCGTAGATGCCCTTGGTGTAGTCGAGCCGGTCGACGCCCAGGAAGACCTTGCGGGGGCTGCCGAGCGCCTCGCGGATCTCGACCGCCCGCTCCGAGACCGCCTCGGACCGGGCCAGCTCCTCGAAGCCGGCCGAGTCGATCGAGATCGGGAACGCCGCCGCCCGCACGGTCCGGCCGTCGGGCAGGTAGACCAGGTCGCGGTGGGTCTTGTGGCCGACGCGCTGGCGCACCAGCCGCACGAAGTTCTGGGCCGCGCCGCTGAGCTGGAAGCCCACCAGGTCCGCGCCGAGCAGGCCCTCCAGGATCTGGCGGCGCCACGGCAGCTGCTGGAAGAGCTCGGTCGGCGGGAAGGGGATGTGCAGGAAGAACCCGATCCGCAGGTCCGGTCGCAGCTCGCGCAGCATCGCCGGGACCAGCTGCATCTGGTAGTCGTGCACCCACACCGTCGCGCCCTCGGCGGCCTCCTCGGCCGCCTTCTCCGCGAACCGCTGGTTGACGGCCCGGTAGGAGTCCCACCACTCACGGTGGAACTCCGGCTTCGCGACGACGTCGTGGTAGAGCGGCCACAGGGTGGCGTTGGAGAAGCCCTCGTAGTGGTTCTCGACCTCGGCGGCGGTCATCGCCATCGGGACCAGGTTCATCCCGTCGTCCTCGAACGGCTCCAGCTCGTCCTCGGTCTCGGTCCCGCCCGGCCAGCCGATCCAGGTGCCCTCGTTGGCCCGCAGGATCGGCTCGATCGCCGTCACCAGTCCGCCGGGTGACTGCCGCCAGCCCTGGCTGCCGTCGGGCAGTGTCACCCGGTCCACGGGCAGCCTGTTGGCGACGATGACCAGATCTGCCGAGCCGGAGGAAGCCACGCGGTCACCCTAGTCGGCGGCTCCAGCGCCGATGTCGACGTCCCCGTTGCCGGCCGCGCGTGCGTGTCGTGCAGGACAGACTGCGCTGATTCTCGCGACTCATCGGTGCCCGGGCCTTAGGTTGTGCGCCGTGAGGGCGACACGGGTGCTGCTGGCGATCGCGATGGTCGCGGTCCTGGCCGGGTGCGCAGCACAGCCGGGGGAAGCACCGGCAGACGCGGCCGCCCCGGATCAGGCGCCGGACCGGTTCACCATCGCTCCGGACGACTTCGACGTGCCGTACGCCGGCACGGCGGAGGACGGTCGCAAGTTCTTCCTCAGCGACCAGCTCTTCGTCACCGCGACCCGCGACCACCCCGAGTCGGCGTATGTCGGGCTATTCCTGTGGAAGGCCGACGGCACGTTCGACGAGGTGCGGGTCGACGAGGTTGCCCGACCTGAGGGCCTTCCTCCGGGGCAGGCCGGTCCCGCCGATGCACAGGACCTGGTCGACGCGCGGCTGGCCGAGCTCGGCGACTACGTCCTCGAGCCCGTCGAGGTCGAGCCATTCACCGAGAAGGTCGACGGCGTGAAGTTCGGCTGGAAGGTGGGCAGGTACGACGACGGGTCCTACTTCGTCGGCATCAGGCCGGGTGACTTCATCGTCTACTACGCGCCGTGGGACGGCCTCGAGTACGACACCTAGAACTTCAGGTGCTGGCTCAGGTCGCCGGTCTGGTCCACGAACATCGTCCGGCTGTCGAACCACCAACGGCCGTCGATCCGCTGGAACGTGTCGTGGTAGTGCCCGGTGATGATGATCTGCAGCGGCAGCACGTCGGTGGCCTGGGTGACCAGGTAGTGGGTGCGTGCGGTTGCCGTGCCCGCCTCCTCGTCGACCACGATCCGGGCGTTGGTCGTGAGGTGCTTGGTCTTCGGCGTACCCGTGTCGTCGTAGATCCGGGTGGCCATGCCGTAGAGCTCTCGCACCCGGTCGCGGCCCTCGAAGACGGTCTCCGGCGGGCCGTCCTCCTGGCCGAGGATCCGGCCGTGGGTGAAGAGCTCGGCCACCCCGTCGAGGTCGCCGGCGTCGATGCGTTCGGCGTACTCGTAGAGCAGGTTCTCGATGTCGCGCGCGCTGTCCACCGCGACAGCATAGGTTCGCGCCATGGCTGCTGGTTGGGATCTGGCGAGCGTCCTCGACGACGCCCGCCGCAAGGAGGGGCTCGACGACTTCGGGCCGGGTGACTTCGAGGAGCCGCTCGGGGTGCTGCTCGAGTCGTACGCCGGCGCGGGGCTCAACGAGATGGGTTCGCACCTGCTGCGCGGCGGTGCCGTCCATAGCCTCCGGATGCGGCTGCGGGCGACCGAGTGGTTCCGCCGGTGCCCCGAGATCGCCGAGGAGCAGGTCGTCGACCCGGTGGTCGTCGTCGGGATGATGCGCAGCGGCACCACGTTGCTGCAGCGGCTGCTCGCCGCGGATCCGCGCTTCCGGTGCGCCCGCGGCTGGGAGGTGATCGAGGTGGCACCCAAGCTGGACCACCACTGGGGCGTCGAGGACCCGCGGATCGCGAAGGCCGTGGCGCGCGAGGAGCAGTCGCGCCAGTGGGTGCCGGACCTCTACGCGATCCACCCGATGCATGCCCTCGAGGCCGAGGAGGAGATCGTCTTCCTCGCCGACGCGTTCCTCTCGCACGTGCCCGAGTCCGGCGCGCACGTGCCGGCGTACCGATCCTGGATCGACACCCAGGACTTCGCCCCGGCGTACGACCACCTGCACCGGATGCTCCAACTGCTCCAGTGGCAGCAGCGCCTGCGCGGTGAGACCGCAGAGCGCTGGGTGCTGAAGACGCCGGCCCACCTCGGCTACCTCGACGACCTGCGCGCGCGGTTCCCCGGGCTGCACGTCGTCCACCTGCACCGCGACCCCGTCGAGACGATCGCGTCCGGCGCCAGCCTCAACGCGACGCTGCACGCGATGCACGCCGACACCGTCGACCTGCACCGGATCGGTGCCGAGTGGATCGAGCGGATGGGCTGGACCTACGACCGCGCGGTCGCGACCCGCGCGGCCTGGGGCGACGATCCGTCGCTGGCCACGGACCTGCAGTTCGCCGAGGCCGTCGCCGACCCGGTCGGCCAGGTGTCACGCGTGTACGACGCCCTCGGCCTCGAGCTGACTGCCGGGGCCGAGGCCGGCATGCGCGACTGGCTCCACCGCCGCCCGCGTGAGAAGGGCCGCCCCGACTACGCGCCCGAGACCTACGGCCTCTCCGCCGAGCAGATCCGCGCGCGCTTCGCCTGAGCTCGAAACCATCCGTTCACCGATGACTGCAACGATCGGGGTCGGTCCGGCCATGTGGGAGGCATGGGAGCTCGGGAGGTGGAGGTGCTTGACGCGCGGCGTACGCAGGTGCCGGTGCGCACCGTCGTGCTCAGCTGCGTCTCGGTGCTGGTGTGGCTGGTCGTGATGCTGGTCTTGGTGCACCCGGCGCTGATGGACGTGCGGGTCTACCGGGCCGAGGGTCGAGCCCTGCTCGACGGACTGGATCTCTACGGACCGCTCGACGGCGTGCACGGCGTCAACACCTACCCGCCGTTCGCGGCGCTCGTCTTCGTGCCGGCGGCACTGGCGCCGGTCGGGTTCGTCGAGATCGCGTCGGTCGTCGTCAACCTGCTCCTGCTCGTCGTCGTGTGCTGGCAGTCGGCGCGGCTGGCGGGCGGGCGTACGTCGCTGGCGACCGTCGGCGTCCTGGCGGCGGTCGCGCTCTGGAGCGAGCCGGTCACCACGTCGCTGCTCTACGGCCAGATCAACCTGGCCCTGCTCGCCCTGGTGCTCTGGGACGTCAACCTCCCGGCCGACTCCCGGTGGCGCGGGGTCGGCATCGGCCTGGCCGCCGGCATCAAGGTCACGCCCGGCCTCCTCATCGTCTACCTGCTGCTGACCGGCCGCGTCCGGGCGGCGGTGACCGCTGGGGGCACGGTGCTGCTCACCATCGGGGTGACGGCGCTCGTCAACGCGGACGCGACCTGGGGCTACTGGACCGACCACCTCTTCGACTTCGGCCGGATGGGACGGCTCGAGAACGCCGCCAACCAGTCCGTGCGCGGCTGGCTGGTCCGCGTGCACCACACCCGGGACACCCCGCCGGCGGAGGTGCTGCTCGTCCTCGCCGTACTCGTGGCCGGACTGGCCGTCGCCGTGCTCGCCCACCGCCGCCTCGGCGACGCCTGGGGCCTGCCCGCGGCCGCCCTGACCGGCCTGCTCGTCTCGCCGATCTCGTGGAGCCACCACTGGGTGTGGTGCGTGCCGGTCCTGGCGGTGCTGTGGGTCCAGGCGCGGGTCTGGGTGATCCCGACTCTCTTCGTCTTCTGGACGTACGTCGTGTGGCTGGTGCCGCACGGCCACTCGGTCGAGCTCCACCTCAACCGGCTCCAGGTCGCGTGGTCGGGCGCGTACGCGATCTTCGCGGTCGGGTTCCTGGTGCTCGCCGCCGTAACCTCGGCACGTGCCCCCACGTTCGCCGCTGCCGCTGCGCCACGGCCTCAGCGCTGCCTGGGTGCAGACGCCGGACCGTGACGCCGTGCGCGCGTGGCCGACGATGGCGGACTGGTTGGGCCACAAGCTCGCGCCGCGGGTGGAGGTCGCGCGGCTGCTGGTCGACGGGCGCTTCGTGTACGCCGACGCCCGGCCGGTCGGTGCCGGCGACCCGTGCGTGCCGCACACCTTCGTGTGGTTCCACCGCGACCTGCGCGACGAGCCGGAGGTGCCGGGCTCGCTGCCGGTGATTCACCGCGATGAGCGGCTGGTGGTCGTCGACAAGCCGGCGTTCCTCTCGGCGATCCCGCGCGGCGACCACGTGGTGCAGAGCGTCGTCGTCCGCTTGCGGGCCGAGCTCGGGCTGCCCGAGCTGTCGACGCTGCACCGGCTGGACCGGGTGACGTCCGGGGTGCTGATGCTGGCGACCGAGCAGCGGTGGCGGGCGCCGTACCAGCAGCTGTTCGAGCGCGGCCTGGTCCGCAAGACCTACCGGGCGCTGGCACCGTGGCGCGCGGACCTCGAGCTCCCGATCACCGTCCGCAACCACATCGCCAAGCAGCGCGGCGCCTGGCGGGCCGAGGTCGTCCCGGACGCGCCGGTCAACGCCGAGACCTTCGTCGACGTGGAGTCCCGCGACGGCGAGCTCGCCGTCTACCGGCTGTCGCCGCGCACCGGCCGCACCCACCAGCTCCGGTTGCACCTCTACGGCCTGGGCATCCCGATCGTCGACGACCCGCTCTACCCCGTCGTGCGGGACGTGTCGGTCGACGACTTCTCCCGGCCGCTGCAGCTGCTGGCCAGCGAGCTGTCGTTCACCGACCCGGTCGACGGGAGCGAGCGGAGGTTCGAGACCGTCCGGCGTCTGCCGCTCTAGAGCGCCGGCCGGACCCGCTCGAGCGCCTGCTGGGTCAGCTCCCCGAGGCCGGCGAGGTCGCGCGGCTCCGGTGCCTCGGTCCACACGGCGAGCGCGGCGAAGACCGCGCCCGCCACGACCTCGGCATGTACGGCGGCGTCGAGCTGCGACTCGCCCCGCTCGGCCAGGATCGTGCGCAGCTCCCTGGACATCGCGCCCTGCCGGTCGCGGAAGGTGCGCTCGATCCGGTCGGCGCTGAGCAGCTCGGTGCGCAGCCGGGCGATCTCCAGCATCAGCCGCGGGTCGGTGGGTGCGGAGCCGAGGGCGGCGAGCACCGAGCGGATCAGGTCCTCGTCGGCCGGTCGCTCGCGCATCGCCGTCGCGAACCAGGCGAGCCGGCTGACCAGGTCGCCGAAGAGCACCTCGTCCTTGGTCGCGAAGTGGCGGTAGAAGGTGCGCTCGGTGACGCCGACCTCGGCCGCGATCGCGGGCACGCTCGCTGCCTCGAAGCCGTGCTCGACGTAGTGCCGCAGCGCCACGTCGCGCAGCGCTTCGCGGGTGCGCTCCGACTTCGTGGACATGGCGACACCCTAGCGTTTTGTCAGTACTGACATTTTGCTCGAATCCCGGTACGTTCCCTCGCATGCACCCGGTCGCCACCCCCGAACAGCACGCCCACGAGCTCGCCGCCCTCGAGCTGATCCAGCACCCGACCGTGCGCGCGGCGTACCGCGACGTCGCCGAGACCTGGCTCGGCCGGGCCAAGGCGTCGGACGCGATGCGGGCGCGCTTCGAGGCGGCGTACGAGGAGGTGATGTTCTCCGCTGCGGTGTGGTCGTCCAACCAGGACCCGTTGCGGCCGAAGGTCACCACGATCACCCGGCTGGAGCACG
>Ga0164307_10001604_pt1 | contig 10292 bp, 6 predicted proteins | sample Whisoiple_243_MG_FD_110214 | JGI IMG/M metagenome (GOLD analysis project Ga0164307, IMG submission 110214) | Soil microbial communities amended with fresh organic matter from upstate New York, USA - Whitman soil sample_243_MG | ecosystem: Environmental > Terrestrial > Soil > Unclassified >...
CGGCGCCGTGCCCAGACGCCGAGGTGATCTTTGCACGCGGCACCACTGAAGCGCCTGGTGTCGGTCCGACCGGAGAGACGTTCGTCGATTCGCTGCGTTCGCAGGTCGGCCCGAAATCGGTCGGTGTGTACGCGGTTGACTACCCGGCCACCACCGAATTCAGCACCGCCTTGGACGGTATCGCCGATGCACACGCACACATCCTCGACACCGCGGCGAACTGTCCGCGCACCAAGATGGTGGTCGGTGGATTCTCCCAAGGCGCGGCCGTCGCGGGCTTCGTCACCGCCAATGTCGTGCCCGACGGGGTGGATGCCGCTGACGTGCCTGCGCCACTGCCTACGGAAGTGACCGATCACATTTCGGCAGTCGTGCTCTTCGGCAAACCCTCGACGCGCTTCATGCGTGCGATCAACGACCCGTCGATCGTGATCGGCCCGCAATTCGTTAGCAAGACCGTGGACCTGTGTGTGGACGACGACCTGGTGTGCGATCCGCACGGGAAGAGCTTCTCCGTCCACAACCAGTACGCAGAGACCGGAATGGTGGATCAGGGCGTGGCATTCGCCGTGAATCGACTCCAGGCCGGTTGGGCGGCCGACGTTCTGGTGCCCGCTCCGGATGCCGCTGCAGCGGCACAGGCTCCGTCGGCGGTACTACCGCCTTCCGCGCCCGCGCCCGGCGCAACCGAGACCGGTCCGTCGTCGCACCTGCCGTTGGGGCCCGCCATACCTCCCGGACCCACGGCGCCGGTGGCACCGCCGCCCATCGCGCCGCTCGCGTGACGGCCTCCGCACCGCGTCACTGAACCTCGTCGGCTTGGCCGACGATTGACAGATTCGCGGCATACCCTCGGCTGGTGCGGGCGCAACGAGTCGCTGCCGTCATCGCGACGATGATGATGACCGCAGCGTGCGCGCACCCGTCGGCACCGACCACATCGGGCTACTGGCCGCCCGGGCACGACCGCGGACCCTGCGCCGTCGCCAAGCAGGAGAACGTGCCGGCCTCCATGCGCGACGGCACCGTCCTGCGCGCCGACGTCTACCGCCCGCAGACGCAGGATCCCGTCCCCGTCATCCTGATGCGCACGCAATACGGTAAGACCGGCGCACAGGCAGGCGACCGCTACCAGACCCCGGACTGGTTCGCCTCGCAGTGCTATCTCGTCGTCGTGCAAGACATTCGGGGCCAGGGCGCGTCAGGCGGTACGTTCGTCGAGTTCGCGCACGACCAGGACGACGGCTACGACACCGTCGAGTGGGCCGCGGCCCTGCCGGGATCGAACGGCAAGGTCGGCATGTACGGATCGTCGTACGTCGGCGCCACGCAGTGGCTGGCCGCGACCACCAGACCGCCGCATCTCACGACGATCGTGCCCGCCAACACCGCCTCCGACTACTACGACGGCTGGACGTACGAGGGTGGCGAGTTCCGGTTGGCGTTCGTGCAGCCGTGGGCAATCGCCTCCATCGCCACCACCGCCGCCGAGAACCGGGGCGACACCGCCGCCGTCGCCGAACTGAAGGCCGCCGCCGCAGACCCCACGCGATGGATGGACTTCCGCCCGTTCAAGGACCTGCCCCCGATGCAGCCGACCAGCCAGGCCGTGGCGCCGTGGTACTTCGACTGGATCCGGCATTCGACGCGGGACGCCTACTGGACTGGTTGGAGCATCCGGGACCGCTACCCGGCCATCGACGTCCCGGTCCTCGGCTTCGAGGGTTGGTACGACGCGTTCCTGGCCGGCGGGGTGGAGAACTTCACCGGCATGGTCGCCCACGGCGGTAGTGCGCGGGCCCGCGACAACCAGCGGCTGGTGATCGGCCCCTGGGACCACGTCGACTGGGGGCGAAACGCATCCACTCCGGCGCCGATGCTCAAGGCGATCGGTGCCGTGGCCGACAGCCCGATCAACGACCTGATGCTCGACTGGTTCGACCACTTCCTCAAGGGCCGAAACGACGGCGCCGCAGGCGATGTCGCGGGCAAGCCGCGAGTGGATTACTTCCTCATGGGCGCCAACAGGTGGAAGACCGCACCGTCCTGGCCACTGCCGCAGACCCGATGGACCACGTACTACCTGTCCGGCGACGGAGGCGCGGCGGCCCGCACCGGAGCGCTGGTGCTCACCGCCCCTGGCGATCAGCCTCCGGACAGCTACACCTACGACCCCGCGCACCCCGCACCGAGCCTCGGAGGGCACTCGTGCTGCGGCGCTCACTCGGGCCCCCAGGGACCCTACGATCAGACTCCGGTCCAGCAGCGCTCCGACGTGCTCGTCTACAGCACCGAACCGTTGCCCGCGGACACCGAGCTCACCGGGCCGACCACCGTCACGCTGTGGGCGTCGTCGTCGGCATCCGACACCGACTTCACCGCCAAGCTGGACGTGGTGAAACCCGACGGCCAAAGCATCAACCTGAACGACGGCATCGTGCGCGCCTCGCTTCGCGCCTCGCTCTCGGCGCCGACGCCCATCGCGCCGGGCGTGCCGTACCGGTACACGATCGCGGTCTGGCCGACGAGCTACGAGTTGTCCGCCGGCGACCGCATCCGCGTGGAGATCTCCAGCAGCGACTATCCGCAGTTCGCTCCCAACCCCAACACCGGTGAGCCATTCGGCCAGAGCGCCAATACTCATCCGGCCGACCAGACGGTGCTGCACGACGCCGCGCACCCGTCGTCGGTGACGCTGCCGGTGATCCCAGCGGGGTGAGCGAAACGCGCCGGGTTCGGGTCTGCACCACCTTCACCAGGTTGAGTGTCCAAAACGCGTTCTCGGGGTACTTTCCTGGTGGCGGTCATCAGGGGACCCTCGCGGGTCACTGCTGGCTTGGATATGAGCATGGGTGGCAGTGATGAGAGGGGCTCGCGTGGATGCTGCGGACGACGAGCGCGTAGCTCCCGTCGCCGCGGTCTTCAGCACCGATTCCGAGGTCGGCCGCGACCTCGCGCAGGTCGACTGGGCGGCTACCCCTCTTGGAGCACCTGCGCAGTGGCCACAGAGCCTGCAGACCACCGTGAGCATTCTGCTGGCGTCGCGATTCTCCATGTGGATGGCCTGGGGACCCGACCTGACCTTCTTCTGCAACGCCGCCTACCGGCGCGACACACTCGCCGCCAAGTATCCGTGGGCGCTCGGCCGACCGGCCAGAGAAGTGTGGGCGGAGATCTGGGACGACATCGGCCCGCGGATCGAGCGGGTGCTGTCCACCGAGCAAGCGTCCTGGGATGTCGGCCTGCTGCTGTTCCTGGAGCGATCCGGATATCCGGAGGAGTCCTATCACACGTTCTCCTACAGCCCGCTTCGCGACGACGACGGGCAGGTGATCGGCTTCCTGTGCGTGGTGAGTGAAGACACCGACCGGGTGATCAGCGAGCGCCGCATGGCGACGTTGCGGGACCTCGGGTCCGACCCCAGCGTGCTGCCGTCGGAAACGCAGATGCTCGCCGGTGCGGCGGCCCAACTCGGTCGCAACCTGAGTGACCTGCCGTTCACCCTGACCTACCTATTTGAAGACGACGGAGCCAAGCTGGCGGCCACCAGCGGGATTACCGCCGGGCATCCGGCGGCGCCGGAGTGGCTGACGGCCGGGGGTGCGACGGTCTGGCCGCTGGCCGAGGCCGCGCGCGGAGAGTCGGTGGTCGTGCCACTGGACGCGGCTCCTTACGTGGAACTGCCGACGGGAGCCTGGACCGAACCACCCACCCGCGCCCTAGTGACGCCGCTCGTTCAGCAAGGCGCCGCGCCGCTCGGGTTCATGGTCGCCGCGCTGAACCGATACCGTCCCCTCGACGACGGTTACCGCGGATTCGTGGAATTGGTCGCCGGACACGTCGCAGCCGAAATCCGCACTGCGCGCAGCTACCGGGCCGAGCAGCGTCGGGCGGAGGACCTCGCCGAGCTGGACCGGGCGAAGACCACGTTCTTCTCCAACATCAGCCACGAGTTCCGAACGCCGCTGACGTTGATCCTCGGCCCGGTCGCGGAGCTGCGCAGTCGGTTCGACGAGACGGATGAGTCGGTGCGGCGGGAGTTGGACGTCGTGCACCGCAACGGATTACGACTCGCCAAACTCGTCAACACGCTGCTCGACTTCTCTCGGCTCGAGGCGGGCCGGATGCAGGCCCGGTACGAGTCCACCGACGTGGCGGCCACAACGGTCGAACTGGCGAGCACCTTCCGGTCGGCGGTCGAGCGCGCTGGCCTGACCCTGGGGGTCGACTGTCCACCGCTCGGCGAACCGGTGTACCTGGACCGAGACATGTGGGAGAAGGTGGTCCTCAACCTGCTGTCGAACGCGTTGAAGTTCACGTTCGACGGCGCCATCACCGTGCGGGTGCGTCGGGACGCCGACGATGCCGTGGTCACCATCTCGGACACGGGGATCGGCGTGGCCGCCGCCGAGATGCCCCGGTTGTTCGTGAGGTTCCATCGCATCGAGACCGCTCGGGCGCGTTCCAACGAGGGCAGCGGAATCGGGCTGGCGCTGGTGAGGGAGTTGGTCGGACTCCACGGCGGCACCATCGCAGCCGAAAGCGTCGACGGTGCGGGCACCGCCTTCACCATCCGGCTTCCGTTCGGGACCGCGCACCTGCCCCCGGATGCCATCGACTCGACCGGGCCAACCCGCGTCCGTTCCGCGACCGCTGATCCCTACGTGCAGGAGGCGCTGCGGTGGCTGCCCGGCGCCAAGTCGCTCGATCCGAACGAAACTGAAGGGGACACAACGGAATTCGATGGCGTGGTCGCGCCAGCTGTTGCCGCAGGGGCGGTTGCGCGGGTGCTCGTCGCCGACGACAACGCCGACATGCGGGAGTACCTGGTCCGACTTCTACGTACCGCAGGCTACGAAGTCGAAGCGGTGAACGACGGGCAGCTGGCCTTGGAACGCGTACGTGCCGAGCTACCCGATCTGGTGGTGAGCGACGTGATGATGCCCGGGCTGGACGGCCTGGAGTTGGTGGCGGCACTACGCACCGACTCCCGCACCGCCGCCGTGCCGGTGCTCTTGCTGTCGGCGCGAGCGGGACAGGAAGCATCCATCGAAGGCTTGCACGCGGGCGCCGACGACTACCTCGTCAAACCCTTTGCCGCAGCGGAGCTGCTCGCCCGCGTTCGCGCGAATGTCGAACTGGCCCGACTGCGAAATCATCACGCGCGCTGGCGCACTGCCCTCGTCGATTCCCTCCAGGAGGCGTTCTTCGTCTGCGATGAGCGCGGCGCCGTCATCGAGATCAACGCGGCGTTCACCGACATCCTCGGGTTCGGCACCGACGGCCTGCCCTACGAGCCCATCTACCCCTGGTGGCCGTCCGCCGACACGGATCCCGAGGCCCACCGACAGATGGCCGAGGCCTTCGCCGACCTGGTCGACAAACCGCATGGCACCGTCACGGCGCCCGCCACCCATCGCGACGGACACCGGCTGTGGGTGACCGCCGCGTTCAACCACGTCGACGACCCGGAGACCGGCCGCCAGGTCATGGTCGGCACCTTCCGCGACGTCACTGCGGAGCACTACTTCGTCCAGCGCCAGACCGCCTTGGCGGAGTTGAATCAGTTACTCGCGCAAGCGGATACCGTCGATGAGGCACTGCTGTCGTCGGCGGAGGAGCTGCGCAGGCTGTGGCGAGCGCGGCGCGTTCTGGCGGCCACCTACGCGGGGCAGGGCACCGCATCGGGTGCGGCCGCAGGCACTCCGGACGTGGTGTGTGTCGGCGAGCCGGCGCAGTGGGCCGACCTGCCGCTGCGAAGTCGTGAGCTCATCGACGCGCTCTCCGACGGAGACCTACTCGCCACCGACGCGCACGAGCTCGGGACGGCTGGGATCGCGCTGCAACATCCCCGGGGCGTACTCGTCGTCTGGATCGAGTTGGCCGAACAACGGCCGTTCACCACCGAGGATCAGACCTTGTTGACGGTGTTGGCGGGTCGGCTCGGGCAGGGCCTCCAACGGGTGCACCAGATCGACCAGCAGCGCGAGACCGCGCTGGCGCTCCAACACGCGATTCTCGGACCCGCCGTCCTGCCCAATGGATTCGCTGTGCGCTACCAGCCGGCGTCCCACCCGCTTCAGGTCGGCGGAGACTGGTACGACCTGGTGGATCTGGACGACGGGCGCATCGCCATGATCGTCGGCGACTGCGTCGGGCATGGCCTGGCTGCGGCGACCGTGATGGGACAGCTGCGGAGTGCGTGCCGGGCACTGCTCCTGGAGAACCCCAGCCCCCGTGTTGCGCTAGCCGGTCTCGATAGGTTCGCGGCCAGACTCCCCGGTGCAGAGTGCACCACCGCGTTTTGCGCCGTGCTCGATCCCGACACCGGTGAGCTCACCTACGCCAGCGCCGGCCACCCCCCGCCCGTCCTCGTCTACGCCGACGGGAACGCCCGCATGCTGCAAGACGGCCGGGACATCCCGCTCGGGCTGCGAACCGATCGGCTGCGTCCAGAAGCGAGCCTGACGATGCCCGCGCGCGCCACCCTGTTGCTGTACACCGACGGACTGGTGGAGCGTCGCCGTCAGCCATTGGACAAGGGCATCGCGTTGGTCACGGACCTAGTCCAAGACGGAAGTGGTTCTGCCCTAGAGGATTTGGCCAGCGAGATCATGGGCCGGTTGGCACCCGACGGGGGCTACCAGGACGACGTGGCCCTGCTGCTGTACCGGCAACCCGGGCCGTTGCAGTTGGACTTTCCCGCTCACTCGAGCGAGCTCGCCGGTACTCGCACCGCCTTGCGCAATTGGCTGGGCCGAGCGGGGCTGGACCCCGACCAGACCCAGAACGTCCTCATCGCCGCGGGTGAAGCCGTCGCCAACGCGATCGAGCACGGCCATCGCGACCGTCCCGGATTCGTCAGCCTCCGTGCCAGCGCGCTGGTCGATCTGCTGCACCTGACCGTCGTCGACACCGGTATCTGGAAGATCCCGCAACCGGGCATGGACATCACTCGAGGCCGCGGCGTCACGCTCATGCGGGCCCTCATGCACGACGTCACCATTCACTCCCAAGCCGCAGGCACCACCGTCCACATGTACACGAGGATCGACAGATGACCACTCCGCTCATCGTCAACACGGACCGTCGCGACGACGGGGCGCTCGCGCTAGTGGCAACCGGAGAAATCGATCTGAGCAACGTCCACGCGTTCGCCACGGCCCTCGACGACGCCATCGCGGGCAACGACGGAGAGCGGGTGACGGTGGATCTCAGCGCCGTCGACTACGTGGATAGTGGAGCCATCAACGTGCTGTTCACCTGCGCCGAACGCATCCGGCTCATCGTCAAACCGCTTCTGATACCCGTCCTCACCGTCAGCGGGCTGACCAAACTGACCACCGTCGAATCCGCACCGCCCGCAAGGCACGGCTGATGGCGAAGTACGACCTCAATGAGCCGGCGGTGGCTCGCGCGCGTGAGCTGATCGGGGCTCGGCAGTACGTGCTCGACAGCGACTGGGGCGAAGCGCAACCGCGCGCCGACGCGCAGAACAGCTACCTCGAAACACACGATTGGGACGACTACGCGCGGTGGCATCTGGGGTTGACCGAAGGTGCGAGCGATGACACCAAGGCGCGGTACGCGTTCGTGTACGGAGACTTTCGCCGGGTTCACCGCTCCGGCCTGATCGCGTGCGTGTACCGGGCGTCGGAATGGCGGCACAAGGCGGTCGAACTCGCCGCGCACGAACTGCTGCAAGACCTCGACCGAGCGGCCGGGCTGGCCTGACCGCACGCCTCCACCCCGCGTCAACCAGTCAGTAGGCGCGTCGGCCCCGTCCTTGGCAGTGGTCAAGTCGCCGCAGCTGATGTTCCCTGCCCGGGGTCCGCGAATCGGAGGGACACTAGCGCCGTGAGCGATGACAATGCCACCACCGGGCTCGTGGTGATCGACCCCTACAACGACTTCATCTCCGAGGGCGGCAAGGTGTGGGATCGCCTCAAGGCCATTGCCGAGACCAACCAGTGCGTTCCTCACATGACCGAGGTCCTCGGCGCGGCGCGAACCGCGGGCATCCGCGTCTTCTACGCGCTGCATCACCGATACCGGCCTGGCGACTACGAGACGTGGTCGACCATCGCCCCCATCCAGAAGGCGGCATGGGGGCGCAAGACGTTCGAGTACGGCACGTGGGGCGGAGAGCTCCATCCGGACCTCGTCCCGCAGCTTGGCGACGTCGTCGCCCAAGAGCATTGGTGCTCTTCGGGTTTCGCCAACACGGATCTCGATCTACTGCTCAAGAGGCACGGGATCCGCCGACTGATCGTCATGGGGCTCATCGCCCACACGTGTGTCGAGTCAACGGTGCGGTACGGCGCCGAGCTCGGCTACGACGTCACGGTGGTTGGCGATGCGACCGCGAGCTACTCGGAACGGGAGATGCACGCCGCGCTCGAGGTCAACATGCCGAACTACGCGGCCGTCGTCACCACGAGCGAAGTCCTCGAAGCGATCTCCGCGCCGGGCCGCTGAGCGCCGAAGGGTCGGCTACTCGTCTGCGGCGCCGAGCCGTCCGACGGGATGGCGGTGAATGGGCACCGCGTGACGCGTCACGACTCCTCGGCGTCGGTGCGCTCCTCTTCGAGGCGATCCTTGCTGCGCAGGAGCCGCAGCACGGTCACCAGCGCCAGGCCGCCCACGACGTTTCCGACGACGGTGTAACCGAACCAGCCGAGCCAGTCGAGGTAGCCGAACGGCGCCTTGCCGGTGAAGAGTGCGCCGAAGATCAACAGTGAGTCGAGGATCGAGTGGAACATCTGCAGGCCGGCGAGCAGGAAGGCCCCGGCGACGGCGGCGGCGATCTTGCCTGGCACGGAATCGGTTCCGTGCTGCATGCGGGTCATCAGGGTGATGGCCATCCCACCCAGCACCGCCAGCGCCACGTGTTCGGCGGTGAGCGGCGCCGTCGCGTAGTGCGTCGCCGACTCGACGGTTTGATCGCGGAGCTGCGGGAACGCGGTCATGATCAAGCCCATGATGAGCCACCCACCGACGAGGTTGGCGGCCAACGTGCCACCCCACAACTTCAGTAGTTGCAGCGGGCTCGCGCGCTTCGCCGCCACGGTGGTGACGGGAACCAGGAATCCCTCGGTGAACAATTCGCTGCGGCCCAGTAGCAGCGCCAGGAATCCGATCGAGAAGGCCAACCCCGCCAGAAGCGGATCGTGAGTGGCGCGTAGTACCGACAGGTAGGCCAGCACACCCATGGCAACTTCCGTGCCCCCGAAGAAGCCGGTGACGAGGACCTCACGCCAGCTGCGGTGCAGTCGCTGGGTGCCTTCGTCGATCATCCGGGTGAAGGCGTCCTCGAGTTCGTCCTCGATGGGACTGTCGGACTTCCCGAGGTCGCGCTGACTCGTCTGACTCATGGCGGGGATCCTCAAGCTCGGCGATGGGCGAAGGTGAGGAGTACCCGGTTTGGCGCCGCCGTCACGCCTGCCGTCGACGGAGTGAATGCCTTCACCGGCGAGGGTCCGGTCCCGCACACCATCGTCCACGCGAGTACTGGGGCATCGACATCGAAGAGCGCACGCTGGTGCCCGCCGACGATGCAGTGGTCGGCAGCACCCGCTTCGCGGAGTGGCTTCTCATGACAGCAGCCACCTCGTGGCCCACTGGGCCCAATACGTTGGGCCCTAGGGCAGCTCACCGAGGAAGTCTCGGCGTCGGCGGGCCCACGCGGCCCGCCACGGTCCGGTCGAACGCCGAGCGCGTGATGACGGTTACGTTCGTTCGGGTCTAGCGCACGCGGGGATTCCGGGCTCCGGAGCCGCTGGCTAGGATTCGATGAATCGGCCCGCCCCCCGCCTACGGCACACCGGGAAGGCCCACGGGAAAGACGCGGTGGTGCCTATGTCGAGCGAGGGTCGGGGCGACCGGCTGCGCGGACGTGCCGCCGAGTGTGAGGCGCTTCAGGCTCTGATGGCGACCGTTCGGGCAGGCAGCTGTCAGGTGCTCGTGCTTCGCGGGGAAGCGGGCGTCGGCAAGACCACGCTGCTCGAATACACCTTGAACTTGGCGTCCGGGTTCCGGGTGGTGCAGGTGGCAGGCGTGGAGTCCGACATGGAGCTCGCGTTCGCGGGGCTGCAGCAGCTGTGCGCACCGCTGCTGAATCACCTCGACGAGTTGCCTGAACCACAGCTCGAGGCGATGAACGTGGCCTTCGGCCGGGGCGTCGGGGAGACCCCGGACCGCTTCCTGGTCGGGTTGGCCACGCTGAGCCTGATGGCGGCGGCGGCCAACGACAAGCCTCTGCTCTGCGTGATCGACGACGCGCAGTGGCTCGA
>Ga0164307_10001606_pt1 | contig 10290 bp, 9 predicted proteins | sample Whisoiple_243_MG_FD_110214 | JGI IMG/M metagenome (GOLD analysis project Ga0164307, IMG submission 110214) | Soil microbial communities amended with fresh organic matter from upstate New York, USA - Whitman soil sample_243_MG | ecosystem: Environmental > Terrestrial > Soil > Unclassified >...
CGTCGGTGACGCTGCCGATGGCGTGTGCGGCGTCCTCGATCAGCGGCATGCCGAGCCGGTCGCAGCGTTCGCGCAGCCGCCGGGCCGGGTCGGGGTTTCCGTACAGATTGGTGGTGAGGACGGCGCGGAGGCCGTTCCACACGGAGTCGGGCACGGCGTCCCCGTCGATCGAACCGTCGTCTGCGGACAGCGGGGCCTGGACGGGGCGCAGACCGGCGGCGAGGACGACGAAGAGGATGACGTCGTCGTTGACCGGGGACATCAGGATCTTCCCGCCGGGTTCGCACCAGTGGCGCAGTGCCACGTAGAGGCCGAGCCGGCAGGACGGGACGTACAGGCACTCCCGGCCGAGCCGGGCGCGCATCGCCGTCTCCAGCGCTTCCGTCACGGCACGGTCCGCAGGACCGTTCTCCCCATGAACCATGTGTTCCCCCCAGAAACCCGCCCAATGTGACCCAGTCCGTGGCACTTCGTCAACAATGCGGAAGGACCCGCCCGTTGTCCTGGGCAGGTCCTTCCGCAAGGCGTACCGGGGGGTTCCGGTGAGGCCGGGTCACTCCTCCACGGTCAGGCCCTTCCTGAGCTTGACCAGGGTCCGGGAGAGCAGCCGGGACACGTGCATCTGGGAGATGCCGAGCTCCTCGCCGATCTCGGACTGCGTCATGTTGGAGACGAACCGCATCGAGAGGATCGTGCGGTCACGCAGGGGGAGCGAGGCGATGAGCGGCTTGAGGGACTCGATGTACTCGATGCCTTCGAGCCCGTTGTCCTCGTAGCCGAGACGGTCGGCGAGGGCGCCCTCGTTGCCGTCGCCGTGGTCGTCGGGCTTGGCGTCCAGCGAGCTCGCGGTGTACGCGTTGCTCGCGGCCATGCCCTCGACGACCTCGTCCCTGCTGAGGCCGAGACGGTCGGCGAGTTCGGCGACGGTGGGCGCGCGGTCCAGTTGCTGGGACAGCTCGTCGCCCGCCTTGGCCAGGTCCAGACGCAGCTCCTGGAGCCGGCGCGGGACGCGCACGGACCAGCTGGTGTCACGGAAGAAGCGCTTGATCTCGCCGACGATGGTCGGCATCGCGAACGTCGGGAACTCCACGCCGCGGCTGAGCTCGAAGCGGTCGATCGCCTTGATCAGGCCGATGGTGCCGACCTGGACGATGTCCTCCATCGGCTCGCTGCGGGTGCGGAAGCGGGAGGCGGCGAACTTGACGAGGGCCAGGTTCAGCTCGACGAGGGTGTTGCGGACGTACGCGTACTCGTGGGTGCCCTCCTCGAGGGCTTCGAGCCGCGTGAAGAGCGTCTTCGACAGGGCCCTGGCGTCCACCGCGCCGATTTCGGCGTAGTGCGGGATGTCGGGAAGCCCTTCGAGGCCCTCGAACTCCTCGACCGGGAGGTGGTCGTCGGCGTCCGGGGCGGTGGTGCGGGTGCTGGTGCGCGGGCCGGGTACGGCGCTCGCGGCAGCGGAGTCGGAATCGGTCGGTCCCTGAGGACATGCCGACGTCGCGAGGTGGGTACGCGATACGTCGAGCCGGGGTGACATGGTTCTCCTCCATCGTTCTCGGCATATGGCTGCCGATGCCCATACGTGTTCCTGCGGTGAAGCGGCGCCTCCGAAGCCGATCGAGATTCCTGGTGGTGATGTCCCCTCTACCCTTACCCGGTTCCAGCCACGAGTTACAAGCGCCAAATCCGCCTGAATGTCCGCTTTGTGGAGTTCTCCGACTACCGTGTGGCGAGGGAAACGCGTAATGTTTCACGCACGTCGGGGGCAGCCACGATGAAGCCGCGCACACAGGGGCGCGGGTAGTGACGGACGGCGAAGAGGAACGGCATGGACCGCGGGACGGTCGGCAGCGCGAACCGGGGTCGGCTACAGGTCGACGTCCGGACCGAGGGCCGAAGCGAAGTCGTGACACCGGTGGGTGAGCTCGATCACCACACCGCCGATCTGCTGCGCGAACCTCTGGAGAGCGCTGTCGAGCACGGGCGTACACGCCTGGTGGTGGACTGCTCGGGGCTCGACTTCTGCGACTCGACCGGGCTCAACGTGCTGCTCGGCGCTCGCCTGAAGGCGGAGGCGGCCGGCGGAGCGGTTCATCTGGCCGGAATGCAGCCCGTGGTGGCTCGCGTCTTCGAGATCACGGGGGCGGAGGCGGTCTTCACCGTCCACGCCTCGCTCGAAGACGCTCTGGGCACCTGAAAAGGCGCTTTCCATGCGTCCGTCCGGCACCAGGTGCACCGACTATCGCGCGCGTCACGCTGTTGGCGTAGCGGAAGTGGGTGTCGTCACCATTCGGCCGGGCAGGAGAGATCTCGTCGGGGTCATGAAGCCCGCACACTCTGTATCTGACCAATATCTGTTCGATGGCAACACACGGTGAATCGGTGAGGTGAAGCGCTGATGAGCACCACCCGGCAGCATCCGCCGGGCGGCCTCGGCCGCGAGCCGGACGGCACGGGCCCCGCCTCTGCCGTGCCGTCCGACCGGCAGTGGCGCGCGCTCTCGCTGAGAGACGCCAGCGGCATCGTGCCGATGGCCCGCGACTTCGCCCGGTCCGCACTCCACGACTGGGGCTGGCTGCCCGCGTCCAGCGCCGACCGGCGCGCGGCCGCCGAGGACGTCCTGCTGGTCGTCTCCGAGCTCGTCACGAACGCCTGCCTGCACGCGGAGGGCCCTGAGGAGCTCCGTATCGGCTGCTCCCCCAAGAGCCTGCGGGTCGAGGTCGTCGACGGCGGCGCGGGACAGCCGGCGCCCCGCACCCCGCACCGCGCGGGGCGGCCCGGAGGGCACGGCATGTTCATCGTGCAGCGGCTCTGCCTCGACTGGGGCGTGTCGCGCACACCGGACCAGCCCGGCAAGACGGTCTGGGCGGAGCTCGCGGCGCCGGCGTAACGGCCCGCCTCTCCTCCGCCAGGATCTCCCGTACGCGCACGGACGAGGCCCCGCACCGATCGGTGCGGGGCCTCGTCCGTGGGGGCGGGTCCGTGTCAGCGGACGTTGCCCATGAGTTCCTTGACCTTGCCGCGGTACATGAAGATCGCGACACCCGCCAGGACGGCGAGCGCGGCCTGGAGCGCGACGACCCCGGTGCCGTTGAGCTCGACACCCGCGAGGGAGAGCAGGCCCGTGGTGCAGTCACCGGCGGTCACCGCCAGGAACCAGACACCCATCATCTGGCTGGCGTACTTCGCCGGGGCCATCTTCGTGGTGACCGAGAGGCCCACCGGGGAGAGCGTCAGCTCGCCGACGGTCTGCACGAAGTAGATCGCGACCAGCCACATCGCGGCGGCCTTGTGGCCGTCGCCCGCGATGGTCAGCGGCGCCAGGAAGAGGAAGAACGACGCGCCGACCAGCACCAGACCGGAGCTGAACTTCACGACCGTGCTCGGCTCCTTGCCCCGCCGGTTCAGCGCCAGCCAGAAGGCGGCGAAGACCGGGGCCAGCGCCATGATCAGGACCGGGTTGACCGACTGGTACCAGGAGACCGGGAAGTCCCAGCCGAGGACCGAGTTCTCCGCGGAGGAGTCGGCGAAGATCGCCAGGGTCGAACCGCCCTGGTCGTAGATCATCCAGAAGATGGCGGCGGCGACGAAGAACCAGATGTAGCCGGACATCTTCTTCTGCTCGGTCCGGCTGAGCTCCTTGTCGCGCTTGATGCGCACCAGGACCATGACCGGGATGATCAGACCGGCGATCGTGATCGGGACCAGCAGCCAGTTCAGCGTGTACACGCCGGTGACGACCGTGCCGATGTAGAAGACGGCCGCGATGCCGAGCCAGATCATCGACTTGCGCAGCGTGGAGGCGCGCTCGTCCGCGGAGAGCGGCTTCGGCACGACGAGGCTGCGCTCGTTCAGGTGGCGCGTGCCGAGCAGGAACTGGGCGACGCCGAGTCCCATGCCGAGCGCTGCCAGGGCGAAGCCCAGGTGCCAGTTGACGTTCTCGCCGACGGTGCCGATGACCAGGGGCGCCGCGAAGGCACCCATGTTGATGCCCATGTAGAAGATCGTGAAGCCACCGTCACGGCGCGGGTCGTCCGGGCCGTCGTAGAGGTGGCCGACCATCGTCGAGATGTTGGACTTCAGCAGACCGGAGCCGATGGCCACCAGGCCGAGACCGGCGAAGAAGGTGCCCTCGGTGGGGAGCGCCAGCGTCAGGTGGCCGAGCATGATGACGCCGCCCGCGATGGCGACGGTCTTGCGGGGGCCCCAGACGCGGTCGCCGAACCAGCCGCCGGGCATGGCGAGCAGGTACACCAGCGACAGGTAGACCGAGTAGATCGCCGTGGCCGTGGCGGGGTTCATGTGAAGCCCGTTGGGAGCGATCAGGTAGAGCGGGAGAAGGGCGCGCATGCCGTAATAGCTGAAGCGCTCCCACATCTCCGTCATGAAGAGAGTGGCCAGGCCGCGGGGGTGGCCGAAGAAGGTCTTCTCCGAACCAGAAGTACTGGCCGAGTCCTTCGTCAGGCTGGACGCCATGGTCGATCCTTGCTGGTCGGGACGCGTTCGCCTCGTGAGCGGTACGCGCCCGGTGGGGGGTAGCCGGCACCGGTGCGGGAGCGCCCCACCCCTGACGCCTCGAGGGGATTCGATCCGGCCGCCCGATCCGAAGGGAGTGCGGGGGCGGACTCGTGGGACAGACCGCTCCGGGATCCACGCCCGGGGCGCGTCCTCGCGCTCCGGGCCCGGCCCACAGGTCATTCACTGGTCGGGGCCGGCGGGAACCGGCCCATACGCAAAAGTGACCCTTGGCGCGAAAAGCTGCCCAAAGGTCATTCAGCGGTGCAACAGGCGTCGAGCAACCATACGACACGACACGCGGGGATATGGAAGGACTTGAGAGATGGATCACAGGTCTACGTGGAACCACGGTCGCATATTCGAAGGAGGATGACCGATTCGTGGACCTGACCCGTAGGGCCTCACCAGTGCCTCACCCCGGCGGGCCTGCGCGGACTACCATCACTGCATGACCCGTGTACTGCTCGCCGAGGACGACGCATCCATCTCGGAGCCACTGGCCCGCGCCCTGCGTCGAGAGGGTTACGAGGTCGAGGTCCGCGAGGACGGACCGACCGCGCTCGACGCCGGACTCCAGGGAGGCGTCGACCTGGTCGTCCTCGACCTGGGGCTCCCCGGCATGGACGGCCTGGAGGTCGCCAGGCGGCTGCGTGCCGACGGCCACGCCGTGCCGATCCTGGTGCTGACCGCCCGCGCCGACGAGGTCGACACCGTCGTCGGTCTGGACGCCGGCGCCGACGACTACGTCACCAAGCCCTTCCGTCTCGCCGAGCTCCTCGCCCGGGTCCGTGCCCTGCTGCGGCGCGGCGCGGCCGAGCCGGCCCCGCAGCCCGCCACGCACGGCGTCAGGATCGACGTCGAGTCCCACCGTGCCTGGATGGGCGACGAGGAACTCCAGCTCACGGCGAAGGAGTTCGACCTGCTCCGGGTCCTCGTCCGGGACGCCGGCCGGGTCGTCACCCGCGACCAGCTGATGCGTGAGGTCTGGGACACCACGTGGTGGTCCTCCACCAAGACCCTCGACATGCACATCTCCTGGCTCCGTAAGAAGCTCGGGGACGACGCCGCCAATCCGCGGTACATCGCCACCGTCCGGGGCGTCGGCTTCCGGTTCGAGAAGAGCTGACGTACAGAACACTCATGCGCCGCCGACTGATCAACTCCACGCTCGCCGTGGTGCTCGTCGTGATCGCCGTCTTCGGCGTCTCCCTCGTCATCGTCGAGACCCGCACCATCAGCAACAGCGCCCAGGAGAGCGTGGACGCGGAGGCCTTCCGGCTGATCAGCGTCGTCGAGAGCCGGCTGCTCGGCGCCGAGCGGATCACCCCGCAGGTCCTCGCCGAGCAGGTGGACCCCAGCCGCTACGCCCGCGTCGAGATCCCGGGGCGGTCCCCGATCGAGGTGGGCGAGCGCCCCGCGGACGGCGACTCGATCCGCAGCACGGAGACGGGGGAGCAGGGCGAGAAGGTCACCGTCGAGGAGTCCCGCTCCACCGTGACCCGGGAGGTCGGCCGCACCCTGCTGATCATCGGAGCGGTGGCCCTGCTCGCCATCATCTCCGCCGTACTCCTCGCCGTGCGCCAGGCGGACCGGCTGACCTCCCCGCTCACCGACCTCGCCGAGACGGCCGAGCGCCTCGGATCGGGCGACCCGCGGCCCAGGCACAAGCGGTACGGGGTGGCGGAGCTGGACCGGGTCGCCGACGTCCTGGACTCCTCCGCCGAACGGATCGCCCGGATGCTGACGGCGGAGCGGCGCCTCGCCGCGGACGCCTCGCACCAGCTCCGTACGCCGCTGACGGCCCTCTCCATGCGGATCGAGGAGATCTCGGTCACCGACGACCCCGACACGGTGAAGGAGGAGGCGAACATCGCGCTCACCCAGGTCGAGCGGCTCACCGACGTGGTGCAGCGGCTGCTGACCAACGCCCGTGACCCGCGTACCGGCTCGGCCGTCGTGTTCGACCTCGACGAGATCGTCAAGCAGCAGATCGAGGAGTGGCGCCCGGCCTACCGCAGCGCGGGCCGCGCCGTCGTCTGCTCCGGCAAGCACGGACTGGAGGCCGTCGGGACGCCCGGCGCCGTCGCCCAGGTGCTCGCCGCCCTGATCGAGAACTCGCTGATGCACGGCGGTGGCACGGTCGCGCTGCGCACCCGCGTCACCGGCAACCAGGTCGTCGTCGAGGTCACGGACGAGGGCCCCGGTGTCCCCGCCGACCTCGGGGCGCGGATCTTCGAGCGCACCATCAGCGGCCGGAACTCCACCGGAATCGGCCTGGCGGTGGCCCGGGACCTCGCGGAGGCCGACGGGGGCCGGCTGGAACTGCTCCAGCAGCAGCCCCCGGTCTTCGCCCTCTTCCTCAGCAGGGTCGTGCCGAGCCGCAAGGAGTACGTGCGCCCGGTGCGCTGAGCACGCGGGACGCCGCCGCCGTCGTCAGTGGGCCACCGGGCCGGGTGCTACCTCGTCGGAGGGTCGTCGCTGCTCCAGAAATCGCTCCGCGTCGAGCACGGCCTCCTCGGCGGGCAGCGCCCTGAACACCCAGGTGCGGTAGGACCAGAAGCGGAACAGCGTGGCGATGCCGATGCCGAGGATCTTGAACACGTTGCTCTGGACCGGGCTGTTCCACCCGAAGCCGTACGTCGCCACGTAGAGCACGCCCGTCTCGATCACCGCACCGACGGCGCTGAACAGCAGGAACAGCGTCAGTTCCCGGGTCCGGCCGGTCTTGTCGCGGTCCCGGTAGGTCCAGTAGCGGAAGCCGACGTAGTTGAAGAGGATGGCGACGACCGTCCCCATCAGCCCGGCCCGCACCACCGGGATCTCCGTGGTGCGCCAGATCAGGTTGGAGACGGCGATGTTGACGACCAGCCCGAGTGCGCCGACCGCGCCGAACTTGGCGACCTCCCGTGCCAGCAGATCAAGCCGGGCCCGCAGTGCGCCCCGTTCGCTCATGGTGATCGCTCAGCCCCGTCCATTGGTTGCGTCAACCCGGCCATGCTAACCAGCCCTCCCGTGTGATGCCTGTGAGCCGGGAGGACCGCCCGACGGGGCTTCTTCCCGGGAGCCGGAGCGGGCCCGGCGGGGGAGGGCGAGGGTACCCGGCGGGAGAGGGTGAGGGGGACCTTCCGCACGCCCGATACCCTGGTACGCGTGACGTTCCCTGTAGTCGGCATGGTCGGCGGCGGTCAGCTCGCCCGTATGACCCACGAGGCGGGCATCCCCCTCGGCCTGAAATTCAAGCTCCTCAGTGACACTCCCCAGGACTCGGCCGCCCAGGTGGTCGGCGAGGTCGTCGTCGGCGACTACCGCGACCTGGAGACGCTGCGCGCCTTCGCCCGCGGCTGCGATGTGATCACCTTCGACCACGAGCACGTGCCGACCGAGCACCTGCGGGCCCTGGAGGCGGACGGCATCCCCGTGCGCCCCGGCCCCGACGCCCTGGTGCACGCCCAGGACAAGGGCGTCATGCGTGCCAAGCTCACCGAGATCGGCGCACCCTGTCCCCGCCACCGCATCGTCGCCGACCCGGCGGACGCCACGGCCTTCGCCGAGGAGGTGGGCGGCTTCCCCGTCATCCTCAAGACGGTCCGCGGCGGCTACGACGGCAAGGGCGTCTGGGTGGTCCGCTCCGAGGCGGACGCCGCCGAGCCCTTCCGGGCCGGTGTCCCCGTCCTCGCCGAGGAGAAGGTCGACTTCGTCCGCGAGCTGGCGGCCAACATCGTCCGCTCGCCGCACGGCCAGGCCGTCGCCTATCCCGTGGTCGAGTCGATCCAGGTCGACGGGGTCTGCGACACCGTCATCGCCCCGGCGCCCGACCTCGACGAACGTCTCGCGGGCGAGGCCCAGCAGCTCGCCCTGCGGATCGCGGCGGAGCTCGGTGTGGTGGGCCACCTCGCGGTCGAGCTCTTCGAGACGCGCGGACCCGACGGGGAGCCCGGCATCCTCGTCAACGAGCTCGCGATGCGCCCGCACAACTCCGGGCACTGGACCCAGGACGGCGCGGTCACCTCGCAGTTCGCCAACCACGTGCGGGCCGTGCTGGACCTCCCGCTCGGCGACCCCCGCCCGCGCGCCACCTGGACGGTCATGTCCAACGTCCTCGGCGGCGACTACCCGGACATGTACCAGGCGTACCTGCACTGCATGGCCCGCGACCCCCAGCTCAAGATCCACATGTACGGCAAGGACGTGAAGCCCGGCCGCAAGGTGGGCCACGTCAACACCTACGGCGACGATCTGGCGGACGTGCGGGAGCGCGCCCGGCACGCGGCCGACTACCTGCGAGGAACGATCACCGAATGACCGCACCAGGCTCCGCCCCCGTCGTCGGCATCGTCATGGGCTCGGACTCCGACTGGCCCGTGATGGAAGCGGCCGCCAAGGCCCTCGACGAGTTCGAGATCCCCTACGAGGTCGACGTCGTCTCCGCCCACCGCATGCCGCACGAGATGATCGCGTACGGCGAGTCGGCTGCGGACCGCGGCCTCAAGGCGGTCATCGCGGGAGCGGGAGGCGCGGCGCACCTGCCCGGCATGCTCGCCTCCGTCACCCCGCTGCCCGTGATCGGCGTCCCGGTCCCGCTGAAGTACCTCGACGGCATGGACAGCCTGCTCTCCATCGTCCAGATGCCCGCCGGCGTCCCCGTCGCCACCGTGTCCGTCGGCGGCGCCCGCAACGCGGGTCTGCTCGCCGCCCGCATCCTCGCCGCCCACGACGGTGAGCTGCTGGCCCGGATGAAGGACTTCCAGCAGGAGCTCAAGGACCAGGCGACGGAGAAGGGCAAGCGGCTGCGCGCCAAGACCCAGGGCGCGGACCACTTCGGCTTCGGGAAGTAGGCACACGGTGGACCACCTGGACCGAGCCCGGCAGCTCCTCGCCGGCCACCCCGTCGTCGACGGCCACAACGACCTCCCCTGGGCGCTGCGCGAGCAGGTCGGTTACGACCTCGACGCCCGCGACATCTCCCGGGACCAGACCGGCACCCTGCACACCGACATCCCGCGGCTGCGGGCCGGCGGCGTCGGCGCGCAGTTCTGGTCCGTCTACGTCGCACCCCATCTGGCCGGCGACGACGCGGTGAGCGCCACGCTGGAGCAGATCGACGTCGTCGGCGAGATGCTGGCCCGCTACCCGGACGACCTGCGCCGCGCCCTGACGGCGGACGACATGGAGAAGGCCCGCGCCGAGGGCCGTATCGCCTCCCTGATGGGGGCCGAGGGCGGCCACTCCATCAACAACTCCCTGGCCACCCTGCGGGCCCTGCACACCCTGGGCGTCCGCTACATGACGCTCACGCACAACGACAACACCGACTGGGCGGACTCGGCGACCGACTCCCCGCGCGTCGGCGGGCTGTCGGAGTTCGGCCGTGAGGTCGTGCGCGAGATGAACCGCGTCGGGATGCTGGTCGACCTCTCCCATGTGGCGGCCACCACCATGCGGGACGCCCTCGCGACCTCGGTGGCGCCGGTGATCTTCTCGCACTCCTCCGCCCGGGCGGTCTGCGACCACCCGCGCAACATCCCCGACGACGTGCTGCGGATGCTCGCGGCCAACGGCGGTGTGGCCATGGCGACCTTCGTGCCGAAGTTCGTCCTGCCCGCGGCCGTCGAGTGGACGCTCGCCGCCGACCGCAACATGCGGGAGCACGGCCTGCACCACCTGGACACCACCCCGGCCGCCATGCGGATCCACGCGGACTTCGAAGCGGTCAACCCGCGCCCGATGGCCACCGTGGCGACGATCGCCGACCACCTCGACCACATGCGGGAGATC
>Ga0164307_10001613_pt1 | contig 10275 bp, 7 predicted proteins | sample Whisoiple_243_MG_FD_110214 | JGI IMG/M metagenome (GOLD analysis project Ga0164307, IMG submission 110214) | Soil microbial communities amended with fresh organic matter from upstate New York, USA - Whitman soil sample_243_MG | ecosystem: Environmental > Terrestrial > Soil > Unclassified >...
AACCCCGACGAGGTCGTCGCCATGGGCGCGAGCCTGCAGGCCGGTGTCCTCAAGGGTGAGCGCAAGGACGTCCTGCTCATCGACGTCACGCCGCTCTCGCTCGGCATCGAGACCAAGGGTGGCCTGTTCACCAAGCTCATCGAGCGCAACACCGCGATCCCGACGAAGCGCTCCGAGATCTTCAGCACCGCCGACGACAACCAGCCGTCCGTCCTCATCCAGGTCTTCCAGGGTGAGCGTGAGATCGCGCAGCACAACAAGTCGCTCGGCACCTTCGAGCTGACCGGCATCGCGCCGGCGCCGCGCGGTGTGCCGAAGATCGAGGTCACCTTCGACATCGACGCCAACGGCATCGTCAACGTCTCCGCCAAGGACCAGGGCACCGGCAAGGAGCAGAAGATGACGATCACCGGCGGCTCGGCCCTGTCGAAGGAGGAGATCGACAAGATGGTCAAGGACGCCGAGGCGCACGCCGACGAGGACAAGAAGCGTCGCGAGGAGGCCGAGGTCAGGAACCAGGCCGAGCAGCTCGTCTTCTCGACCGAGTCCTTCCTCAAGGAGTCGGGCGACAAGGTCCCGGCCGACGTCAAGACGCCGGTCGAGGAGTCGCTCGCCGACCTCAAGGCCGCCATCGCCGAGGGGTCCGAGGCCAGCGCCGACGACATCAAGGCCAAGGTCGAGGACCTCAACACGAAGTCGCAGGCCATGGGCCAGGCCGTGTACGCCACCGAGCAGGCCACCGCGAACGCCGCGGGCGCCGCCGGGGCGCAGGACGGCGCCCCCGCCGACGACACCACGCCCGGTGGGTCCGGCACGGACGACGACGACGTCGTCGACGCCGAGGTCGTCGACGACGACGAGGTCAAGGACGCCAAGTGACCGAGTCCCCGAAGCACGGCACGCCCGGCGAACAGCCTGACGTGACCGCGACGGGCGCGACGGGTGCCGGCGGCGACGCCGCCGGCACCCCGCCGCGGGCAGGCTCCGCCCACGGCGAGCGCCATCACACGTACTACGAGGGCGGCGCGGGCGCGTCGTCCGAGCCCGGTGGTGAGGACGAGTTCGACCACACCGCAACCGATTCCAACGAGACCGGCGACGCCGGCGAGTCCTCGGAGACCGAGGGCGTGGCCCTCGCCGAGGAGGACACCATGGCCGCGACGCTGCTCGCCGACCTGCAGCGGCTGCAGGCCGAGTACGTCAACTACAAGAAGCGCGTCGACCGCGACCGTGAGGTCATCCGCCACACCGCGGTCGGCAGCGTCGTCGAGTCGCTGCTCCCGGTCCTCGACGACATCCACATGGCCCGCCAGGCCGGCGACCTCGCCGGTGGCCCCTTCGCCGCGATCGCCGACAAGCTCGAGGCGACCCTCGGTCGCTTCGGTGTCGAGCGCGTCGGCGAGGCCGGCCAGGAGTTCGATCCCAACGTGCACGAGGCCCTCATGCACGTCGAGGCCGAGCTGCCCGAGGGGGCGACCGGCACGACCGTCGTCCAGGTGCTCCAGCCGGGCTACCGCATCGGCGACCGGCTCGTCCGCGCCGCCCGGGTCTCGGTTGCCGACCCCGCCTGAGACGTCCGCCGCCGGGCTGCGCACGCAGCCCGGCGGCATACCCGATGATGGGAGCAGCGTGAGAGTCACCGTGAACGAGGAGGTGCGCCATGGCTAGTCAGGACTGGTTCGAGAAGGACTTCTACGCGATCCTCGGCGTGCCCCAGGACGCCGACGCCGCGACGATCAAGAAGACGTACCGCAAGGTCGCGCGCACCATGCACCCCGACCACAACGTCGGCGACCCCAAGGCCGAGGAGCGCTTCAAGGAGGTCGGGGAGGCGTATGCCGTCCTGTCCGACCCCGAGAAGCGGCGCGAGTACGACGCGATCCGCGCCATGTCGCACGGCGGTGCCCGCTTCACCGCGGGCGGCGCGGGCGGCCAGGGCGCCGGTTTCGAGGACATCTTCTCCGCCTTCGGCGGGGCGGGTGGTCCCGGTGGGCAGCGCGTGCGCTTCGACACCGGTGGCGCAGGCGGCCAGCCCAACCTCGAGGACATCCTCGGGCAGATGTTCGGCGGTGGTGCACCCGGCGCCGGCTACGGCGGCTACGGCGCGACGGCCGGTCCACGCCCCGGAGCCGACGTCCAGGCCAACACGCGCATCGGCTTCCGCGACGCCGTCGAGGGCTCGACGGTCTCGCTCAGCTCCCCCGATCTCGGTCGCATCAATGCCCGCATCCCTGCGGGCGTCAAGGACGGGCAGCGGATCCGCCTGCGCGGCAAGGGTCGCCAGGGCGACGCCGGCGCACCGGCCGGTGACCTCATCCTCACGGTGGGGGTCGACAAGCACCCGGTCTACGGACGTGACGGCGACAACCTCACTCTCGACCTGCCCGTCACCTTCGCGGAGGCCGCGCTCGGCGCGACCGTCGCGGTCCCGACGCTCGACGGCGGGTCGGTCAAGGTCAAGGTGGCGCCGGGCACCCCGAGCGGCCGCGTCCTGCGGGTCAAGGGGCGCGGCGTCAAACGGGGCGACCACGCCGGCGACCTGCTGGCCCGCGTGCAGGTGGTCGTGCCGCAACGGCTGACCGACGAGGCCCGCGAGGCCATCGAGCGGATGGCTGCGGCCGAGAACGGCCACGACCCCCGGGCCGACCTCTTCCAGCGCGCCCGAGCCTGACGAGCGAGGTGACGACGATGGCCCGCAAGAGCGCCCGCCCCGGCGGGCACGACGACGACGCACCCGTCTTCGTCATCTCCGTCGCGGCCGAGCTGGCCGGCATGCACGCCCAGACGCTGCGGCAGTACGACCGGCTCGGCCTCGTCTCACCGTCGCGCACGCGCGGGGGCGGACGGCGCTACAGCACGCGCGACGTCGAGCTGCTCCGCGAGGTGCAGCGCCTGTCACAGGAGGGTGTCTCGCTGGCCGGCATCCAGCGCATCCTCGACCTCGAGAACCACGTGACCGCCCTCCGGTCACGGGTCGAGGAGCTCGCCGCCGACCTGGCGGCGGCCCAGGCGGCTCTGTCGGCCGGCGCCCGGGTCTTCGCGGTCGGTCCACGTGGCGAGGTCGTGGCGGTCCGACCCGGCCAGCGCCCGCCCCGCGCCCCGTCGTCGCAGGCGCTCGTCGTGTGGCGGCCCGAGCGCTAGGTTCGCGCCTCACCGAGCCGTCTGTGTGTGTCAGACTGTGCTCGCCTCAAGCAGACGGGGCGCGCCGCTGTGGAATGCCGCCGGAGGCAGTTTCTTGACCCCAGTCCCGGAGGTCGTGTGACCCCGCACCACCCTGAGGGCGGCCTGCCCGGCGCCCCCACGACGAACGCCTCGAGCGGCGGCGTGCCCTCGTCCCCGACGGGGATGCGTGACCTCTTCCTGCGCACCGACTGGTCGGCCACCTCGCTGGGGCCCGTCGAGTCCTGGCCGGCCAACCTGCGCGTCCTCGTCGACGTCTGCCTGTCGTCGCGCTTCCCCATGCTCGTCTGCTGGGGTCCGGAGCTCTCCATGCTCTACAACGACGGCTACCGCGGCCTCCTCGGCGAGAGCAAGCACCCCGGCGCGTGGGGTCGCCCCATCCGTGAGGTGTGGCCCGAGATCTGGGACGTCATCGGACCGATGCTCCATGGCGTCGTCAGTGGCGGTCCCGCGACCTGGGTCGAGGACGAGCTGCTGGTCGTCGACCGGTACGGCTTCCTGGAGGAGGCGTACTTCACGTGGTCCTTCGGCGCGATCCACGATGACGACGGCCAGGTTGTCGGCGTCGTCGACATCGCCACCGAGACCACCGCCAAGGTGCTCGCCGAGCGGCGCGACGAGATGTCCGCCCGGCTCGTGGCGGCGTTGGCCGACGCCGACACGCCCGAGGACGTGCGCATCCGCGCGCTGGAGGTGCTCGGCTCCCAGGTCAACGACCACCTCGCGAGCGACATCCGGTGGCACGTCGAGGGGGACGAGCCGCCGAGCGGAGCCGTCGACGGAGAGGTCGTGCACGTCGTCCCCGTCGTCGAGCCCGGGCTGCTCGAGCCCACCGCGCACCTGCTGCTGACCGAGAACCCCCGCCGCCCGTGGGACGCCCAGCTCCAGGTCTACGCCGAGCTGTGCGCCGCGCACGTCGCCATGGCGCTGAGCGGCATCCGCCGCCTCCAGGAGGAGCGCCACCGGTCCGAGGCTCTGGCCGAGCTCGACGTCGCCAAGTCCGACTTCTTCGCCAACGTCAGCCACGAGCTGCGCACGCCGCTGACCCTCATCGCCGGACCGGTGCAGGACGCCCTCGCCGCCGACGGCCTCGACCCCGAGCAGCGCCAGCGCTTCGAGCTGATCCTCCGCAACACCGACCGACTCGCGGGCCTCGTCGACCGCATCCTCGACCTCACGAGGCTCGAGGCCGGGGCCGTCGAGCCGCACTGGGTCCGGGCCGACGTCGAGGAGCTCGTCACCGGCATCGGAGCGAACTTCCGCCCGGCCATCGAGCGCACGGGACTCGAGTTCGAGGTGGTGTGCGACGACCTCGACCACGAGGCCTACGTCGACGTCGACATGTTCGAGCGCATCGTGCTCAACCTGCTGTCGAACGCCCTGAAGTTCACGACGCGCGGACGCATCTCGCTCCACCTGGGCGGGACCGACACCGGGTTCGCCGTCTCGGTCACCGACACCGGCATCGGCATCGCCGAGAAGGACCTCGACCTCGTCTTCGACCGCTTCCGGCAGCTCGACCGCGGCGACGACCGACGATCGCGCGAGGGCGCCGGCATCGGCCTGTCGCTCGTGCGCCAGCTCGTCGACCTGCTCGGCGGCCGCGTCGCCGTGCAGTCACGGCAGGGGAGGGGCAGCATCTTCACCGTGTCCTTCCCGTGGGGCCGGCCCGCGGAGCGGGCCGCGCTGCGCCCCTCGATCACGCCGCGCTCGGCCGAGTCCTTCATCCACGAGGCGAGCAGCTGGGTCGTGCGCGACGCGGTCGCGGCCGAGATGCAGGCGTCGTCCGCGGACCCCGAGCCGCTCCCCGGGCCGATGTCGCCGGCCACGCAGCCGGACGGCGTGCGTCCGACCCTGCTCGTCGTCGAGGACAACCACGACATGCGCGACTACATCGCGCGCCACTGCGTCGTGGACTACGACGTCGTGTCGGTGCGCGACGGGGTCGAGGCCCTCGAGCACCTGCGCGCCCGACGTCCGTCGATCGTCCTCGCCGACGTCATGATGCCCCGCATGGACGGCCTGACCCTCGTGCGCGAGATCCGGGCCGACGCGAGCCTGCGCGACCTGCCCGTCGTCCTGCTCTCCGCGCGGGCCGGCGTCGAGGCCAGCACCACCGGGCTGCTCGAGGGTGCCGACGACTACGTCATCAAGCCGTTCCAGCCCCAGGAGCTCCGCGCGCGCCTCGCCGCCAACCTCGTGCGGGCCCGATCGCGGTCGCGCGACGCCGCGTGGCTGCGGGCGATCCTCGGAGCCATCCAGGAGCCGTTCGTCGTCGTCGACGCCGAGGGCCTCGTCGTCCAGGTCAACGACGTGTTCACCCGGACCTTCGGCTGGTCGCTCGCGGACGGCCCGCTCGTGCCGCCGTACCCGTGGTGGATCCGGGAGTCGGAGTCCTCCGACGAGCACCACCAGCACCAGCGACGCATGGAGATGCTCCGGTCCGGCCGACCCGTCGAGGACGACCGCTACCGCATCCTCCGGCGCGGTGGCGGTGAGGCCTGGGTCCACGTCCGGTCGGCGAGCGTGCCGGGCACGGCGGAGCACGACGGCTTCGTCATCGTCGTCGTCCGGGACGAGACGCGCGAGCGCGAGTCCCGTCTGCGGCGCGAGCTCGCCGCCCGGATCGCCGTCGACCTCGCCACCGCGGAGGAGCTCGACCAGGTGCTCGCCACGGCCGTCACCGGCTTCACCGTGCTCTTCGACGGTGCGGTGACCCTGCGCGTCTCACCGACGAAGGGGCAGCCGGTCGTGCTGTCCCCGCGCGGACGGGTGGCCGTCGACGACCTCGAACCGGGCATCCGGCAGGGGCTCGACTCCTCGCCGCACCGCCACGACGTCCTGGTCGACGACAAGCGGGAGGGCCTGCTGCTCCTCCCGACGGCGCACGAGTCGGACTGCCGGACCTGGGTGCAGTTCGACGAGCCGCGTCTCGTCTCGAGCGACGAGCTCATCGTCGGCGACCTGCTCGCGCAGTCGCTCGGCCAGGCCGTCGACCGCGTCGTCGCGCGGCAGGCGCGCGCGCAGAAGGAGCTCCAGCTCGAGCAGGCCATCGAGAGCCACCGGCTCATCGGTCACGCCGTCGGCGTCCTCATCGAGCGCCACCGCATCACGGCGACGCAGGGCTTCGAGATGCTGCGGCAGGCCTCGCTCAACCGCAACGTCAAGCTGCGCGAGATCGCGGCGCGCGTCGTCGAGAGCGGACAGGACCCCGACCAGGCCTGACCATCGACGTCAAGGCCCGAGACTCGACCTCCGAAGCCGCGGGCTCCGGAGGTCGAGCGCGTGCGGCCTTGGGCCCCGGGGGAATCGGTCGAGAACGGCAATTGCCTCGTGTCGTGCTTTGTCCGGCGGCGTCACGGGATGCAACACTGTCCTGCCTCCAAGTTCGCGGGCCTTCCCACGCATACCCTGGAGGGCCCGTGACCGACCTGCGTCCGGCGACCGCAGCGAACGACGACCGCTGGCTCGACGCCGCGGCGCGGATCACCGCCGCAGCGCGGCTGATGGTCCGCTCCGAGGACCTCGAGGAGGCGCTCTCCCTCGCCGCGTCCGCCATCGGTGAGGCGCTCGTCGGCGAGGCCGTGATCCGGGTGACCGCGACCCAGCACGACCTGCTCGCCGGCGCCTCCGGTGTCGTGCCGCCGTCCGCGCTGCCCCCGGCCGTCCGCGAGGTGCTCGCCGGACCCGTCGACCTCGACGGGGCGACGGTGGACCCGGCTGACGCCGGGACCCGCGGCATCCTCATGGAGTCGTCGGGGATCCACGCCACGTGCCGGGTGTGGGCCGGCGTCGGCCGGACGCCGTCTGCCGAGGGGGTCGAGCGGACCGTCGCGGAGCTGCTCCTGCACTCGTTGGCGCAGGCGGTGGACCGGATCGTCACGGTCGACCGTTTCCGGCAGAACGAGGCCAACCTCGAGCGCGCCGTCGAGAGCCACCGGCTCGTGGGCCAGGCCATGGGCATCCTCATCGAGCGACACCGGATCGTGTCGGAGGAGGCCTTCGACGTGCTCCGCCGCGCCTCCCAGGACCACAACGTCAAGCTGCGCGAGGTCGCCCAGCGCGTCATCGAGACCGGCGCCGAGCCGGACGAGGTCGTCGGTCGGTCCTAGGCTGGACGCGTGAGCCCGACGGACGAGACCCAGCACCTCATCGTGCTGCCGGAGCGTGACGGCGCCGAGGATCTCGCCGAGGAGCTCGAGGCCGAGGGGCTGGCCGACGTCCGCGTCGTGCGTGAGGCGCTCGCGGGCGAGGACGACTCCGAGGCCCACGAGTGGGCCGTCTACGTCCGCACCCCGGCCGACCCGGCGTATGCCGTCCGCTTCCAGGCGCTGGCCGCCGCCCACGACGGCTGGTACGACCCCGATCCGCACGACTGAGGAGTGGCGATGTCCCGCGCGTTCCAGGTGACCATCGACAGCAGCGACCCCCGCGCCCTCGGCGGCTTCTGGGCCGAGGTGCTCGGCTACGTCGAGGACGCGCCGCCGCCCGGCTTCGCGACGTGGACCGAAGCGCTCACCGCCTGGGGGCTGCCGCCCGAGCGCCACAACGACGCGTATGCCGTCGTGGACCCTGACGGGGCCGGGCCGCGGGTCTTCCTCCAGAAGGTGCCGGAGGGCAAGACGGCGAAGAACCGCCTGCACCTCGACGTCCGGGTCAGCGGGGTGCCGGGTCCTGCCGAGGGCAAGGGCGAGCAGCTGCAGTCAGAGGCCGACCGACTCGTCGCCCTCGGCGCCACGGTGGTGCGCGAGACGCTCACGGAGGTGGACCACTACCTCGTCATGCAGGACCCCGAGGGCAACGAGTTCTGCCTGACCTGAAGGCCGGCCACCGTCAGGTCAGGCACGAAGTTGAGTGGAATAGACTCAAGTCAGCGCCAGTTGACCCCAGTGAACCGATCCCCTCACCAGGAGTACGTATGGACCTACAGCTGACCAACAAGGCTCAGGAGGCCTTCGCCCAGGCCGCGACGACCGCGACGGGCAAGCACCACCCGAACATCGAGCCGGCACACCTGTTGCTCGCGTTGGCAGCCCAGAGCGGCACGACCACCCCGGCCCTGCTCACCGCTGGTGGCTCGAGCGTCGCTGCCGCGACCGCCGTCGCCGAGCGGGCCATGGCCGCGATGCCGCAGGTCACCGGCGGCGCCCAGCAGCCGCAGCTCTCGGCCACGGCGGGACGCGTCGTCCAGCAGGCCCAGCAGTACATGACGGCGATGGGCGACTCCTACGTCTCCACCGACCACCTCCTGCTCGCGCTCGCGCGCACGGGGCAGTTCGGCCTCGACGCCGACGCCATCGAGGCGGCCGTCCCCGAGCTGCGCGGGGGGCGTCCCGTGACGTCCGACAACCCCGAGGGCACCTTCGAGGCGCTGTCGAAGTACGGCACCGACCTCACCGCCCGCGCGCGAGAGGGCAAGCTCGACCCCGTCATCGGCCGGGACGCCGAGATCCGCCGCGTCGTCCAGGTGCTCTCGCGCCGGACGAAGAACAACCCCGTCCTCATCGGCGAGCCGGGCGTCGGCAAGACCGCCGTCGTCGAGGGCCTCGCCCAGCGCATCGTCGAGGGCGACGTGCCCGAGAGCCTGCGCGACAAGACTCTCTACAGCCTCGACCTCGGCTCGATGATCGCCGGGGCGAAGTACCGCGGCGAGTTCGAGGAGCGGCTCAAGGCCGTCCTCGAGGAGATCAAGGGCAGTGACGGCCAGATCGTCACCTTCATCGACGAGATCCACACCGTCGTCGGCGCGGGCGCCGGAGGCGAGGGCGCGATGGACGCCGGCAACATGCTCAAGCCCATGCTCGCCCGCGGCGAGCTGCGTCTCGTCGGCGCGACGACCCTCGACGAGTACCGCAAGCACATCGAGAAGGACGCCGCCCTCGAGCGCCGCTTCCAGCAGGTCTTCGTCGGCGAGCCCTCCGTCGAGGACACCATCGCCATCCTCCGTGGGCTCAAGGAGCGCTACGAGGGCCACCACAAGGTGACGATCGCCGACTCGGCGCTCGTCGCCGCGGCCAGCCTGTCCGACCGCTACATCAGCGGTCGCCAGCTGCCTGACAAGGCCATCGACCTCATCGACGAGGCCGCCTCCCGGTTGCGCATGGAGATCGACTCGAGCCCCGTCGAGATCGACGAGCTCCGGCGTGCCGTCGACCGGCTCAAGATGGAGGAGTTCGCCCTCGAGCAGGAGAGCGACGCGGCGAGCAAGGACCGCCTCGAGCGTCTGCGCAAGGACCTCGCCGACCGCTCCGAGGAGCTCGCCGCCCTCAATGCCCGGTGGGAGGCCGAGAAGTCCGGTCTCAACGCCGTCGGTGACCTCAAGGCCCGCGTCGACGACCTGCGCACCCAGGCCGACCGGCTCCAGCGCGAGGGCGACCTCGGCGCCGCCTCCAAGATCCTCTACGGCGACATCCCGACCCTCGAGAAGGAGCTCGCGACCGCCCAGGAGCGCGAGGCCGCGGCCACGACCGGCGACGAGGAGCCGATGGTCAAGGAGGAGGTCGGCGCCGACGACATCGCCGACGTCATCTCCGCCTGGACCGGCATCCCCGCCGGCCGGCTCATGGAGGGCGAGTCCGAGAAGCTGCTGCACATGGAGCAGCACATCGGCGCCCGGCTCATCGGCCAGGCCGACGCGGTGCGTGCGGTCTCCGACGCGGTGCGCCGCACGCGCGCCGGGGTCTCCGACCCCGACCGGCCGACGGGCAGCTTCCTCTTCCTCGGACCCACCGGTGTCGGCAAGACCGAGCTGGCCAAGAGCCTCGCCGACTTCCTCTTCGACGACGAGCGGGCCATGGTCCGCATCGACATGTCGGAGTACTCCGAACGGCACTCCGTCGCGCGCCTCATCGGGGCGCCCCCCGGCTACGTCGGCTACGAAGAGGGTGGCCAGCTCACCGAGGCCGTCCGCCGTCGTCCCTACTCGGTGATCCTCCTCGACGAGGTCGAGAAGGCCCACCCCGAGACGTTCGACATCCTGCTCCAGGTCCTCGACGACGGGCGCCTCACCGACGGCCAGGGCCGCACCGTCGACTTCCGCAACGTCATCCTCGTGCTGACCTCCAACCTCGGCTCGCAGTTCCTCACCGACCCGAC
>Ga0164307_10001614_pt1 | contig 10275 bp, 18 predicted proteins | sample Whisoiple_243_MG_FD_110214 | JGI IMG/M metagenome (GOLD analysis project Ga0164307, IMG submission 110214) | Soil microbial communities amended with fresh organic matter from upstate New York, USA - Whitman soil sample_243_MG | ecosystem: Environmental > Terrestrial > Soil > Unclassified >...
CAGTGTGCCCCTTGGTTGAGCAGGATGTAGAGGATGATTAGCATAGCCAAACAGATGGCCATACCGAACGGACTCTTCCAGTCCGGTGGCTTAGAGTAACTCATGGTCTGTCCTTGATGTGGTGCCACGTGTAAGAATCGAACTCACGACCGTCGCCTTACAAAGGCGCTGCTCTACCAGCTGAGCTAACGTGGCTATGAATCAGCTTGTCTGCAATGACATGCCAGTGATCCGCTCGTTGCGGCGGGTTGCACTCAGCTCACGCAGGGCACGGGTCACCGATATGTGGTAGCCCACCTTACGACTCGGGCTGTCCCGATGGGAGCAGCGTGACTCGCACTCGACAACGGGGTCTTGGTTGACAGTATCCAACCTGCCATCTGACAAGCGCCGGTCGTGGTAGATCTTCGCCACTGTGATGTAGCGGGGTGGCTTGCCTTGGGCATACATCTCCAGTGTGATGGGGTCATGAACGTGATGGACACGTAGTGCGTACCCAGCAGGTACGTTACGCATAAGCTTTCTGTTGTTCATCTCTCGCCTCTCGTTGTGGTTGATCGAGGCCAGGCCTTAGTGCGGTAGTGCGTGAAGCTACAACCTCTGCCGTTGTAGGGCAGTGATCTACTTTAATCCACGCACCTTAGCCTAACCAGTCCGTCTAGTGGACCACACTGCACGTTATGGATGTTGCCTTCCTTCCAGTGCAACAGCTGTGCTGGTGTCCACAGTTAAGTGTCATGTACAGCAGTGTATGTTACACACGAATAGGTACAGGTTGACGCCTTCATACCTTCATCACTATGCACAGTAGCAAGAACACACCGATCTAATACAGTGCGTCGTGCACTACACACTGGCTTCCTGCGTGTACGGCCACTGCTCAGAGGTGATACTTCAGAGTATGGTTTCCCCTGTAGTCTGCTCGTTGATCGGTCAACGGTTGCCAACACCACACTTTAGGTTGTTGTCTACCATTCAGACCCAGCCCCTATGCTAGGCCCACTGAATATGCAGGATGGAAATGTGGGTCAACCCACACCACCCTGTATCCTACACTCTAGCAGTAGGTGCTGCACACTTAAGCAGTTGCCCTCTATCCACATGCCGTGTGTCTGGATTTCAAGGTCCAGTAGCGGCTGTCGGACCGAGGTTTCCTGTCGGTCCAACATGAATGGGCGGGGCGCGACGGACTCGAACCGCCTCACTGTGCTGGCAAGGCCAGCTCACACAACACACAGTGTATCCCACCTGATTACACCCCAAAGATGGTGGTCTAGATCCACCGAGGTAAGCAGCCAGCCTATTGTTATACAGGCCTGCTATGCTGGCTTGCCCTTGACCACGCAGCGCAATGGCGTGGTATCAACCCTTCAACTGATGCTGCAACTTGTAGTTCTCCAGGTGCAGGATCTCCCACTTGCGATGAGTGCGGTTCAACTTTACTTGCAGGTCAGTGATAGTAACATCACGCCACCGCAGCTTGAACACGAGGTCGTTGTTGATACTCATCTCAAGACGGATGATACTGCGCTGCCTCTCGATCACATACCACAGGTACAGACAGAGGCACAGCAGCCCGATGATTGTTGCGATGAGCATTAGCAGTCACTCCCATACAGAGGTGGTTCCCAACCACACCACGGTGTCCACTGTTGGGATGCGGAGGATAGCACAAGCATGGTACCCACTGCAAGCGCAGTTGCTAAGTGCTTGGCCCGCTTGTAAATCTTCCGCTTGAACGTGGCCCACTTGACAGTTTTGTCTGGGGTGTAGTTCTCAAATGCCAACTCCTGAGCCACGCGCCTCAGTTGTCTCGCTCGCTTCCCGTTCACGGGGTACATCCTTGGGGTGCACAGCACCCGGTTGACGGCCAGCATACACCACCTCATCCTCCTGTGCTATGACATACACAGGTGGACCGCCATCGAACTTCACGATTGAGCACTCACTGTACTCACCTTGCCTCACCCGGTCCAGCTTGGACAGTAGGGTGAGGAGGTTGCGTCGTGACAGTACGAGGTGCCTCATCTCTGGGCCACAACCCATATGATGAGGCCGAGGAAGAACAGGTCAACGAACAAACCCACCTTGTCATAGATGGGGTTACGCAGCACGATGCGTGGGTACTTGGCGAACAGCAGGTTCCAGATGTGGCTGAGTACCGAGTGCCCGATCAGTAGCACGGTGCCAACCAACAGGATAGCTGCGAACAGTGGGTTCATGCTGATCTCCGCTTGATCTTGTTGCCCTTGGAGGTGAGCTGAATGTCATCCGTGTTGTACTTCTTGTTCTCCAAGTACACCTTGGTCTGCTCACACGTGGGGTTAGACTTGAAGTGGCGCACCACCTTCTTCGTCTTGTTCTTTTCGGTGCGGCTCGGCTGCACCTTGTAGTAGTTGGCGTGCTTGCCACAACGCCGCAACTTCTTGCCTTTCTTCTCAGCCATGTGTACTCCTCAGTCTCCGAAGATTTGTTTAGCGTCGGTGGTCCAGCTAATAGGCCCGCTGTTGATGCACTTGTTCTCATAGCACACACGTACAGAGTCCAGTGCCTGACGCAGTTCATCCACTGCCTTCGGCTCACTCTCGTACTTGCTATTGGCTATGAACGTACGCAACACACGGGCATGTCGCATTGGCATAGCAATCAGGATCATGTCGTTGCCGAACTGATCCGGGCTGCGTTCAGCCAGTAGCTTTGCCATTGCTTGCTGCCTTGGCCATCAGTGCACGGGCCAGGTTGATACGACGGTGAGAGTGGAACGTCTCGGCATCGAGCACCACCTCATGTGCGATGGTGCCATCGGCCTTGGTGTAGAACTTGTGGAACAAACCGGTATCAGTATCCAGTTCGTACCCCAGCTCAACCCAATAGGGAGGCACACGCTTGCGGTAGCTCACCTTCTGTTCGAGCATCGGCTTTGCTGGTTGTGCGCCTTGCACCACCAGCTTGAAGTCAGGGTGACGTTCACTCATCGCTGGTTCTCCCTGATTTCCATACACATAGCACCGATGAAGAACAACCATCCCGATACCATCGTATCGTGGTCGTGGTTGAACAGGAACGAGACGAGCAGCACCACTGCACAGATGTACAGTATGAGCATGAGGTACTTACTCACGTACCACCCCCACTACGTTGTACTTGGCCAGCTCCTTGCCCCCACCAATGGGCAGTATGCTACCACCCTCGGCATAGAACAACACCTCGCCTGTCTCCGAGACACAGCGCATGTTGTTACATGGCACTCCACTGTCGGGATTGAATGATGCCACCGTTGATGTGCACACTATGGTGCCACCATCACGGATCTTGTACACACCACCGACCTTGATTCGCACGGTACCCTCGCTGCATCGAGTGCGTCTCGATATACGCCGAGCATATGGGTGCTCGGAAACCCTACAAAACAAGGCATTTTCATACACACCATGCCATTACGACACGGTGCGTATTGTAATACCGTCTCGTATTACATCACACCAATACGACGCAGACCATACACCACATCGGTGCCATAGTCAGGGTCATCGACCACCACATGAGGCAGCTCATGCGTATGGTACTCACGCATCTCCACCTCAGTGGGGAAATCTTCCGGCTCATCGCATATCAGTACGTTGGGGCGTGGCATGTGATCCTCGCTGCTTGTGAAAGTTAGTGCCCGATATGGGTGCAACCCATCACTCTAGTCGGAGCCACTAGCAACAGCCGCCTTGCTGGGCAGCCATGTTCATACCGCTTACCGTGTACGGTATAGGCCATAGCCTATGGAGAACCATCACCGGACCGATGCGCGGTGACGAGAGAGTAACCAACTACCAGCCCCACCGCTGGCACTCGCACCAACCCACCGGATCATACGTCCGGGTCAAGTTGGGCCTAGGTGGGCATAGACGTAGGGCCGGTAGCTTTCGGGAGGCCAGCTCCCTAGGTAGGAGTCAGGGTCATGCTAAGCCACCGCTTAACACAACCCCGGAACCACGCCACCATTAGGCGGCCAGATCCTTGAGTGCGACACCGATGCGATTGCCCTTCACGAAGCAGGACTTGAAGCCCATCTCCTTGAGCGCCTTCACCCGGTCCTGCACACCCTCGTCGCCCCACTTGTTGGGCGAGTCAGCGACCAGCCACTTGCCGCTGATCTTGGGCACGGAATCCTGCTTACGCAGGTCACCGGCTGCCTCGATGAAAGTCTTGATCTTGCCCGGCGACACGACCAGTTCCACGCTGGCGACCGGCTTGCTGGGCTTGACCAGTGCCGAGAGCAGCGCATTGATGGCAGTGTGACGGTTCGACGTGATGTTACGATTGTTGCGCATGATAAACCTCGATACAGTTGAGCGATATGGCGGTTGACTCCCGCCCCAAACACCACCCGGTGCTTGATCGAGGACACTGCATGGCCCTAGCCTCACCCCGTAGGGTGCTAGCATTTGGTGGGTCTTATTCACGCAGTGCCCTCTGTCAAACATCGTCGTGTCGTTGCCTTGGTGCCCGGACTGTGCCAGCTTAACCCAAGGCGTCGGACCCTCGCTGCTACACGTATCTTCAGTCGTGAGCAGCGGTATGTCAGCACCCTATGTTGCCCGGTGCGAGGCTGTCGGATTCGGGAGCGCCATTCACGCATACCCAATTGAACACGGCTTTGCCGTGGAATCCTCGTAGCCATCGTGATGCTACCCACGCCTAGGTTCTGCGGCCTAAGCCCGCCGTGTTGTAAACACGGCACCCAACCTCTGCCAGTTGGAGCCTATGCTGTCCCCGTAGGGGACTTGGGCGAGGTCTGGTCCACCGCCGGGAGCTACGCTCCCCGGTCACATCGGGCATCCAGCTAGGTCGCCACGGCATCGCAAGCACACCGTCTGAATCCGAAACGCGCACCCCTCTGAAGAGGGATCGGAATTTCGGACTCTCACAAAGGGAGAGTCCGAAATTCAGAGACCTATCCCCCTACCCCCTTCCCTCTGCCGAGGCAGTGACTGCCGCTGTCAAGTATACGCCCACGGTCCGTCCTCCCACATACGCATGGGTGCGTCTGAGTCGGGAGCCGAAGGCTCCCTCCTGAAGAGGTCAGGAGACAGTGTCTCCTGACCGTCTTAAGATCAAGCGGCGGCCTTAGCCAAGGCTGCTTTCAGCAGGGCCAAAGTCTGATCCCGTCCCAGCTCTTTGAGCTGGGCGATGGTCAAGCCGGTCAGTCTCTCCGCTTTGCGGAGAGCGCCACGCTTCCGAGCTTCCGGCATTCTGCCGGGATTGCCAATCGAGTGCTCCAACACCCTCTGGGTGTTGTATCCGGCTCCAGCGAAGCTGGAGGACGGCACTTCGTGGTACGCCTCGATCCTCCCCTTCGGGGCGTCGATCAGCAGCATCTCGCTAACGGAGTTAGCGGCGATACGGGCCGTCTTGTGCTCCACTACTTCGTAGTGGCGGGCCGAGTCCCAACGGCTCCGCCGTTTGTCGCACAGTTCGCATTTGCACATGGGTGTCTCCAATCCAGGATTCGGAGGATTCCGAACCTTTCACAAAGTTAAAGGTTCGGAATCCGAAGATCCAGAATGCGCCCGTCTGACTCAGACGAGTCTGCAAGATCCGGGCCAACTACGTTGGCCGCACCCTACTGACCAGCCCAGTAACTGCCCCGGCAACGCTTGTATTGCCTAGGCACTGACTGTCACAGGCAGCCTTCTCGCCCGCGATCACGCGCCCGCCCACGAATCGCCCATACGCATCATGCGCTTAGGCCCGCGAGGCGTTATGTCACGTTACCGCTGCGTTAATCAGTGACTGAGGCAGGCAATCCTTAACGTTAACACTTAACATATTTCACGTTAGTAACGTGTTGGTAACGTTATCGCTGACTGGGCGGTTACTGACGGGGGCAGCAAGGGGGAGTGGGGCCATCGCACACCCGGAAAGGACCCTCGAAACTGGCGGCCAGAAATTCCAGGGGCACCCTCTTCGCTCCTAGGACACTGTCCTAGGAGCTCTCAGGAGGAGGACGTAGTCCTCCGATATCTTACTCTTCTCTTATTCTTATAGGAGGGTATGGGAACCTGGGTTCACATTGGTTCGGGGTATTGACTTAAACCCTGGAATCGGGGTACAATAGACGCCATGACCTCGACAATCCCTCACCAGCCGCCGTTCCTCCAGCGAATTGGGTCACCGGACTCCACCCGGACTCCCGTAGGACACTACCGCACCGAGTCCCTGTTCCTGGAAGCCTGGCGGCCCCTTGAGACCAGCCGTCCCGTATACAGTCTGGGCCGGGAGGACAGAGAGGACCCCAAAGTACCTGGGCGCGTCATCTACTCCTTCCAGAAGCGGTACCTCGAGTGTGGCGACCCGACAGGATACCTCCCCGCCATCGAACTCCTGGGTTCGTGGAGACACTGGGAGAAGGTTCGGGACAAGCCCTGGATGAAGGAGTACGTCAAGAGTTGGAATGCCGAGATCATTGCTGGCCTGAACGCCAAGGGGCTGACGGCCATTGTTAAAGCCGCTGATCGGGGAGACCTGAAAGCGGCTGAGTACCTTCTGGGGTACAGTGTGGACGGTCCGGCTAAGCCCGGACGGGGTAGGCCCTCCAAGGCCGATGTAGCCAAGGCTGCCCGAGAGATAGCGGTTGATGCGGCCGACCTGGCCGAAGACGAAGCCCGTGTACTTGGAGAGAAGAAGTAATGCTCGGTATCGCGGTCCCCTCCGGGGACGAAGTTAAGACCGGCTTCATGCTGTGTCTGTTGAACCTGGTGGCCCGACTTAACCTGCTCGGAGTGAAGTACAAGGTCCTGAGCGCTCGGCGCTCGGACATTAGCATGGGACGGTCCAGCCTAGTGGAGACCGCCCTTCGAGAAGAGTGCGATGAGATCCTCTGGTTGGACTCCGACATGGTGTTCCCAGGGAACGTCTATGAAGAGCTCAAGGAGACCGGGCATGGGATCGTCGGATGTACCTACAGAAAGCGAGATGGCTCAGGCGACCTCACTCACTGTGAGATGCCGGGATCTACGGACGAGTCCGATATCAGGATCGTGGGCGCACTGGCCGGCGGGTGCCTACTGGTACGTACCGAAATATACAAAGCCCTCGGAACGCCTTATTATGGCCACTCAGTCATGAACACCGGACAGATCCGCGGAGAGGACTACACCTTCTGTGTACGGGCCCGCAAGGCCGGATTCGAAACCTATCTTCACCTGCCCCTGTCCAAGAACATAGGGCACCTGGCCGAACAGGCCCTGTTCATTGAGGAGTCACCCAGTGCCTAAAGTCGTACTCGTTCCCGTCCAGAATCTCCTGGGCAACCCTAACGCTGCTGCTCTCGCCATCAACCAGAACTTCGCGGCTATTGCCGAGGCGTTCGAGAACACGTTGAGCCGAGACGGCACAGAACCTAACCAGATGGAAGCGGACCTGGACCTGAACGGCAATGTGCTGGACAATGGTGTACTGGGTTCCGAGATGGTGGTTGAAGAGTCCGAGTAATGGCTAAGGTCTCCTTCGTAGAGGTTCCTAATCCTGAGACGGACCCGGTAGGGTTCGAGCTTGCGATTGCGGTGAACCTGGCTACGGTGGAGACGGCGATGGAGAACGCCCTGTTCAGGGATCGGGTCGAGACCATGGAGGCGGGTATCGTCTTCTACTCCCCGACCCAGAATGAAGCATCTCAGATGCGCACGATGAATGGTAGGTTCCGCTGGAAGAGCAGCCTGTACCTTACCAGCAAGTTGTACCCGTACGCATTCCGTGATGCAATGCAGTCATCGCAGTCCCTGATTGAAAAGGTGTACTACGAGATGTTTGAGGATTCGATGGGGCCAAGCGGCCTGTCCATCCTCGATAGTACCTTGGCGTTGCCCATTGTGTCATACGAAGACTGGCCGGTAGATTCTATGTCAGCCGGCGCACCGGCGCTAACCAGCGGGGATATGCGCACAGTTGTGCTGCTGTACTCTGACTGGCCACTTGATTCTATGGGTGCAAGCGGCTTCGCTGTTACAAGCGGAGCCATGGTCGCACCTGTAGTGACTTATGCAGATTGGCCCATCGACTCGATGGGAGCCAGCGCATTCGCCGTAACAAGCGGCACACTGTCTTAAGGAGTAAACGTGGACGCACCACACATCTGGATTCCGAAGGTTAAGATCATTGAGCGTGAGCTCGTCATGCCCCCCACTAAACTGGAGGGCTACTTCACTATTGAAGCGTGCAATCGCTACGGCCAGGTGCAGCGCAGCCACACGTGGAAACAGCTCATAACAAACCTTGGCATGGATACTGTGTTGGCACAGACCAACCCACAGACATGGAACTTCGGTTCCTACGTCGCGGTAGGTACTGGCTCACCCACCTTCACCAACGCTAGTACAGGGTTGTCCTCCTTTCTTGCACGGTCCAATGCCTCTACTTCAGGATCTCCTGTAGAGAGTATGGGTAACTCTGGTGCGGGTTACCGCTACCAAAACACGCACACAAAGGAGTTCACACTTGGTGCGGTTGTGGGCAACCTAACAGAGGTTGGCTGGTTTAGTGCAGCAAATAACTCCTCAGGTATATACCTAGATCTTATTCGTGATAGCGGTGGATCACCCACTACGTTCCCGGTAACTTCGGCTGACTTGCTGCGCGTAACACACACGTTGTATGTCTACCCTTACATTACTGACGTGTCGAGTTCATTCACACTTGGTGGCACATCTGGTGATGGTGCGCACACATACACAGCACGTTGGTTCAACCCAACGCTGCCCGTAGGCAGCGGTGGTGAGGGCTCTACGTTCTTCTGGAACTTCGCAGCGCCGTATGCTGTTGGCGTACACCGTGATTGTACACTAGCTAACATTAAGGCTGTTGGTGCATCTGGTGGTTTTAGCTCGTCACCTGCCACTGGCGGAACATATCTGGACCAGGTAACTGCAACAGCATCTGCAATATCAACCTCAGATAACATTACGTGGACGCGTACATCACAGGCTGTATATGGCCTTACAGTAGCAAACCACGCCAACGGTATCACAGCCATTGCATCTAACCGGGCCGCGGCTATCTTTACTCCGAAGATTGATAAGTTTGCTGGCTCGGTGCAACGCATTCTGACTATGAACTTCTCTGGCAGCTGCACGCGAATCTAATATGGCACTCCCAGTCGATGGCCTACTGTCCCCCGAACCGCACCCAGCCGCGTTCGTACCACCACGCGATAACCAAAAACTCGTGACCGAGGACTGGTCGCTTGGTGGTGCAGCACTGAACGATTCCACAGCAGGCCTTGACATTGCCACTTGGCGCTTTGAAGTTGTACCAGACACTGGTATAGTTAACATTGAGAAGGACGGTGTTCTGACTAATGCTAACTGGTATACCATACCCGGTGCTAGTGTGGATACCCCGCTAGTGGACTTTGCTGCGGGCTTTGATACCAACATGCAGCCTGTGTTGTCGTGGGGTGACAGAGCAGGATATAGCTACTACCGCTGGTTCAATCCTACGTTACCTGGATTTGAAACTGTAACACTGGCCTTCGGTAGTTACTCTGCTCGTGTTGATATGGATGACCCACGTGAGGGACAGAACTCTCTACGTGATACTATCATTGCGTACATACGCGGCACACACCTGTACTACCGTCAACTTCGTGATAGGTTCTTGGTTGAGTACGATCTGGGTGAGCTTCCTGAAACAGAAGCTGCGTGGCGCTTGAATAGGATGGGGATGAATGAATTGTACCGTCTACAGTTTGAGCTGAAGCACGTACAGGGTAACCCTGTACCTATCATAGACTACATTGTGCCAAGCCAAACACCGGCCGGTTCTGGTGCACTAGCTCTAACCATAAACGGTTTCAAGTTCATCGACGGCACGCTGGCGCGTGTGGATGGTGTAGATGTAGCTACCACATTCATTAGTCGTGAGCAGTTGATAGCCACTATACCCGCATCAGTCACAGCCGTGGGTGGGGCAAAGGATATAACTCTATTTACCCGTTGGCCTGCTGGTGGTGAATCAGATCCTGTAACACTGACGGTGATCTCATAATGTCGACACAAGACCAGATCAAAGAAGCTGCTGAGTCAGACCTGCTCGCCTTCGTTAGGCTGGTAGCCCCGCACCGTGTGCTGGGGCGTGTGCACGAGGAGCTTCTCCGCTGGGTAGCGGACGCTTCGCGCAAGACACACAAGATGCTCCTCATGCCTCGTGACCATCAGAAGTCTGCCATGGCCGCGTACTACGTTGCGTGGGAGATCACGCGTAACCCTGCCATCACGGTGCTCTATG
>Ga0164307_10001615_pt1 | contig 10271 bp, 8 predicted proteins | sample Whisoiple_243_MG_FD_110214 | JGI IMG/M metagenome (GOLD analysis project Ga0164307, IMG submission 110214) | Soil microbial communities amended with fresh organic matter from upstate New York, USA - Whitman soil sample_243_MG | ecosystem: Environmental > Terrestrial > Soil > Unclassified >...
AGCAATTCATCGATGATCTCACTGAGCATCCGGCTGTCGCCGAGGAGTTGCTCGGCCACAGCCCGCGCCGGGTCGTCCCGCGGAAGGCGCCTCGCCAGCAATTGCGCCCTGGTATGCAGCACGGTGAGTGGGGTGCGCAGCTCATGGCCGGCGTCGGCGACGAACCTCCGCTGCAGGGCAAGGGCATCACCCAGTGGTCGCACCGCACGCCGGGCACTGAAATACCCCACCGCACCGGCAATAACGATGCCGACCGCACCCGCGATCAGCAGCGCATCACGAACCAGGTCATCATCATCGCCACGTGGTTCCGGACCGGCGTGACCACCATCGCTGTGCCCATGCAACAGGGTGAACGCGAGCACCGCGACGATCGCGACACCCAATGCGCACGCCAGCGCGATCTGGATGCCGATCCGGCGGGCAGCCGCATTCACCAGCTGATCGTCAGCGTTGGTCGTTCGCCTGAACCGCGGCCAGCGCATCAGCTGCCGATCCGGTAGCCGGCGCCGTGCACCGTCCGGACGATGTCCTTACCCAGTTTGCGCCGCAGGTAATAGACATAGGTGTCGACTATCCCCGGACCATCGTCCGCGTCGAATACCGCGTCGAGCAATTCCGGTCTGCTGAATACCCGGCCCGGTCGGCGAGCGAGAACCGCGAGCAACTGGGACTCCCGACCGGACAGCTCCACCGGTTCTGCGTGGGGCCCGGTGACCCGCCTGCCCTGCACATCCAACCGGCGGTCGCCGATCGTCAGGACCGGGGTCTCGTCCGAGTGTCGCCGACGCAGGGCTCGGAGCCGGGCGAGCAATTCGTCGATCTCGAACGGCTTGACCAGGTAATCCTCGGCGCCGGCGTCGAGCCCCTCCACCTTGTCGGCAACGAGTCCGCGAGCGGTCAAGATCAACACCGGCGCCATCACCCCACGCCCCCGCAGCCGGCCAAGTAGATCGATACCGTCGATGGCAGGAAGGCCCCGGTCGAGCACGATCAGGTCGTACTGCCGACTCAAGCCCAGATGCAGCCCGGCCTGGCCGTCCGGCGCATGGTCGACGCGGTAGTCGGCGCCTAGTACCTCGATCAGCAGTGGGACCAGCAGCCGGTCGTCCTCGACCAGCAACAGACCGGGTCGCCTGACCTCCGGCCGATCCGCGGAGTCGTCGACTGGCGCGTCGCTAGGCAATAGCTGTGCCGAACAGGCTGCCGATGGCGTACGTCACGGCGAGGCCCAGTGCCCCGCCGATCACCACCCGGAGTACTGCGCGTTTCAGCGGGCTGCCGCCGATCCGTGCGCTGACCGCGCCGGTGAGGGCAAGCGCTAACAGCACCGCAACAAAGGTGACCGGCACCCGCCAGGCGGGTGGCGGCAGCAGGATGGCCAGCAGCGGCAGCAGCGCGCCGACGGTGAAGGACAGTGCCGAGGCACCGGCAGCCTGCCAGGGATTAGCGATCGACTCGGGATCCAGGTGGAGTTCCGCATCCAGGTGCGCGGCCAGCACGTCGTGCTCGGTCAGTTCGGTCGCGACCTGCCGGGCCGTGCCCGGCTGCAGACCCTTGGCCTGGTAGATCGCTACCAATTCCTGGAACTCAGCGTCGGGTTCATCCCGCAACTCGCGTTGCTCCTTGGCAAGTAGGGCATGTTCTGCATCGCGCTGCGTGCTGACCGACACGTACTCGCCCAGCGCCATCGACACCGCACCGGCGACCAATCCGGCGATGCCGGCGATGAACAGCGGGCCGCGGTCGGTGGTCGCCCCGGCAACCCCGACGACCAAGCCGGCCACCGATACGATGCCGTCGTTGGCACCCAACACCCCTGCTCTGAGCCAGTTCAGATTGGACCGACCGACATGCGGCTCGTCCTGGTGGGTCGGCCACTGAACGCCGGGCGGACCTTCGTCGTTCGTCATCGGTTCATGGCCGGGGAGATCACGTTTCTACCTTCCTCGTTGTACGGCACTTCAGGTGGTGACCACGCCGGACCACGCCGCCTCCGCGCCGCTGTGCCCGATCAGCACAACCTGGACGGTAGTGCCGACACCGGTCACCACGGCACCGACAATCAGCACCACCACCAACCATCGAGGCAGCGCCCACCGCGGCGCGGTCCCAGGTGACTGCTGGTTGCGATTCCACCACCAGAGTCCGGCCGCCACCACGAACAACCCGGCCACCCAGGGCAACAGTCCGTCGGCCAGCTCCCCGTGTTGATGGATCAAGTCCGTCCGGGGCAGGCTGTGTTCCAGTGCCTCACCGGATTGGGTTGAGATCGGCACCAGGATCAGCGCGATCAGCGCGATGATCATCGGTCCCGGCCCCGCCCAGCGTCGGAACCGTCCCCAGAAGGCAGCCAACAGGACCGCGACCACAGCAGTCGGGACGAACACGACCGTGGCATGCACGATCAGCGGATGAAGCGGTAGACCGAAAAACGAATCGAACAAGAGATCCCCCATCGCGGTAGCTGCGGCCCTCACAGTGCGGCACTGTTCTCACAGGAATCTCAGAGACGGCCCATTAGGTTCTGCCGATGGCAACCACCAGCTTTCATCGACGGCAGGCAGCCCGGCAGGACTGCGACAGTGGATGACGCAGCCATCAGCGGTGGTGAAGGCCGCTACCGGTTCAGGAGGCGCGAGGTCATCAAAAGGGTGGCCGGGCTTACTACTTGAAGACCGTCTCCAAAAGCAGTTGGCCGACAAGAAAGTCCCGAGTGAACGGCCGCACTCGATGACGACCCGCCGGACTGGAGCTCCAGGCGAACGACCCGGCCACAACCATCGACAGCAGGTCGAGTCGGGAGCGACATCGCCAACGACCCGCCGGAATGTGACTGCAAACCCGAGGGTTTCGTCACGCTCAGAGCACGGCCGCTGGAACCTGCGTGGTCAGGCAGAACGGATGACCGGCCGGGTCGAACAGAATTCGCCGGACGTCGGGGGCCGGTTGGAACGACGGTGCCCGGGCACCCAATCGAACGGCCTCCTCGACCGAGGCGTCCAGGTCGGTCACCGCCAGGTCGAGATGCAGCTGTTTGGGAACGTCGTTCTCCGGCCAGGTCGGCGGCCGGTAATCAGCGATCCGCATGGCACCGATCGACACCCAAGGCGTCCGGACCACCGCCGCCATCGCTGACGTGTAGACGATCTCGCCGCCCAGCATCGCTGCCCAGAAATCGGCGAGTTCCGCCGGGGCTGCGCAATCCAGGGTGACAACTCCGGTGCGGGCAACGGCCATCGGCCGAATTTACTGCAGGTCCCATGCCACCACCAGAAATCTGCGGCCCCACATGCGCTCCGAATTTCGGAGGGCTCAGGGGCAGGATCCTGGGCGGCGAGCCACTGCGTTGCCCGTCGCCGGGACGCGCGCGACAGCCACGCGTCCTGGATCACCTCGGTCAGCTCTTGCCTGGTCAACTCCGCGATCCGGCCCGCCCTGAGCAGGACCGACAGGTGACCGTTGAAATGTGGCGTGGTGAAGAACGGGGTCCGTTCGTCCTGGACCAGCGCCAGCTTGTCCTCCTCCGACGGCACCCAGAAGACGATGACATCCCGGTACCGTTCGCCCGTTTCCGGATCCGCCGCGTCCGGCCTGGGGTTGCGGAAGAAGATGAACGACTTGCCACCCACCTGATAGACCGGATTGTCACCGGTACCCTGCTCGACGGTGACATGCGGCATCGCCATGGCGATCTCGTGCACATCCTCGACCGATGCCCGCCCGCTCATGCTCATCTGCCCGATCTCGGGCCGGGGCTCCGGTTCGGTTCGGGTTCCAACAGCGCTGCGGTCAGAGTCTGAGTGACCCACCGCTCGTAACGGTCCAGGGAGTACCCGAACTGCTCGACGAGCAAGTGGTAGCTCTCCGGGCCCATCACCACCATCACGGTGTCGATCGCGTCCTCGCGGCTGAGACCGGGCCGCAACGCGCTGTCCGGGAGGCGGTTCATCACGGCGGTTACCGTCTGGCGTCGGTTGCTCGCTAGTTCGTTCTGGTCGGCGCGGATCTCCGGGTCGATCGCTGCGGCGTCGCGATAGAGCTTCCAACCCAACGCCGCTCGTTCGGAGATGGATCGGAAGAAGCCCACGATGCCGTGGACGATTGCCTGTGGATCAGACTCGGGAGGCAGTCCCGCAGAAACCCTGGACCGCGCGAGCTCGGCCCAACTGTCATCCGTCACCGCGGTCGGCGACCCGCTCAGCCCCTGCTCCATGAACGCGCGCAGGAGTTGCCGCTTGCTTCCCCACGCCAGGTACAACGTCTGCAGGGAGACGCCGGCCCGCTCGGCGATGGCACTCACCGTTGCTCCCGCATAACCCCGCTCGGCGAACAGTTCACCGGCGGCGGTGACGAGAAGTTGGCGGGTCACCGCGCGGCTGGCAGCACCCGCCTCGCGCTGACGACTCGTGCGTCGCGGCCGTGGCGTCGGGTCGGGCTCTTCCGGGTTTCGCCCGGCAGGCTCGGCGGGTGGTGGTCTGGACATGGTCGCAGCGTAGTCCTAGAGTCCTGCTCTAGTGGTTTTGAGCAATACTCAAATTGGGAGGGACGATGGGATCACCGACTTTCGTTCCCGGAGCGATCCGCTATGCCTTGGGGCAGCTCAAGAGGCGAGTGGTGGTGCCGGTCACGATCACCGAACCACCGTCCGAAGCCTTGGTCGAGTGGAATGTCGCAGTTCCGATGCGAGACGGAGTCCTGTTGCGGGTCAACGTCTTCCGCCCCGATGACGACGATGTACATCCGGTACTCCTGTGTGCCCACCCGTACGGCAAGGACCGGCTGCCCAGGCGACGCCGGTTCCGGTCCGGATACCGGACACCGATGCAATACCACCTGATGCAGTCCGAACCGGTCAGCCATTCGGCGTGGACCGGATGGGAAGCTCCAGATCCGGGCCATTGGGTGAGCCGCGGCTATGTGGTCGTCAACGCTGACCTGCGGGGTTGGGGCAAATCCGACGGGGCGGGGGAGTTGTTCTCCGATCAGGAGGGCCTCGACTGTCACGACCTGATCGAATGGGCGGCGATGCAACCCTGGAGCAATCATCGGGTCGGCATGTCCGGTGTGTCCTACTTGGCCATCAGTCAGTGGGCCGCCGCTGCCACCCGTCCGCCGCACCTTGCCGCCATCTGCCCCTGGGAGGGCTTCACCGACTTCTACCGCGATTTCGCCCGTCCCGGCGGTGTTCTGGAGAACGGGTTCCTTTCGATGTGGACGATCGGTTTGCGTGTGAGTGAGCGGCGCCGGATCGACATCGCCCGGCAAGCACGCACCCGGCCCGAATTCGACAGCTGGTGGGCGCAGCGTAATCGTGCAGTGGAACAGATAGCGGTTCCAGCACTGGTGTGCGGCAGCTTCTCGGACCACAACCTGCACACCAGAGGCTCTTTCGAGGGCTTCCGCAGAATCGCCTCGGAGCACAAGTGGTTGTACACCCACCGCGGACCGAAGTGGGGGACCTACTATTCCGAGCCGGCACTGCAGATCCAGGCGGAATTCTTCGACCACTTCCTCGGCGGTGAGACGACGCCGATCCTGGACCGGTCGCCGGTCAGGGTCGAGATACGTGAGGACGCAAGAACCGTCACGGCGGTCCGTCGGACAAGTAGTTGGCCACCGCCCGACACCCGTTGGCAACGGTGGTATCTGGCCGTGGGTACGGATACCGACGACGGAACGCTGCGGCCGACGGCTGCCAGTTCGTCGGCGTCCCGAAGCTTCGATATCCGACGCGGTCGGCTCCGCTTCGACCACCGCTTCGACAGCGATACCGAGGTGGTAGGGCCGATGCTGCTCACCGTGACCATCTCGGTCGCCAACACCGATGACGTCGAGCTTTTCGCCGGCGTCCGGAAGTTCCGTGGTGGCCGCGAGATCGGTTTCGAGGGGTCCTACGGATTCCCGTTCGATCTGGTCACCCACGGGATACTGGCCGCCTCACATCGGCAGATCGACCCGGTGAGATCGCTGCCGCACCAGCCGTTCCATCCCCACACCCGCCGTGAGCCACTGACGGTGGGGGACCCGGTCGAGCTGCAGATCGAATTGCTGCCGTCCGCGACCCTGTTCCGGTCCGGCGAGGTGCTCCGGCTCGATCTGCAGGGCCGGTGGTTCTTCTCCCGTAATCCGCTGATCGGTCAGTTTCCCGGCGCCTACGCAAGGAAGGTCAGCGCTGGGACGTGCTCCATCCACACCGGCGGTCGCCACCCTTCCTTTCTCACGGTGCCCATCAGCCCGGTCACTCCGGCCGACGCCGGGGCGTAGGCAGCCGGTGTCGCACCCGGTCGGCTGATCTACCGGTCAGGTGCCTCGACCTGGAGTCGGCGTTGCTCGATGATCAGGCACCGGTTCTCGACGTAGAGCAAACCGGCATCCTGGGCGATTCTCCGCGACTCGGCCGACGCGATTCCCAGCTGCAGCCAGAGTGCGGTCGCCCCGGCCGCCACGGCCTGCCGCGCGATATCCGGCGTGTCCGCCGACGGCCGGAAGACATCGACCAGTCCCACCTGCTCGGGCACGTCAGCCAGCTTCCGGTACACCGCTTCTCCGAGGATGCTGCTAGCGGTCGGGTTGACCGGGATGATTCTCCAGCCGTGCTTCTGCATGTGCTTCGGGACGTAGTGCGCGGCCTTGTGCCCGGCGTTGCTCGCTCCGACGACGGTGATGGTGTCGTAGCTGCGCAGGATCTGTTCGACGATCGAGTCGGTGTCAGCGGCCGTCATCGCGGGACCACCGCTGCTGCATGAGGGTTCGGTGCCATGGGTCAAGCATGGACGTCCGCGGACTCCGGTCATTCGGCGGGTCACGGCTCCGGGCCATACGTCCCTTTCGCGGCGCGAACAGCCCCGATTTACAATTCTGGATACGTCAGTCGCGAAGGGGGTCCGGGTGGGCAACATCGATCAGCCGTTCGCTGCGCCACAGGATTCGCCGCGCCGGTCGGGGTGGCGCCTGCGACACAGCGACGGAATCGAATTCGACCGGGTGATCTTCTTCACGGACGCGGTGTACGCGATCGCGATGACGTTGCTGATCATTGCGGTCGAGGTCCCCGAGTTCGACGCCGAGGGCCAACCGAGCATTGATGTCCTTTGGCATTCCATTTCCGAGGAATTGCCGGCATTGTTCAGCTTCTTCCTCGGATTCTGGCTGATCGGCAGATTCTGGATGGCGCACCACGGGTTCTTCGCGGGCCTCGGCGCCGTCAACCGCACGTTGATCGGACTGAATCTGCTCTACCTGTCGTTCATCGCCGTGTTGCCCTACCCCACCGGTCTCATCGGAAATTACCCGTCCAATCCCCTGTCGGTGGTCTTTTTCGCCGTCGTGCTGTCGTTGGTCAGCACGATGGAAACCGTGATGTTCGCCTACGCCCATCGGGCCGGCCTGCTGCGCCGACCGATTTCCGCCGAAGTCTTCCGGGCCGGCATCTGGCAGTCCGCCATCCCGGTCGTGCTGTTCCTGCTGTCGATTCCCGTCGCATTCGTCAGCAGTTTCGCCGCCATCGTGATGTGGATATTGACACCGGTGGCCGGGCTGATCGTCGACCGGTTCAGCGGCGTGCGCGGCGCTGACGTCCGGGACCAGATCGAAGGGTGACACCACTTCACAGAGGTCGGTCGGTATCCGGTCGGTGACCTCGGCGTGAGGTGCTCCCCCCTGGCCGTACAGGCGCGCCCCCGGGTTTCGCGCCGATCAACTTCCCCTGCGCGGCCGAAGTCGTCGACTTCTGTCCCGGTGTTCCCACAACCGCGACGATGATCGGCGCCGACGAATGTGATCGGCGCCAACCACGGGGCGGCTCAGGCTCCCCCGGCGACGGCTGAAGCCGTTGGCCGTTCCGGTAGCCGGGCATCGGCACCGATCTGAACGGCTGACAGACTCAGCGGCACCACCGGCTCATCGCGTCAACCGGGCATCGGTTGCGACTGTGACGGGCAGTGGTGTTCTGGTCGCTCTCATCACGTCATTCGGAGCCGGGCGCACTCCGGATTGACAGCAACAGCGGTCGGCCAGCTGTGCACGTGCCAACCCGCCTTCGTGCGTGTGGACGCCGTCCTTGGTTTCTACGCCGGCCTGGATGCGTCCGAGCATCTCTCGGTGCTACTGAGCTACGGGTCGGGGTGTTGTGCGGTAGCGCCGAGTGGTGTTCAGTGCGGGTGGAGAGGGCGGGATCGGGGGTCTGAGCTGGCGAGATCGACGGCGTTGAGACGGCTCACCCCACCCCGCGACGGCAGGGTGGGGTGAGTGAGGTCCGCTGCGGCTGTCAGTTGACGTCGAACCGGTCCAGGTTCATGACCTTCACCCAGGCCGAGACGAAGTCGCCGACGAACTGCTCCTTGGCATCGTCGCTGGCGTAGACCTCGGCCAACGCCCGGAGCTCGGAATTCGAGCCGAACACCAGATCGGCGCGGCTGCCGGTCCAGATCACCTCACCGGAGGCGTTGCGTCCGTCGAAGAGGTCCTTGTCGTCCGCCTTGGCCGACCATGTCGTGCCCAGGTCGAGCAGGTTGACGAAGAAGTCGTTGGTCAACGAACCGGGTGCCGAGGTCAGCACACCGACCGCCGAACCCCCGGTGTTGGCCCCGAGGACACGCAGACCGCCGACCAGCACTGTCATCTCGGGGGCGCTCAGGTTCAGCAGGTTCGCCCGGTCGATCAGCAGGTATTCCGCCGGCAGTCTGTTCCCCTTGCCGAGGAAGTTGCGGAATCCGTCGGCCCTCGGCTCGAGGGCGGCAAACGACTCCACATCTGTCTGCTCCTGCGACGCATCGGTGCGTCCCGGGGTGAACGGCACCTCGACGTCGTGGCCGGCATTCCGGGCAGCCTGTTCGATCGCCGCGGATCCGCCGAGCACGATGAGGTCGGCCAGCGAGACCGTCGGGCCACCGGCAGCATTGAACGCCTGCTGGATACTCTCGAGGGTTCGCAGCACCTGGGCCAGCGAATCGGGGTCGTTGACCTCCCACTCCCGCTGCGGCTCCAGCCGAATGCGGGCACCGTTGGCGCCGCCGCGCTTGTCGCTGCCGCGGAAGGTGGACGCCGAGGCCCAGGCAGCCGCGATCAACTGCGCGGGCGAGAGTTCGGAGTCGAGGATCTGCGTCTTGAGTGACGCGATCGCCGCGGCATCGACGACGTCATGATCGAGGGCAGGTACCGGGTCCTGCCAGATCAACGTCTCCTGCGGGACAAGCGGTCCGAGATAACGCTGGATCGGGCCCATGTCGCGGTGGGTCAGCTTGAACCAGGCCCGGGCGAAAGCATCCGCGAACTGATCGGGGTTCTCCAGGAAACGCCGCGAGATGGGCTCGTAGATCGGATCGAAGCGCAGCGCCAGGTCCGAGGTCAGCATTGTCGGCGGCCGGCTCAGCGATCCGTCCTCGGGATCGGGCACCGTGTTGGCCCCACCGCCATTGACCGGCTGCCACTGATGAGCGCCGGCGGGGCTGGCGGTCAGCTCCCAGTCGAACCCGAACAGCGTCTCGAAAAAGGTGTTGTCCCAGGCGGTCGGCGTCGCCGTCCAGGTGACCTCGAGCCCACTGGTGATGGCATCCCGGCCCTTCCCGCTGCCGAAGCTGTTCCGCCAGCCCAGGCCCTGCTCCTCGATCGGCGCGCCCTCCGGTTCGGCGGCGACGTACTGCTCGGGATCGGCGGCTCCGTGGGTCTTTCCGAAGGTGTGTCCGCCGGCGATCAACGCCACCGTCTCCTCGTCGTTCATGGCCATCCGCGCGAAGGTCTCACGGATGTCGCGCGCCGAGCCCAGCGGATCCGGATTGCCGTTGGGGCCCTCCGGGTTCACATAGATGAGGCCCATCTGCACCGCTGCCAAAGGGTTCTCGAGCTCGCGGTCACCGGTGTAGCGCTCGTCACCGAGCCAGGTCTGCTCCGGTCCCCAGTAGACGTCCTCGTCCGGCTCCCAGACGTCCGGCCGGCCGCCGGCAAAGCCGAAGGTCGCCAGTCCCATGGTCTCCAGGGCGCGGTTGCCGGTGAAGATCATCAGGTCGGCCCAGGAGACGGTACGGCCGTACTTCTTCTTGACCGGCCAGAGCAAGCGGCGCGCCTTGTCCAGATTTCCGTTGTCCGGCCAGCTGTTCAGCGGCGCGAAGCGCTGCATCCCGGCGCCGGCGCCGCCGCGGCCGTCACTGATCCGGTAGGTGCCGGCGCTGTGCCAGGCCATCCGGATCATGAACGGGCCGTAGTGGCCGAAGTCGGCGGGCCACCAGTCCTGCGAGGTGGTCAGCACATCGTCGATGTCCCTGGCCAGTGCA
>Ga0164307_10001616_pt1 | contig 10267 bp, 6 predicted proteins | sample Whisoiple_243_MG_FD_110214 | JGI IMG/M metagenome (GOLD analysis project Ga0164307, IMG submission 110214) | Soil microbial communities amended with fresh organic matter from upstate New York, USA - Whitman soil sample_243_MG | ecosystem: Environmental > Terrestrial > Soil > Unclassified >...
GACGCGATGGTCTGCTGGATGACCAACGAGCCCCTGCGTCCGCGCCAGAAGCTCGCGATCAAGCACACGACCCGCATGGGCCGGGCCCTGGTCAAGGACATCCAGTACCGCCTCGACGTGAACTCGCTGCACCGCGACCAGGAGGCCGGCGAGCTCTCGCTCAACGAGATCGGCCGCGTGCAGCTCCGCACCACCGTGCCGCTGCTGTGCGACCCGTACTCGAAGAACCGCACCACCGGCTCCTTCATCCTGATCGACGAGGCGACCGGCGTCACCGTCGGCGCGGGCATGATCAACTCCGCAAGCTGATCGCTGGCCACTCGAACTGGTCAGCGCTAAGGCGTGTCTCTCAAGTCGTTCCGACTTGAGAGACACGCCTTTAGTCGTCCAGCTCGGCGGTGATCCACTCCACCCGCTGGTCGAACCAGGACCGCACGCCGGTCACCTGGGTGTCGAACGGCTCCGTGGTGTAGCCCCACACGAGCTGGTCGTTCGCGGCAGCAGTGCGCAGGACCTCGCGCCACCCGTCAATCTTGCTCGCCGCCGTCGCGAAAGCAGGCTCGAGCTCGCTCCAACGCGCCTCGACAGCCTCCTGGAAGTCGGCATCCTCGAAGAAGCGGGCGAACCAGCGTGACGTGGTGGGCTGCCGCACCCACCAGCCCTCGGGAGGGTTCGGGTGAGCCGCGCGGGTGGTGCCCATCGAGAGGTCGAAGTCCCACAGCGGCCCCATGAAGATCTTGCCTGACCGCGGCTTGTACATGTACGCGCTCGAGTACCACGCGTCGTTGTTGCGCATCAGCTCCTCGACGAGGTACCAGTCCACGAAGGACGGCACGTCGACGTACTTCGCGTAGCCCGTGGCCGGGTCGGCGAAGCTGTTCGAGAATAGGGCGTCCTCCGTGGCCGTGAAGTAGTCCTTGATGTACGCCAGCTGTGGCGCCGTGACGGGGTCAGGCTCGGACAGCGTGAAGGGCTGGTTGCGAGACGTCCGGAACCCTGCCTGCGTGGCCGGGTCGAAGCGGGCGTCGCGCTGGAGCAGGTAGCCCCCCGAGATCGCAGGGGCTTCCGTCGTGGAAGCCGACAGCTCGTCGATGGCGACCCGGGCGGGGTCGATCCGCACGTGCTCGGCCAGCTCGTACAGACCCAGGTACTGGCCGTTGAGCACCACCTCTACCCACTCGGACCTCGGGGTCCAGGCGAGTCCGGTCTTCGTGCCGAGGTAGAAGGCGGTCTTGTTGCGGACGAACGAGCGGTCCAGATAGTCGGCGAGCAGCACCCAGTGCGAGCTCGACGGCATGCCGAGCAGGCTGGCCGATCCGGCGAGCTTCAGCTTGTACGGCTTCTTCGTCAGACCCCAGGTGCTGTTGCCGCGTCCCTTGATCTGGATCCCGCCGGAGCGTGCCGCGAACGAGGAGCCGTTCGGGTCCAAGGAGTAGGAGCCGTCGAGATAGTCGTCCTTGCTGACCACCGGCGCGTAGTCGGCGGTGTTGATCGTCATCACCGGGAGGGTCGTCTGCGGCACGACGCGCTTCACCGCAGCGCTCCACGCGCTGGAGCCGACGGCGTTCGTGGCGCGAGCCCGCACGTAGTAGGCGGTGCCCGGAGTCAACGAGGACAGCGTGGTCGTGGAGCCGGTCGACGGGGTCAGGTTCGTCCAGACGGTGTCGACGACTCGGCGCATGGACACCTGGACCCCCGTGACCCTGCGCCCGCCGTCGGATGCCACCGACCAGCCGACGTCCAGGCCCGTCCGGGCGCCGGTGAGCCGCACGGACAGCGCCGGGACGCTGGGGATCGTCACGGCGGTCGGCGTGGCGCGAGGCGTCTCGGTCCATCGGCTCGGCACACCGTTCACGACCGCGCGCACCCGGAACCGGTACTGCTTTCCTGGGGTGAGCTCGCCGACCTTGAGCTGGGTCAGGTCGGCGGCCACTGGCACCGGCGCCGACCACTGGGCACCTCCGGAGGCCACGTAGCTGACCTCGTAGTGGGCCGGCTCGACGGCGCTGGAGGCAGGGATCACGTAGCCGTGGGCGTCCTCGTTGTCCTTGAACACCAGACCCGAGATGTCGACCGCCGCGGCACCGGTGTTGACCAGCTCCACCCAGTCCCCCGGCGTACCGCCGTTGGACTCGACCTCGTTGATCCGGACATCCTGGATGCCCGCGGTGCCCGGGCAGTCGTTGGCGGCTCCCTTGGTGGGGGCGATGGTGGCGGCGAACGCACCCCACCCGTTGGCGCAACGCCCGTACGTCGTTGATGCGTGGCCGGAGGGCCAGGTGTAGCCGTCGACCAGCGTGCTGCCGTCCGCCTTGTACAGGCGCGCGGAGTCCCCGCTGCCCAGGCCGAAGCCGAACGCAGCCTCCTCCAACAGGTAGTAGCCGCCCGCGGGGAGGACAGTGGCCGAAGGGATCGCGTAGCCGTGGGCATCGTCGCTGTCCTTGAACACCAGCCCCGAGATGTCGACCGCTGCGGCACCGGTGTTGACCAGCTCCACCCAGTCACCCGGCGTACCGCCGTTGGACTCGACCTCGTTGATCCGCACGTCCTGGACGCCGGAGGTGCACGAGTTGGCTGCGCCCTTCGTAGGAGCGATCGTGGTGGCGAACCCGCCCCAGCCGTTCGCGCAGCGCCCGTAGGTCGTGGACGCGTGGCCGGACGGCCAGGTGTAGCCGTCGACCAGCGTGCTGCCGTCCGCCTGGAACAGGCGGGCCGAGTCACCACCACCCAGACCGAAGCCGAACGCAGCCTCCTCCAACAGGTAGTAGCCACCCGCCGGGAGCATCCGCGTCGGGCGCGGGCTCACGATGCTCGCCGGCCAGCTGACGACGGCGGAGCCGGGCTGCGCGTCCACGGTGTCGACGGGCGGCCCATCGGCGATCGGGCTGGCGCTGACCTGAGCGCTCCACACGCTCTTGCTCGCGCCGTCGACCGCTCGGACGTAGGCGCGATAGACCTTGCCGTTGGACAGGCCCTCGATGGTCACCGACCGCCGGTCACCGGGGACGACAACAGGCGCCGACCAGGCCTCGGTGTTCGCCATCCGGTAGGAGACCTCGAAGCGGTTCGCGGCGCCCGCTTGGTACGACCACGAGAAGGTGGCGGCTCCCGGGCCTGCGGCCGGCGCCGACATCACCGGCATCGCAAGCACCGGTCGGATGCTCACCTGGGGACTCCACACGCCGCTCCTCTCGCCAACCACCGCTCGCACATGAGTCCGGTAGACGGTCCCGTTGGCCAGACCGCCAACCGTCACCGACCTCCGGTCACCAGCCACCACCGCAGGAACGGACCACCCCGCGGTGTTCGCTGCTCGGTACGAGATCTCGAAACGGTCGGCGACGCCTGCCGGGTACGACCACGTCAAGGTGACCGTGCCGGCGCCCGGCACGCCAGCATTGACCGCCGGAGCGGAAGGGGGCGGAGCGGCATGCGCGCCCGGGATCGAAGCAGCGAGGACGAATCCGCAGACGGCAAGGCAGGCCATCAGGCGCCGGAACAACACGAGAAAACTCCTGGAACTGGACGAGTCCCGAGTTGATCGTGACGAGGCTAGCCGTCTGCATTCCAGCCCGCTCCGGAAATGCCCAGATGGATCCGCCGGTCGGGATGAGGGATCCGTCACGGCATCTGCGATGAAGGGCAACGTTTCGTCTGACGGCATCGCGACGGGAACTACAGTGTCGCCGTGGTCCGCAAGCTAGCGCTGTATCTGTTGACCACGATCTCCCTCATCGTGTCGCAGGTCGCGGCTATTCCGATCCTCATCGGGGCCGTCGGCGCACACGCCTGGTCCGGCCTCGCCGTCGGTCAGTCCATCGGTACCGTCGCGGCTCTCTTCGCTCAGCTGGGTTGGCCGATCACAGGCCCGGCTGAAGTCGCCGCGGCCGACTCCGGGCGCCGCAGGCAGATCTACGGCCACTCGCTGATCGTTCGATCTCTTCTTGTGGTTCCGGTGGCATTGGTCGCCGCAGCCGCGAGCTATCTCGTCGTCGGACCTCAGTCCGCCGCTGCGTTGACAGCAGTCGCCACGACCGCGGTCGCCCTCAGCCCCGGCTGGTACTACGTAGGCGTGGCCGAGCCACTCAGGCTGCTCGTGGTGGACTCCATTCCGCGGGCTGTCTCGACGCTCGTTGGCGCCGGGATCGTGGCGTTCGGCGGCCCTCTGTACTGGTTCCCGATCGTCCTGCTGCTTGCTCCGTTGCTGTCCTGCACGGTGGCCACCATGCAGCTGAAGGTTGGGATTCCCGAGGCGTGGTCGACCCTTACGCGCGATGTGATCCGTGGTCAGATCCCAGGCGCGACGCAGTCAGTGATCTCATCGAGCTACAAGTTCCTGCCACTCATCGTGGTCTCAGCTCTGACGTCCGCCAGCGTGACTGCTACCTACGCGCTCGCGGACCGATTCCTCAAGCTCGGGCTCGCTGGCATGCGCCCCATGACCCAAGTGCTTCAGGGATGGGTTCCGGCAGGACGCGACTCCGCAGAACTCGAACGCCGCAGCACGGTGGCGCGGCGAGCCACCATCCTCGTCGGCACAGCGGCCGCACTCGCGTTCACCTTCCTTGCGGGACCGGTGGGGCAGTTGATGAGCCACGGCGCGGTGCATATCCCCGTCGGCGTCGCCGCGTTCCTCGGGATCTCCTTCGGCCTCTCGTTGATTTCACTGACGAGTGGGTTGGTCATCATGGTCGCAAGGGACTTGAAGAGATATCTAGCGACCGGCGCAGCCATCGCAGCGGTCCTTGGCCTGATCACGATCGCACCTCTGACGATCCTCTTCTCCGCAGTCGGCGCAGCGGCATCGGTCGCCATGTCGGAGGTCGCTGTACAGAGCTACCAGACCTGGCGGCTGCGCCGATCCAGTTAGGTCAGGAGCTCGGACGCTCGCGCTCGCCCACCTTGCGGGCGGGAGCGCCTGCCCAGATCTCCCACTTCCCGGTGCTCACCGTCAGGACCGAGTTGGCGCCGACCACGGTGCCCTCGCCGACCGTGAGGACTCCGCGCCCGGACGTGACGACAGCGTTCGCACCGAGGATGGCGTGATCCTCCAGCACAAAGCCGCCGAACGACGGGTGCTCCTTGCGCCAGATGTCGGAGCGGCCCACCGTCACACCCTGGTGCAGGACGACCCCGTGGCCGATCCGGGTCTTGACGTGTACCACCACGTGGCCAATGTGGCGGACTACCAAGTCGGTCCCTGGTGCAAGGGTCGCAGGAGGGATATCCGTCCCCCGCGCCTTCAGAAGCTGTCTAAGAACGGGCCCGATGATCGGACGCCGCTGTCCCTGCACCGCAGCGCAGAAGATCCGATCCAGAGGCCCTTGAGGCGTGCGGTACATGAGGCGGAATCATATTAGGGCGACGACGAAGGCCTCGACGCGGTCCTCCCGTTCGAGCGTGGTGGATCGTCTGGATCCGCTCCCGCCGCCTGCGTTCGACGGCGCGCCGCGATCCACAGGAGGAGGGCCCCCAGACCAGCGAACCCTGCCGCAGCCGACAGCGGCCCGCGGATCAACCCGATCTGGGCAACCGCGACGAACGCCACTAGCGGCTGCCATCTCGCCTCGCTGTGCCACAGCCGGTCCAGGCGCGTCGCGAGCACACCCCAAGCTACGAGGGCAATCACCATTCCGACGAAGGTGAGGTCGACCCACAACTCTGCTTGGACCGGGATGGAGAGATTCAGGAAGTCGTAACCACGGTCCTGGGCGACCAGCTCGTTCGTCGGTGTCGCCTTGCCTGGCCACACGCTTCTTGGGACGAAGATGAGGAGCGCCGACAGGCTTTGCAGCCCCCAGGTGTGGCCATGCCGATTCACGTAGTAGACGGAGTTCACGATCTGCTGGAAGCCGTCGAAGTCACCGGTCAGGAAGGCACTCAGCCCGCTGGACACGACATCGTCCGACCCAGCGGCATACCGGAAGACGTTCGCCAACGGGTACAGGAAGAGGAGACCACCGACCGCCAGGAAGGCGACCAAGCGCCCACTGCGTTGGGACGATGGCCGAAAGAGCATCAAGACGATCGCGGCCAAGGCGGTCATCGACTTGTATCGCGCGTTGGCAAGTGGATTGGCATACACGAGGACCAGGGCCAGCGACGCGCCCAAAAGCATCCAGCAGCTCACGAGCCGTGGCGCCATCTTCACCCGCCTGATCGACAAGACGGCGGCTACGACGGCGAGAGCTCCCGGCACTGTGCGCACCAGGGCGTTGAGACCGCCGCTGACATCGCTACCGCCTGCCCTCGCCAAGGCCTGGGTGGCCTCTCGCCGACTCTGGAAGAACCCACCGAAGCCGCCGACATAGGGGGCGACGATCGGTAGGAGAACGAGGGCACCGAGAATCGCGAACAACAAGACCCTGGTCTCGGCCGTGGAGATCGTATCTGGCTTCTGACGCACGGCAGGAGCCGAGTCTCCCGCCGCCGAAGGGCTGGCGCCGCGCAGATAGCCAAGGAGCATTGCGGCGCACCCGACGGCGACGATCGCGAGCGCCTGGGTCACCGCGGCACGGTCCTGGTAGACCCATGGGTCGTGCCAGATTCCCCGATTCACCGACAGCTGGTAGACCGGCGGGACGGCGAGCCAGCAGTAGTTGAAGCAGAAGAACAACGTCAGGATCGGGCGGAACCCGCTCACATAGCCCGTCACGATTCCAGCCGTCGTCAACGCGAGGTTGACCACGAGCAGAAACCGAATCGTCCAACCATCGACGTCAGGCAGCCACCAAAGGGCGAACGCCATCGAAGCGCCGAACCACAGAGCGAACTCGCCAAGCCAGCTTGCGGAGCCGCCACGAGACGCGCGTTGAACGGCGGCGCCCGTCCTGCCTGCGACGACCATACGTCCCCGTTCGTGTGCTGTGTCGTGCTAGAGGTTGTCGGCCGATTCCACCGTCACGACACCGCGGACTCGGGCGCACATCGTCGCATAGCAGGACCGAGATCGACTGGTTGGCGGCTCAGTGCTGAGCCGCCAATCACGGCACGCGCCCGTCGTCTAAGCGCTCGAATCGCAGCACCGCGTGCAAGGTAGCTCGCGCTCGCCGCGACGGCGAACGTCAGAGCGACGAAATCTGGCCGCGGGGACGCGCGCCGCCGGACCGCGCGAACGCGCCTCTGGCATCGAGTGCGTCCACCAGGTCGTCGGCGACAGTGGTCGACGTCGCCAGCCCGATGTGGCGTCGGACCTCGGCCCGGCGTGTGGCGCCGGCGTCGTCGATGTCGATGACCGCCCGCGCGAAGGCGCGCCAGTCGTCGTCGGTCTCCACTCTCGGTCCGGGCAGCCAGTCGAGGGCGTCCGAGACGGCGAGTCCGCGGCCGCCGGCGTACTCGGCCTCGTCGGGCACGACGAACCCGATCGGGCGGTCGAGCACCAGGTAGTCGACCCACGCGCTGGAGTAGTCGGTGACCAACGCCGCAGCACGACCCATCAGCTCGTAGAGCTGGACACCTTCGTCGACCAGCTGGTCATTGGTGATGGTGTTCAAGCCCGGCGTCCCGAACGTCTCGACGTCGAGCGGGTGCGGCTTGATGACCAGGCTGATCCCGGCCGCTGCGAGGATCTCGGTGGCGCGCACCATGCCGTCGCGCAGCTGGGAGGCAGACGTGTCCGACGAGGCGACGTCGTCGTTGCCGACCGTCAGACCGATCGCACGCGACTTCCGGAAGGTCGGCATCCACAGCACGAACGGGCGCTCCGGCGGCAGCCCGAGGACGCGCAGGTCCAGGTCCACCTCGCGGTAGAACTGGTCGGTCCGCGGAGAGCCGACGACGACGATGTCCTCGATCGGCATGACGAGCTCGCGCGAGCGCAGGTCGTTGAGCCAGGTCGTGCTCCGCACCAGCACGTCGGCACGGTAGCGAGCGCCGCCGCCTGCCTTCGACAGGGAGTTGGCTTTGAACCCGTCTCCGTGCCAGAGGTTCACGATCGTCGTTCGACGGCTGGGGGCCAGGTCGCCGTACAGACCGTGCGTGAAGCAGACGACCTCCGCGCTCACGTAGGCGACCATGCCGCGCAGTGACCGGTGGGGCATCACCTCGACACCGCCGAGGTCGACGCCACACGAGGTCGACCACAGTCGGGCGCGGTCGACGTCGTCGACGAGCCAGACGACGCGACCGCCGTAGCGGCGTCGCAGTGCTCCGACCATCTCGACCGCATTGCCCTCGGTGAACGGATAGCCGTGCACCACCGCGATCGCCCGACGTGGTGCCACCTTGTTTGCAAGACTGAGCAGCGTCACCTGCAACCAGCGGGCGGCTTGACGCGGTCGGATCGGCACGCCGAGAGCCTAGTGGTTGACGGTCCCTCAGCCTGAGGCGCCCGGTGCGACCAGTACGGTTGCGGCGCGGGACTGCTGGAGAGGATTCGGTGATGGACGGGCTCGACACATTCGCGGTGATATTGGCCGGCGGCAGCGGATCGAGGTTCGGCGGCGGCCAGCCCAAGCAGCTCATCCGCCTCGCCGGCCACCCGATCCTCCACCACACGCTGCGCAGGTTCGACGACCCCGAGCTGACCAAGGGCATCGTCGTGCCGGCGAATCCTCTGTGGCGCTCGGAGATCGAGGACATCGTGGACAGCGCCGTACGTCGGGTCCCGGCCACGGTCGTGGACGGAGGCTCCGATCGCAACGAGTCGATCCGCAACTCGATCGCCACTCTCGTGGACGACGAGGCCAAGGTCCTGGTCCACGACGGCGTCCGTCCCCTGGTCAGCCGCAGCCTGATCAGGCGGGTGGTCGCCGAGCTCGACCATGTCCGCAGCGTCCTGCCGGTCATCGAGTCCGCCGACCCGCTGGCGACCCTCGACGGCAGCCGCGTCGCGTTCTTCAGCGACCGCAAGCAGACGTTCCGTGGACAGTCGCCCCAGGGCTTCCGCCTGTCGGATCTGCGGACGACCTTCGCGCCCGAGAACGACGCGCTCACGGGCGGCATGACGACCGTCTTCGAGGCCATGCGCGCGGTGATCGACGACATCGAGACGGGTGTCGTGGAGGGTGACGTCAACAACCTCAAGATCACCCTGCCCGCCGACCACATGATCGCCGGCCGGCTGCTCCTGGATGACGACTACAACGAGGACTAGGGCGTGGCTCTCAATTCTGGCCGTCGCGAGCGTCGTCCAGCGCGTGCGCTGGCAAGGCGCCGGAGCGAAGGCGTGCCAGCGGCACGTCGAGCGAACGGCAACGCAGCCAGCGTGCGTGATGGGCGGCGCGCAGCAGGCCGTGAATTGGGAGACATGCCCTAGCGTCGACGATCAGGTCGAGATGCGGACCGCGACGTCGTCGTAGTGCGTGCCCCGGTAGTTGACATGCACGTCGACGCCTCCGTCCACGCCGGCCTTGACCGACTCGGCTTGCACCAGCGGCGGTGTGGCTCGCTGCACCGTGAACCCGTACTCGAAGAGTGGGACATCGTCGCGGTACGCCGTCGCCCGCAGAGCGATGTCGCTCCCCGTGTCCTCGACGGCGAAGAGGCCGTACTGGCCCCGGGCGAGGCTCGACCCGTGCGAGAACACAGGGCTGGTGTTGGCCGAGAGGAACGAGTCGAGGGGACCGCACTGGAACATCGGAAAGCCACCCCACCGGTTGTTGCGTCCGTCGTCGAACCCGGTGCCGTGCCAGTCACTCGAGAGGACGACCAGGCGGCGGACGACCTCGGGGTGGTCCTGGAACCAGGAGGCGAGCCTGTTCCGCTGGGTCCGGTAGCCCTCCCACGAGTTGGGTCCGAAGTCTCGTCCGTACGCGATCGTCGACGCCCAGACGAGGAGCTCCTCGGTGGCGCTCCCGAGGACGTCGAGCAGCCACGCCTCCTGCTCGGCTCCGGTCAACGACTTGGTCGGGCTCTCCGGATCTGCGTACGGGTCCGCCATGGATCGCAGGTCGGTCATCACGAACCGCACCCGTCCGACCACGAACGTCTGCCACACGCCCTCAGGGTGGCTCAGCGGGTACGCCGGCACTCGCTCTCGGTAGACCTGGACGGCAGCGGGCCTTCCGGGAGCGGTCTTGTCCGAGTCGTTGGTGGCGTAGTCGTGGTCATCCCACATGTAGGCGAGCGGCGTGTCTCGATAGAGCGCGGCCTGGTGCGGCGCCGAGAGGACGTCGTCGAACGCCTTGCGGTAGAGGCGGGGGTCGTTGAGCGGGATGTCGCGGTAGTGCATGTCGCCGAGGTGGATGAACAGCAGCGGGTCGTGACCGGCGATCGTGCTGAAGACCGAGGAGTTCGAGACTCTCGAGAGAGTCCCGCTCGGCCAGAA
>Ga0164307_10001620_pt1 | contig 10256 bp, 7 predicted proteins | sample Whisoiple_243_MG_FD_110214 | JGI IMG/M metagenome (GOLD analysis project Ga0164307, IMG submission 110214) | Soil microbial communities amended with fresh organic matter from upstate New York, USA - Whitman soil sample_243_MG | ecosystem: Environmental > Terrestrial > Soil > Unclassified >...
CCCATCATGAATTCCACCCGCACCGCCGCGTTGCTCATCACCGGCACAGTCTGTGCAGCCGTCGTCACCGCAGCAGGTACGACGGTGCACGCCGAGACGCCATCATCGGCGTATGTTGCGAGGTACGCGCCGCAGGTGGACATTGAGGCATCGGCATACGCGTCGGCCGCCATTGCCACCCCAAACAGCCTGTACGGGAATAGCATCCGATCGCTCCCCGCGGGGTACTACGTCGCCCCCGTCGGTCTTGGCGGTCCCGACACCTTCTCCGCGACAGACCGGCCGGACGGCACCACACGCGTGTCGAACCCCAGCCTGTCGTTCGCTCCGAGCATCCTCCCGGGCTCAACGACGGATCACAGTGGTCAACCGACGCGAGTCGTCGGTTCGGTGTTGACGCCGGACGCCTCTCCCGCAACGAGTTTGGGATTGTTCTCGCCGACCGGAGCCTTCCTCGGCTTGGTCGGGCCCGGCGGACTGCTGATCGGTGACGGCGTGCTGCCCGGGCAAGACGGTGGCCTGCTGATCGGCAACGGCGCCGACGGCGCAGAGGGCCAGGACGGCGGCGACGGCGGAATCTTCTACGGCAACGGCGGCAACGGCGGCCATGGCGGTTCCCAGAAGCCCGGTGGCAACGGAGGAAACAGCGGATTCTTCTTCAGCAACGGCGGCGACGGCGGCAACGGCGCCGACGCCGTATTCGACATGACGACGGGTGCGCTGATTTCCCCGGCGACCGCAGGCGGCAACGGCGGCAACCCCGGTGGGTTCTTCGGCAACGGCGGTGACGGCGGCGCGGGCGGCAACGCATACAACGGAGCGATTCTCGAGCGGGGTGCCGGTGCGGACGCCAACGCCGGGGACGGCGGCAACGGCGGCCATGGCGGTCTGTTGATCGGCAACGGCGGAAACGGCGGCAATGGCGGTGAAGCCTCCTCGGCCAGTTCAAATGCCACGGCCGGCGATGGTGGCAACGGCGGCAACGCGGCGACGGGTGCCGCGGGTGATGGCGGCCATGGAGCCAAGGCGATGAGCGGGGCGCAGGGTGGCACCGCAACCGGTGGCGACGGCGGTGACGGTGGCAACTCATCGGCAGGCACCGCAGGTGATGGCGGGTTCGGCGGCTGGGCCCTCAACGGCGGTCTCGCTGGCGGCCCGTCGGTCGCAGCGTTCGGTGGCGACGGCGGCGATGGCGGCGACGGACCGGCGGGCGGCGACGGTGGCGGTGGTGGCGCGGCAGGCACGGCAGGAAATGCCACCGGCGGCTCCGGTGGTGACGGCGGTGCGGGCACCTCAGGCGCCGGGGGGCACGGCGGAAATGGCGGCGGCGCAGCCGGATTCGGAGGCGCAGGGACAGACACCAGCGCATCCGGCGGCACCGGCGGCAATGGCGGCGCGAGCAGTTCCGCAGCAGGCGGCCGGGGCGGTGACGGTGGCCCTGCGGTCTCGCAGGAGGATGATGCCACCGGCGGCAACGGTGGCAACGGTGGCGCAGGCGGCGGAAACGGCGGTCGCGGCGGAAACGGCGGCGACGCGAAACCCGCCTGCTGCTCGGTACCGTCCGCGGACCCCGGCAACCTTGTGGGCGGCAACGGCGGAAACGGCGGCGATGCCGGCCCGTCGACCGGCGACGGCGGCCGCGGAGGAAACGGCGGCGACGCAGTCGGTGGCGAGAACAACACGGGCGGCACCGGCGGTGACGGCGGCTCCGGCAGCAGCAGTGGCTCAGACGGGGATCCCGGTGACCCAGGGAACAACGACGTCTAACCCGTGCCGGGCACCAGCCAGCGGCCGGAAAAGGCACGCCACCCGACGAAGATCAGCCGTAGCACCATGAAGGTGCTCAGGCCCGACCAGATGCCGACCAGACCCCAGCCGAAGATCAGCGACAGCCAGATCAACGGAAGGAACCCGACGAGTGCGCTGATCAGAGTGGCGTTGCGCATGAACTTCGCGTCACCGGCGCCGAGCAGCACGCCGTCGAGTGCGAAAACGATTCCGGCGACGGGCAGTTGAGCGACCATGAACCACCACGGCACTCCGATCGCGTCCAGCACCGAGCGATCGGCGGTGAATACGCTCGGGAAGACGGACGCACCGGCGGCGAAGACACCGGCCAGCACCGCGGAGGCGACGGCGGAGAAGATGGTCACCCGCCACGCCACCGACTTCGCGTGCGCCAACTCACCTGCACCGAGCGCCGCACCCACCAGCGACTGCGCCGCGATCGCCAGCGAATCCAGAACCAGCGCAAGAAAACTCCACAGCTGCAGCACCACCTGATGCGCGGCGACGGCGGCTGCACCGAACCGGGCGGCGACGGCTCCCGCCGAGACGAAGCACGCCTGAAAGGCCAACGTCCGCAACAACAGATCGCGGCCCATCACCACCTGCGCGCGAAGCACCGTCGGCTGGACCCGCAGCGGTACCCGTTCCACCAGAAGCGCGCGACAGAACATCAACGCGGCCAGCCACTGGCCGATCAGGTTGGCGACCGCCGACCCTTCCAGCTCCATGCGTGGCATGCCCAGCCAGCCGTACACCAGCAGCGGGCACAGCACGGCCGACACCGCGAAACCTGTGACGACGTAGCGCAGCGGCCGTGCGGTGTCCTGCACGCCGCGCATCCAGCCGTTGCCTGCGGCCGAGATCAGGATCGCGGGCACACCGAAGATCGCGATCCGTACCCACGGCAGCGCCGCGTCCGCGATTTCACCGCCGGCCGACAGCGCCGATACCAATGGCACTGCGGCGACCTGGACCACGGCCACGATCAGCGTGCCCAACCCGACCGCGAGCCACGTGGCCTGCACGCCCTCGCTGACCGCCGTCTCTCGGTCGCCCGCGCCGAAGAAGCGTGCCGAGCGCGCCGTGGTGCCATAGGACAGGAACGTCATCTGCGAGCTCAGCGTGCTCAGGATCAGCCCGCCAATCGCGAGACCGGCCAGGCTGATCGCGCCGAGCCGACCGACGACGGCAAGGTCGAACAACAGGTAGATGGGCTCGGCGGCCAGTACTCCGAGCGCGGGCAGTGCCAGCCCGGCGATACGCCGACCGGTCGCGGGCGCAATCGGAATATCGGGCGTGAGGTCGGGCTCAGCCAAGGGCTACGTAGAGCGCCTGGACGACGTCGTCGGCCGATCCGGACGTCGAATATCCGGCGGCGTGAGGGTGCCCGCCGCCGCCGAACGCACTGGCGATCGTGGCGAGATCCATCGACTTGGCCCGCATCGACACCGACCAGTGCCCGGGTTCGATCTCCTTGAACACCGCGGCCACCTCGGCCTGCTGGGTGGTGCGCACGATGTCGACGATGCTCTCGACTTCCTCGGGTCGCGCATCGACCCATTCCTCGTGTCGCACAACGGCATACACGAGACCGCGGCCTTCGGCTGCGTCGGGCAGCAGCTGGGCGGAGGCAAGCACGCGCGACAGCATCGGCAGCCACGCGAACGGATGCGTGTCGAGCAGGGTGCGGCTGATCGCCGCGTTGTCGACACCCAACTCCACCAGCCGCGCGGCCAGCTTGTGGGCACGCGCGCTGGCCCAGCGGAACGAGCCGGTGTCGGTGGTCAGCCCGGCGTACAGACAGTGCGCGACGCCGACTTCGATCGGTTTGCCCCACGCGTCAAGCAACTCCGCGACCAGCATCGTGGTCGAATCGGCGAAGGGGTCGACGAAGTTGGCGGTGCCGAACAGTTGATTGGAGGCGTGATGATCGATCACCAGCACCTCGCGACCCGGTTCGGCCAGCTCCCGCAGCGATCCGAGGCGGTTGATGCTCGGGATGTCGACGGTGACCACCAGGTCGGCGTCGCGACGCATGTCGGTCGGGGGAATCAGCAGATGACCGCCGGGCAGGGACTGAAGGGATTCCGGCAGGCCTGCCGGCTCCGCGAAGCTCACCTCGACGTCCTTGCCCGCGTGGTCGAGTACGAGCGCCAGCGCCAGACCCGCGCCGACGGTATCGGCGTCGGGAAAGACATGGCAGACAACGCTGACGGAACCCGCTGAACTCAGGAGCTCAACCGCACCGTTGGCGTCGACGCGCTGACCCACCAAGTCTGCGTCGGTCTTCGGATCAATCGCGGTCAACGGTTTCCTCAGCGTCTTGCTCGTCATCCAGCTCCCCGCCGGGCCCCTCCACCCGATCCTGACGATACGGGTCGGCATCGCCTGCATGCTTGGCACCCTGCCGAACTCTCGCCAAATCCTCATCTGCGGCGCGCGCCTTGGCGAGCAGCTCCTCCATGTGTGCGGAGGTTTCTGGCACCTTGTCGAGAACGAACGCGAGCGTCGGGGTGAATCGCACGCCTGTCGCAGCTCCGACCCTGCTGCGCAGCGTGCCTTTGGCCCGCTCCAGAGCCGCCGCCGCTGCGGCGTAATCGGGTTCGTCCTGCAACGTCGCGCCGCGCACCGTGTAGTACACAGTGGCGTCGTGGAGGTCACCCGTCACCTTCGTGTCCGTGACGGTCACGAAGGCCAACGGGGGATCCTTGATTTCGAACTCGATCGCCGAGGCGACGATGGTGCCGATGCGTTTGGAGAGCCGACGGGCCCGGCCCACATCAGGCACTAGGTGCGCTCCTTCTCCACGAGCTCGTACGTTTCGATGACGTCGCCCTCCTTGATATCGGAGTACGTCAGCGTCAAACCGCATTCGTAGCCCTCGCGCACCTCGGTGACGTCATCCTTCTCGCGGCGCAGCGAGGACACTGTCATGGTCTCGGCGACCACGGCGCTGTCGCGCAGCAGCCGTGCCTTCGAGTTGCGTCGGATGATGCCGGAGGTGACCAGGCAGCCGGCGATGTTGCCGACCTTGGACGACCGGAAGATCGCCCGGATCTCCGCCCGGCCCAGTTCCTTCTCCTCGTAGACCGGCTTGAGCATGCCCTTGAGCGCGCTCTCGATCTCGTCGATGGCCTGGTAGATCACCGAGTAGTAGCGAATGTCGACGCCGTCGCGGTTGGCCAGCTCGGTGGCCTTGCCTTCGGCGCGAACGTTGAAGCCGATGATCACCGCGTCCGAGGCCGACGCCAGGTTGACGTTCGTCTCGGTGACGCCGCCGACACCGCGATCGATGACCCGCAGTTCCACCTCGTCGTCGATCTCGATGCCCAGCAGAGCCTGCTCCAACGCCTCGACCGTGCCTGCGTTGTCGCCCTTGAGGATCAAGTTGAGCTGGCTGGTTTCCTTCAGCGCGGCGTCCAGATCGTCGAGGCTGATGCGCTTGCGCGTGCGCGCCGCCAGTGCGTTGCGCTTGCGCGCGCTGCGACGGTCGGCGATCTGCCGCGCGATCCGGTCCTCGTCAACGACCAGAAGGTTGTCACCGGCACCCGGCACCGACGTGAAGCCGATGACCTGGACGGGACGCGACGGCGACGCCTCCTCGACGTCCTCGCCGTGCTCGTCGACCATGCGGCGGACGCGCCCATAGGCATCGCCGGCGACGATCGAGTCGCCGACCCGCAGTGTGCCGCGCGAGATGAGCACCGTCGCCACCGGTCCGCGACCGCGGTCCAGGTGCGCCTCGATGGCCACACCCTGGGCCTCCATGTCCGGGTTGGCCCGCAGGTCGAGCGAGGCGTCGGCGGTAAGCAGCACCGCCTCTTCCAGCGCCGCGATGTTGGTGCCCTGCTTCGCCGAGATGTCGACGAACATGGTGTCGCCACCGAATTCCTCTGGCACCAAACCGTATTCGGTCAGCTGCCCGCGGATCTTCGACGGGTCGGCACCCTCCTTGTCGATCTTGTTGACCGCGACCACGATCGGCACATCGGCCGCCTGCGCGTGGTTGATGGCCTCCACCGTCTGCGGCATGACGCCGTCGTCGGCCGCGACCACCAGGATCGCGATATCGGTGGCCTTGGCGCCGCGGGCACGCATGGCGGTGAACGCCTCGTGGCCCGGGGTGTCGATGAAGGTGATGAGCCGCTCGCCACCGTCGAAGGCGACGGCCACCTGGTAGGCACCGATGTGCTGGGTGATGCCGCCTGCCTCTTCCTCGCGGACGTTGGCCTGGCGGATGGTGTCCAGCAGTCGGGTCTTGCCGTGGTCGACGTGACCCATGACGGTGACCACCGGCGGACGACTCTCCAGATCGGATTCGTCGCCCTCGTCCTCGCCGTAGCTCAGGTCGAAGGACTCCAGCAGCTCGCGGTCCTCGTCCTCGGGGGACACGACCTGGATCTTGTAGTTCATCTCGCTGCCGAGCAGCTCCAGAGTGTCGTCGCCGACCGACTGGGTGGCCGTGACCATTTCGCCCAGGTTGAACAGCGCCTGCACCAAAGCGGCGGGGTTGGCGTCGATCTTCTCGGCGAAGTCGGACAGCGACGCGCCGCGTGCCAGCCGGACGGTCTCGCCGTTGCCGTGCGGCAACCGCACGCCGCCGACGACCGGCGCCTGCATGTTCTCGTACTCGGCGCGTTTCGCGCGCTTCGACTTACGCCCGCGCTTGGGTGCGCCGCCGGGACGACCGAACGCCCCCGCCGCGCCGCCACGCTGCCCGGGACGACCGCCGCCGCCGGGACGACCGCGATAGCCGCCGCCTCCTGCGGGTGCGCCACCGCCACCGGGTCCGCCGCTACCGGGTCCGCCGGTGCGGTAGTTACCGCCGCCACCACCACCGGGACGACCGGCGCCACCGGCACCGCCGCCTGGGCCGCGACCACCGGCGGCCGGACGCGGGCCGCCGCCCGGACGCGGACGGCCTGGTGCTCCACCGGGAGGACGAGGGGGCATGTTGCCCGGCGATGCGCCGGGTCGGGGACCGCCGCCGGGACGCGGTGCGCCCGGTCGGGGTGCCTGGGGCCGTGGAATCGCCCGTTCGACCGGCTGCGCCGAGGAGAACGGGTTGTTGCCGACGCGCGGTGTGCGCGGCGCCGGCTTGGGACCAGGAGTTGCGGGCCGGGGACCCGGAGTGGGGCCGGGGCGTGAGGGTGCGGCTGCGGGTGCCGACTCGGCCACCGGTGCCACCACTGCGGCAGGTGCCTCGGGCTCTGCGGGTGCGGGTGGCTGCTCTACCGGAGCGGCAGGCTTGGGCGCAGGCGCCTTCTCCGGCGCGGGTGCCTTCGCGGCCGCCTTCTTGGCGGGCGCGCCGTTACCGTCGGCCGTCGCTTTGGCGGCGGGTTTTGCTCCGCCGAGGGATTCGCGCAGCCTGCGCGCGACGGGGGCCTCCACGGTGGAGGATGCGGATTTGACGAATTCGCCCTGTTCACTCAGTCGGGCGAGTACTTCCTTGCTGGTCACACCGAGTTCTTTAGCCAACTCGTGTACGCGGGCCTTGCCTGCCACTTCTCTCCTGTCTTAGAGGCGACAGCGGTGGTAGGGCCGCGCCTCGGGTTTAGCTATGACGCATGGTCATCGTCTGAACTTCACGGTGTGCTCATGTTCTTCGCTACCTGTTCTCTTGCCGGGAGCTGGGGCACTTCGAGTGCTTCGAAGTACGCCAGCACCGCGGATGTATCCGGTGAGCCGGTGATGCGCAACGCTCGAGCGAATGCTCGCCGCCGTATTGCTGCGTGCAAACACTGCTGGTCAGGATGCAGCCAAGCACCCCGCCCAGGCAGGTTACCTGCTGCGTCAACGGTCACGGCGCAATCGCCATTCCCGATGTTGCGAGCAACTACCCGAAGCAGTTCGACGGCCAGCTCTCGCTTCCGGCAGCCGACGCACGTCCGTACGGGTCCATCCGTATTTCGATGCGGCGAAGCCGAAGTCTCGCGCTGGATCACGCCTGAGTCTACCGTCTGGGCTCCTGCGGACCGAACCGGCTGCAGACGGCTATCGGTCGTGCACAGCGCCGTGTGTCGCGTCCCGAGTCGGCGGACTGTCCTGTTCGGCCGGTGCGTCGCTGCGGATATCGATGCGCCAGCCGGTCAACCGGGCCGCGAGCCGGGCGTTCTGGCCTTCCTTGCCGATGGCCAGCGACAGCTGGAAATCGGGTACCACGACCCGAGCCGCGCGGGCGGCCTCGTCCATGACCTGCACCGACACCACCTTGGCCGGTGACAGGGCGTTGGCGACGAACTTGGCCGGATCCTCGTCGTAGTCGATGATGTCGATCTTCTCGCCGGACAGTTCGCTCATCACGTTGCGCACCCGCTGCCCCATCGGCCCGATGCAGGCACCCTTGGCGTTGAGCCCGGGCACCCGCGAGGTGACCGCGATCTTGGAGCGATGGCCTGCCTCACGGGCCACCGCGACGATCTCGACCGAACCGTCTGCGATCTCGGGCACCTCGAGCGAGAACAGCTTGCGGACCAGGTTGGGGTGCGTCCGCGACAGGGTGATCAGGGGTTCACGGGCACCGCGACTGACGCCGACGACGTAGCAACGGAGCCGGTCGCCGTGTTCGTAGCTCTCACCGGGGACCTGCTCGGCTGCCGGAATGACGCCCTCGGAGCCCTTCGTCTCGCTACCCATCCTGACCACGACGAGGCCACGGGCGTTGGCGCGGCTGTCGCGCTGGATGACACCGCCGACGATCTCGCCTTCGCGGGTGGAGAACTCGCCGTAGTTCTTCTCGTTCTCGGCGTCGCGCAGCCGCTGCAGGATGACCTGTCGCGCGGTCGTAGCCGCTATCCGGCCGAAACCCTCTGGGGTGTCGTCCCATTCGCTGAGCACGTTGCCGTCTTCGTCCGTCTCGCGCGCCAGCACCTGGACCATGCCGGTCTTGCGGTCGATCTCGATGCGCGCGTCGGCCTCGTGGCCCTCGGTGTGGCGGTATGCGGTAAGCAACGCGGACTTGATGGTGTCGACGACGACATCGACCGTGATGCCCTTGTCGGCCTCGATGGCGTGCAGTGCGGCCATGTCGATATTCATGCTCCAGCCCCCTTCCCCGTATTGCCGGCAAGGTCGAGTTCCCGCTGGCTCGGGGTTGAAAACTCCACCTGGACAACGGCTTTGGTGATCCCATCCAGCGGCAGCTCGCGGACGGAGTAGTCCCCCCTCGTCCCTTGCGGCACCACCAGGTGCACAGCCCCGTCGCGGGTCTCACCGAGCCTGCCGGTCAGCAGAGAACCGTCCGACAGTGTCACCTCGACCTTGCGGCCGCGGGCCCGCCGGTAGTGCTTCTCCGCGGTGAGCGGCCGGTCCACACCCGGTGAGGTCACCTCGAGCACATACTCCGCGCCGGATGTCGAAGCGTCCACGGTGTCCAGCAATTCGGATGCGGACCGGGAAAGCGCGGCGATCGTATTCAGGTCGAGGCCGTCGTCGCCGTCGGCAATCACGGTGATGCGGGGCGGACGCGCGCGTGCGTCGATGACGACGTCTTCGATTTCGTATCCTGCGCGCGCGAACTCGCCGTCGAGTAGCTCGATCACCTGCTGCTGCGAGGGCAATCTCGCAGACCGCAGCTGCGGATCCGATGCCACGGCGAGCTCCTCATGTTGAATTGTCCCGACGGGGCCACGATACGCCAGTGAACATCTGGCGAACCGCAATCGGCCAGCCGTGCCCAGCGAATACACAGGGCCGGTTTCGGCAATGGCAGGATGGCGTCGTGTCGAGTGCCCTTCCCGCCGTCAGCAGACGGCGCATGCTGCTCGGAACGGCGGCGCTGGCGGCGCTCGGAGCAACCGCCGCCGCGTGCGGCAAGCCACCGCCGCCGCCCGACCTCGACGACCTCATGGCACAGCTCGATATGGCGCGCAGCGACAGCCGGCTGGCCAGTGACGCCGCTACCACAGCCAATCCCGCGATGCGGCCGGCGCTGGCTGCCGTGTCGTCCGAGCGGTCCAAACACGCCGAAGCGCTGTCCGACGAGATCGCCCGGATGACCGGTGAGCCGACGACGTCGTCGCCGACCCCGACGACGACCAGCGTCCAGCAGGCGACCCCGCCGACGGCAAAGGACGTCATCGCGGCGTTGCGAACGTCAGCGGACAGTGCAGCCAAGACGGCTACCCAGCTGTCCGGCTACCGGGCAGGGCTGCTCGGCTCGATCGCCGCGTCCTGCACGGCGGGCTACACGGTGGCGCTCGCGTGACCTCAGTTGAGCCGACCGGCCCGTCTCGGCCACCCGACGCCGACGCCGCAGCCCTTTTCGACGCCGTAGCAACCGAGCACTCGGTCATCTACGGCTACGGGCTGGTATCGGCGCACTCCACTCCGGAGGAAAACGACTTGGTGGCGGCCTCGATGTCGGAGCATCGCGAACGCCGCGAAGCCGCGATCGAGATGCTCACGGGCCGCGGCGTTGACGCGCCGCTGCCCGCCGCCGGCTATCAGGTGCCGACCCAGCTGGACAA
>Ga0164307_10001621_pt1 | contig 10253 bp, 18 predicted proteins | sample Whisoiple_243_MG_FD_110214 | JGI IMG/M metagenome (GOLD analysis project Ga0164307, IMG submission 110214) | Soil microbial communities amended with fresh organic matter from upstate New York, USA - Whitman soil sample_243_MG | ecosystem: Environmental > Terrestrial > Soil > Unclassified >...
GAGGCCTCGACTCGGAGTTCAGCCATGGCCGTGAGACAACGAGCTCGAGCCACCAGCAGATCCGCGAGGACGTACTCCCCCGAAGTGAACCGAGTCCAGTACCAGACGTTGATCTTGTCACGTTGTTCCTCCGGGTATTGGTTTGCGATGTCGTTCTTGACGTGCTTGATCTGCATGTCGATCTCGAGGAGAGCCTTGTTGACCTCGTCGTAGAGCGTGTTGATGTTGTGCATCAGTTGAACCTCTTTCGTGGGCAGGACTTCTTGTGCTGCTGTCCCCAGATGGGGGCGAAGTTGAACTTGGAGATCACCTGCACCTTGCAGTGCTTGCAGACGAACTTCTTGCGGGGGGTCTCACGCTTGGCGTAGTTCACGGCTTCTTCTCCCAGATAAGCGACACCTCACGGAGGCGCGCAGAGTTGATGATGGTGAGCTCGGGGTCGTCCTTACCCTTCGCAGACATGACGTCAGTGAGGGACACCCTTGCGTCGAACTCGTCAAGGTTGACGTCGAAGCTGGGGTGGATGAACAAGTCCATGGACACCTCCCCCGTCTCGATGTCGCGCTTGAGGTTCTGCGCGTACCCGAGGATCTTCTCGTGGTTGAACCCCGCGGTGATGGGGATGCGCGTGTCCTTGTCGTCGATGTAGATGGAACCCTTCATGGCCATCGTCTTCATCCCGTCGAACTCGGCGCCTTCGACACAGATTGCTTTACGCATGTGGTTCTCCTTGTGGTATTTAGTCGCTAAAAGGGAGAGGGCATGTAGCCCCCTCCCTCTCAGCGCATGCGGGTGGTTAGTCGTCGTCCTTGGGCGGATCGACGATCTTGCGGAACTCGAGAAGCGTCTGCATCTCGTGCTTGATCATCGGATCCTCCCAGTTCGCGTACTTGGCGAGGATGTCGTACTGCTGGGCGAGCAGGCGGTACTGCTTCTCCTGCTGCTTGGAGACGTACTGCGCCAGAGCCGACAGCAGGATGACCTCCCCGGACAAGACCATGGTGAGGGTCTTGTAGATCTTGACCTGCTCCTGGAGCGTGGCCGGCCGTGCCATGAAGTACTTGAACATCAGAAACCCCTAGCGATTCCGTCAGCGATCTTGCGGGCGTGGCGAGCGAGGGTGTAGTAGTCGTCCTCGTTCGGGAAGATCTCACGCGCCTGCTTCAGCGCGTAGTCGTTGAGCCTCTGCCGATCGGTCAGGAAGTCCGGGGCCGCTGCGACAGCCGGCTTGTCCTCCTGGATGCGAACGGTGGGGTCGTAGTGCGGGATCCGCATGTGGAGCAATCCGAAGATCGCTCGTTCGGCCTGCTCGGGGGTGTGGAAGTTGCCGGGCACTGGGTCCAGGTCAACATCGATCTCGAGGGTGATACGCGTGCGCTTCATTACGGTGTCCTTTCGGAACTATTGATGGATGAAACAGAGAAAGACAGAGAGCCTGTGCGTGGGGCACAGACTCTCTAGTCTCAGAGGCTCGTGATGTTGAAAGCGGGTGACAGCAAGTCAACCTCGGCGAGGAACAGAGCGGTGATGTTGTCGTTCGTCATCTCGATGCCATTGTACTTTCCGGTGATGGCCTTGCGGAACAGGCGGTTGTAAGCCTTCTTGGCGATCTTGGGTTCGATCGTGGGGAAGGCCTCAACTACCTGAGCCTGCATGGACAGGTGGAAAACGGTGGCAAAGGTTCCGACGGCGGCAACAGCGACAGTGATGTTCTTGGCGGTGTTGTTCATGGTGGGTCCTTTTCAGTGGTAGGGGTCTCACCATAGGGCGTGTGTTTCTTGCGACCCTTAGGTCTGTTGGATATGGCGAGGAGCCGTTCCAAAGAAGCCCAGGTTCAACGACTGCCGTGTGCCCCACTCAAGAGGGGTGACTCGGTGCAGCAACCAGTGCGGGAAGATAAGAACCGTCCCCCTGGTGCGTGGCGCCTTGACCGAATGCGGGTGAACCACGAACTCGAGGTCCCCACCGCCGTACTCGCTCGGGTCGGTCAGAAGAGCAACCGCCGTCATCTGCCGGTCCTGTCCCGGCGCGCCATCCATGTGCAGCTGGTAGCTACCACCGATGGTGTAGGTCTGCATCCAGGCAGCGGTCTCACCACGGAGGGTGTACTGCCAGTAGAGCTCGTTGAGCACGAAGCCCAGGTTCTCCATCGGAACGACGCTCCGAGGGATCGGGTAGAGCTCCCGAGTCACCGCGTTGCAGTGCTCGAACTCGTAGGGCTCCTGGGCCATGCCGTCCTGGATGATCGAGTCACACAGACCATCATCGAGATATCCCTCGCTGATGAGCACGTAGGGCTGCTCATTCGGAGACATGAACTCCGGCGTGCGCTTTGCTGCTGCCTCGAGATAGCTCTTCGAGGGGAACGTACTGAACTTGTCCATTGGAGTCCTTTCGAATTTAGGGTGGAGAGGAGGAACCGGGGTCGAAGCGATTCCCCCTCCCCACGTCTATTCAGCAACCAGCACGACGTTGCTGCTGTAGTGCCCCGTGGCAGGATGGTAGTTCTCGCAAGTCACGACAACGAGTCGCGGCTTGCTGGCCGGTGAGAACAACCTCTGGGCCTCTTCAGCTAGCTTGGTCTTACTGATCACCCTGTTGCTTGTGACGGTGTACCGCACTCCGGAGACACGAAGAGTCGACCCCAGGGGAACATCCTCGAGATTGTCGAGAGCTCCACCCCCGTCATGCACGGTATGACCAACAAGCAACGTGGTGCCGCGGCTGGCACCAGCTTTGGAGCCCCACCACCCCAGGACTCGCGGATCCGCCGGCGGCACAAGCGTGCCCCCATCCAGATGGACGGGGACGACCGGAGCATCGATAACCCTTCGGAAGTTGAATCTCCGTGGGATAACGGGCTGCCGATCCACTTGCCGCTGGGGCTGGACCTGCTGTATCGCTGGAGTGGTGGGGGAACTTGGTGAAGGCGAGCTCTGTTGAGGGATTGCCGAACTGCTACAACCCCCGAGGAGAACAGCGCACATCACCCCCAACAGAGCCCGCCTCATGTCACAGCCCCGCGTCGATGACGGTGGGAACTGCAGCCGGCTGCTGAGGTGCCGGCGGGTTGTTGTGCTTCACAGGAGGAGTGTTCGTCGGCGGGTTGTCCACCGGCGGGTTGTCCACCGGCGGCTCATCCGTGTCACAGGGAACGACCGCGTGGTCGGCCGTCTCGGTGACGGTCTCGCTCACGGGCTCTCCCAGGACCCACTCGCCCTCGACGAGGACGTACTCCGTGGTCGTGGTGACGGTCTCCGTGGTCTGGAAGTCGTCGCCACACTCGTAGCTGGTGGAACTCGAGACCTGAACCAGCGGATCCGGCTGCTCACCCTCACAGGTGATGGCCGGGTGCTCGATCGTCTCGGTCCAGGCCTCTTCGTCGACGACGGTCTCGTCGTACGCCTCGGCATCGACCACAGTCTCGGTCCAGGCTTCCTCGTCCACGACGGTCTCGTCGTAGGCCTGCTGATCCACGACTACCTCGTCATGGGAGACCTCGAGAACGCCGTTGTGGCGGTAGAACCAGGACGCCCGACCGTTGTTGTCGTTCGACTGGTTGTACACACCATCGGGGCCGGCGTGACCGCCGGGGATCTTGTCGTGCAGGTGCCACGTACCGCGCTCGTCGAACGGGAAGGAAGGCGGGCCTTCGAACGGGCCCTGCTGGTGATCGGGGCTGAAGTTCGCCCAGACCTCCGGTGATGCCTCCACGTCGATGATGTGAACGGTGTGGGTCACGGCGTCGTGATGTACGACATGCGTGACAGCTGGGTGCTCCACCACGTGAGTGACAGCTTCGTGATGGACCACATGGGTCACCGCCGGGTGCTCGATGACCTCGGTCCACGCCTCAGCGGGAACACACGGCTCTTCGTTGCCACTGGTGGCGTTGGCCTGGGTCATGGAACCCACGCCGATGAGTGCGGCGATGACGGCCAGGATGACCGCGACCACCGCAATGCGAATCTTGCTCATGCTGTTCTCCTTAGATATGAGGCAACGGCGTTACCTCCAAGAAGACCAGGGACTATCTGAGCCCCTGGTCAACTTGCAGGTGACAGCTAAGGTCCGGACAATATCCGGACTCAAGGCGGGGAAGCCCTAGCTGTCGTTTGCGCACCAACTCTTCAGCAGCAACCAGAACGACCAACCTCAGTCGTTGTTCTTGTTGCTTGGGGCCATTGGTAGCCCCAAGAGAGGGCATTCGGTTCCACCCGAATGTGATCCCTCAGCGCCCTTACCAGCTTTGACACTGATAAGGGCCCCCGCAATTCTTCTGGACTGGTTACCTCTCCGGCCGCGGATCGCCGTGTCTGTGGGTCACTTCTTCTTGGTGACCGTCTCCTTCGTGGTGATCTCCGGGTGCGCCTTGGCGAACGCCTCGGTCGTGATCTCACCGCTGCTCGCGTTGCGGAAGATGTGACGCACAGTGGCGCCCTCGTCCTTGACCGCCTAGTCGAAGTGCTCGTCGACGGAGGTCACGCGCGCGAAGGACTGGTTGAACGCCTTCGGGGTGTAGACCTTGTAGCCGGAGCCGGCGAACAGGATCCAGTCGTTGACGAAGGCCTTGGTCTGGCGCTCGTTGAGCGGACGGTGCACACGCACCTTGATGAAGTTCTCGCCGGCGTCGGTGGACTCCACCTTCCCCTGACACCACTTGGCGACGTCCTGCATGTTGCCCTCGGTGATCTGGACGGCGTCCACGTAGAAGGGCTTGCGGGCGAACTTTTCGGTCTTGAGGGTCATCTTGGTTTCTCTCTCTGTTTTGTTGTGCGTCGGGTCAGGCGGTGGGGATGTAGTTCTGGTGGAACTGCTCGTCGCTCATGACGACGATGTTGTTGTCCGCCAGCAGGGTGACCCACTGACCGACCTGGCACTCGACCAGCTCGTTGTAGGTGTTCTGCATGACGAGCTTCTCGGGGACAACGGTCTCCTCGATCTCGTTCATCTCGTTGAGAGAGAACGACGAGTGGGCCGTGATCCAGGTGGTGGTGAAGCCGGCGGTCGCGAGACCAAGAGCGATCTCCTGCGCACTGGCACCCCCGCCGGTGAACTGCAGCGCCTCTACCTGCGAGGGCCGCTTGGTGTAGCTGGTCATGCTTCCTCCTCAAGGAAATGGACTTCTCCACGGTTCCACTTCTCGAGCCACTCAGCCTCACGCTTCTTCTGCCGGTGCTCCTTCGTCCACAGATATGCGTTGCGGATGAACACCGCGCTGTAGAAGAAGGCACCGACTAGGAAGCCAAGCTGCTCGGAAATGATGGCGTAGGCGAACCAGAGGATCTGGCAGGCGATGTTGATGTACCATGCCCACCAGATCTTCCGACCCGCCAGAATGAAGCCGGCTACCCCCACGAAGGAGAGTAGCCAGCTCCAGTACTGGTCGTTCATGTGCTGCTCCGCACCAGAAGGAAGGGGTCCCCGAGCGCCATCGTGGCCTCACGAACCTCCTTGACGGCTTCCGCCATCATCAGGGAGACCTCCCGGAAACGATCCTCCGCGGCAATCAGCCGGTCGATCTTCTCCTGGTCCACCTCCATCTGGACGCGGATGGTGCTCGGGGCGGCCATCAGTCGACCAGCTCGCCGACGAAGACCTCGTTGCCGTCCTCGTCGATCTCGACAGCAGCCTCCTGGTCGCCACGCTCGATGGCCAGGGGCTCGTTCACGTCGACCTCGGGCACGGTGGAGTACTTGAGCTCCAGCGCGTCCTCGTTCATCGTGATGGCGAGGGACTTGACGTACGCCTTGACACCCTCGTTGCCGTTGACCTTCCAGCGGTAGGGGTTGATCAGGATGTCGGCCTTGGCGATGTCGACCCAGTCCAGGATCTCCACCTCGTGCTGACCGAGCCGGACACGACCCTTGGACGAGATCAGGAAGATGTTCGGCGGGCGGTTCTTGTAGCCGACGGAGACCTGGATGTAGAAGTCCCCCGGGGTACCGTCTTGACGGTCCTTGAGCTTCTTCACGTTCCAGCGGTCCTCGATCATCATCTCAGCGATGTCGGGCGGGATGATGACGCAGAAGTTGCGGTCACCCTCTCGGTTGTACTGGCCCTCCTTGCCGGCGAAGTTCCGGAAGACGATCCTGCCGTCCTCCACCAGAAGCTGGTTGTTCTCGTCCTCCAGGAGAAGCCAGCCCGGCCCATAGGGCTGCTCGATCTCCTTGGTGCCCCGTCCACTCGTGACGGAAAGCTCCTTACCTGCCATCGTTCTTCTCCTTGTCTCCCTGCAGGATCTGATCGATCGCCGCCTGCTGGGTGGGGTTGAGGAACACCTCGCCGTCGATCTCCAGGATGTCCTCGGAAATCGACTCGCCGTACTCCTCGAGCTTGTTGATCATGTCGGCAAGCTCGCGAACGTGCACACGAGCCTGCTTCTGCTTCTTGCGCGCGATCCGCTTGGTCTTCGCACGCTTGGTGACTCTCGACTTCGGCATTACGCGTCCTCTCCTAGAACCATCTCTCGCAGGTCCTCGGGGATCTTGGGGAGGGCTTCCGGAAGGTCCTCCAACATCTTGAGCCTCGAGGCTGTTGCGGTCGGGAGTCGGTTCCCGGAATCTTCGTCGAGCGTGAGTCCTGACACTTTGGGTCCTCCTAGATATGGGTCAGAGCGGGATGTAGTTGGCGGCGAATGCTCCGGGCTGAGCCACGAAGAACTGGTCGTCCAACTTGACGACGTACATGCCGACGCTGGCGCGCCGCTTGCCGTCGGGGGTGACGATGTTGAGGCCCTCGGTCCGCTGGTGGGAGAGCGCGTGCTCCTCCTCCACGACCTGAGCCCCGCCGGCCCAGTTGCTGATCTCGGATGCGTTGTCCTCCGTCAGGAGCGCAGCTTCGACCTGGATCGGCTTCGTCTTGTGCTTGTAGGGAAGTGCGTGGCGTGTCGGCATGGACTGCATCACTTGACCTTTCGTCGTGCGCGCCATCCGAGGATCGACGCGAGACGGGTGTGACCGTTCTTACGAAGCCGGAACTCCCAGCCCGCAACGGTGCCTTCCACCCATCGGAATGGGTTGATCATTCTTCCTCCTCCCAGAGATCGGCACAGCACCCTTCGTGCTCGTGGCAGCAGCCGACGCGATATCCCGAAGGATCCCACATACGGCACCCCTTCAGACGACCCTCGTAGAAGGCCATCATCTGCAGGTACAAGAGCGGGTCAGACCACTGATACTGAAGCATGTAGAACACTGTGACTCCCTGAAATATAGAGAGGGGGCCCCGAAGGACCCCCTCTGGGGTTGACTACGCCGCGTGGAAGTGGTCGTAGTTGCCGAACTTCCAGATCGTGTCCGCCGCCTTGTCAGCCAGAGCCTCGAAGTACGACATGTCGATCTCGTGGACAGCGGGGTCGAACATCGACGCCTCCACCCACAGATATCCCTTGGTGCCCTGGACGGCGTGGGTCTTCCCATCGTCGTCGATGCGGTAAAGCATCGCACCGTTGTTGCCTTCCTTGACGGGCAGGAATCGACCCGTCCGACCGACGAAGCGCAGACCCTCCTTGGCCGTGACCATCGGAGTGTCGTGCTCGAAGTCCAGGTACATCGCGCCCTTCTGGACAGACTTGGTCTGCGCCAGATCGTCGAGCGAAATATCCCCTCCTGCGAACAGCGACTTGTAGACGAAGGGCTCCGCGAACTGTGCGCCCGTGGCCTCCCATGTCCCGATCTTCTTCGCCTTGGCGGCCCATCCGACATGAGCGATGTAGACCGCGTCGTTGACCAGACAGAACCGGTCGTACGTGGCCTCGTGCTCGAAGTCGTAGCCCCACTTCTTGCCGAACTCGAAGATGAACTCTCGAAGCTCCGGCGTGGGGTTTGGGACCTTGATGGAGTCGGTCTTGATGTGGACCGCCTGGAACCCCATCTCCTGAACAGCGTTCTTCAGGTCGATCATGAACAGAGCACCGCGCTTGGCGACGATGTTGTCCTTGTTCCGCAGGTCACGGAACGGGTTGTCGAACTTCGCGCTCGTCAGACCGTAGACGATGTTGATCACGATCTTCAGGGCGTAGGACAAGGCCTCTGCATCGGCCACGTTGCCCAGGTGGGGCGCGAGCTTGCCACCCAGCATGTTGCGTGCCGAGTCGTAGTCCTCGTGCTTGATGGCGATACGAGCGTCCAGCAGCGCCTTGAAGTTCGGGGTGTAGGGCCCGAACAGGTTCAGCTGAACGATGGAAGTCGGGTGCATCGACGCAACGTCGTAGACCTCCACGTTCTCGTACATGCCGGGTTCACCGTGCACGTACCCACCTTCACCGACCAGCTCGCCGCGGTAGTGCGACTTGCCCAGATCGAACTCGTACCCCGGGAAGTCCCGGGACAGGTCGGTGTACTCGAACGACTGCGACGGCTGACGGTCTTCACCGAATATGATCCGTGCAGTGTGCTTCTGCGTGGTGTCGTTGACCGACAGACCGCTGAGGTCCGCCAGCACCTGACGGGCCACGAAGTCCTGCTTGAGGTGCTCGAAGACGGCTTCCGTCGCCTCGACATCGTTGCAGCAGTAATCCACGACCTTGTCCCACAGCTCTTCCGGAACCGGCTGGTCCCAGGAGAGGTCCATCTCCACGTGCTTCAGACCCAGCTCGATCTCCCAGAGCTTGAGGCTCTTCTTGGTCGCGCTGAAGTCGAAGATGTCCGCGTAGCTGAGACCGTAGGCCATGGCGAACATGGCGTTCCGGTCCTTGCCGACGATCATCTTCTGCGAAAGCTTGTACAGCTGGTCCACGGTGTAACCCATGAACGCGGCGTACAGGATGTGGTTGTCGTACCGGCGGTTGTTGAACCCCACCAGCTTCATCTTCATCAGCATCTCGAGGTCCTGAGGCTTGGGGTTGATCATCCTCACCATGTCTGCCTCGCCCTGGAACTTCCAGCACACGACGAACAGGTTGGGATATACCTCGAGGTCGAAGAACACCAGCCGCTGCTCCTGCTCCGAAGTAGCGAGAATCGTGGGCTCGTCCGGGCTGATCGGGTCTTCCCCGAACATCGGATTGGCGTCCTTCGAGGAGAACTTCATCTCCTGGACCATCTTGAGAGACCTGTCCTTGGAGTTGGAACTCCCCAAGGCGAACTGCAGGATGTCGCTCCGCATGTCCGTCAGGTCGTAGGTGTAGCCGGCCTCGTACGCCTCATCGAGCAACTTCTTGATGAAGTCGATCGACGAATATGTACCAGGGTGGAACTCCTTCTTGAGGTTCCGGATGACCATGGCCCGGAGGCCCTGCTCGCTCCGGATAACACGGTCACTGTGCATCTTGGTCTTCTCCTTCAGCGGTAGCCCGCTAGAGATGGTCGCAATCGGAATGTGGTTGCACTTCGACAGCAATCGCCTGAGAGAAGAATCCCCAGGATATACCTTGACCTCGATGCCCTCCGAGTAATCGGTCCGGAGAAGAGAGGTGTCACCGTCGTAGATATAGTGCAGGTGAACTCCTGCACCACTCTTGCTGAGCTCCGCGTAGGTGGCCGGCCAGTTGCTCGCCGCCTCCAGGTTTCGCTCGAGAGACTTCTCACCATCGTCGCCCCTGAGGTCGAAGTCGATGATGATGTGGCCTTCGGGCACCTTCACGAAATGGAGCTGGCTCGTGTCGATGTCCCTGAGTGTGGTCGTGATGTCGGACCACTTGCGCTTCGGCGTCTCCCACTGGCTCGCGTACTGCGCGGGCTGATCAGCGTAGAGCTCGTCGAGAGGCGAGTCGTGCTCCTCAATCACAAGTGAGAAGGTCGGCGCGTCCTTACTCGGCGCCTTGAACTTGTTGGCGTTGAAGCCCGAGTAATATGACCGCACGGTATGACCCTCCACTTCTGCTCGGTCCTTGAAGTCATCGAAGTAGTTACGCAGCTCCTCACGGAACTTGTACTTCGGCAACGTCCACTCGATTCCGGAGTCCGAGCAGTACTCCTTGTACAGCATGTACGCCTGAGTCAGACTTGCGCCGTCCTGCTGCTTGAAGACGTCGAAATATGCCTCGATGAAGTTGAAGAAGACGTCGGTCTGCAGCATCATCTCCAACGGGCGGTAGGCGTTGTAGTGGTTCTTACCCAACCGCAGGTAGACCTCGAGGCAGTGGTTTGCGATTGCCCCCAACTCGAAGTCGATCTGACTCATCAGCGTGTTGTAGTGGTTGATCGGAATCCGGACATTCGTGGGATGAATATCGATCAGCCGTCGGATGATTCCCGACTTCGCGTCACTGATCTTGACCGGCTTGTTCGTACCCATGAGAAGCAACGCGA
>Ga0164307_10001622_pt1 | contig 10252 bp, 9 predicted proteins | sample Whisoiple_243_MG_FD_110214 | JGI IMG/M metagenome (GOLD analysis project Ga0164307, IMG submission 110214) | Soil microbial communities amended with fresh organic matter from upstate New York, USA - Whitman soil sample_243_MG | ecosystem: Environmental > Terrestrial > Soil > Unclassified >...
CGCGGAATCCTCTGCAGGAGTTGGCAAGTCAGCTTGTCGACGCCACGGCAACAGGACGTTGAACTCCGTCTGCAGCACGCTGCCGGTGTCGACGTAGGTGATGTTGATGGCCCTGCCGGTTCCGGTGACTTCATACAGCACCGACTCGGTCGCGCCCGGGCTCGCCGACTCGCTGGGCGGGGTGGCGCTCGGCGTCGGAACCGGGACGACCGGGGGAAGCGGCCGCAGCGACGTCGTCGGCGAAGGCGTTCGAGAGGTCGAGGTCGAGGTCGAGGGCTCCGGCATCGGCGGCGGCGCAACGACCGTGTCCTGCTTCGAGCTGTTGGCGACGACGAGCGCGATCACCAGGCCGACGACGAGGAACACCGCGACCGCGGCCGCCACCCACAGCCACCGCGGCGACCTGGGCTTGTCCGGGCCCTCCGGCGGCTCGCCGGGAGGATACGGCTGGCCATACTGCCCGGTGCCGTATTGGCCCGTCGTGTACGGGGCGTAGCCGTACTGGCCGGTCGCGTACTGGCCGGTCGCGTACTGGTCGTAGCCGTATGGCGGCAGTTGCCGGGTGGGATCAGGCCCCTGCGGTGCCTGGTAGGCGGGTGGATACGGGGGCTGGCCTGAATACGCCGGATCGGGATATGCGGGATAGGTATAGCCCGACGGTTGTATCGGCTCGGGGCCTTCGCCTCGTGGTGTATTCGTCATACCCACCTCATGGCTGAAGGGTACCTGCGTGACGACCGGTGGCCCTCGGCCAGCGGATAAGCAGGTTGCTTAGAACGCGGCCCGTGGCAAGCTGATATCGATGACGCAGACGGTGCGCACGAACTACGGCGCGTCGCTGTCGCCGGACGCGACAGCGTTCGCGCACCTCGTCGACGAGGGCGGGTACCCGCGGGCGGTTCAACGTTTCCTTCGCGGCTGGCGCGCGAGTTCATCACGAGACGTGGAGTTGCCCGTGGAGGGCCCGGTCAACCGCGTCATCCACTCTGCCGACGGGCATTGGCTGGCTTGCGAAGTCGCTCCTGAGGGCGGCACCCGCAGCCAGATATGGGTCGTCACCACCGATCCTGATGACCGCGCCGCCAGGCGAATCGATATGTGGCTCCCAGGCTTGCCGGAGGGCACCGCCGAGCTCATCGGTTGGGACGGTACACAAGTCGCCGCGATTCTCACCGGCGAAGACGGCGTCGGTAGTTCCTGTCTGATCGACCCCGCCGACGGCACCACGACGATCCTCGATCGGCGGTCGGGCGGCCGGCTCGTCGACGCCTGGGCGGGAGCCGTACTGGTGCGCGTCGGCCCGCGCGGCTACCGAGATTTGATCATGCTGCGCGGGCTGACTGAAATCGCGCTGCTGCCATACGATCCGGGGTCGACGACCGACACCGGCGTCATCCTCGACGATAGACACCCGCGGCGTCTGCGGTCCGGCCTTGAGGGGGAGACGTTCGAGCTGTATCAGCCCGCTCACGTCTACGGGCCGAACACCACGCAAGGCTACGTGCGTGCCCTGATCCGTAGTGAGAACGGCGCGGACCACGCCCGCCTCCTCGAGGTGACGACGACCGCCGACGGGGTCTCCTACCAGGTCGTTGCCGAACGCCCCGGATATGAACTCGACGAATTCGTGGTCAGCGACGACCTGTCGACGGTGGCACTGCTATGGAACATCAACGGCGCCAGTGAGTTACAGATACTCGAATACGCCGACTACACCTTGCACGAGCCGATCCCGCTACCCGGCATGGTGGCCTCCGAACTGACCATCAGCGCAGGCGGCTCCATGGTGGCGATGACGGTCGAGAGCCCGGACAAGCCGCGCACCGTGGAACTCGTCGAGCCGCGTACCAGGGAGTGGGAGCGCATCGACCGCGAGCCGAGCAGCGGGCCGCTGTCAGCGCCGCCGACGCTCGAGACGATTACCGCCCGCGACGGGTTGACGTTCACCGGCTGGCTGTTCCGTCCGCCGGACGGGGTCGACCCGATCGGGGCGATGATGTTTCTGCACGGCGGGCCCGAGGGACAGGGCAGGCCCGGGTACAACGAGTTCTTCCCGCCGCTTCTGGAAGCGGGCATCACGGTCTTTCTGCCAAATGTCCGCGGATCAGGGGGATTCGGTCGGTCGTTCATGCATGCCGACGACCGGGAAAGGCGCTTCGCGGCCATCGACGACGTCGCCGACGCGGCATTGTTTCTGGCCCACCGCGGCCTGGCGCCCGCCGACCGCATAGCCTGCTGCGGCTGGTCCTACGGCGGATACCTGACCCAGGCGGCGCTGACATTTCATCCGCAGCTCTTCGCGGCAGGCATCAGCATCTGCGGGATGAGCGATCTGAACACGTGGTACCGCAACACCGAGCCGTGGATCGCAGCGGCAGCGTATTCCAAGTACGGCCACCCGGTGAGCGACCGGGAACTGCTCGACCAGCTGTCCCCTTTGCTCCGCGCGCACGCGTTGACCGCCCCGCTGCTGCTGGTGCACGGACTCAACGACACCAACGTCCCGCCGAGCGAGTCGCAACAGATGTACGACGCTTTGCGGATATTGGGCCGCACCGTCGAGCAACTGCTGTTCGACGACGACGGTCACGAGATCGACAAGCGCGAGAATCGAACCGTACTGGTCAAGGCGATGGGTGAGTGGCTCACCACGGCGTTTGCGTCGCGCCCGAACTCCTGAACGATTCAAGATCAAATTGACGCGTTTACTGGAATTGTCCCTTGGGTAAAACTCTCCTGCGCCAAAGCGGCGCTCAACAGGAGGAGGCCAGCATGCGTGGTGGCGGAATTCTCGGCGTAATTGTCTTGGTTTGGTTGCTGATCGGTGTAGTGGCGGCCTACCAGAGGGATTACTTCAAGACCGACGCAAACAATTGCGCTACGGCGGGAACCATCGCGTTAACGGTCGTAGCCGGGCCGTTGAACTACGCGGGCGCGAACCCAAAGGTGGCGGATTGCGACGTCAAACTGCCTGAGCCCAGCCAGTAGTCAACGGGCTGTTAATAAGTCATCTGATCGAATGGAGTGAGCGATGATCGTCCTTGGAGTGATCCTCCTGATATTGGGGATCCTTTTCGGTATCTCGGTGCTGACCTACATCGGCGTCGTGCTGATCGTTATCGGCGCCGTGTTCTGGATTCTCGGAGCCACCGGACGCGCTGTTGGTGGTCGAAAAGTCTGGTATTAGCGCTGACTAGCGCCTAGACGCCGCTTCGGCCGGCCGAGGACAGGGCCGCGATCGTCATCTTTCTCAAGATCGCTCGCGACCCGGAAACTGTTCCTTGGCCGGCCGATTTGGCTGTCCCCGGCCGGACGCTGTGCGGCGTTGAGTTCAACAGGCCGAAGACGGCGTGCGCCATCAGTCGCGCGCCGACATCATCAGCGGCGCGGTTCAGTCGGAGGAGAACGTCCACCCACACCTCCACGTACTGCCTCTGGGCCTTGCGGACCTGACGCTTCGCACGCTCGGGCAGATATTCCAGATCGCGGTCCTGGATGCGGATCAAGTCGGACTCGCCGAGCGCGAAGTCGAGGTGGAAGTCGATCAGTCCGTCCAGCGCGGTCGCACCATCGGGGGCTTCGGCGACAACGGCATTCGCCCCTGCCAGCAGCCGGGTACTGATACCCACCAGCAGTTCGACCAGAAGCGCTTCCTTGTTGGGGAAGTGCCGGTAGATCGCGGGCCCACTGACACCTGCGGCGGCACCGATGTCCTCGAGTCGCACAGCGAGAAAGCCTCGCTCGGCGACCAGCCGTTCCGCCGCCGCGATCAGCTTGTCGCGGCGGTCGGACTTCGCCTTGCTGCGGCTGGTTCGAGACGGCGCGGAAGCGGACCCGGAAGCAGGGAGGGACAAGGTCTTACCCCCATCGCGCTGGTGGACATTTCGGTTAATCGTCACTAACATACTACGAGTTAGTCGTCATTAACTCAACCGAGACGGGCAGTGCCGATGACAGCGACGTTGCAGTCCAGCCGCGAGCAACATCTGCAGCTCGTCGCGCAATTGCGGGAGAAAATGGCCGCTGCCGCGCTCGGTGGGTCGGCCAAATCCCGCGAACGCCACGTCAGCCGCGGCAAGCTGCTGCCGAGGGATCGGGTGGACGGGCTTCTCGACCCCGGCAGCCCGCTGCTCGAAGTGTCGGCCCTTGCCGCCGACGGTATGTACGACGACGAGTGCCCCGGCGCAGGCATCATCGTCGGGATCGGCCGGGTGGCTGGGCGCGAGTGCATGATCGTCGCCAACGACGCGACCGTCAAAGGTGGCACCTACTACCCGATTACGGTCAAAAAGCATTTGCGCGCCCAGGAAATCGCCCGCCAGAACCGGCTGCCCTGCATCTATCTCGTCGACTCGGGCGGCGCGTTCCTGCCCCGACAGGATGAGGTTTTCCCCGACCGCGACCACTTCGGCCGCATCTTCTACAACCAGGCGACGATGAGCGCCGACGGCATCCCCCAGATCGCCGCGGTGCTTGGCTCGTGCACCGCGGGCGGCGCGTACGTACCCGCGATGAGCGACGAAGCGGTCATTGTCCGCAACCAGGGCACGATTTTCTTAGGTGGGCCGCCGTTGGTGAAGGCGGCGACCGGCGAAGTGGTGACAGCCGAAGACCTCGGCGGCGGTGACCTGCACTCGAAGACTTCCGGCGTGACCGACCATCTAGCCCATGACGACCGCGACGCGCTGAGGATCGTGCGACGTATCGTCTCGACGCTCGGGCCGCGACTCGATCCGCCGTGGAACCTCGCGCCGACCGTCGACGCGGTGGCCGACCAGAGTGAGCTCTACGACATCGTTCCCGCGGACGCGCGGGTGCCCTACGACGTACACGAGGTGATCACACGAGTCGTCGACGGCGGTGAATTCGCCGAGTTCAAGGCCGAATACGGGTCGACGCTGGTCACGGGGTTCGCTCGTATTCACGGCCATCCGGTCGGCATCATCGCCAACAACGGTGTGCTGTTCTCCGAATCAGCCTTGAAGGGTGCGCATTTCATCGAGTTGTGCGACAAACGGATGGTGCCGCTTCTGTTCCTGCAGAACATCTCGGGCTTCATGGTCGGCCGCGACTACGAGGCAGGCGGCATCGCCAAACACGGAGCCAAGATGGTGACCGCCGTTGCGTGTGCGCGGGTACCGAAGCTCACCGTCGTCATCGGCGGTTCCTACGGCGCGGGTAACTACTCGATGTGCGGGCGCGCGTATTCGCCCCGCTTCCTGTGGATGTGGCCGAATGCCAGGATCTCGGTGATGGGTGGTGAACAGGCTGCTTCGGTGCTGGCCACCGTCCGCGGCGAGATGACACCCGAGCAGGAGGAGGAGTTCAAGGCGCCGATCCGCGCGCAATACGAAAGCCAGGGCAACCCCTACTATTCCACCGCGCGCCTGTGGGACGACGGCGTCATTGACCCCGCTGACACCAGAACCGTTCTCGGGCTGGCACTTTCAGTGGTGGGCCAGGCGCCGGTCGAGCCGGTCTCCTATGGCGTTTTCCGGATGTGATGTGGTGACCTTCAACACTGTCTTGGTGGCCAACCGCGGCGAGATCGCCGTGCGGGTGATCCGCACGCTGCGCCAGATGGGCATCCGCTCGGTCGCCGTGTTCAGTGACGCGGACGCCGACGCCCGCCATGTCGCCGAGGCAGACGTCGCTGTCGGTATCGGGCCCGCTCCCGCGCGGCAGAGCTACCTCAACATCGACGCGGTCGTCGACGCTGCCCGCCGCACCGGCGCCCAGGCGGTCCATCCGGGTTACGGGTTCCTCTCGGAGAACGCCGAATTCGCCGCTGCGCTGCAGACGGCGGACGTCGTGTTCATCGGACCGCCTGTCACGGCGATTCAGACGATGGGCGACAAGATCGCCGCCAAGACGACGGTGTCGGCGTTCGGCGTACCGGTCGTGCCGGGCATCGCACGGCCCGGCCTCACCGACGAAGACCTGGTCGCGGCGGCGGGCGACATCGGCTATCCGGTGCTGGTGAAGCCGTCGGCCGGCGGCGGCGGCAAGGGCATGCGGGTCGTGCACGATCCGTCGGAGCTGGCGGCCGCTCTGGTCAGTGCGCGACGCGAGGCCGGCGCGGCATTCGGCGACGACACGCTGTTCCTCGAGCGATTCGTGTTGAGCCCCCGCCACATCGAGGTCCAGGTGCTCGCCGACGGCTACGGCAACGTCGTCCACCTCGGCGAACGAGAATGCAGCCTTCAGCGACGCCACCAGAAGGTGATCGAGGAGGCGCCGTCGCCCCTTTTGGACGCCGCGACGCGAGCGCGCATCGGCGCTGCTGCCTGCGATACCGCGCGCAGCGTTGACTACACCGGGGCGGGCACTGTCGAGTTCATCGTGTCTGCCGACCGGCCCGACGAGTTCTTCTTCATGGAGATGAACACCCGTCTGCAGGTGGAGCATCCGGTCACCGAAATGGTCACCGGCATCGACCTGGTCGAATTGCAGGTGCGGGTCGCCGCGGGCGAGAAGCTGCCAGTCGCGCAGGACGACATCACCATGACCGGGCACGCCATCGAAGCCCGCGTCTACGCCGAGGATCCCGCGAGCGGCTTCCTGCCGACCGGTGGCACGGTGCTTGATCTCACCGAGCCCGATGGCCCGGGCGTGCGCGTCGACAGCGGGCTCAGGGCAGGCACGGTCGTCGGCAGCGACTACGACCCGATGCTGGCCAAGATCGTCGCGCACGCCGCCGATCGACCGGCGGCGCTGCGCGCGCTGGATCGTGCACTGGCCGGCACCGCCGTCTTGGGGGTGACGACGAACGTCGAGTTCCTGCGCTTCCTGCTGGCCGACCCCGATGTCGTGGCGGGTCGGCTCGACACCGGGCTGTTAGACCGCAGGACAGGGGATTTCGCGCCGCTGCAGCCGGGCGACGACGAGCTGATCGCAGCCGCGGCATACAAGTGGGTACGCAGCTGGCCGGTGCCGGAAGGCAACCTGTGGGAGGTGCCGTCGGGCTGGCGTATTGGGCAGCACGGTCCGACCGTCGCCCGTTTGCACGCAGGTGCGCGCACCGATCACGTGTACCTGACCGGAAGGCCGCAGGCGGCGACCGCTGTGGTCGAAGACGGTGATCCGCGCACCCTCACAGTGAGTCTCGACGGCGACCGGCTGGTGGTGACGCTCGATGGGCTGCGTACCGACTACCTCGTCGCCGCGGCAGACGGCCAGATCTGGCTGGCACGGGCAGGGCTCACCGCAAGGGTCGACGAGGTACGCGAGGCGCCGGTTCGACCCGACGACGAGCACACCGGCGACGCTGAACTCGTCAGCCCCATGCCGGGATCCGTTGTCGCGGTGGGAGTGGAGGACGGCACCGATGTCGACGCGGGCGCCGTCGTCGTCGCGGTCGAGGCGATGAAGATGGAGCACGCGCTCACCGCACCGGTCGCCGGTGTGGTGGAACTCCTCGTCGCCGTCGGCGACCAGGTCAAGGTGGGCCAACCGCTGGCCCGAATAACAGCGAATGAGGAAGCGAAGCAGTCATGAGTGAGTTTCTGGCCACCGGGATGCTGCCCGACCATTACGAGCAGCTCGCAAAGACGGTGCGGGACTTCGCGCAGAGCGTCGTGGCACCCGTCGCCGCCAAGCACGACGAGGAGCATTCGTTCCCATACGAGGTCGTGTCGGGCATGGCCGACATGGGGTTGTTCGGGCTGCCGTTCCCCGAGGATTACGGCGGCATGGGCGGCGACTACTTCGCGCTGTGCCTCGCACTCGAAGAGCTCGGCAAGGTCGACCAGAGCGTCGCCATCACGCTGGAGGCCGGTGTGTCACTCGGCGCGATGCCGGTGTACCGGTTCGGCAACGAGGACCAGAAGCAGGAGTGGTTGCCACTGTTGGCAAGCGGCAAGGCGCTGGGCGCATTCGGACTGACCGAGGCGGGCGGTGGAACCGACGCGGGTGCGACCAAGACGACGGCGAAGCTCGATGACGGCCACTGGGTGATCAACGGCAGCAAGCAATTCATCACCAACTCCGGCACCGACATCACCAAGTTGGTGACGGTCACCGCGGTCACCGGGGAAACCGATGGCAGGAAAGAGATCTCGTCGATTCTGGTGCCGGTGCCCTCCGAGGGGTTCACCGCCGAACCTGCGTACAACAAGGTCGGTTGGAACGCCTCCGACACCCACCCGTTGAGCTTCGACGACGTTCGGGTGCCCGCTGAGAACCTGTTGGGCGAGCGTGGGCGGGGTTATGCCAACTTCCTGCGCATCCTCGACGAGGGCCGCATCGCGATCGCCGCGTTGTCTGTCGGCGCCGCACAAGGCTGCGTCGACGAATGCGTGAAGTACGCGAAGGAACGAGAGGCATTCGGCGCGGCGATCGGCACGTATCAGGCCATCTCCTTCAAGATTGCGCGGATGGAGGCGCGGGCATATGCGGCACGAACGGCCTACTACGACGCCGCCGCACTCATGCTGGCGGGCAAGCCCTTCAAGAAGGCCGCCGCGATCGCCAAGCTCGTCGCCAGTGAAGCCGCGATGGACAATGCGCGCGATGCGACACAGGTGTTCGGCGGATACGGCTACATGAACGAATACCCGGTCGCACGGCACTACCGCGACAGCAAGATCCTCGAAATCGGTGAAGGAACAACGGAAGTGCAGCTGATGTTGATCGCCCGCGAGGCCGGGCTGTGACCGACAAGAAAGTCGTCACCCAACGAGGCCTGTGGTTTGAGGAGTTCGAGCCGGGCGTGGTCTATCAGCATCGGCCGGGGCGCACCATCACCGAAGCCGACAACGTCCTCTTCACCACGCTGACGATGAACACCCAGGCGCTGCACCTGGATGCCGCCTTCTCCGATGCGCTGCCGCCGTTCCACCAGCGCCTGGTGAACTCGATGTTCACGCTGTCGACACTCGTCGGACTGTCGGTGGCGCAACTGACCCAGGGCACGATCGTCGGCAACCTCGGCTTCGGCGAGGTCGCGTTCCCGAAGCCGCTCTTTCACGGCGACACGCTCTACGCCGAGACCGAGGTGACCGACAAGCGCGAGTCCAAGAGTCGTCCGGGGGAGGGCATCGTCACCTTCGCCCACACCGGGCGCAACCAGCACGGCGACATCGTGGCGACCGCATCGCGAAAAACGATGGTGCGCAAGCGGCCTGAGGGAGACACATAGTGGCGCCGCGCACGCGAGGAGCGAAATGACTCTAGCCAACAACGGACCTGGCTGGTTGTTCTGCCCGGCCGACCGGCCGGAACGCTTCGGGAAGGCTGCCGCCGCAGCCGATGTGGTGATCCTCGACCTCGAAGACGGTGTCGCGGCGAAAGACCGGGACGAGGCGCGCGCTGCGCTGATCGAGAACCCGTTGGACCCGGGCCGCACAGTCGTCAGGATCAACCCCGACGCCACGACCGACCACGGCCCGGACCTGGACGCGCTCGCCAAGACGGCGTACACGACCGTGATGCTGGCCAAGACCGAGGACCCGCAGCAGATCCGCGACCTGGCGCCGCTGGACGTCGTCGTGTTGATCGAGACACCGCTTGGCGCGGTGATGGTGAACGAGCTGGCGCGCATGGACAACGCCTTCGCGCTCATGTGGGGCGCCGAGGATTTGTTCGCGGCGACCGGCGGCACCGCGAACCGGTGGCCCGACGGCAGCTATCGCGATGTCGCCAAGCACGTCCGGTCGCAGGCGTTGCTGGCAGCCAAGGCCTACGGGCGGATGGCACTGGACTCGGTATACCTCGACATCAGGAACCTCGACGGGCTGCGGGCCGAAGCCGATGACGCCGTCGCGGTCGGCTTCGACGCCAAGGTGGCGATCCATCCGACACAGGTCGCTGTCATTCGGGAGGCCTACGCACCAAGCGATGACCAGGTGGATTGGGCGCGACGAGTGCTCGACACGGCGCGCGGGGAACGAGGCGTCTTCCAATTCGAAGGCATAATGGTGGATGCCCCAGTGCTGCGGCGAGCAGAGCGCATCGTCCGGCTAGCGCCACACCCTGGCACCTAGCCGGAAACCTCTTACCAGGGGTTTTGCTCTGACCGCCTCCGTGCTGAGCACCTCAGTCGCCTGACGGCGCGATCCGCCGTCAGTGACCCTAGGAGGCGGTATGGCAGGGCCTGTTCAGGCACCCCTGACGTCGTTCGCTGATGTCGGAGACATCGATCGAGCCGACGTCGAGCTGGAGCCGATTCAACTGGTCGCCCCCGACGGGACGCCGACCGACGAGACCCGGTACCGCCGAGAGATTCCACCTGAGACGCTGGGCTGGCTCTACG
>Ga0164307_10001623_pt1 | contig 10249 bp, 9 predicted proteins | sample Whisoiple_243_MG_FD_110214 | JGI IMG/M metagenome (GOLD analysis project Ga0164307, IMG submission 110214) | Soil microbial communities amended with fresh organic matter from upstate New York, USA - Whitman soil sample_243_MG | ecosystem: Environmental > Terrestrial > Soil > Unclassified >...
GCGGCGCGCCGCGCAGCCGCGCACTCCGGCCGGAGATGCTACGCTTCATCGTTCCTCTTTCTGCCCAGCGGCTTCTGCCCATTGGCTTCTGCCCGGCTATCCTGTCCCGCCTGTCCCGCCTGTCCCGCCCGCCCATGCATCCCGACATCGCGCTCGACACCCTCCCCGCTCCCATCCAACGCGTGCTCGCCAAGGAGGCGCCTGCGCCGGTCAAGCTGATGGCCGCGCGCGGCATCATTCCGGGCGCCAAGCCGGGCGACATCGTGACGGTGGTCTCCGTTTTGGCCGGCAGCGAAGACGCAAAGCTCGCCGAAACGGCGCGCGCCACGCTGAGCAAGCTGCCCGCGCCGATCTTACAAGGTGCCCTGACGGCGGATTTGCCGGGCAGCGTGATCGCCGAGCTCGCGCGCGCCTACGCGAACGAGCACGAGGTGGTGACCGCGCTCTTGCGCATGCCGCGCATCGGCGCCGACGCGCTCGAAGCGATGGCGAGCGCCGCCGACGAACGCGCGGGCGAACTCATCGCCACCAACGAAGAGCTGATGCTCAAGCATCCGACGGTGATCGAGAAGCTTTACATGAACAAGCGCGTGCGCATGTCGACCGCCGACCGTCTGGTCGAGCTCGCCGTGCGCCACGGTTTGGAGCTCGATTTGCCGGCCTTCGCCGAGGCCGCGCAAGCCATCAAGAACGAACTGATTTTGGAAGCGGCCGAAGAGCCCTACTTCGACGACGTGCTGTTCAACGAGGCCCACCAACTGGGCGAAGCGTTGAAAATCGACGAACAGAATCCCGACACGCACGAAGTCGATGAAGAGGGCGAGGAAAAACCCAAGCAAGAGGTGCTGCCCCTCCACGCCAAACTGGCGCAAATGACGGTCAGCCAAAAGATTCGCGCGGCCACGCTGGGCAGCGCCGGCGAGCGCTTGATTCTGGTTCGTGATCCGAATCGCCTGGTGGCGACCGCCGCCATCAAGAGCCCGCTGATGCGCGAAAACGAAGCCGCACAAATCAGCGCCAGCCGCGCCGTGTCCGAAGACGTGCTGCGCCAAATCGCGCTCAACCGCGAGTTCACCCGCAGCTATCAAGTGCGCATCAACCTCGTCACCAACCCGCGCACTCCCCTCACCTTCGCGACCCGCTTCGTCCCGCACTTGCGCGACAGCGATCTGCGCATCCTGTCCCGAAGCAAGAACATCAGCGCCGCGATCGCGCAGCTCGTGCGGCAGCAAATGTCGCGCAAAGAAAAGTAGTATAACCCTCGTGGGTGATACTGGAGAAGGGGCGCTCGCGATCCTGCAGCGCACCTCCCAGCGCGCGCTATTCTGGCCTCATTTCGAGCGAGCGCTCGGCAGACACGTTCCGCAAGCTACGCGACGCTGCGCGCCGTGTCGCGCCCGCTGACCAAGAAAGCACGCACCGGGCCCGCGAATGCGCGCTGCTCGACGCTACTGCGGGGTCTCGACCACGTGGCGCGACTTCTTCGCCTTGGCGATGCGCAGGGCGCGCTGCTCCTCGGCTTGCTTGACCTTGTCCGGGTCGACCAAGAACGGCGAGAGGCGCTCGGATTTTTCGAACTTGGTTTTGTACGCGGCAGCGTCGAACTTGGTCTTGAACGGTCCGATGCGCACGCGTTGCCACAGACCGCGCTCGGGCACGTAAGCCGCTTGGCGAAAGGCGTGGTGGCCGCGCTTGCGCAGATCCTCGACCAGGCGATCGGCGTCGGCTTGGTCGCGGAAGCTGGCGACCTGCAATTGATAGCCGCCTTCCATCCCCGAAGCCGCCAGCTCCGCGTTGTCTGCCAAGGCGGAGGCCGAGTGCGCCATCGAAGTCAGTGAGTCTTTGGGCTCGGTAGTCACCGGTGTGGCGCTGAGCAGCGTCCCGACGGGCAACGGCACGACGGGCAAGCGATCCGTGGCGGGGGGCGGCGAGCTGGGAACGGCGGCGGGATCGACGGCCGGTTGTTCGACGAGGCGTCCGCGACCGTCCTTGACGGCGGCGAGCGCGGTGGTCGGCGTACGCGAATCGCTCAAGATCCCGGGAAAGGTCACGTCATGCCCGTCGAGTTGCTCGGCTGGCGTCGCGGTATTCTTCGCGCTCTTCACGAGATCGGCCAACGGGTCACGCTCGGCACGCGCGGGGGGCCCCGTGCGCTTGGCCATCACCAGCGCGACCGTCACCAGCAACGCGCCGCCGAGAGAAGCGAGCAAGAGGGCACCCAAGCGCGAGGAGCGCGTCGAGCGATCTTCTTCTTGGATCTGCTCGAGGTTGCGGACGTTCACCGATTCCATGGGTTCGGCCTTACCGTTAGCCCAGGGCCGATAATTGGGCTAATTTTTGGCGAGCAGCCTGAGCAGGGCCTCGGCCTTCCACAGCGTTTCTTGCACTTCTCGCTCGGGATCGCTGTCCGCGACGATGCCCCCGCCCGCAAAGTAGTGTCCTTGCCCATCGCGCACGGTCAAGGTGCGAATCGCCATGCCGAGTTCGAGAGTTCCGTCGTGGGCCAGATAGCCGAACGCGCCGGTGTACAAGCCGCGTCGCTCGGCCTCGAGTTCAGCGATGACGTCCATCGCGCGCACCTTCGGCGCGCCGGTCACGCTCCCGCTCGGCATCATGCGTTCGAGGATCTCCGAGCGGGTCACCTCGGGGCGCAGTTCGGCTTGCAGCGTGGCCACGCGGTGCAGCACCGTGCCATGAGCCTCGACGTGCGGCGGAGCCACCAACTGCACGCTGCCTGCGCGCGCCAGGCGCGCCAAGTCATTGCGCTCGACGTCGAGCACCATGGTCAGCTCGGCGCGTTCTTTTGGATCGCCGTCGAGCTCACGTGCTAGCTCAGCGTTGCGCTCCGCATTGCCCCCGCGTGGCCGCGTACCCTTGATGGGTGACGTGAAGATCGAACCAGAAGCGTCCGTCTTGATGAACAATTCTGGCGAAGCCGCGACGACATCGAGCGGCCCCCACGCAAAAGCCGCGGAATGGGGCGGACGCCCGCGTTCGAGCAAGCAAGCCAGCACGTTCAGCGCCGAGCCGCGCACGCGAAAATCGAAGCGCCGGGCCAGATTGATGACGTACAGATCGCCCGCGCGAATGTGCTCGAGCGCGCGCCGAATGCGCAGGCGGTGCAACTCCGGCTCTTCGAACGCGCCGAGCGGCGTGAGCGCCACGGGTGACGGCGCGACGGAACTACCACGCAAGCGAGCCGCCAGCGCATCCACCGCGTCGGCGTCGTCACCGAGCACGCGCACTCCGGCTTCACTGATTTCGGCGACGGCCGCGTAGCGCAGCCAGTGCGGTTCACTCACGTGTGGCGCAGCGCGGGAAGCGCCGTGCGCTGCGCGCTCCAAGTCACGCCGGCACTCGTACGGCAAGAGCCCCACCCAGCGCGGGAACGCGCGCTCCGCCGCATTCTCGTCGTTCGCCAACCGGAGCTCGGGTTCTGGATCGAGCGCGTGACTGTGCGCGATCGGGTCACTGGCGAGGTAAGCAATTCGCCCAGCCTTCGCCCAAAACAGCGACAAATACGGGCGATCGTTCAAACGTCGAGCCAGCTCGAGGGGCGCCGCGTCCAAGGCGAGCGCTTGCTCAAACACGAGTCGCGTCCATTCGGCGATCACGACGCGCGTCGATCACTCGTCCGCTCGGCGCCACGATCACGTCTTTCAGCGGAGCGAAGGCGTGCGCGCCTGGGCAAATCAGGCAGCGCTCGATCGCCCCCTGCCCTTCCACGCGAGCTCCCGCTCCAATCACCGCTTGGCGTGCCTCGACGCCCGGCGCGACCGCAGCGCCCGGACCCATGAAGGAGCCCGCGCCGCGCGCGGCGAGCCAGGCCAAATTGGCATCGAGCAGACTGTGCGGATCGCCCGCGTCTGTCCAAGGTCCATTCACGGCGACGGTACGCACGCGTCCGCCCGAGCGCAACAAGGGCAATGCAGCGTCTCCAAACAAACACCCCCGCTCCGGCAACGACGCGAGCGCGTCGGCCCCGAGCGCCAGCACGCCGACGTAGTCCGCACTTCGCACTTCGGTACCAAAACGTTCACCGCGCAGGCGCACCACGTTGCCTTCAGCGTCGAGCCCCACCGTGCCGTCAGCCTGCGATCGCGGTGCGACAGCCAAGCAAAACGATTGAGCCTCGCAGCAAGCCAAGAGTCGTTCGATCGGCGGCGTGGCCAAAATGTCGCCGTTCCAGACCAAGACCGGCGCGGTCGAGAGGTACGCACGCGCCCCCGCCACCCCTCCGGCGGTGCCGCGAATTTCGGACTCGACCAGCACGCGAACGTGCACCGAACTGGCCGAAACCACGCCCGCGAATTGCTCTGGCAAATGGTGCACGTTGACCACGGCCTCGCGGATCCCTGCCGCCTCCAAACCGGACAGCGCGTGCTCCAAGATCGTGCGATCGCCGACCGGCACGAGCGGCTTGGGCACTTCGTCAGTCAGCGGGCGCAGCCGCGTGCCGAACCCCGCGCACAAGATGATCGCCGAAGGCACGCGCCATCGTAACCCACGCCTCTAATCGAGGGCCAGCCCGAGACCGGCGGGCCCGGCGCGCTCCACCGAACCCGACGGGAAACTCGCCCGCTTCGGGCCGGCCATGTTAGCCCCCCGGCCATGAGCGTGTTGTCTATCACCTGTTGCTCGCTGCTCTCCGCCGTCTGCGCCTTCACCCTCGTGAGTGCGGCCGGTTGCGGCACCGAGGCCCAAGGGGTCGATGATTGCCGCGAGATCGAGCAAACCCGCTGCGCCGCAGCCAAGAACTGCGGAATCGTCAGCGACGTCGAAGCTTGCCAGCGCTACTACCGCGACCAATGCCTGCACGGCCTGCCCGTGCCCCCACCCGGGTCGGGTCATTTGAAGGCCTGCGTCGACGTGATTCGAGCCGCCGGCGTTTGTGCCCAATCCGGAGGCGTCGATACCGAGCTCGGCGATTGCGACGACCTGGCGCTGTCCAATAACGCCTCCGAACTGAAGACGGCCTGCGATCTGGTTCGAGAACCGGAAAAAACCCAGGAATGCTCGTTCCTGACGCCCGGAGCCGACGCCGGAACCGGCGGCGCGAGCAACTCGGGTGACGGCACCGCAGGGCAAGCGGGCGAAAACGGCACGAGCGGTGCCGAGGGCAGCTAACGGCCCGATTCGGTCGAATGGCCGCTAGCGCTGCTCGGCGCGGCGGTGCTATGCGATGCGCGCCGATGCGCTTCGCTCCTTTTTTGTTCTGCTTGGGTCTTTTGACTGCACTCGCGCCGTTTGCCTGCAGCAGCACGCCCAGCACGACGATCACCGTGGTCAGGCCCGAGTTGGTCGCCGTCGACCCCGCCGACTTCATGGGCAACGTGCCGTGTGGAGCGCCGCTCCCGGATCCCAGCTCGGTCGGGGCGGGCGGAGCTTCACCGGAGCCACCGCCGCGCGACCCGAACGCAGCGCACAGCTATATCGCGACCCTGTTCGACGTGACCCCCGACATCGATGGCGGAGTACCCAACCCTGGCGAAGTACCCAGCCCGGGGGTTCCACTCGCCAGCTCTCGTCCGACGTCGTGCCAACAGAAGGCGACGTTTTCGTTTGTCGTCGCCAACCATCGCTACCTGGCTCAGATCGACGCTTATCACGAGGACCCGACGGAGCTGTTTCCGATCAGCCCGGGCTCCCGTTTGGTGAACGACGCCAATCAAGTGCGAGTCTTGCCCGGATGGCCCACCGTGGTCTGCGGTGGTTACCCTCCGAGTCAATACGACGCGGGGACGGACGCGGGCGCGCAAGCAGGGGCCGGCGGTGCCGCGGACGATGTAGGTGGAGGCACGGGAACCGGCGGCCATCCTCCCGGTGTGGTTTCCTACACCACCATCACGCAAACCCCGCATGATTGCGGCCAGGGGCTGATCCAATCCGACCCCAAGCACGAGTAGCACGCCGACCCTTGCAGGGCGGCCCTTCGGCGGCTACCACCTAAGCACCATGCCGACCTATTCCGACGCGCCATCCGCGTTCCCGCGTCCAGGCCGGGTCGTGAAGATCGCAATGAGCGTGGTGACCGGGATCACCCTCGCCTTCGCAGTCGGCATCAATTGGGGCGGGGTCAGCTGGGACACGTTCGAGCTGTTCTGCGGCAACACACTCGCGATCTTGCACGGGCAGGTCTGGCGCGTGTTCACGGCCTCGCTGCTGCAATCGCCCGACAGCTTGTGGCACCTGCTCGGGGTGATCGCCTCACTTTACTTCTTCGGTGTCTCCCTCGAGGAGCAGTGGGGTTCGCGTCGCTTCACGCGCTTCTTGCTCGGTCTCATCGTCATCCCGACGTTGTTCCAAGCGCTGTGCGAGATCGCGTTGCCCCCGAGCGTCAGCCGACTATTGCTTCCGCCTTCTTGGTTCGGCGGCAACGCAGTCTCGAGTGGCATCGCCGTCGCTTGGGCGTTGACGTATCGCGGTGGGATCATCCGCCTCTTTGGCGTGCTGCCGATCACTGCGCGCATGATGATCTGGCTCGCCGTGGGAACGCCCTTCATCTACTTGCTCTTCCGCCGGCTGCCCCCGGAGGGGATCCCCGCAAGCCTCGGCGGTTGCTTCACCGGCTGGCTGCTCGGCGGTGGCAATCCCTCGCCCCTGCGCCGGGTTTGGCTGAAGTTCCGAATGGGCCGCATCAACGCGGACGTGGCGCGCGAAGCCGCACAGCGGAAAAAGCGTGCCGAACGCTCACGGCTGAAGGTGATCGAAGGCGGCCTCGCCAAGCCAGATTCGCCCAATGACGGCGAAAAAGGCCGTGGCCCCGACGGTCGCTGGCTGAATTAACGGCCGGATAGGCTCGCTCCGCGGCGCGTGCTAGGACGCCGGCCCATGCGAACCTTGCTCGACCCGGAAAGTGTCGCGCGCGGATTGCGTCGCATGGCTGGCGAAATCGTCGAGCGGCACGCGGGCGCGTCGGATCTGGTACTGGTGGCGATTCGTCGCGGCGGACTCGCGGTCGCGAGGGCGATCGCTGACTGGCTCGGCCAACTCGAGGGGCACTCGCCGCCCCTGGGCAGCTTGGACATCACGCTCTACCGAGACGACGCATCGACCGCGCTGCCAAACCCTCGCATCGGTCCCAGCGAAATCCCCTGCTCGCTCGACGGACGACACGTGATCTTGGTCGATGACGTGCTCTATACCGGGCGCACCGTGCGAGCCGCGATCGACGCCCTGATGGACTACGGGCGCCCGCGCTTGGTCGAACTGCTCGTGCTGGTCGATCGCAACGGCCGCGAACTGCCGATTCAAGCCAACTACGTGTTGAAAGCGGAGAGCATCCGCAACGACGAACGGATCGACGTGTTCGCGAACGAAAGCGGCATCCACGCCGTGGTCCAGTCCAAGAGCTCCCCCACGATCCCGCCCGGCGCGCCGCGCCCCGAGGTTAAATGACACAAGAGCGCATCCGCCACCTGCTCGGCATCGACGACCTGAACCGCGACACCGCCGAGGGCCTGCTCGACCTGGCCGAGACGTTCCTCGAAGTCTCACGCCGCCCCGTGCGCAAAGTCCCCGCGCTCCGCGGCAAGACGATCATCAACGTCTTCTTCGAAGCCTCCACGCGCACACGCACCAGCTTCGAACTCGCCGGCAAACGCTTGTCTGCGGATGTCGTCAACATCGGCGGCTCATCGTCGAGCACGAGCAAAGGCGAGACCCTGCGCGACACCGTAAACACCCTCGATGCGATGCACGCGGACGTGATCGTGATCCGCCACGCCGCGTCGGGCGCCGCGCACTACGTCGCGCGCTACGCGCGTGCGGGCGTGGTCAACGCTGGCGACGGCATGCACCAGCACCCAACCCAAGCCTTGCTCGACGCGTTCACGATTCGCTCGCACAAAGGCCGCGATTTTCGGGGCATGAAAGTCGCTATCTGCGGAGACATCACGCACAGCCGCGTGGCGCGCTCGAACGCGCTCTTGCTGCGCATGCTCGGTGCCGACGTCGCGCTCGCCGGGCCACGCACACTGCTACCGACCGCGGTCGAATCGTTCGGCTGTCGCGTCTACGATCGACTCGAGCCCGCGCTCGATGGCGCGGACGTCGTGATGATGCTGCGCATCCAACGCGAACGACTCGGCGCGCCGCTATTGCCCGCCCTGCGCGAATACGCGCGCGTGTTCGGCTTGAACGCCACCCGCCTGAAACTCGCGAAGCCCGACGCGATCGTCATGCACCCCGGCCCGATGAATCGCGGCGTCGAAATCTCGGAAGAGATCGCCGACGGAAGTCACAGCGTGATCTTGAATCAGGTCGAAGCCGGCGTTGCCGTACGCATGGCCGTGCTCTACCTCGCCGCGAGCGAACCCGGTGCACCGACCGACGGATAATCGATCTCGTCTCGAACTCATCTATTCGATCGTTAATCGATCTTAATGAGATCAACGCGACAAATATGCCGCATGGATCCTCTGTGGTGCCGTGTAAGCAAGCCCTACATTCCAAATCCAGTGGAAAAACAGGCTCATTTTAAGGCATTGCAGGCCTAGACACGTACACGGAGGTTCGGCTAACTGTTGTGCGCATGAAATTACGATTGTTATCGATGGCGGGGTTGTTTGCGCTCTCTAGTGCTTGCGTGGTCGCTGGCTGCAGCGACGACGACGGTGTCGGCGGCAGCGGCGGCGCGGGTGGCGTTGCAGGCTCGTCCGGCAAAGCCGGAGCAGCAGGCAAAGGTGGCAACACAGGGACCGCTGGTAAGAGCGGCTCGGGCAACACCGCTGGCGATGGCGCCGCGGGTGAAGTAGAGGGCGGCTCGGGCAACACCGCGGGCAGTGGGAACACTGCAGGTGAAGCGGCGGGCGGCAAAGGCGGCTCGGGCGGCTCTGCTGGCGCGACCGCGGGTGCTGGTGGCGTGACCGCGGGTGCTGGTGGCGCGACCGCGGGCGCTGGTGGCGTGACCGCGGGCGCTGGTGGTTCCAGTGGTTCCGCGGGTTCCGCGGGTAAGGGCGGAGCTGGTGGCTCCGGTGGCACGTCGGGCGGTTCAGGCTCGGGCGGCACTGCCGGTGCGACGGCAGGTTCTGGTGGCTCAACCGCAGGCGCTGGCGGCTCGACCGCAGGCGCGGGCGGCTCGACGGCAGGTGCTGGCGGCTCAACCGCGGGCGCGGGTGGCGCGACTGCGGGCGCGGGTGGCGCGACGGCAGGCTCGGGCGGTACCGGTGGTGCTGCAGCGGGTGCCGGTGGTGCGGCCGCGGGTGCTGGCGGCTCTGGTGGCTCTCCGTGCGGTGGTTGCGCAGTGATTACCTCACCGCTATCTACTGCGACTCCACGCTCGGCTGCGGCGATCTATATGTCGCCTACCAACCTTACCGGGGTGACGGTCACGGTTAAGGCGTGCGCCGTAACCGGTGATGCGCAATCGGGATTCCAAGTATTCGCGCAAACTGGAAGCGGAGCCGGGCCGTACTATGGAAACAACGGTGCCGCGCCGTACACGAATATGGGCGCCATGACGAAGTGCTCGGCGGGGTTTCAAACGTTCACCATGACACCTGCAACGTCCGGAAACTTCGACGCGACCGTCGTTACCGCGATCATTGTGGGTGTTGAGAAAGTCTACCAAGGCACTGGGCCCTACATTGAATCCACCGTCTACGTTGATTCGATTACATTCTCTAGCGGGGGGCTAGGCCCGTACAATTTCACGACGGATTTCTCGCCGCTTCAGCAGAATGCTGGCACGGCTCCGTCCTGGGTTCCGTGAGCCTGAGTTGCGGGTGGACGGAAGGCCCGAAGGCATCCTGACTCCTTGAAGTTGCGCATGGTGGATCTCGTCAAACTGAGCGTGGGACGAGATCCACCTGCTGCGCCGTGCTCGCTTCCACGCGCAAAAACAGCCAAGCGACGACAGTAAAACTCGCGGACGGATCCCTGCGCCAGCCCTCCGAATGGACCCTTGCTCCTATCGGACAAAGCGTCGCCGTGAGCGCCGGCAGCGGGCTTGCACATAGCAGCGCTCCATTCTCCGTTGCGGTCATAGGCCTCTGTGCCTGGCACTCGACACTTCGAAGATTGGCTTGATCGGTCACACGGCGCGGGCAGGTCCGAGCTATACCCTCGAGCTGCCGACCCAAGGCAGTCGTGATCGCAGCAGCCATTGCCGCGTGCTCCGGACTCCCGCCTCCCATCGCATAGATCTCGCCCTCGTAGAATTCGTGGTGGAGCTTCGAGTTCTCTTGGGTCTCGAGGTATTCGGCGAAGGAATAGCAGTGTTTGAGCGCCAACTTCGTCGCTCTCTCCC
>Ga0164307_10001626_pt1 | contig 10237 bp, 9 predicted proteins | sample Whisoiple_243_MG_FD_110214 | JGI IMG/M metagenome (GOLD analysis project Ga0164307, IMG submission 110214) | Soil microbial communities amended with fresh organic matter from upstate New York, USA - Whitman soil sample_243_MG | ecosystem: Environmental > Terrestrial > Soil > Unclassified >...
GATCCAGTCCGGCGGACAGCAGCAGCAGAGCCGCGACCAGGGCGACGCCGGCGGCGGCGGTCAGCCACGGACCGGAGTACCTGGTGATCTCGGTGTTCTCGGTCCCGGGGAGGAACGCCGGGTAGGCATCGGTCCGGATGCCGTTCTGCAACAGCAGCCACGAGCAGATAGCGGCCACCGCCGCAGCGACCGCAGCGCAGATGGACCTGATCAGCAGAACCCGCCGAGACCGCGCCGTTGGCGCGGCGCCGGTCATGCTCACCCCGCGCGCCGTGCCTTCAACCGCGCGAAGTAGGTGCCGCCCTTCCCGACGTAGCAGAGCATCACCGCGACGATCATGAACAACGTCGCGACCAGGGTGAACAGGTTCGACACCTGGAACATCATGGTGACCAGCACCGAGATCACCACGCCGCCGCCGACCGCCAGCCGGCTCCATCGCGCGCCCGACCGGAGGAACCAGCCGCCGACCAATGCGATCAGCCCGATCACCACGATGATCACGCTGATCAGAACGTTCTGGGTCTTGGCCGACGAGATGGTCTCGTCGGTCAGCGGGCGGTACTGCTTGCAGCTCTCGGCCAGGGTGGTGTCGTCGGCCGAGGCGCCGGCCGGAACGACGACGGCGGTGTCGATACCGCCGAACTTGGTGGTGCACTCGGAGATCGACCGGTTGTAGGAGGCCACCGCGTTGTTGAGCTGATCGTCGGTGGTGAACAACGACACACCGCCGATCAGCAGGAAGACCAGCCCGGCCAGCATCGACATCGCGGTCGCGATGATCACCGCGCGCGGCGGCGCGATCGGGCTCCCGTCGTCCGGCGGGAGCTCAGGCGGCGTCATCGCCGCCTTGAACGAATCAAAGATTCCAGGACGCTTTCGGGCATCGCCCAGGCCGAAACTCATGACAACGAACCTACCGGCCAATTCGCATGATCAGTTCCAGCCCGCGGCTCAGGCCCTGATCTGCTGCTTGGCCTGCTTGTAGGTCTTGGACTCGGCGAAGTACTTGTTCGACGGCGCCAGGAACATCAGCACGATGCCGATCAGGGCCAGCAGTGCGGTGACGTAACCGGCCCAGGCACCGGTGTTGATGTTGTAGACCTCCGAACCCACCGTGACGGACCGGCTGGTCGGGGTGAACGCGGACAACAGGGTCAGCGCCCCGAACACGGTCAGCACGATCCGGGCCCAGTTGCGTCCGGCGTACATCTTGAAGGCGAACAGCAGATAGACGGCGACGAAGATCAGCGCGATCACCACGGTGAAGATCTTCAGGGTGTTGATCAGGCTCTGCACGCTCGTGCCCTGCAGGCTGACGTTGTTCTGCCGGGTGGCGGCGTTGACCGCGAGGTCCCAGATCGGGCTGGTCAGCGTCAGAATGAGGCCGATGATCGAGACGACGGCGGTCGCCAGCCAGCAGTAGAAGGCGTAGGTCACGGTGTTCGGCCGGACCGGCTCCGGCGGGAGCGCCCCGCCGTAGCCACCGCCTGGCGCCGGGTAGGCACCTCCCGGGTATCCGCCGGGTGCGCCGTACCCGCCCTGCGGTCCCGGGTACCCGCCCTGCTGACCGGGGTAGCCGGGGTACCCGCCCTGCTGACCGGGGTACCCGCCCTGCTGGCTGGGGTAACCGCCCCCTTGACCGGGCTGGCCGCCCTGCGGGCCCGGATAGCCGCCCTGCTGGCTGGGATAGCCGGGCTGCTGACCGGGATAGCCGCCCCCTTGACCGGGCTGGCCGCCCTGCGGGCCCGGGTACCCACCCTGCTGGCTCGGATAGCCCGGCTGGCCGCCCTGCTGACCGGGGTAACCGCCCTGCTGCCCGGCGGCGAACGGATCCTTGGGTTCTGGCTGATAGGGGTTGTCGCCGGACGGATTCGACTGACCTGGAGTGCTCATGAGAAAACCGTAGCGCGACACCGGACAAATGCGGTGTCGCGCCACGGTCCGATGAGTCGGCGGGTCGGCTCAGCGACCGTCGAATTCGGGACCGTCGACTCCGGGGCCGCTGACTCAGCGGCGGCGGGGGGATTTCCGCGGTGGTGGCAAGGCCCCCTCGGCCCGCAGCCGAGTGGCATGTTCGGCCAGCGCCTCGATCAGCGCACCGATCTCCGCGACCTCCGGCTGCACGTCCACCCGGAGGCCGAATTCCCTTGCGGTCTCGGCGGTTTTCGGTCCGAGGCAGGCGACGATCGAGCGCGAGTGCGGCTTGCCGGCGATGCCGACCAGGTTCCGCACGGTCGACGAGGAGGTGAAGCACACCGCATCGAAGCCACCGGTCTTGATCGCTTCGCGGATCGGTGCCGCCGGCGGCGCGGCCCGCACCGTCCGGTAAGCCGTGACGTCGTCGATCTCCCAGCCGCGCTCCCGCAGGCCCTCGGCCAACGTCTCGGTGGCGATGTCGGCGCGCGGCAACAACACCCGGTCGACCGGGTCGAGAACGTCGTCGTAGTCCGGGAACGAGGCGAGCAACCCGGCAGAGGACTGCTGGTCCGCCGAGATCAGCTCCGGGATGATGCCGAGCGCGCGCACCGCATCACCGGTGACGCTGTCGACACAGGCGATCCGCACACCGCTGAAGGCCCTGGCGTCCAGGCCGAACTCGGTGAACTTCTCCCACAGAGCCCGGACCGAGTTGGTCGAGGTGAACACCACCCACTGGTAGCGACCGTCGACCAGACCCTTCACCGCCCGCTCCATCTGCGCCGGCGTGCGCGGCGGTTCGACCGCGACGGTCGGCACCCGCTGCGGGATGGCGCCGTGCATCCGGAGCAGGTCGAACATGCCCTCGGCCGGCTCTTTCGTCTGTGGGATCAGCACCCGCCAGCCGTACAGCGCCCGTGATTCCCACCAGGACAGCCGGCCGCGCTGCGAGATGCCGGCGCCGACGGTGACCACCAGCGGTCCCTGCATGTCGCCCCCGATGCCGTCCAGGGTGGCCAACGTGCCGTCGACGGTCCGCTGGGTCGGCAGGGTGGCACCCGAGGTCACCGAGGCCGGTGTCTCACCGGCCATCCCGGACTGCGCGAGCAGCGTTGCCGTGTCGGCCAGGTGACCGGCGGCGGCCTGCAGCAGCAGCATGCCGGGTGCGGCGGCCAGCTTGGCCCAGTCGGAGGTCGACCGGACGTCGGCGACGGTGTGCACCGATCCGACGGCGATCCCCGAGTACGAGGCGACCGCCGCCGCGGACAGCCCCGGGATCACGTCGAACAGCACCGAACTCCGGGACACCCCCTGCAGTTCCTTGACCACCGGGTCTGCGGTCAGCACGTCGCCGGCCACCAGCCGCACCACGAACTGTCCGGTCCTGGCCGCCGTCACCAGCGTCTTGGCAACCTCGGCCGGCTCGCCGACGGCCGGTCTGACCTCGGCCTGCCCGGCCAGCGCGGTGATGTCGGCCGGAACGTCGGGATCGGTCACCACCACGGACGCGCCGGCCAGCGCCTCCGCGGCTCTCATGGTCAGCAAACCCGGATCACCCGGTCCAGCGCCGACGAAGGCGATGCGGCCGACACTTCTGCGTGCACGGGTCATGACGTGCTCCTTGCGCATTCAGGTACGCCGGCGGGCAGATCCTGCGACGCCGACCAGATGGTCGCTGCCGCGGAGAGCCCGCGGCAGCCGATAGTGCTCGGTGCGGTACTGCTGCAGTCGGCGATCCCGAACGGATCGCCAACCGAAATCCTCATGAAGCGGCCGTCTCTCATGACGTCACCGCCACCGCCCCGGAGACGGTTCCGCCGTCCCGCTGCGATTCGTGGAACGCCAGGATCTGTAACTCCAGCGACAGGTCGACGTGCCGCACCTCGACCCCGGCCGGCACGGTGAGCACACCGGGCGCGAAGTTCAGGATCGACCGGATGCCGGCCGACACCAGGGCGTCCGCGACCTCCTGGGCCGCACTGGCCGGCACCGCGATGACGCCGATCGTCACTCCACTGGCCCGGCAGACCCGTGGGGCGTCGGCGATGTCGAGCACCGGCAGGCCGGAGACCTCGCGGCCGACGCGGTCCGGGTCGGCATCGAACAACGCGGAGATGACGAACCCGCGGCCGGCGAATCCGGGATAGCCCGCGAGGGCCTGGCCGAGATTGCCCAGCCCGACCAGTGCCACCCGGTGGGCCTGGTGGGTCCCGAGTGCCCGGCTGATCTCCTCGGTCAGCGTCCCGACGTCGTACCCGACGCCGCGGATGCCGTAGGAGCCGAGGAACGAGAGGTCCTTGCGCAGCTTCGCCGAGTTCACGCCGGCCGAATGGGCCAGTTCCTCTGAGGAGATCGTCGAGCGGTGTCCGCCGCGCCGGTCACCGAGCCCGGACAGGATGCGCAGGTAGACCGCCAGCCGGGCAACGGTGGCCTCGGGAATGGCCCGCGCACGGCCACTCTCCCGAGCACCGCCGACCTGACCTGTCACCCGTTTGCCTCCGCAGTGGGGAACACGCCCCCACCGGTGCCGTGGCGACCGACATGTGGTAGGTCCCCGGTACGGAAAGCCTAGCCATTCGTGAACGTGCGCACAAAGTCGCGATGGGACCTCGATCCCATGATGTGGGACGTCAGGGGTGGATGGTGACCTGGGTCACTCTGCGGGGTCACCTGGCCTCTCGACGACCGCTTCAACCGGCGGCGAGGGCACGGCGCAGCCGGTCCGGCTCCACCCGGTAATAGCCGTGTTCCACTCCGTCGACCAGGATCACCGGGACCCGGTCGCCGTAGTCGGCGCGATCGTCGGGATCGGCATCGACGTCGACGGTCGACCACTGCGCGCCTGCCTCTTCGGCGATCACCCTGACCTGGGCCACCGCCTCGTCGCACAAGTGACAGTCGACCCGGGTGTAGACCGTGACGCGGCTCATCCGCCGGGCCGCCGGGTCTTCAGCGATCGGGCGATGACCATCCGCTGGATCTGATTGGTGCCCTCGACGATCTGCAGCACCTTCGCCTCCCGCATGTACCGCTCGAGCGGGTGGTCCTCGACATACCCGGCGCCGCCGAGCACCTGGACCATGTCGGTGGTGACGGCCATCGCCATGTCGGTTGCCGTGAGCTTGGCCATCGCGGCCTCGACCGAAAAGGCCTTGCCTGCGTCCTTGCGGCGGGCGGCGTACAGGTACAGCTGCCGGGCGGCGGCGATCCCGGCGGCGGCGTCGGCCAGCAGGAACGAGACCCCCTGGAACTCGTCGATGGTGTGCCCGAAGGCGCTCCGGGTACCGGCGTACTCGGCGGCGACGTCGAGTGCCGCCTGCGCCAACCCGACGGCGCAGGCCGAGATGCCCAGCCGGCCGGCGTCCAACGCTGCCATCGCGATCCGGAAACCCTGGCCCTCGGCACCGATCCGGCGGTCGGCCTCGACCCGGACGCCGTCGAAATGGAGCTGGCTGGTGGGCGACGCCCGAAAGCCCATCTTCTTCTCCGGCGAGCCGGAGCTCAGGCCGGTCGCGGAGCCGGGAACCAGAAAGGTGCTGATGCCGCGGGAACCGGTGTCGTCGGTGCGGGCGGCCACCAGGAAGAAGTCGGCGACGCTGCCATGGGTGATCCAGGCCTTGTCGCCGGTGATCACGTACTCGCCGTCCTCGTTGGTGCCTTGCCGGACCGCCGTGGTCCGCATCGCTCCTGCGTCCGAACCGGCATGCGGTTCGGACAGGCAGTAAGCACCGAGAGTGGCGCCGCCGAGCAGGTCCGGCAGGAACCGCTCCTTCTGCGCCTGGGTGCCGAATTCGGCGACCGCGCTGCACGACAGCACGTGCACGCTGGTGCCCAGTGCGATCGTCGCCCAGCCCCGCGCGAGCTCCTCCAACACCTGCAGGTAGACGACGGCGGGTTGACCCCCGCCGCCGAATTCCTCCGGGTAGGGCAGCGACAGCAGACCGAGCTCGCCGAGCTGGCTGAACAACGCCCGCGGGAACGACTCCGTCGCCTCGGCCTTGTCGGCCTCCGGTCGCAGCTCCCTGGCGGCCAGGTCACGGGTCAGCTCGAGCAGGTCGGCCGCCTCTGCGGTGGGCAATTCCCGATCGATCACGGTGGCGACCATCAGAAGAGGTCCTCGTCGGTGTCCTGACCGCCGCGCTCGACCCGATCGCCGGTTCCCGGCAGCCGGGTGCCCAGTTCGTCCAGGTCGCCGACCGGTTCCGGGGTGACGTCCGCCGCCGGCTCGGCATCCGCGGCGTCGCCGGTGCCGGCAGCCGGCAGCTCGGTGTTCGGGGTGCCGGTCTCGGTGTCATCAGCGGAGTCGACGGCGGTCAGCCGGGAAACCGGTCCGGACTTCGCCTGGCTGCGCTGCACGGCGGCCCGGTCGAGCCGGCCGACCTCCGTCCTTGGCAGGACGTCGACCAGGAGGTAGGTGGTCGGCCTCTTGAACGCCGGCAGCAGGGTGGACACGAACTCCGACAGATCTTCGGTGGTGGGACGGGTGCCCTGCTTCGGCACGATCGCCGCGACCACCTGCTCCTGCCCGTCGGCGCCGGGCACACCGATCACCGCGACCTCGGCCACATAGGGATGAGTGGCCAGGACCTCTTCGACCTCGCGTGGGTAGACGGTGAACCCCGCGACCTTGACCACCTCGGCCGCGCGATCCACCAGATGCAGTTCTCCCGCGTCGTCCAGGTAGCCGATGTCGCCGGTGACGAACCAGCCGTCGGCGCCCGGACCGCCGCTACCGTCCGGCCAGTACCCGGAGAACAACGTCGCACCGCGGACCACGATCCGTCCCACCTCGCCGGCATCGGGAACGTCGGCGACGAAGTCCAGGGGGTCGTGCGAATCGGGCTCGATGCGATCGGCCGGTTCCGGGCCTTCGGGCGGGCTCACGTCGTGGCCGTCCGGCCCGACGATCCGCAGCTCGATCCCGGCGAGCGGCCGGCCGACCGAACCGTGGTGCGGGCGGCCGGTGCGCAGCGCGCTGGTGACGACCGAGGCAGACTCCGAGAGTCCGTAACCTTCCCAGACCGGTTGTCCCATCATGTGTCTCACCTGGGCGAAATCGTCCGGTTCGAGGGGCGCGGTGCCCGAGGTGAGCAGCCGCACCGAGGACAGCGCCCGGTCGGCACCGCGAACCGCGACCAGGTGGTGGTAGAAACCCGGCGCCCCCGGCACCAGGGTGACCCGGTGCTCGTGCGCGACCTCGAGGGCCGATTCGGTGGCCCGGCGGCCGGCCGCGGCCGCGTCACCACCCTGGGCGGAACCGCCGTGCACGCCGACCCCGACACTGGCGGCGTCGAACCCGATCTCCGGCACCACGGTGGCGCCGCCGACCATGGTCAGCGGGAGAAAGGCCACCACCCAGCCGGCCAGGTGGTACATCGGCAACACCTGCAGCGCGCGGTCGTGGTCGCGCAACCGGAGGGCGCCGATACCGCCGATCGCCTGCACCGCGGCCAGCACCGATCGGTGCGAGAGCATCACCGCGCGATCCCCGCGGGCGCGGGCCAGCAGGGTCAGATCCTCACCGCCGCCGATCGCCGCCGGCGGGTCGTCGACCGAGGAGGCGCTCCACCAGGACTGCAGATCGCGGGCGGTCAGCGAGATCGGCAGTCCGTGGTCTTTATCCACCGAGATCGCGGCGAGCGCGCCCACCCGGTCGGCGAAGACGTCCGTGTCACCCCGGGACGGACCGAGCGGCACCGCGATCAAGCCCGCCCTGGCGACCGCGAACAGGGCCAGCGCCAGGTCGGCGCCGGTCGGCAGGGTCACCACGACCCGCTCACCCGGCGCGATGCCCAGCGACCGGAACGCGGCCACCCCGGCATCGGCCGCGGCGTCGAGTTCTGCCCAGGTGCGGCTGCCGGTGGTCTCGATCACCGCGGGCCGGTCGGGATGTCGCTGCGCGACGCCGCGCAGCAGGTCGGCCACGTTGGTCCCGGGGTAGGCGGATGGTCCGTTGTCTCCGGCTCCGGGGCTGCTCACTCCTCCATTGTTGTTCACCCCGTCGACGGGCACCCGATGAGCCCCGGGTTGCGGCCCGGGCGCACCCGGCACGCCCCGGCCTGCCACCGGGGCGATGGCGCGGCGGATAGTCTGACCGGGCGCTGCGGTGGCGATCGACCGGACCGCGGCCGGATCGATCGGCGGGGTGGGACGAAAGGCGGGGCAGGCGACGGTGAAGAACCGCAGGCCGAAGGAAGTGCAGCGGCAGGCCGCGGAGATCGCGGGCGCCGCCTCGGCCGAGGCCGCGTACCTGGCGGTGCACGAGGACGAGCCGCCGCTGGCGCCTGGCGCCGATCTGACGGCGGCCGCTTTCTTCGACGTCGACAACACGATGATGCAGGGCGCCTCGATCTTCCATTTCGCCCGCGGCCTGGTCTCCCGCGACTTCTTCACCACGGGCGATCTGCTCAACTTCGCGTGGCTGCAGGTCAAGTTCCGGATCGCGGGTGAGGACGCCGACGACATGTCCCGCTCCCGCGAGGGCGCGCTGGCCTTCGTCGCCGGCCGGCAGGTCTCGGAGATCGTGGAGCTCGGGGAAGAGATCTATGACGAGCTGATGGCCGACAAGATCTACCCCGGTAGCCGGGAGCTCGCGCAACGCCACCTGGACGCGGGTCAGCGGGTGTGGTTGGTGACGGCCACGCCGGTGGAACTGGCGCAGATCATCGGCCGCCGACTCGGCCTGACCGGAGCGCTCGGCACCGTCGCCGAGAACGTGGACGGCGTCTACACCGGCCGGCTCTTCGGCGAGCTCCTGCACGGCCAGGCGAAGGCGGCGGCCGTCCGGTCGCTGGCCGCCCGCGAGGGTCTCGACCTGCGTCGGTGCACCGCGTACTCCGATTCGGTGAACGACGTGCCGATGCTGTCGGTGGTCGGCACCGGCGTTGCGGTCAACCCGGACAGCGCCCTGCGCGAGGTCGCCCGCGAGCGCGGCTGGCAGATCAGGGACTTCCGCACCGGGCGCAAGGCGGCGAAAATCTGGGCGCCGATGGTGGTCGGTGCCGGTGCCGCCGGCGCCGCGGTGCTGGTCGGCCGGACGGTCTGGCGCAAGCGCTGACTGGTTCGCCAGGTCGTCGGTTCAGCCCAGGAACGGGTGCCCGCGGCGGAGCAGCAATCGGTACAGCGTCTGCTGGATCGTCTCCCGCACCCGGTCGGTCAGGTTGAACACCACCATCGGATCGTCCGCGGCGTTCTCCGCGTACTCGTCGGTGGGGATCGGTTCACCGAACTCGATGATCCACTTGCTCGGCAGCGGGATCGCTCCGAGCGGCCCGAGCAGCGGGAACGTGGGGGTCACCGGGAAATACGGGAACCCCAGCGCCCTGGCCAGCGGCTTGATGTTGCCGATCAGCGGGTAGATCTCCTCGGCGCCGACGATCGAGACCGGGATGATCGGCATGCCGGTCCGGACGGCGGCGGTGACGAATCCCCCGCGACCGAACCGCTGCAACTTGTACCGCTGTGAGTACGGCTTGCCGACGCCCTTGAAGCCCTCTGGGAACACCGCGACCAGCTGCCCGGAGGCGAGCAGCCGTTCGGCATCGGGATTGCAGGCCAGGGTGTTGCCGGCCTTGCGACTGATCGGACCCAGGAACGGGGTCTGGAAGACCAGATCGGCGCCCAGCATCCGCAGCGGGCGCTTCTGCGGGTGGTGCTCGCGCAGGGCCACCGCCGTCATCAGCGCATCCACGGCCACCGTGCCGGAATGGTTCGCCACCAGCAGCGCACCGCCGGTGTCCGGGATGTTCTCCATGCCGAGCGTCTCGATGCGGAACCACTTCTCGTACAACACCTTCAACGGAGGCACGAGCACGTGATCGGTGAAGTCCGGGTCGTACCCGAAATCGTCGACCTCGTAATCGCCGGTCATCCGCCGCCGGACGAAGGCCAGCGAGCCGGCAAGGCCGCGCTTCCACCCGGTCTCGGCGGGCGGCGCCGCAGGCACCTGACGGGCGGGCGGCGTCAGGAGCTCGGTGACCGGCAGGTTGTCCTGGCCCGGTGCGGCAGCCTGCTGGGTCGGCTCTGCACTTGAAGGTGCAATGCCCGACGATGCCGTGCTCGTTGGCGAAGGGCTCGCTGGTGAAGTGCTCGCTGGTGAAGTGCTCGCTGGTGCGGGGTTCGAGGCGGCCTTGGCGGCCGGACGGGGCTGTCGGCCGCCGGCTGGTACGTCGTTCATCGGGTCCTCCTGCGGCGGGGCGTGCCGGCCGCCTCACCGGTGATGCCGACCAGCCGCGGACGGCCGATCCGTTGCTGGTCGAGAACGCCCAGTTCATCGGCGGCCATCGGGTCGGCGACGGGATCGGGCCCGACCTCGCCA
>Ga0164307_10001627_pt1 | contig 10237 bp, 9 predicted proteins | sample Whisoiple_243_MG_FD_110214 | JGI IMG/M metagenome (GOLD analysis project Ga0164307, IMG submission 110214) | Soil microbial communities amended with fresh organic matter from upstate New York, USA - Whitman soil sample_243_MG | ecosystem: Environmental > Terrestrial > Soil > Unclassified >...
AATTCGATCGACTCGCTCTTTCGAGGGCCCTAAGCTCGCGAACGCATGTCGCGCAATGGTACCGACTCGAACCTCAAAGAGCCTTCCGCCTTGGTCCGCGCCGCTCGATCGCTCGAGGCCGAGCTGTTGAACCTCGAGTCGATTTCTCGCGCTGCGCGCAGGATCCCGCTCACCTCCGAAAAAAACATTACGCGGGCGGCCAAAGAGTTGGAGGAGGCGCTCAAGCTTCCCGATCGCATGGCTGCCGGCTTGCAAGACCTGGCAGCTGCAATGGCCTCGATGCAGGCACGTCAACAGGCCACGCTCGAGCCGCTCGCTGCGTTTGCGACGCAGATTCAAGCAAGACACCAACGGTTGAGCGAGCACATGCAAGCATATGCCGCCCTCGGAAATGCCGCAGCCGAGATCACTGCGCGTATTCAGTCAGATGACGGCGAGCGCGCTGCAGTCGTGAGTGACGTGGAGGCACAACTTGCCCGCCTCGCCGCCGATGCCAAAACGCTCTTCGATGCGGCACACGCCGATGATTTCCCGGAGCTCGCCCGCGAGGCCGACGTTTTGAAGCAGCGTGCGTCGTCGCTGCGTCGGCGACTCGACTCCAAGGCGTAGCGTGCGGGCCACATGTTCCGGTTGATAGGGACCGGCGGCGGCGCCCGCGGGACTGGTCACAACGAGTCGATGTGTGCAGTCGACGTCATGCGCCAACTCGCTTGGCGGCTTCAACATTGAGTTAGGCGTCCCGCCGTTTGAGAGCGATTTCATAGCGCTTCCTCTGGGGCGGGGAAAGCAGCTCGAGATGAGGCTGGAGCAAGTCCACAACGGTTTCGTAGTCGCCTCGATTGAAGGCGTGCCCGGCTTCGGAACACGCGGCGTTGGCCGCTCTCTGGCGCGGAGACGGTGCGTTGGCTATTCGCTCTTGCTCCAACCGACGCTGTTGATTCGCAATGCCATCAAGCGCAATGAAGTCACCCGACAAGACATCCTTGGCGTATTCGATGATGTCTGCGGCGTCTTGAAGTATCTGTGCGCGCTGACCGTCCGGTCGTCGAACTTTCGCGGGTCGAGGCGCTCTTGTAGCGAGCAGTGCGCGAATTGGCAGTCCATACTGGTCCGAATCGGAGCAGTTGGCGCGAAAAATCTTGGTCCACGCGGACGTCCCGTAGTGAATCCCCTCGACTTCGATCACGGTAGTCGAGTTTCCAATACGAGTCGTGAAGGGGTTTGTGGAGGCACCAGGAGGGGCTGGTAATTCAGAGAAACCTTCGTGCTCAAGCAAATGGCGATAGGCCTCCAATACGGTTGCCCGAAATTCCTCGACGGGACCGAGTTTGGTATTGCTCATACGTTTAACGAGTCCGAAGCGAGTGCGCAGAAGCACGATACCACCGAACGCGCTTGCTGATGCGCCGGGGTGCAACGTACCGGCGTTCAGCTGCTGGCGCCAGAGGGAGGGCACAGCGCGACAAGCGGCCTTCGTCCGTTGCAACGCCTTGTTGGCCGCCACGCTCACTAGCGCGCGCCGTGCGAGGCACGTGGAGTCCAGCCTGTGCGAAGTTGATCCCGGACACTGCGAGCGCGGCCAAAGTCGACGCTTCGGTCACTTTACCCGTTTCGAATCCCCGAGCTGGTAGCCTTTGAAACAGACATTAAACAGAAGGCCGTCGGAACCTCGCTCGTTCCCGACCGTCAGTGTCTGCACCGGTCCGATCGAGTCGACTTTGACGAGCAGCTTGCTCGCGTCCCGGGTGTAGCCACGGACCACACCCTCGAATTGATTGCAGGTCTGTTGGTAGCCATGGTCGACAAGTGCAGTCTCGACGCGACTAAGAAGCTGCTCTGCCGTGCAGCCACGATAGTCGGCCGAAAAGCGATCTCGATCTGTCTCGGGTCGAACTAACTCGAGCCCATTCGCAGGCAAGCCTAGTGTTGCCCACTGTTCGGGAATGATCTTGTTGGGCCGCTTTGTCGAGCACGCCGAAAGAACGCAAAGCACAAGGATTCTGCCAAGGTGGTTAGGCACTGGCGCACCGGTTCATCGTCGTCCGCCCAGTCATAGTGGAACGACCGGCTCGAGTCACCAGGTCGTGGTTGCACCCACAACTGCGAAGCAAGCGTAGCCCGAGGTCATGATCCCGCGATCGGCGATGCCGAACTTTATGAGTGGTGAACGTGGACAGGAACGATATATTGGGACAATGGCGCGGGCTTGGTTGGTTTCGGTGGGGGTCTTTCTTCTCGTGAGCGCGCAAGGGTGCGCCACAACCTGTACGGACGCTGGCTGCGGTCCCAGCATGTCGCTGGAGATCAGAGCTGCCGACGGTACGTGGCCGGATGGCGTTTACGCGCTCGAGCTCTCTGTAGATGGAGTCGCCCATACTTGCTCGATGACGCTACCGGACGACATTCCTGCGAGCGGCGGTCTGGCATTGAGCGGATGCGGGCTCACACTCAGTCCCGATCAGGTTGCGGGTCAGTACACACTGAGAAGTTGGTCTTCCTCCACGCCCCGCACGCTCAGCGTCCGAGTCACGCGCGACGAAGCGCTGCTGATCGATGAGACGCGGACGGTTGCCTACGAAGACTCGCGCCCGAACGGGCCCGAATGCGGGCCCGTATGTCGGAGCGCGACCGTCGACTTCCAGTTGCCGTGGGACGGCTGACCAGCTGACTGTGGCGGCGCGAGCTCAGTCGCTGGGAAGCGAAGCTCGATGCGACCGGCGCTGAGTGAGGGTTCGCCGTGGCACCGTGCCGGACCGGCGCGGGTGTTGCCCGGCATAGGAGCCGACGCCGCAATAAAGAGGTCTCGCGGGGCGCTGTCGGATCGCGAGCGCCCCTCTCCATGACCGTGGAACTTTGCCACGCTTTTACGAAGTTTCGCGGGCGAGGAAGACTTCTTCACAGATGACGCGCTCGTTTTCGGATAACTAACTTAGGACCTGCCGGTGTGTTTCCGGCGAGGAACGGATTCGAGCGAGAGAATGAGCGACGAAAAGCCAACGCCACCCAGTAAGTCGAGGCGCAATTTGTTGATCGTGGGGGCGCTGCTTGCGCTCGCCTATGGCGGGTATCGTGTTTACCTCGAGCGTAAGCCCTACGAGTGGAGTGGTACCGTGGAGGCGCGCACGATCTCCGTCGGATCGCGCGTCGGCGGGCGCATCAGGGAAGTCTTGGTCCGTGAGGGCGAACCGGTACGAGCGGGCCAAATTTTGGTCACGTTCGAACCCGGCGACTATCCCGCGCAGCTGATGCAAGCCAAAGCGCAGCTGGCTCAATACGAAGCAAACTTGGACAAGCTCAAGCAAGGAGCGCGGCCGGAAGAGCTGGCTGAAGCGCGAGCGCGGGCGATGACGGCCAAGGCCGCGCTCGCGCAAGCGGTGCAGGGCTCGCGGCCAGAAGAAGTTGCTGCCGCGGAGGCCCGCTTGGCGGTACAAGAAGTCGCGGTCGAAAAGGCCAAGCTCAACGCCCAGCGCGTTCACTCCTTGGACCAATCGGGGGCTACGGCCCGGGTGGACGTCGACAATGCGGACATGGAGCTCAAGGGAGCGATTGCCTTACACGACGCGCTGCAACATCAGCTGGATCAGCTGAAAAATGGCTCGCGTCGCACCGAAGTCGCTCAAGCGCAAGCGCGCGAGATGGAACAGTCGGCCTCGGCGAAGCTCGTCGCCGCGGGAACACGAGTAGAGGATCTCAAGGCCGCTCAGGCGCAGATCGATGGTGCGCAAGGCCGAGTGGATCAAATCCAGGTCATGATCGATGAACTGGCCGTGAAGGCCCCGCTGCCGGCGCGCGTCGAAACGCTCGATCTGCGTCCGGGGGACATCCTCGCGCCGAGCGCGACTGCCGCGGTATTGCTGGAAGAAAAGCAGCTGTTCGTGCGCATCTACGTGCCCGAGACTTTGCTCGGTCACGTCAAGGTCGGCCAGACGGTGCCGATTTCGGTCGACTCGTTCCCACACCAGAGCTTTCAAGGCGTGGTCGAGCACATCAACGGCGTCGGTGAGTATTCGCCACGCAATCTGCAAACCGCGGACGAACGCGCCGACCAGGTTTTCGCGACGCGCGTGGGTCTGCGCAGCGGTTTCGACCAGCTGCGCGCGGGGATGGCCGCGTTCATTCAGGTTCCCAAGTGAAGAGCGACGTCGTAATCGCGGTCGATGGAGTGTCGCGCAGCTTTGGCGCGGTGCGCGCGCTCGACGACGTGAGTCTGCGCGTGACCGAGGGCATGGTGTACGGGTTACTCGGCCCGAACGGCTCGGGTAAGTCGACCTTGATTCGCATTTTGTGCGGCTTGCTCGCGCCTTCGTCCGGTCACGCGAGCGTGCTGGGGATGGATTGCGTGGCACAGGGCGAGGCGATTCGCCGGCAGATTGGCTACATGAGCCAAAAGTTCTCGCTGTATCCGGATCTCACGGTGCTCGAGAATCTCGACTTTTATGCGGAAATTTACGGCCTGCCGAAGGCGCGCCGCAAAGCGCGGCGCGACGCGGCGGTCGAGCTCACGCACATCGCTCCGTACGTGGATCGCCTGGCCGGCAACTTGTCCGGCGGCTGGAAGCAGCGGCTCGCGCTCGGCGCCGCGCTGATGCACGAGCCACGCGTCGTTTTTCTGGATGAACCAACGGCGGGCATCGACCCGGTCGCGCGCCGCGAGTTGTGGGATTTGCTGTTTCAGTTGGCAGCGGAGGGCATCACGCTGCTCGTCACCACGCACTACATGGATGAGGCCGAACGATGCGGCGAGGTCGGCTACATCTATCTGTCCAAGCTCCTGGTCACCGGCACTCCGGACGAGTTGAAGGCGCTGCCCGAGGTCAACCCTCCCGACGCCCGGCGCGTGGAGATCGAGACCGCACAAACCGCGCGCGCGCTCGCCTGGTTGCAGAATGAGCCCTTCTGTAAAGGCGCGACCATCTTCGGCCAAGCCGTACACGCGCTGATCGAGCGCGGCGTGAGCGACGAGGAGCTGCTCGAGCGCCTGACAAGGGCCGGCTTTCCCCGCGCACAGCTGCGTGAAATCGCGCCCTCGCTGGAAGACGTATTCGTGACGCTCACCGAACAAGCCGCCCGAGCGCGCCGCGCGGAGAACGGCGGATGATGAGCTCGTTTTTGGCGATTTTTCGCAAAGAGCTGCTGCACATTCGTCGCAACAAGGCGGTGCTGTTTTTGGCCGTGATGTTGCCGCTGATGCAGCTCACCATGTACGGTTTCATCGACCAAACCGTGCACGACGTGCCCACGGTCGTGGTCGATCAAGATCGTTCTGTGGCGTCCCGCGAGTTGATGGATCAACTGCGCGCTACCAAGACGTTTGCCATCAAGAGCGTGACCAGCGATCCGCGTCACGCCCGTACCGAGATCATCGCCGGTCGCGCGGGCGTCGGCATCGTGATCCCGCCGGATTATCACGGCAAGCGCGCCCGTGGTGACTCGGCGAAGATCTTGGTCTTGATCGACGGCTCGGACTCAATCGTGAGCTCGGGCGCGCTGGCGGCGGTCAATGGCGTGATTTCCAGCCAGAATTTGCAGCTGATCTCGCGTGATTCTCGGGCAAAGATGCCGGTGGCAGCACAGCCGATCGTGCTCTTCAACCCGGAAGGGCGCACCGCCAATTTCCTGATCCCTGGGCTGGTGGCGGTGATCCTGCAGATGATCGCCGTGATGTTGGCCGCGGGCTCGATCGTGCGTGAGCGTGAACAGGGCACGATGGAGCAGCTCTTGGTGACTCCGGTTCATCCACTGGGGCTGATGCTCGGTAAAGTCGCTCCGTATCTGTTCGTGGCACTCGCCGACACCGCGATGATCCTCGGTCTGATGCGCTTCGCGTTCGGTGTGCCGATCCGCGGCAGCTTGCTGCTGCTGTTCGCGATCATGGTGCTTTATCTTTCGGCCCTGCTCGCGCTCGGTCTGTACATTTCGACCACCGCCCAGACCCAGCAAGAAGCGCAACAGAAAGTGCAGATGCTGTTTTTGCCGTCGATCTTCCTGTCGGGCTACCTGTTCCCGCTCAACGGCATGCCCATCATTTTGCAGGTGATTGGCCAAATGCTGCCGACCACGCACATGGTCGCGATCATGCGCGGCATCGTGCTGCGTGACGCGGGTGCGGTCGAGCTCTTGCCTCACTTGCTCGCGCTCGTCGCCTTCGCAGTGCTGATGATTTGGCTCAGCATCCGTAAGGTAAGCAAGGTGAGCGCCTGATTGCGCTCGATGTAAACGCTGCGTTTCGGTCAGTCTTCGTCGGTCTCGTCGGTCTCGTCGGTCTCGTCGGTCTCGTCGGCTTCGTCGCTCGGCGGTGCAGGTGTGGTGTCGTAAATCCCGAGCCATTCTTCGGCCAAGTGGGCGTCGAAGAAGAGCAGCCAGCTGCGCTCTGGAACGCCAACCTCGCGCAGCACCCGGCGAACTTCCGAGAGCCCGTGGTCCAAATGACGGATCGCCAAATCGATATATGTGTAGCGACGGCCCGTTCCGCCGCCGATCACCGAACCGAGCCCGTTTGGGCGGAGCGCCGCGTTCAAGGCATCTTCGATTCTTCCGCGTGCGCTCACGTCACCGTGGTCGCCCGAATCACGACCGTCCAGCTTGACGTAACAGAACGTCTCGCCGTGCTTCGAGAAGCGCCGTGAGCTGAAGAGCAGATTGGAGTGAGCGGCCTGCCACATCTGTGGCAGGCTCGAAATGCTCGTGAACAGGTCGAAGCGCCCCGCATAATCGTCCTGCTCCTCGGGCTCGAGCGAGAAGAGCGTGTACTCCACGCCGTTTTCTTGATCGATGCTCGAATGCGGAAGCGCGGGCAAGGCGGAGTCGATGACCGCGATCGCCGTGTTTACGCGAGCCTGCAAAGAGTCGAGGTTCCCGACACTCTCGCTTCGTGCCGAGGCGCTGCCGAGCAGTCGCCCAAGTGCGCTCGGGCGAGCTCGTTCTTCGACGTTGATTTCGGCGACCCAGGTGTTCAGCACCTCCTCGCCGAGCAGGGCTTCACTCGCGACGTATGCCGCATACTGCAGATTTTCACCGTGTGTCCCGGGCGGCATGATCCACTTCAGGTCCAGCAAATGGTGCTCAGCCGGGATCACTTCTGCCTGCCAGCCGCTCACGTCGATTTCGGTACGACCGTCTACGGTCGCGAGCGCAGTCTCCAAATCTTCCGGCAGGCGATGCGCGTAGAATTCCCACGAAGGGACCGCTGGTGCGCGTGAAAGCAGCACGTCGACCAACGGGCGAAGCTCGCGGGCGGATTCGGGGGTAACCACCAAGCGGTGCCCGTCGCCGCGCACCGCTGGACCGTATTCCCACATCAGGCGCTGGTCGATGACGCTGAGGTGCCGAAGCATGAACTCGGCAATGTCCAACTCGGCCTGGTTCGCAAAAGTCTTGCTGAGCTCGGGTGCCGTTCGGACGAACTGTTGCCAAAATCGATCGATGGCGAGCAACGACGCGGTACGGCGCTCGGTTTCGGGGACGTCATTCGGATCGGGAAATCGCCAACGCACAGCGCGACTCTCGCACGAACGCCGCGACCGCGTCGATGCCTTGGAATCGACCGGACGGCTTGCAAACTGGACCACACGCGCCAATTCAACGGAGCGCAATCGCCTGCTTTCGGAGCGCGGGCACTGGCAGGTCTATCGGGGGTATGAATTCAGCGCAAAGGCAGCGACGCTCGGGTCCCGTCGTTGGATATGACGACTTGCACGGAATACTCCACGCATCCGTGCCTTGGGGAGTTGCGCGAGTCGTGCGTTGAAGAGCCTGGTGGTTTCATAGTTGGCATTGTCCCCGGGTGATGCTTTTATCCGGCGCCAATGAGCCAAACTCGGTGTTACGGGCGGGTCGTGGGCAGCCTCATGTTTGCGGCGGGAGTATGCTTGTGCGGCAGCGCCGAGGCGCAAGAAAAGCCCGCACCGACGCCGGAGCCGACGGAGCCGACAGAGCCTGCAGCGGTCAAGCTCGAGCCGGTGCCAGCCAGCGCAGAGTCCGCCCAGGGCAACGCAGCAGCGCCGGTGCCCACCAGCCCCGCGCCCGTGAATGGCACTGCGCAACCCGCAGCGGTCAACCCACAGCCCGGCGCCGTCAGCGCCGAATCAGCGACGGGTCAGGCAGAGACGACGAAGGTCAAGATCGACGAATTTCTCACTTCGGCATACGAAAACGACACCGAGACGCGTTCGCGCTCACTCGCGCATCGCCGCCGTGCACTGGCCGATCGCTTCGAACACGTGCTCGGCAATTTCGTCGATATTGGCGGGTATTTTCGCGCAGGCTACGGTCGCAATAGTCATGGTGGGTCACTCGCCGCATTCGCCGCGCCCGGCGCCGCCGCCAAATATCGTCTCGGCAACGAGGCGGAGAACTACGGTGAGCTGATCTTCGGCAAGAGCGTGTACTTGCCTGGCGCATTCAAGATGAACGAGGATCTGCGCCCCGATGGCACGCCCTCGGGGCCAATTGCGCGTGTGCAGATCCGCCTGAGCATGCTGAGCCCGTACGCGACGCTCGGAGCGGCGTCCAACACCACGTTTGGGCTGCCCGAAGCTTGGGCGTCGATTGGCAACGTCTTTGCGAGTCAACCCAACGCCAAATTTTGGGCGGGTCGACGCTACTATCGTCGTCATGATATCCACATCAGTGACTTCTACTTTTGGGACATGAGCGGTGGCGGTGGGGGTATCGAGGACGTACAAGTCGGCCCCGCCAAGCTCGCCTTGTCCTGGATCGGCTTCGCCGGAGCCAGCGGCTTGGGCGACTTGCCTGCGCCCGACCCGTCGAACGCAGCCGGCTTCAGCAAGTCGAGCTTCGACCTGCGCGCGTACGACATGCCGCTCCTCGGTGGCCGCGCGGAGCTCGGCTTCATCCTGTCTGCTCTGCGCAGCGGTTACGATCAACTGGGACGCAAGGCCCCTTCCTCCACGGGCATGGCAGCCAACTTCGTGCACACGGTGTCTGACTTCATCAGCTCGGGCGGAACGAACAAGTTCACGATTCAATATGGTACCGGACCTGCCAAGACTTTTACCTCGGGCTTCGAAACCATCGATTTGCCCGAGGGCACGTTCATTCGTTCGGTGCAAAAGGGGTCATGGCGCTTGCGTGTCACCGAGCATTTCATCGCCAGCCTCGGTGAGCACTTCTCGCTCGGCCCAGCTTTGGTCTTTCAAGCGACCGACCAAGCGGATGGCAGCGGGCGGCAGTATTGGTATTCGGCGGGCGTTCGCCCGATCGTGCATTTCAACCGCTATTTCAGCCTGGCCGCTGAAGGCGGGGTCGACTGGGTTCGCGACACGGGCGCAGACACCAACGGCGCACTCGGTAAAGTCACGCTGGCGCCGCAGGTTTCGATCGGCAACCGCTTCGATAGTCGGCCGGTGATCCGCGCGTTCGGTACGTATGCCTTCTGGAGTGAGGACTTCCGCGGCAAGGTGGGCGGTGCCGACTACGCGACGGATCGGCACGGCTTCAACGGCGGCGCACAAATGGAAGTTTGGTGGTGATTCACGCGCGCAGCGCGCGAGTCAGCCGCACGACCGCGGTCTCGAGCTCTCTTTCGTCGTAGCGCGCGAATCCCAGCCGCAAAAATTGCTGGTAGTGCCGAGCTTTGCGTCGCGCTAGATCGGGCGAGACGTAGCTCGACCCGAGCGTGAACGCGACGCCATGACTGGGCGCACGTTCGAGCCAGCCGCGCGTATCGATCTCCGGGCTCGCCTCGGCCCACAGCGCCATGCCGCCCGCGGGCACGTCGAAGGCGAGCGCACTGCCCAAGTGCCGCGTCAGTGAGGCCACCATCGCGTCGCGCCGCGCGTGGTAGACGCGGCGCATGCGCCGCGCATGGCGAGCCACTTCACCGTCTTCGATCAGCTCGGCGACGGCTCGCTCGGTGAGCGTGTCGCCATGGCGATCGACGTGAAAGCGCACGGCTCCCAGAGTTTCAATCAAGCCGCGCGGAGCCGCGACGAAACCCAGCCGCAGGCCGGGTGCCAAGACCTTGGCCAGCGTACCGATGTGCACCACGACTCCTGCGCGATCCGCGCTGGCGAGTGAGGCGAGTGGTCGCCCGTCATAATGAAATTCGTGATCGTAGTCGTCTTCGATGATCGCGAAGCGGTGCTTTGCCGCGAGTTCGAGCAGACGCAGCCGGCGCCCGACCGAGAGCGCCACGGTGGTCGGGTACTGGTGATGGGGCGTCAAACAGACGGCGCGCAGCGGCCCCTCCGAGAGCGCGCGCTCGAGCGCGTCGATG
>Ga0164307_10001630_pt1 | contig 10232 bp, 11 predicted proteins | sample Whisoiple_243_MG_FD_110214 | JGI IMG/M metagenome (GOLD analysis project Ga0164307, IMG submission 110214) | Soil microbial communities amended with fresh organic matter from upstate New York, USA - Whitman soil sample_243_MG | ecosystem: Environmental > Terrestrial > Soil > Unclassified >...
CAAACTTCACCCAGTAGTCCTTTGTCAATTCGACGCCGCCGTTCGGGTTTGCATTGGCCATTACCTCGGCCCCCGGTATTCCCTTAGGATAGAATTGGTCATCCCACGCCGAGTAGAGCGAATTGGTCCAGTACACTCGCTTGCCGTCGCGACTGATCTCCACCATCTGTGGACCGCCGGCATAAGCCTTGCCGTTTGTGTGAGGTGTGCGGCGGACAATGCCGCCGATGTGGACCGAGCCCGCAAGCTTCGGCTTTCTGGGGTCCGTGACGTCGTACTGCCGCATCTCGCCGGTGCCCCAGCAAGCGACGTACAGAAACTTGTCGTCCATGGACAAGTCGATGTCAGTTACCAGCGGCGGCACGGCGCCAAAGCCTTGCAGAAGCGGCGGCAGCTGGTCCTTCGGCGCAGCTTCCGCCGGGATCGTCGCCGTTTTCTCGACGTGGAACTTGCCACCCTCACGCCACCAGGTCCAGATCGAGCCCTCGAGGTTTGTGGTGTCGACCACGACGCCCACGAAACCGTACTCGCGAACGGGATCATGAGCGGGACGCACTTCCAGCGCCATTTGGTGATTGGCACCAAGATCGATAGTCTGAACATTTCGTCGAGCACGGAGATCCCAGAAGTGCAGCCGGTGGCCGTACTTGTTGGCCAGCAGGTCCTCGGCCACGATGCCGTTCTCGAACTGCGGCGGCAGCGCCCATTCGCTGGACACCATGTAGTCGCGCGGCAGGTTCCACCAGAAGTCGTAGTGTAGAGTCTGGGGACCACGATCGATTTCCCACCGCCCGAGAACATCGAATGTCTCGCAATCCATGATGAAGACACCGGGCGGGCCATCTGTACCGTTCTTGCCGCCGCCACCAAGAGTACTCACATAAACGCCTTCAGGCCCGCAGTGGACTGTGTGCGGCCGCGAGTAGCCCGTCTTTTTGAAGATCTCCTCAGGCTCGATAATCTTGTGAATCTTTGCCTTGCTGGGATCGGGTTTCGTATCCACGATATAAATTCGAGAAGAACGAATCCCGGGGATAATGAGGTAGCGCCGCTCCAGGAACGCGTGCCCGGTCAGCGGCGACAGGGCCGATGAGCAAGCGTTCCAGCCGAAATGGTGAAACTCATCTCCCTTGTTGGGCATCACGACCGCGTGCACGATTTGGCTGAAAGTCGGAGAACCGGGCTTTACGTCGATCACTGCGAGCGCGTCGGGTTTGGAGAAATCAGGGCTAAGCAGCAAGGTGTAGGCGAAGCTCTCTGGCGGAGCTTCTATCGCAAGCTTCGGCGATGCATGAAACGTCGGGTCGGGTCTGATCGTCATCGTACCGTCTCCCAGCTTTGCGCGGACGTGCACCAACACGGTGCGCCATCCAACTTAGCAAGAGACGCCCTATGTACAACTGTTTTTGAGCCATGCCGGATCTGGCACAGGGTATCGCCCAACAACGCAAGGGCTCAGGCTGCCGTTGTATTCCAGCCCAGCCGCCGCGTCGCCCAATCCGCGCCGGCAGCGACGATAAATCCGGAACAGACCGCCAGTGCTTCGACGATGAAATCCTCCAGCCGCGCGTGCCGGCCCGGCGCCCAGAACTGCAGCAGTTCGAGCATGCCGGTCGCGATCACCGCGATAACCGCCGTGCGCGGCCGATTTGCGGTATAGGCGAGACCGAACGCGAGTCCGACCAGCATGAAGGCGAAGGCGTGCTCGCCGTCCTGACCGAGATCGGAATGCGGCCGCAAGCTGGCCGGCCCAAGTGTCGCGAAGGTGACGGCGGCGGCCAAAAGCCAGGTGATAATGCGGAGGATGACTGCCATCTGTCCGGAATAGCACGTTTTATAGGTTAACGTGCAAGTCCGTGTGGTTAACGCGAAAAGCCTATAACGCTTGCCGGACCCCAAGACCGAGCATGAAGCGTTCCCGGATCTGCACGGGATCACGCCGGGTCTGCCCGGTTCCCGGCTTGTCGTCGATCCGCGCTCCGATCAATGTCGGCCCCGGAGCGGCCAGAGATCGATCGACCAGCCGCTCAAAATCCTCTTCATCGGCGGCCCAGGCGCTGTCGGCAAGGCCGCTGGCGATCGCGATCGCGACGATATCGGCGACCGTGGCGGCCGGCGTCGGCTGCGCGCCGGTGATCTGATAGATGCCGTTGTCCATCACCACCATGCAGAGGTTCTTCGGCGCCAACGATGCGATCGTCGACAGGCATCCAAGTTGCATCAAGAGCGAGCCGTCGCCTTCGAGCGCGAAGACGCGGCGGTTCGGCTGGGCCAGCGCGACGCCGAGCGCGATCGGGAAGGCGAGGCCCATGCTGCCCAGCATGTAGAAATTCTGCGGCCGGTGCCCCGCGGCCCAGAGGTCGAAATTGGTGTTGCCAATGCCGCCGATCACGGCTTCCTCGTTTTTCAGCTTCGCGATCAGGCGCGAGGTGAGATCGAACCTGTTCATGATCCTGGTATTGCGCGCGGAGGAATTGGCCGGGGTGTTCATTCGGGCGCTCGCTTGTCGAGGACTTTGCCGCCGGTCAACAGCGGCGACAGGATCAACGCCACCGGCGCTTGCGTGGTGATGGCCTGCCTGATCGACCGATCGACGATGAACTCCAATTGATCGAGCCGGGTCGCGGTGTGATGCTCCATCGCCAGCGAATCCAGCACCGGCCGCATGGTGCGGCAGACCAGCGACTGTCCGTAGTTGAATTCGCCGAGCGTGCCGCGCTCGGACACGAACATGATCAGCGGAATCTGGTAGGGGATCGCGAGCGAAGCCATCACATTGGCAAGCGTCGCAAAACCGCTGGTCTGCATCAGCACCGCGCCGCGCAGGCCGCCCATCCACGCGCCGGAGACGATGCCGACTGCTTCCTCTTCCCGCGCGGTCGGAAACGTCGTGAAGAACGGATCGGCATGGAGATTGCTGATCAGCGCCGTCAGTATCCGGTCCGGCACGTAGGGCACCAGCCGGATGTCGTTGCGCTTGAGCATTTGCAGCACGACGTCGTGCCAGCTCGTCGGTTCGGAAGCCTTCGCTTCTGAACCTTCGGGTCCGGTTTGTGCGTCGCAGGCCGCCATCAAATTCTTCCTGTGCTTGACGTGTGTCGGCGACGAGATTGTTGTCGGCGACATGACCGCCGCTGGCTCTGTCGTGGCATCGAAACTTGACGCGATCCCCGGGATTGTCAACATGCCCGAATGTAGCGGTGATCTGCACCTGCCGGCGGGCACCCGACAAGGCGATCCGCCATGGGATTGTCGTCAGCAATCCCGCCAGGCTCTATGAGGATTTCCGAACTGAAGGTCAGCGATCAATGTCGGTCAACAACAAGCGCGTGTTCTACGTCAAATATCTCGCCGATCCGGTCTATGCAGATATCCTCAAAGCGCGCGCCGATGTGCGGCTCGACAAGCTCGAGAACGAAAGCAGCGATGATGTCGCCGCTCCCATTCTGGCGGCGGCGCACGTCTATCAGATCGGTGCGGCCCGCGACGAACTCGCGCCTCACTTTCACGCCAACCAGGAATTGCTGAAGCGCGCGCCGAACCTGTTGCTGGTCTCCAGCAACGGCGCGGGCTTCGATCCCGTCGATGTCGATGCCTGCACGGAGGCTGGCATCGTCGTTGTCAACCAGTCGGGCGGCAATGCCAATTCGGTAGCCGAACACGCCATCGGCATGCTGCTGACGTTATCGAAGCGCATCATCGAGGGCGATCGCGCATTGCGACGCGAGGCCAATGTCAATCGCAACGGCCTGGTGGGCACCGAGGCGCAAGGCAAGACCATTGGCATCGTCGGCCTCGGCAATGTCGGCCGCCGCATCGCCGAGCTGTGCCGTGGGCTGCTGCACATGAACGTGCTGGCCTACGATCCCTACCTCTCGGCCACTGAAATGGCCGCGCGCGGCGGCGAGAAGGTCGAACTCGACGAGTTGCTCCGCCGTTCGGATTACGTGTCGATCTCTTGCCCGCTTTCCAAGGATAGTCGCGGCATGATCGGCGCCCGGCAATTCGCGCTGATGCCGCCGCACGCCTATTTCATCACCACGGCGCGCGGCTTCATTCACGACGAGGACGCGCTCGCGGACGCATTGCGTCACAAGAAAATCGCGGGCGCCGGTCTCGACGTCTGGGCCAGGGAACCGCCGCCGCCGGATCATCCGCTGCTGCAATTCGACAATGTGCTGGCGAGCCCGCACACGGCGGGCGTCACCAAAGAAGCGCGGGAAAACATGGGCCGGATCGCGGCCGAGCAGGTGCTCGGCGCGCTCGACGGCAAGCGGCCGCCGCGCATCATCAATCCCGAGGTCTGGCCGCGCTACGTCAAACGATTCGAGAAGGCGTTTGGATTCGCGCCGGCCTGACGATCGGCCTCGTTTAGCGTACATTTGCTGGAGAAAATTTGTCCCGTTGCCGGCCGCACGGCGGCAACAAATCACTGCCGCCGGCCGCCAAGGCGATGGCAGTGTTGCTATTTTTGCTGCGTCCTCGACACCTCAAAGCATCGTGGCCACATTCAGGCGGCACGCGGGCTGTTTCGTGGAGCCGAGTTCGGCGCAGCAGAAATGTACGTTATGCAACGACAAGCAGCCACCTTCTGGAGCGCGCGGTCGTGGTTCAGGCGCCGTTTGGCGCGGTTCGTCGCCATCGCGGCCGCAAGCCTGCCGGATGTCGGCGTCTGAAACACCCGCACCGATATGCCAGTCGATATTTCTGACGCCGCGTGCAGCGCCCGCGCGGCGCCCGTTCGCACTGTAGCTTGGTCGGGTCATTCTCAGACCAGAACCGGCGCGCGAACGCGGCCGGCATTGCCGAAGACGCGCAGATAACGTTCGACCTCCGAATCTTCGCCGGTGGCCTTTTCCGGATTGTCCGATAGCTTGACCGCTGGCCGGCCGTCGACTGACGTCACCTTGCAGACGATCGAGATCGGATCGAGATCGGCCGATCCATCCGGAGCGCAGCCGACGAAATCATTGGTGAGGTTGGTGCCCCAGCCAAAACTGAGCCGGACCTTGCCGGCGAAGTAATGATAGGCTTCCTCGATCGAGCCGACATCCATGCCGTCGGAAAACACCAGGAGCTTTTCCCGGGGATCCCGGCCTTTCTGTTTCCACCATCGGATGATCTCTTCGCCCGAGGTGATCGGCGGCGCACTGTCGGGCCGGAAGCCGGTCCAGTCCGCAACCCAATCCGGCGCGTCACGCAGGAACGAGGTGGTCCCGAAGGCATCGGGCAGCGCGATCAGGAGATTGCCGCCATAGGTACGGCGCCATTGGTCGAGGATGCGATACGGCGCCCGGCGCAGTTCTTCGTCATCGCGCGCCAGCGCGGCGGCCACCATCGGCAATTCATGCGCGTTGGTGCCGATCGCTTCGAGATCGTTGTCCATCGCCAGCAGGACATTGGAGGTGCCGGTAAAGCAGGGCCCGAGGCCCTCCTTGACCGCCTCGACGCACCAGCGCTGCCAGAGGAAGCCGTGACGACGGCGCGTGCCGAAATCGGAAAGCCGCAAGTCGTCGAGCTTGCGCAGGCGCTCGACCTTGGTCCACAACTTTGCCTTGGCGCGAGCATACAGCACGTCGAGCGCGAACCGTCCCAGCCCCTTGGTGACATGGCGTGAACGCAATTCGTTGAGAATCGCGAGTGCCGGAATCTCCCACATCGTGGTGTGGGTCCACGGGCCGTGAAAATGCAGTTCATATTGCCCGTCGACCTTGCGCAGTTCGTATTCGGGCAACCGAAAGTCGGTCAGCCAGTTGATGAAGTCCGGCGAGAACATCTGGGTCTTGCCGTAGAAAGTATTGCCGGCAAGCCAGATCAATTCCTTTTTGCTGAAGCGGATGCTGCGGGCATGGTCGAGCTGGGCGCGCAGTTCGCTTTCGTCGATCGGTTCGGCGAGCCGGACATGGCGGCTGCGATTGATGACGGAAAAGGTGGTGTGGGTGTCCGGATAGAATTCCCGGATCATCGGTATCATCAACAGCTTGTAGAAATCGGTATCGAGCAGGCTGCGCACGATCGGATCGAGCCGCCAGCCATGATTATAGGTCCGGGTCGCAATATCGGTAACGGTCATGGGCGAAGCCTATCCTGCCCAAAAGCCTGCAGCTAGAGCGGTCTCGACGGGATTTGGCCTCCCAAGCTGCGGTAACCAGCGCCGCCGAGGTCAGGACGTCAGCGCGTTGTTGTTTCCGCCTCGCGCCTTGCGCTTGGTTGGATGCCGGCGCGTTGTGGAAGCAGCGCCACGCAGGCAATGATGATGCTGGCAAGGATTGCCGACGCATAGAACCTGCTGAATGCGAGGCCGCCATTACCGAGCGGCTTGTCGAGCAGATCTCCGAGCGTGGCGCCCAGCGGCCGCGTCAGAATAAAGGCGGCCCAGAACAGCAGGGTTCGCGAGATCGAGCTGAAGAAATAGGCGGCCGCGATCAGGATAAGGCCGATGGCGAATACCAGCGCCCCGCCTTCGTAGCCGAGCCCGTTGGTGTCGGCCATCCAGTCGCCGAGCGCGGTGCCGAGCGTCTGCGAGAACAGGATCGCAACCCAGTAAAACATCTCGATGCGGGGCGTCGAAACCGTGTCGACCGAGATCGATCCCGCCGACCAGTACCAGATCGCCAGTGAAGCCATCAGCAGTGCGAACAGCAGCGAGGCGCCGCCGGGGTAACCGATGCCGAGTGACCGGTCGGCGAAGTCGGCCATGGTGGTTCCCGCCGTGGTGGTGGCGACCACGACCAGCCAGTACAGGAACGGATAGAATCTCTTCGCGAGCAGCTGCGCTGCGACCGCGACCAGGAAGATGCCGATGAAGATGAAGCTGCTGACCGCATAGCCGAGATCCATCGACATCGAAACGGCGTCGCCGCCGGTCTCGCCCAGTGTCGTTGCAAGGATCTTGATGACCCAGAACAAGAGTGTGACTTCCGGAACCTTGCTCCGTTCGAGATCCTGATTCATGTCTGTTCCTTCGGGAGACCGCGCCTGGCGTAGCGGGGCAACGACAATAGCGCCAGTTGTTTCCCGGCTATCTCTATCAATTCCAATTCGCCAAGCGGGGCCGGATCAGCGCGGTGTTCGCAAGCTTCAAACAGGAATCGCAATCATCACGTGATGTTGGTGGGCAGATTGCGGTGATTGAGAATGCCAGGCGCCAAGTCGCCTCTCGTGCAACAATTTGGTTCCCGCGATATAAAAGAAATCGGTTTCGGTTTCCGGGCCGGACGTTATTCTGCCGGAACCAGGAGCCAGCCGGCTATCCGATGCGCGAATACACTTTCAAGGAAAAGTCCCGGATTACCGTGGGCGCCATCATGGCATTGGTCATCGTCGGATGGCTGCTCGTGCTTGCCACAGCATTTCTTTCGGTACGATAGCATGGGTTAGCCGAATGCCGCTGATGACTGGCCTGGCAAACAATTCCTATAGGTACGCCACCAGCCCGATCGATGAGGCCGTCAGCGATACAAGCGCGGCGCCGAGCATCATCCAAAGCGTGTCGATCTTCGTTGTCAGCAGCAGCACGAAGCAGACCGCTGCGATCGCCCAAGTGACCGGGCCGGTGAGACCGTCCCGCCCGAGCGGTATCGCGGCAGCGAGCAGAAGCCCCGCGCTTGCGACGACGACGGCCTGCAGCACAGCCCGAACGCGTGGATGCTCCATTCTGCGTCCGACGAAGTGAACCAGCGGGATGATGAGAAGCGCCGGCGTGATCATGGCGAGCCAGCCAACGACCGCACCAGGAAGGCCGGCGGCGAAGTAGCCGACGCTGACGATGTAGAGCCCGACAGGCCCCGGCGAACTCCGGGTGATGACCACCGCCTCGTTAAGCTGCTCGTTGGTGAGCACGTGATAGTGGTTCACCAGCGCTTCCTGAATGACCGGCAACGAAGCGAGACCGGCGAACGTCGTGACTGTTCCCTTCAGGAGCTCCAGATACAGCAGGACGATGTTCATGACGGCTCCGGTAGGAAGAAACCGATGGCGGCGGCGAGCAGCAGGACATCGATCGGAGAAATGCCGGCAAGCGCGTGGAGCGCGAAGGCTGCGGCGCCGATGAGGATCACGCGGCCGCGATTGCCAGACTTGAAGTGAGGATGGGCGATGGTCCAAACGGTCTTTACCGTAACGGCGACAGCCGCCGCGATCGCGCCCTTGATTGCGGCTTGGGCGAGAGCATTTTCCTGCCAGCGAGCGAACAGGACCGTAATGAATACGACGAAAACCGTGCACGGGACGGAGGAGGACAGCAGGGAGGCGAAGGCGCCGGTCCAACGCCGCAGGATCCAGCCAATGCCGGTGCAAAAGGCCAACAGGTTCGTGCCCGGGGTCAGTCGGCCGAGCGCAAAGGACAGCGCGAACTGCTCCTCGCTCACCCAACGCCGCTTGCCGACGATCTCGCCGTGGATGACGGCGGTGGTGGCGCTGCCGCCGCCGAGCGTAAAGTTGGCGTAGCGGACGAAAACGTCGGCAATCTGCCCGACGGAAGGCCGCTAGTCGCGGATGGAAGCGGCGCGAGCGCCGTCCAGATCGTGCTCCACCAGATCAACTCCCGATATAGCATCAACGCTATATCGGAAACCATATGCCAGCCTGGCGTCCGGTCAAGGCTGCTTTTTGGCGGCGAGACCGGCGAGGTTCGCGAGGTCGCGGGCAAGGGCGCTATGCGTCTTCTTCTCCATGCGCCGGTAGCATTCCAAAACCTTGCGCCCGGTGGCGGTTAATCGCGCGCCGCCGCGTGAATTGCCGCCTTTCGCGGACACCACCACCGGCTCGCTGAAATAAGTGTTCATCGTGTCGATGAGATACCAGGCGCGCTTGTAGCTCATTGCCAAGCGCCGGCCAGCCGCCGCGATCGAACCCGTGTCGTCGATAGCCTGCAACAAGGCAGCCTTGCCCGGCCCAAGTAGAGTTTCGGAATCAAGGTTGATACGCAGTTCGATTTCCGGGGCATCGGTCATTCGGCCATCCTATCCCAAACCCTTTATCGCAAAGTACCTGGGTCGCAAGCGTTCATGGGACAGGTGCGATGTTACGGCCGGCATTCGCGTGTCGGACGGGCGAGGGTCATTTGTAATCGACCTCGATGTTGTCAACTCTTTCCTCATGTCGAGCGAACGACGGTAGTCGAACGATCTCGACAACAGGCGTCGCCTTCAGACTACTGAGTCAGGCCTTGCCCACAAAGGATGTGAGCGAGGCAAAGTTCAATTATCTCCGATCGACATCAACAGGAGGGCTTCGTCTACTGTCAAACTATCGTCGTCATCAGGAAATGGCGCATCTTGTGAAAGGCGTCTCTCAAAGCGAGATCGACGGATAACTTGCTATAGACAGCCTTCTGCGCGTCTGGCCCGAGTTCCTGAAGATAGTTGGCGAACGAGAAACCGTGCACGAACCATTCGGTTTGGGTCTCGAGCGTTCTAATTCGGCCCGAACGCTGGTCTTTGGCCCCGCAAGGTCGCGGAAGGTTCAGAACCTCGCAATCGTGACCGGGATTTGGTGAGCCCGTCTCGAACCTTCAAATCCATGCATGCCGTTCTGCCATTGCAGCCCGACGATCGCTCCCTTGACCGGCTGGAGCAGCGCAAGCGAGGCGATCAGCGTCAGCGGAAGCCAGAGCAGGAACTGTAATTCCAGCGGCGGCGAATAGGCCATTTCAACCGCCAGAATGCCGGGCACCACGGCATGACCGACAAGGGCGATCACGAGATAGGCCGGAAAATCATCGGCACGCTGATGAAACAGCTCTTCGCCGCAACTCGCGCAGTGATCGGCGACCTTGAGGAAGCGCGCAAACAGCTTTCCCTCGCCGCAATGCGGGCACCGCCCGAGAAACCCGCGCCACATCGCTTGAGTAAGCGTGATCTGTGTTTGGCCTGTCATTTTGATGCCCTTTCCTTTCTGATCTCGCATACAATATGAAGTTAAGATGTCCTACAATCAAAGCAAAACGGGCGAATTGCATGGAGTGGATCCCTACAATCTCGGAGCTGGAAGGGCCGCTTTATCAGCGGATATTCGGCGCCATGGAGAGCGATATCGCGTCGGGCCGTCTCGTCCGGGGCCAGCAGTTGCCCACCCATCGGGCACTGGCGAGGACCCTCGGAATCGATCTCACGACGGTGACGCGCGCGTATAGTGAGGCACGGCGCAGGGGATTGATCGAGGCGCGGGTCGGACGGGGTTCGTTCGTCTCCGAGACCACGGTGCGGCTGGCGACCGAGAGCGCCCCTGAG
>Ga0164307_10001631_pt1 | contig 10230 bp, 7 predicted proteins | sample Whisoiple_243_MG_FD_110214 | JGI IMG/M metagenome (GOLD analysis project Ga0164307, IMG submission 110214) | Soil microbial communities amended with fresh organic matter from upstate New York, USA - Whitman soil sample_243_MG | ecosystem: Environmental > Terrestrial > Soil > Unclassified >...
CGCCCTGTACAACTACACCCCCTACCAACCCAACGCCGCATCACTGGCCGCCTATCCCGGCGAGGGCGACAGCTGCTCCAGCTACGGCAACCGCAATTTCTTCTACATGTTCAACAAAGAATTCGGATCAACCGGAGGCGGAAAGAACACCGAAGCAACGGGCGCCGGCGCTGTCGTTGCCAACGGCCCGGACGTCACCATCCCGAACAACCCCAATGTGACGCCCGCCATCGCCGGCCGAACGATCACGGCACCCAACGCGGCCGTCGCCACCGGCCTGGCCGCCGGGTTCAGCGCCCTCGGCTTCCCGTACGTCTGGGGCGGCGGCGGTAGCGGAGCCGGCCCCAACAACGGCTGCGCCCGCGGCGGAGGCGACTACAACAGCTGCGGCAGCGAGATCGGTTTCGATTGCTCAGGTCTCACCGCATACGTGATGCAGAATGCAGGATTTTCCGTTCCGGACAACTCCGGCACCCAACGAGCTGGCGGCACATCCGTCAGCTGGGACCAAGGCCTACCCGGCGACATCGTCGGCTTCCCGGGCCACGTCGCGATCTATCTGGGCGAAATCGACGGAACCCCATACATTCTCGAAGCTTCCTGGGTCGGTACACCCATCCACATCGTCCCGCTCACCCGGAGCGATCACGATTCGCAACTGCACCGGTACTGGACCTGAAGACCCATCCCCGACAGGGAGAGCCCCAAACGACTAACGAGGGAGAAACAAACAATGAGAAGGCTGTCAACGATTGCCAGACGCGCGCGTTACCGCAAACCGCCGCCGGAAGAACCGCAGCTGCCAGCGATACATGCGTACCTGGACCGAGTCGATCACCTGGCGGACGCCGGTGGCGCCTACCTGGTGTTGCCCTACGGGCTGCTTGAACAACTCAGCGCTGAGCAGCAACAGCAAGTCGTGCACATCGTCAAAAACGTCGCCCGCACCAACCCCCAGTGGGCGTTGGACACCACCTACCAGGTCCTGCATTGGGTGAAAGTGCATCCTGCAGACCTGAGCGCCGAAGAACTGACCTGGCATTAGCAGCGACATCGACCCAACTACAGGGACCGTCGCCTACAGCCGCGGCGGGCGGCCGATGCCACCCGAGACGACAGTGGGGCACCGTCCAGGACTCGACGCAACTCCAGCACCAGCAGGAACGCACCCAGGAGCCCGTCCGGCGCTTCTGCCCGCCGCACCCGGCTCGTATCTGAGGGGAATCGCCCCTACGACATGGCAAGGGCTACGGACTGATCGAGCCAGGCGGGTGATCGAGACTCACCGCAGACGCGAAGTGCTCTTCCAACGAGCACCAACCGCTGATCCGCAATGGGCCGAGGCCATCATCGCGGCCGATCCGCTCTGGGGGCCAGACGAGGACTGGCAACTCCTCACTGACCAAACAACGACACAAGCCGACCCGCCGACACCACCACCACGCCTCAATCAGGTCGACAGCGAGGAATCAATTTCACTCCCGGCGACAGTCACTCCCGCCGAGCACGAGCCAATCCCCACCGCGGAGAAGCACAAGGCTGAACTCGCGGCACTGGAGGCCGAACTGCAGGACCTCTTTCACCCGTAGGCAGTCCTGAGTTCGTGCACGGCAGCAGCCCGGCGATGCCCGTTCTGTCGAAGAGGAGTGGGCAAATTGATTGCTGTGCTATTGCTGCGAGTAAAGCTCGATACCCGGATCCAGTGACTCAAACGTGTAGATGGCCAAGCCTTCAGATCCACCCGCGACCGCGAAGGCTTCATTCGTTCCAGGCGCGGAGCTGGGCGCGGTCTTCAGGACCGTCTTGGTGCCCGGTCAACGGCTCGCCGGGATTGATTAACCTCGACCCTTTCGAGCGGCTGTTCCACCAGGGCCTGGCTGATTTGGCAACTGATCAGTCCGCGTCCGCATCGACTCGATCATCTCCGTCGCTGCTGGTCCTTTCTGCAAAGCTCAGCTCGGCGTGTTTGCCAGATCGGTGACACCGTTCCTGCGGTCCCATCCGAGTCGTGTGCGTGCGGTGGATTGCCGTGGCACGACGATGACGGCGGCGGTCTTGCCGGCTGCTGGGTCGGTAGAGCTACCGATTGCGCCAGCGATGTGGTTCGCGATGACCTGGGCCTCTGCGGGGAGGTCGAATCGGACGCTGCTGATAGTGGGGCGGGTAAGGGTGGCGACGGGTGTGTCATCGCCGCCCATCACGCCAAGGTCGTTTGGAACGTTGATGCCCATTGCGGTTGCGGCGCTGATGATCCCGAGCGCGGTGACGTCGTTCCAGGCGACCACGCCAAGTGGTTCGCCGGCCTGGGCGGTCCAGGTTTGGAGGGTGTGCCGGATGGTGTCGAGGTCGAGGCTGACGATCGCGTAGGGGGCGTCGAGGATGCCATGGATGCGGCAGATGTCCTGGAATGCGGTGATCCGGGGTTCGGTGAACGGTAGGGCCCGGGGTTCTTCGTGGGCGAGGTAGGCCAACCGGTGGTAGCCCTGCTGTAGGAGATGGTCGACTTGGGCTTGGACGATGTCGGCCTGGTGGAGGGCGGTGGTGTGTGGGTGCCCGGGTTGGTCGAGTAGCCAGGCCGGGACTTCGGGGATGGCGGCGGAGTCAAGTGCCTGTGCGTCGTTGTCCCCGAGGGGGCTGAGGGTGACAACGCAAGCCGCGGGGATCCGGCCCAGGATCCGGTCAAGTGATCCTTGCCAAAGCGAGCCCTCGTAGCGCAGGCACACCAGGCCGTATTGGGCGACGAGCGAACCGATGTCCTCGAGCAGCACCGCCAGCTGTCCAGAGACGTCCCAGTCAGGCACGAGGAGAAGTACCACGTCGCCGCGGCCGCTGCGCAGCGCCCGGGCGGCCGGTGAGCCGATGTATCCGAGGCGGCGGGCTACCTCAAGAACATGTTTGCGGGTCGTGTCGCTGACCCGGACGTCACGCCGGTCGTTGAGGACGTAGCTGACTGTTGCCCGGGACACGCCGGCCGCCTGCGCGACGTCCGCGCTTTTCAGTGATCGCCTTGCCAATGGGATTCCCCTTGATCGCTTGACACGAGTCACCCTACCTCCCCTGGCTATCTCACGCGCAAGGACACATCGACGTTCCAGCGGCAGGCATGACCCCGCGCCTATGAACCAAGAAGATGCTTGACACGTGTCATCGGACCTGGCATTGTTCCCGCCACTGCTGTTGACACGAGTAATCAAGGAGGATTCATCATGTCAGGTGTGTTTGGTCAGGGTTCCGGGGGTAGGTCCACAAGGAAGGGCTCTTCGCTGCGTCGTCGGTCGACCGCGGTGCTGGTCGGTTCGTTGATCGCGTTGACCGCGGCCGCGGGTTGCTCCAGCAGCAAGGCGGGGGGCAGCGGCACCGGCTCCGCGGGAGCGGCGGTAGGAGACACCCTGACGTTCGGCACGGCTGCCACACCACCCACGTTGAACCCGGCGACCGGCGACCCGGCGTACGGGTTGCTGTACCAATGGGCGTACGACCCGCTGGTCGTGATGAACGGTGACGGCACCTTCCGGGCCGGCCTGGCCACCAAGTGGGGGTACGTCGGGGAAGGAAACACCACCTACGAACTGACGCTCCGAGATGGGGTGAAGTTCAGCGACGGCACCGCCATGGACGCCGCCGCCGTCAAGACGTACCTGGATTACGAGCGGGGGCAGACGACCGGCTCCATGGGCGGCCTGCTCGCCAGCATCGAATCCATCGAAGCCACCGGACCACTGACCTTGCGGATCAACTTGAGCAAGGCCGACCCAGGCCTGACGTTCAACTTCGCCCAGGCATTCGGCGCCGGCAACATCGCCAGCCCGAAAGCCGTCGCGGACCCGACCTCCCTCGACAACAACACCGCAGGCGCCGGCCCGTACATGCTCGACCCGGCGCAGACGGTCACCGGGGACCACTACGTGTTCGTACAGAACCCCAACTACTGGGACAAGACCCGCCAACACTGGACGTCGGTGACCGTCCGGGCGATCACCAACCCGTCCTCCATGATCCAAGCGATGCAGGCCGGCCAGGTCCAGGCGGCACTGGGTGACGCGACGACCCTGACGGCCGCCGCGAGTGCCGGGTTGGACGTGACAGCACCACCGCAGACCTTGACCGGGCTCAACCTGGCCGACCGGGCCGGTCAGCTGACCCCAGCGTTGGGCGATGTGCGGGTCCGACAGGCCCTGAACATGGCGGTCGACCGCACCACCATCGCCAAGGCCCTGTACGGAAATGAGAACCTCGCGCTGTCCCAGTACGCACTGGAGGGACAGGCCGGCTACGACCCCGCACTGAACGATGCGTACCCGTTTGATGTCGCCAAGGCCAAGCAGCTGCTGGCCGACGCCGGGTACCCGGACGGGTTCACGCTGCCCGTGCTGAGCACTCCGTTGTTCAGCTTCGACAAGATGATTCAGGCCGTCGGGGGTCAACTGTCGGCCATCGGCGTCAAGCTGGAGGTCACCAGCAAGGGCACGGTGAACGACTACTTCACCTCGATGATTTCCGGGCAGTTCCCGGCCGCCGCGATCGGCTACGGGTTGGCGAACATGAACAGCCTCTACGCCGGGTTCGTCAATCCGCAGGGCCCGTTCAACTGGTTCCACACCGTCGACCCGCAGCTGGACGCCCTGTACGCCCAGTACAACACGGCGGACGAGCAGAGCGGCGTCGCGCTGCAGCAGCAGATCAACGCCCGCCTGGTCGAACAGGCCTGGACGGTGCCGGTCGTCGGGGCGCCGCTGAGCTACTACACGGTGAAGGGCCTGACCGGTCTGGACGCCACCTCGGCCAACTCCGGCGTGCCGTGGGTCACCGACCTGCGCTCGGCCGGCTGAGTCGACCCGACAACAACAAGGGAGGTCGATGATGCTCCGACTTGTGTTACGACGTTTGGCCTGGTCGATACCGCTGTTGCTGGTCGCGACCATGGTGTCCTTCATCCTGGTGGCATTCCTGCCGGGGAACACCGCCCGCGCGTTGCTTGGACCGAACGCCACCGAGGCGCAGGTCGCGGCGGTCACCGAACAACTGGGCCTGAACAAGCCGCTGTGGGAGCAGTACTGGCAGTGGCTGCAAGGAGCGGTGCACGGCGACCTTGGCACCTCCTTGATCTCCCGGCAACCGGTGACCACCCTGCTCAACGACCGGCTGGAGCCGTCGCTGTCACTGATCATCGGCGCGACCCTCGTGGCGGGCGTCGTCGGGGTCATCCTGGGCATCCGCGGTGCCCGCCGCGGGGTGCTCGGCAAGGTCGTCGACGCCGGATCGATCGTCGGCCTGGCCATCCCCGATTTCTGGTTGGGACTCATCCTGATCGCGGTATTTGCAGTGCAACTGGCGGTCCTACCACCGGGCGGGTACGTCCCGTTCATCGACGACCCGGGCCTGTGGTTCACCTCGCTGGTGCTGCCGGTGATCACGCTGGCCGTGCCCGCGACGGCGATCATCGCCAAACAGACCCGCGATGCGGTGTCCACCGCACTGAACCGGTCCTTCGTCCGCACGTTGAGCGCGGCCGGTGTCCCGGACCGGTCGATCGTCTACCGGCATGCGCTGAAGAACGCGGCCATCCCCATCCTTACCGTGGTTGGCCTGATCTTCGTCGGCGCACTGAGCGGGACGGTCGCCGTGGAATCGATCTACTCCATCCCCGGGTTGGGCAGCACCGCAGTCCAGGCCACGTCCGCGCATGACCTGCCCCTCATCCAGGGAGTCGTTGTGTACTTCACGATCATCGTCATTGCGGTCAACCTGCTGGTCGACCTCGGCTACGGCTACTTCAACCCACGGGTGCGGCAGTCATGACCGAGACCTCAGCACATATCGAGACCGCACTTACCCCCGCGGAACCCGGCGCCGGTTCGGGCCCGCACCCGCTGCGGCGGATCTTCAGGCAGCAGCCGGTGGGAGCGGCGGCGGTGGTCTACCTAATCCTGCTGGTGCTTGCAGGACTCTTCGCACCGGTGCTGGCTCCCTATCCGCCCGATCAGCAGGACCTGCTCGATGTGCTCAGCCTGCCCTCGGCCAGCCACTGGCTGGGCACCGACACCCTGGGCCGGGACGTGCTCAGCCGGCTGCTCTACGGCATCAACCCCACCCTGACCAACACCCTGATCGCGCTGATCACGTTCCTACTGATCGGCATCCCGATGGGGATCATCGCCGGCTACCGCGGCGGATGGGTCGACAACGTCATCAGCCGGACCGTCGAACTCGTGCTGTCCATCCCGGCGATCATCATCGTTCTGGTCTCGATCGCCGTGTTCTCCGCGAGCCCGACCGCCGCCATGATCACCCTCGGAGTATTGGCCGCACCCGGCCTGGCCCGGGTTGTCCGCGGCGCCACCCTCATCGTCCGCGAGGAACTGTTCGTCACCGCCGCCGTGGTGTCCGGGGTGCGGCCGCTGCGGATCATGACCTCACACGTGATCCGCCGGGTCGCCGGCCCGATCCTGGTGCAGGCCTCGGTGTTCGCCGGCATCGCCCTGGCCTTCCAGGCCGCGATGGCATTCCTCGGGTTGCTATCCGCCGGTGATCGACCGACCTGGGGCGGGATGATCGCCGACGGATCCCAGGTCATCACCACCACCGCATGGTTGATTATCCCGCCGGGGTTGGCTGTCGCCTTCACCGTGCTGGCCTTCGGCCTGCTGGGCGACGCGGTGCGTGACCTGTCCTCCGCCGACGAGACGACCACCGCGCCACCCCGGCGCCGCATGCCCGCCACGGCACCGACCGGCAACCAAAGCACCGCGGACCTGACACCAACGATGGCGGCCGACGGTCTCCTCGATGTCCGGGGCCTCACCGTCACCGCCGGGTCCACCACCCTGGTCAGCGACGCCACCTTCACCGTCAGCCCCGGGGAAACCGTGGCACTGGTGGGGGAGTCCGGCTGCGGAAAGAGCATGACCGCGCTGGCCGTGCTCGGCCTGCTCCCTGGCGGCGTGCACACCACCGACGGTGCGGTGAGCTTCCACGGCACCAACCTCACCGCAGGAGGCACGAACGCGTACCGCGCCGTCCGTGGGTCCGGGATCGCCTACGTCGCCCAGGACGCCCTGGGCAGCCTCGACCCGACACACACGGTCGGTAAACACCTCACCGAAATCATCGGCCGGCACGAAAAGCTCACGTCCGCAGGCAAACAGGGCCGCGCCGTCGAACTGCTGCAGCAGGTCAACCTGACCGACACCGACCGGGTGCTCCGCTCCTACCCGCACGAGATCTCCGGTGGGATGGCGCAACGCATCAACATCGCCATCGCGCTCGCCGGCCGCCCCGAGCTGATCATCGCCGACGAACCCACCACAGCCCTGGACGTCACCGTGCAGGCCGACATCCTGCAGCTGTTACGTGACCTGCAGCAGCAGACGGGGATGGCGATCCTGCTGATCACCCACGACTGGGGCGTCGTCGCGGACATCGCCGACCGGGTCGTCGTCATGTACGCCGGCGAAGTCGTAGAACAGGCCGAGATCAACACCCTGTTCACCACCCCCCGGTTCCCCTACACCGCCGCACTGCTCGCCGCCGACCCGAGCACCGCCGCCGAGGGAGCCCGGCTGCCCACCCTCGCCGGTCGGGTCCCCGCCCCGGGCAACTGGCCCAACGGGTGCCGGTTCGCCGGCCGCTGCGCGTACGCCACGGACGAGTGCACGACCGGCCCCATCCCGCTGATGACCGTGCAGCCCGGATCGGTGAACCGGTGCATCCGCGTCGACGACCTCGTCAGTGAAGGAGCCCTGCCCCAATGACCACCACCACCCATTCCGCCACGACCCCTGCTGTTCTGGAATTGCGCAATATCCGCGTCGGGTACCGGCGCCGCCGCAAGGACCCACTGTTCTGGGCCCTGGACGACGTCACCCTGACCGTCACGCGGGGGCGGACCATGGGTCTGATCGGTGAATCCGGCTCCGGTAAATCCACCCTGGCCAAGGTCATCCTCGGCCTGGCGCCGGTGCACTCAGGCAGCGTGACGTTGCTGGACCGGGACATCACCGGCATCAGCGCCGCGCAGCGACGCACCCTGGGGCGCACCCTGCAGGCGGTGTTCCAGGACCCGAACACCTCGCTCAACCCCTCCTACACGATCGGGCGCAGCCTGGCCGAACCGATGCGCGCCCAGGGAATCAGGTCGAAGGAACAGATCAACAAGCGCACCGCAGTCATGTTGCAGGACGTCAACCTCGATCCCGCGGCGGCCAAGAAATACCCGCGGCAGTTCTCCGGCGGTCAGCGGCAACGGATCTCGATCGCCCGGGCCCTGATGACCGAACCGCAAATGGTGATCTGCGACGAGGCGGTCAGCGCCCTGGACCTGTCCGTGCAGGCACAGATCCTCAACCTGCTGTCCGACCTGCAGGACGAACACCAACTCAGTTACCTGTTCATCTCCCACGACATGTCCGTGGTGCGGCACCTGTGCCACGACGTCACCGTTCTGTACCAGGGCCAGGTCATGGAATCCGGGCCCACCCACCTGGTCAGCCAGGCCCCGGCCCACCCCTACACCCGCACCCTGCTGCTCGCCGCGCCCATCGCGGACCCCACCGTGCAACGGCAACGTCGCACCGCCCGCGTTGCACCAGCATCCGGAACCTCCGCCACCCCGACCCCGGCGGTCTCCACCGGGTGCCCCTTCGCGCCACGCTGCCCCTTCGCCATCGCGACCTGCTGGGACACCCGCCCCGAGCTGCGGACATTGCCCGACGGGCGGGCCGTCGCCTGCCACCGCTACCCGGAATGGCAACAAGAAGCCCCGCCCGCACCAACCACACCCGCTCCGGCACTCACCCCGGTCACACCGACGTCGGTTCCGCTGAGTCACACGATCCGTGAAACCAGTTACACAGCAATGAGTTCAGGCGAAACCAACACCAAGGAAACGGAAATATGAGCATCGACCCGCCATTAATGACTAGGTAGCCGACGGGTTCGGCCCGGTCGCCGGCTTCATGATCGACTCACCCGCCCGCCCGTTCCTCACGCCCTCCTCGTTCGGACACGACGGTGGCCAACTTAGTTTCGCCGACCCCACCGCCGGTGTCGGGTTTGACTTCTTCACCAACGACATGGGGCCGCCGAGGACACCCGCGCCCTCTCCTCAACGCCCGCGCCACACCCTCTAACCGGTCAAATCGGAAGGCTCAACGCTGTGCCTATACACTCTGAACTCCAGCAGCTCCTCACCGCTTTACCCGCTATCGACCTCGAGACCATCACCATCGAGGACCTCCGCGCAGCGGCCAACACCCCCTTCCCGTCCGTCGGAAGTCCCGAACCGAAGCTGGCCGCCACCGAAGACCGCCAGGTCGATACCCCGCATGGCAGCCTGACTGTGCGGATCCACCGACCGCTCAGTGCCGGGCCAACACCGACGGTCATGTTCTTCCACGGCGGTGGCTGGACCGTCGGATCCCCGGCCGCGGTTTCGCCACTGACCGAACGGCTTTCGGCCTACCTGGGTGCCGTCGTTGTCAGCGGCAGTTACCGCCTGGCTCCCGAGCACCGCTTTCCCGCCGCGTACGACGACGCCTACTTCCTGACCCGTTGGGCCGCAGACCACCTCGACTCTCTCGGTGGACTGCCCGACGCGTTTGTCGTGGCCGGTGAGAGTGCCGGCGGTAACCTCGCAGCTGCCGTCGCGCTGGCCCTGCGGGAGGAGAACATCCTCGCCGGCCAGCTCCTGCTGAACCCGGCGACCAACCTGAGCCTGGACCGGCGTGACACCGAGTCCTACCGGGCCGACCCGGATCCGGGCCTGACGGCTATCAACGTGGAATGGTCGGTGCAGAGCTATCTCGGCAGCGACCAGTCCACCGACTGGCGGGCTTCACCTGCCTGCGCCGAGAACCTCACCGGCGCACCGACAGCTCTGGTCAGCACCGCCGGGAACGACCCGTTGCGAGACGACGGCCTGGCCTACGCCACCAAACTCGCCGCAGCCGGGGTGACTGCCGAGGCGATCAACTTCCCCGACATGATCCACGGCACCGCATCCCAGGCACCCGTTGTCACTTCCGCGAACGATGCCCTCGTCCAGACCTGTGTGAAGTTCCGCGCCCTAATGGGCTGGCCGGAGCCGATGCCCCACAAATGACCGGGGCCCAGAACCTATTCCCGCCCGGCGTCTACTCGTGAAGGCAGCAATTCCATACCACTGGACCCCTTCCTCCGGTCCTTCGTGCCCACCTTCACCGGGCTGCCCCATCCGATCACCGACTTCAATGC
>Ga0164307_10001632_pt1 | contig 10228 bp, 10 predicted proteins | sample Whisoiple_243_MG_FD_110214 | JGI IMG/M metagenome (GOLD analysis project Ga0164307, IMG submission 110214) | Soil microbial communities amended with fresh organic matter from upstate New York, USA - Whitman soil sample_243_MG | ecosystem: Environmental > Terrestrial > Soil > Unclassified >...
GACCTCGGGCGAGAGGCCAACGTGCCCCGAAAGTGCCGCTGCCGAAGCGCAATGCGAGTGGATCAGTGTGGCGAGTTGGCCGCGTGCGTCCTGGAACAGCGTGCCCAACACCTTCAGCCGCTGCGGAAGCGCTTCGCCCTTGGCAACATTGCCGAGTAGAAACCGCAGGTAGGGCAGGCCGGACCAGTCGACGAGATAGGCCTCGCGCCGGACCGCGATGTCATCGCCGAACCAGCGGGCATACTCCTGGGAGTCTGCATGGCACCCGATCCACATCACCAACGTGGTGTAGAAAACGGTGCCGCGTTGCTCGGCATCCAGGCCGAGCCGGTCGGACAGCCGGCAGGCGATCGTTGCTGAGCGGAGCATGTGCTCGGCGGGCTGACCCAGGCCGAGGTCGATGGCAACGGACAGCCCGGCCAGGACCTCGACGCGCCGAGGGAGAACCCCGGCGCCGGGTCTGCCCGAACCCTTCATGGGCCGATTCTGCTCCCCTTGACCAACGACAACCGAGTCCGGTCAAAGCCGGATTTCGAAGACCCTGTTGAACGGGGTCTGTGCGACGGAATCGAATCGAGTGAAGCCGCTCGTGGTGACCACGTCGCGGATCCGTGCGGGTCCCGCTGGGTGCCGAGGGCCAAACCGACCCCCTGGGCCAACGACGACGGGGTGCACAGCAAGGTGGAGAACCCGTAGTAGGCCCGCCCGACCGGGTTGAGGTTGTCGCTGACGCTGTCGCCTGCCATCGGCTCGACGACCATCCAGGTGCCTTCTGGCGCAAGGGCGGCACGGACGTGCCGGCCTGCACCGACCGGGTCTCCCATGTCGTGCAGGGCATCGAACGTAGTCACCAGGTCCGACCAGTGTGCGTTGTACATGGTGCGAACGAACCGCTCGCAACCGTCGTGAACGTCGGCGTGGTGCTCGTGCCAGCCCAACCCGGCGTGGTTGCGAGCAGCCAGGAGCACATGGGCATTCAGCCATTCCCGGGCATAGGGCTCGCCGGTCCCGGTGGCCGCAGCCAACTGCGCGGGGGTGACCGGTCCCGCAGTCATCGTGGTGTGGTAGCCCAGCTTGTCGCCGACCACGACCAGGGCCGTGTTCAAGGTGGCGCCGACCTCATCGACGGCCTTGAAACCGAATGCCATAAGTGTCGACGTCAATCGTGGGTGCCTGCTGTAGATCGGTCATGGTGTTCCTCTCGGTGGTGTCTGCTCTTGGGTGGACAGTGGTCGAAGTCGATCAGGACCGTCACGAAACATGCTTCATCGCTGGGGTTCTCGACGTCGAGACCGGTGCCGTGAACCGGGCCTGACCGGCGAAGAACAGCCCCCGCTGTGGAAGCCAGAAATCGCCGAGACGCGTCTGCTCCCGCAACGGAGCGAGAGCGCCCAGATCTGCGCCGTCCAGCTCTGCGTGCCCGCCGACGACTCGCCACACATGCAGTGGCGCTGCTTTGAAGCCTTGGCCGTTGGGAGTTCGCCCGTGCAAGCTGATCCGCCCCGAGCGCAGGAACCCAACGGCCATCGATCCCATCGGGCCGAGCACGGCATCGCTGTTCCAGGCCCACTGCGGCGTGATTCCGCCCATCGATGTCATCGCCCGGGTGGCCGGTGTCGCACCGAGCCTCAGCCGCCACGAAAGACGGGCTCCCATCCTCACGTCCAGGGTCCAGTCGTCCGGCCAGGTCACCTCGATGGCTGGAACCCGCTCCACGGCAGTCGCCGAGCCGAAATAGCGGGGACAGCTCGCGTCCGGATCGGTGGTCGTGAAAATGGTCCAGCGGCCGATCGGGTCGCGAAGCCAGATCGCCCGGTACGGCTTGCCGAACGAGCTTGCCAACATGTCGCGAAAGGCGAGGTAGTGCCCCGCTGAGTACGGCACACCCATCGCGCCGTATCCCGTGAACCGCTCGTCCGACCCCCGGGCGAGTTGTGGGTTCACCTCGATGGTGGAGACCGCTTGTCGTGGTGTTGAAGTCATGACCCAAGCGTCGGCCAAGGATCCACCCCTGCGCATGAGCAATCGGCCTCAAGTTGTTGGCATCGATGAGTTCGATGGTCGACCTTGGTCTCCAAGGGCATGACGCCGGATGCGCGGTCCGATACAGCAAAGGGAACGACCATGGACAGCAAGATGCTCGAGTCGACCGTCAACCAGACACTGGAGTTGGTCGAGTGGGTCGGGGACGCCGACCCTGGGGCCCCGATCCCGACCTGTCCAGGATGGACGCTGACCGACCTGGTCGGCCACGTCGGTTCGACCCAGCGATGGGTGAGCAGGCTGGTCGGCGAGGGCATCGGTGATCCGGGCACGGCCTTCTCGATCGGCTGGGAATCGGCGCCGGCCGATCCGTCGGCCTGGGGTACGTGGCTGTCGGAAGGGGCTCAGAGGGTCCAGTCGACGTTTGCCGGGTCGACCGACGACCGGGTGGTGTTCGACCCGTCGGGCGGGGGAGATGGCGTGGCCTTCTGGTTTCAACGGATCTTCGGCGAGATATCCGTGCACCGGATCGATGCCGCGTTTGCGCTGGACCGTGAATACCAGATCGATCCGACGCTTGCGGTGGCCGCTATCGAAGACTGGTTGGCGAACATGGCTTCGAGCGGCTGGGCCGCGAACGTGCCCGGGTTCACCGATGCCATGCGCGGTGATGGTCAAACCATTGCCTGGGTGGCGGACGACGCGGATCAGGCGTGGCTACTCCGGCGAACGGACGCTCCACTGGTCCTCACCCACGATCGCGGCGATTCCGACGTCACGATCCACGGGCCCGCCCGTGAGCTGCTTCAAATTGTCAGCCGGCGACTGCCGCTCGACGCTGCCGAATCCAGCAGGGTGGTCGGTGATCGCGACGAGCTGACCCACCTGATCGAGCACATGAAATGGGTTGCCGGATGAATTGAGCGCCCCGGGAACACCGGCCGGAGGATCACGCCGATGACGATCGGCCGCGACACCTGCAGCGCACTTGGTGATCTAGCGCCGCAGCACGACAGTCGTCCAGCCGGCATTTCCGCGGATTTCAACGACCGGGCCACCGGAAACCGTTGGCGGGCCGGACTTGTCCTTGAGGGTGGACATCGAACCACCGGCGAAACCATCCGAACGAGCGACGATCGCGTCACCGAGGCGGAGCTTGATGGTGCTCCACGATGCCCGCACCTCGATGATGCACCCGGTCACCGGGATCACCGCCTGGCCCAGGTCCAAGTCCGCGACGCCCATCGAGCCGGTGATTGTCAGGTGGGCGGGCACCTCCCAACGGCCGCGACGCCTCACAGTGGTCCAGTCCACGCTGATCGTGTCTGCGTCACCGATCAGTCCGTCGGCAAGGACTGCGCGGGCCGGTGGGAAAAGAGCGGCGGCCGTGGGCAAGTCCATCAATACCGTGCGCAACTCGCCGCGAGTCTTGGCGGCGAATACGGTCTGCGAACGCTCCTCGAACTCACCCAGATCGATGTAGCCGCCGCCGACCGCATCTTGCAGCACGGCAACCGCTTGCTCGCGATCCCGGTCACCTACTCGGAACGCGTCGGAATCAGGAGGCTGAGTCATCGTGGCGATCCTACCGATGTGGCCGATCGCAGCGGGGATACCGAGGCCCGCCGACCCGACAGGTCACGAGCGGAGGAGGGGCGAGACGGGGATGCCGGCGCCGAGCGTGATGTTGCCGCGCATGCGACACCCCCCGCCCCGAATCTCAGTGGTGGAACGTGGAGCGCTTACCCATGTCCGGCAGCGGAGTCTCCAGGGCCTCGAGGAACGTCAATTCCGCCTTGATGGCAAGGAGCAATTGATACGCAAGGTCATGGCTGAGGCCGACTTTCACGACGACACGCTGGAGCGTGAGATTCGCCATGTCTGCGGCCATCGGGTAGGCGGGAACCAACCAACCCCGCATCCGAAGCCGGTCGGCGAGGTCGTACAGGGTCCATTTATCGGTGTGCCCGTCCTTGAGAATCCAGGCGAAGACCGGGATTGTGTCGCCTCGGCTCATCAGTTGGAACGGGCCCATCTTTTCGATCTCGGACGACAGGTAGGTCGCGACGTCGATGGAGTTCTGCTGAAGCGCTCGATATCCCTCACGTCCCAGCCGCAGGAACTGGTAGTACTGCAGGAGCACCGGCGCACCCGGACGCGAAAAGTTCAGTGCCAGCGTGGGCATGTCGCCGCCGAGGTAGCTGACGTGGAAGATGAGGCTCGGTGGCAGGACGGCCTTGCTGCGCCACACGACCCAGCCGACGCCTGGGTAGACCAGGCCGTACTTGTGGCCCGACGTGCTGATGGAGTTGACCCGCTCGACCTGGAAGTCCCAGACGAGGTCCGGCTGGCAGAACGGCGCCACCATGGCGCCCGAGGCGCCGTCGACATGGACCCTCACGTCGAGCCCGGTGTCCGCCTGGATCTGGTCGAGCTTTTCTGCAATGGCAACGACCGGTTCGTACGCACCGGTGAAGGTCTGGCCCAGAATTGCCACCACACCGATGGTGTTCTCGTCGACGTACTTCTCCAGTTCGTAGCCGTCCAGCACGAGATGCTCGGGCGTGCAGGGCACGTACCGTGCCTCGACATCCCAGTACTCGCAGAACTTCTCCCACACGACCTGCACGGCGGCGGACATGATCAGGTTCGGCTTGTCGAACGGCTTGCCGTCGGCCTTACGCTGCTCCTGCCACCGCCGCTTGAGCGCGAGGCCGCCGAGCATGCAGGCCTCGGAGGAACCGATGGTCGACGTGCCGATCGTGTCGTCGGCATCGGGAACGTGCCACAGGTCGGCAAGGATCCGCCAGCAGCGGTCCTCGATCTCGGCCGTGGCCGGGTACTCGTCCTTATCGATCATGTTCTTGTCCGCGGCCTCGCCGTAAATACGCTGGGCCTCGTCATCCATCCAGGTCGATACGAACGTCGCGAGGTTCAGCCGGGAGTTACCGTCCAGGATCGACTCGTCGTGCACGATCTGATAGGCGGTCGCCGGGAGCATCGACTGGTCCGGCATCTTGTGCTTCGGAAGGTCGGCTGACTCGCCGGGGCGGGCGAAGACGGGGTTCAGGGCGTCCCGTCGATCAGCGGCAGGGGGTTTGATCGCCGGGTCAGGGGCAGCGGGCTGGATCACCGAATCAACGGCAGGGGGTTGGGTCATGAGTCCTCCTCGTGTCGGGAGTGAGGTCAGGAATCGAGTTCCTGCGCTCTGAAAATGAGGCAGAGTTCGCCGGGGGTACGTGGTGCTTTGCCGGCCAGATCGAGGAACTCGGCCTTTCCGGAGGTGAGCATCTTCAGCGTCCAGTAGTCACGCTGAACATAGCGCATACGTCGCAGGAGGCGCTTTCACCCCCATTTCCGGCGGAGTGCATGAGATCGGACCTCCGGATCGTGCCCGACCCGCCCGCGTTCGGCCACCTGATCATCCGTTGGCAGGGGACGCTCTGCTCGAAGGTCAAGGCGTTGCCCGGGCCGTAGGCGGCCTCGACCGTCCGCGGCCGTTCGTCATGGGGACCGTAGTGCCGGCCTTCCCCGTCCGCGTCGCCGGCGTTGGGCACGTTGACGTACGCGCCGTCGCCGAACGGCAGCAGCGCCCAAGAGAGCGTCGCGATGCGGAGGCGTCGAGCCGCCAGGGGGCGTGGCGGTCATCGGAGTTCCTCGTCGGTCAGTGCTTGAAAACGTCGACGTCACCGGGTTCGGTCTCGAGCACCTCGCGCCGGAAGATCAGCAACCAGAGGAAGAACAACCCACCTATCGCCAGCAGGCCGACCACGATGATGACGGGGACCAGGGCCGACTCCGGTGTCACCAGGACGAACACCGCGAACGCGGACCACACCAGCGCAGCGATCGCCACCGGCAACTCGAACCGCCCGAGATCGAACGCCCCCTTCTTGCGTTCCAAACGTTTCCGCACCGCCAGGTAGAGCACGATGGTGGATCCGTAGGTGATCGCCGGCAGAATCGTTCCCGCCGTGATCATCTCCAACATCGCGTTGCCGGGCAGCGCGACCATCAGGATCACCCCGAGAACGAGAATCAGGAGCGTTGCGGGGATCGGTGTCTTCGTGTGCGGATTGACCCGTCCCATGATCTGGTGGGCCGGGAAGCGGGAGTCGCGCGACATCGCGAAGACGATGCGCGAACAGGCCATGATCGCCACCATGCCGGCGCCGAAGAAGGCGAAGGTGACGGCCAACAGCAGCAGTCGCTCCATGACCGGACCCAGCTGGTCGCGCAGGATCTCCGCGACAGGCGAGGCGCTGGCACTGATCCCGGGAATGTCCCGGATCGCGATGGTGAGCGCGATGAGCAGCATCAAACCCAGCCCGCCGGCCGCTGCGACCGACCCGACGATTGCTCGAGGCACGGTGCGAAACGGATCCTTGGCCTCTTCGGCCAGGTTGGCCGCCGCGTCGAAGCCGACCAACGTGCCGAGCCCCATGATCATCGCGAGCATCAACCCGCCGCCGATGCCGAAGTAGTTCGGTGCATTCTCGGCCACACCCTGCGAGGTCAGGTTGTCCATCGACCCGTTGCCCGTGATCAAGACGGCGATGATCAGGGCGATCGCGACCACAACAACGAGCGTCAGTTCCACGCCTACCGCCGCCGTGTTGATCAGACTGACGATCCGGGTGGAAGCGATGGCCAGCACCACTTGGACCAGCAGCACCGCCAACGTGATCATTCGGGCGGTGTTCTCGTCAGGTTCGATGCCGAAGAGCGGCATGAAAGCCTGGCTGGAGAGCGCGAAATCGGCGGCAACGACTGCGAGTACGAGGTAGCAGAACGTGAGCCAGCCGAACCCCCAGCCGATTTTCGGGTTGGCCAGCCGCGAGGCCCACTGATAGGACGATCCGCTCAACGAGATCCGGGCGGCGAACTGGGCGATCACCAAGGCGACCAGCAGTTGTCCGATCGCCACGATCACCCACAGCCAGATGCCGACCGGGCCGGCGTTCTGCAGCACGTCGTCGTAGGTGCCGAAAATACCGACTGCCACCGAGATGAAGGCAAAGGAGATCGCAAAGACCTGAAAGGAACCGAGCGTCCGTTTCAGCTCCTGGTGATAGCCGCTGCCTTCCACCGAACTGTCGCCGCTTTGCGAAACCGGCTTGGCGTCCACCACGTCGACCATCTCACCTTCGGTCAAAGAAAATGCGGCTGCGGTCGGTACCGAGACCTTGAACCCAGTGGGGATCGGAACGAATTGTGCGCTTGCATAGTCCCCTCCGGAATCGGCTTCAGGGCGATGACCTGGTCCGCCGAACGCTCACCGTCACCCATGGCGCCCCTGCAGGTTTCGAATCTGTTGCGGACTCATCGAAAGGAGGACGCCGATTACTGCTGGTGGGAATCACGGCGGGGGCGAGGCGACTATTCACACGATAGATATTCGGACAGGGAAAGATCTTGCGACGCGCGAGACATCAAGCGGCCCAGGAACGACCCTTCGAAGGCAAGCCGCTACTTGTAGTCGTTGTTCGCCCCGGCGTCCATGGTCACGATGATGTCGGCCCCCAGGATCGGACGTTGCTTGCCCTCCGGAGCCGAATACTGCTCGAGGAAGAGCGCAATGAAAACGCAGGACGCGATGAAGAGAATCAGGCCGAACGTGAAGATGCGGCTTCGACCGAACACGTCGCCGAGGGCACCGCAGTGACAATCACAGCGGCGCCCACCAACATGTAGCCCGTGACCGCCCATTGCAATTACGAAATGGGCGCGTTAGTCGCGCGCTCGCCGCCTCCAAGCGCCTTCGGCCTACTCCGACCGGTCGGATGGCGCAACACTGACCGGATCAGCTGGTGCGCCCGTTCCCGCACCGGCGGGAGTTTGGATGGCTAAGCCGATAAGGGTCAGCACAATCCCCAGCACAAACGCCATCGCGGCGACGCCGAAAGCAACGACCGAGGTGAACAGAGACGCCTGCAGGAAAGCCGAGTCCATTGCGGTCGCCCGGTTGGGATCGTCCTTCTCGAGCTCCGCGTAGGTGTTGCCTCCGGTGATTCCCAGCGTGTGCTTGTTGATCACCATCGCCTGGCAGTATGCCGAGAACGGGCCGTTCACATCATCATCGGCCAAACAGTCGGCGTCCGAGGATACGACGATCTTCTGATCTGCCAGCGTATTTCCGACGACCACCCAGGCTGCCACCCCCGCTATGGCCATGATGATTCCGACCACGATAGCCGTGATACCAGCAACTTTCCTCATGGCCCATCTCCTTCAGCGGCGTGCCGCACCCAACGGGCATGCTGCCCGCGTCATAGAGCGTACTGCAATGCGTGATATTTGGGACCAATGCGGCGGACCACGCCAATCATTCAAACAGTGTTCACCCAACAAGGGTGAATCGTTTGATCGGAGCTGGTCTGACCTGGAGTATTTGACGCCAAGTCGGGCTCAATCCACGTCGAGCATGGCCGAGATCGGGTCCGAATGGTGTTGCATCGTCTGTGATCGGGGCCGCGAGCAGTGTCGCACTCACGAAAGCGGTTGAGCAGTCCGCTTTGGAGGGGACCGCCCTTTCCCGGGCCCCGATCCTTGGGCGGGTGGGTCGGGTCGGTTGTTGACCGTCCAGTTGTCGAAACCGTCGAGCCGATCGATCCGGTCGTCGAGTTACCTGTCGCGCACCCCGGTCTCACGCAATCCTTTTGGCGATGTGGTGGGTGCGACGTACCACGAATGGCACGCCGATTCGGAGGGGCGCTGTCGCGCATTGCTGACAAGTTCGGGGCGTTGTCGGCGAAATACGATGCGGTGCTTGTGGTGGGCGGCGACTACACCGACGTCTCAACAGCTATCGGGTGGTCGATGAACGCGCAGGTCGCCGCGAAGATCGGATCGCCTGTGGCACTGGTGGTGCTGACGCGGGCGGGACTCGGGCCGATTGCTGCCGCTGCTGAACTCGCCCGGACCGAACTGATCGCATGGCACGCGCAACCGGTCGCCGCGATCGCGAACCGGGCCAATCCGGTCGATCTGCACCTGGTTCGCACCCTGCTCGCCCGGACCGGCTCGCGGTCGGGGGTACCCCAGAGATGCCTTTGCTGGATGCGCAGACGGTGGCGGACCTGCAGGAGGCTTGCGGGGCGGAGCTCGTGTGGGGTGATCCTGAGCTGCTCCAGCGGGAATCGATGGGGTTCGTGGGCGTTCGCGCTGGTCGGGGTCACCCAGGTGATGGGCGAGGCGACGGTCGACGGGTGTCCGCGATCCTGGGTGCCGGCGTGACCATCGTGTCGATTGCGCTAGGTGTGGTGCTGGGCCTCAGCCCTTGGCCAGTGGGCAATAAATGGATCCGCAAGCAATAGCGGTCGCGGGTGTTCGGGGGTTCAGGGGCCGATGCGGAGCTCGCGAAGGGACCAGCCGAACCGCGCGGGGCGCGATGGACGCGGCAGTTCTGCGGGCCTTCTCTTTCTCTACTTGGTCGCGTTCGGCGTCGACGCAATGGCGTCCGTCCTGGGAAATGTTCAGACGTGACTCGGCTTTGCAATTCGCACTCCCGTCGTCGTGGCAGCTGGCGCCGCAACATCCTGGCCCGGTGCGCGCTTCTCCACCCCGGCGGGCGGAAAGGAAATGGGCCCGGGCTCCGCGCTGGCATCGAGCGACATCTGCATCCACAAGTGTTCCGCTGGCCGCCATCAACGACTACAGTGGTTGCAGGTCAGGTTTGTGAATATTTCGTACGGCCGAGTTGTCGACGGGGGTTCACCTCGAATTGCCGTCCGCAGCCTGGCGCACTGTCAAAAACTCTGCTCCGAACAATGGAGCGACCCGCCTGGCCCGTTTCTTCTTGGTAGTGGGGTCGCCTTCACCTGACAGACGAAGGAGCCACTCCGATGGCGACAGTAACGTTCGACGAGGCGACTCGCTTGTTCCCGGGCGCCACCAGTCCGGCAGTCAACCGGCTCGACCTGGACATCGAGGACGGCGAGTTCTTGGTGCTGGTGGGCCCGTCCGGCTGCGGGAAGTCCACCAGCCTTCGGATGCTGGCCGGCTTGGAGTTCGTCAACGGGGGCCACATCCGGATAGGCGACCGTGACGTGACCCGGTTGGCGCCCAAGGAACGCGATATCGCAATGGTCTTCCAGAACTACGCCCTGTACCCGCACATGACCGTTGGCGAGAACATGGGGTTTGCGCTCAAGATCGCGGGCACCCCGAAGGAGGAGCGAGACCGCCGCGTCCACGAGGCAGCACAATTGCTCGACCTGGACGATTATCTGGAGCGCAAGCCTGC
>Ga0164307_10001633_pt1 | contig 10228 bp, 9 predicted proteins | sample Whisoiple_243_MG_FD_110214 | JGI IMG/M metagenome (GOLD analysis project Ga0164307, IMG submission 110214) | Soil microbial communities amended with fresh organic matter from upstate New York, USA - Whitman soil sample_243_MG | ecosystem: Environmental > Terrestrial > Soil > Unclassified >...
ACTGGCCGGAAAGGCGCGCGCGTCGCGCACGAGAGCCTGAGCCGAGCTGGCACTGGCGGTCCCCGACACGCGCGATGTTGCCCACAAACCCGAACCGGGGTTTAGAATGCTGCTCGTGCGTCAGGAAACGCTCACGGTCGTTGCGAGGGTCGCTGGCGCCGCCCCGTTTGCCGAGTTGCGCGCCGCGCTGCAGGCGCTGGCCGCCGATCAGATGCCCGGGGCGGGCGCGAGACCGCGGGTTTTCGCCGATCCCGCGCTCGGCATCCACTTCGCCCGCTTGGTACTCTTGGAAGAGCCGAACGATGGACAGTTTGGCTCGTCGCTGATCTTCGAGTCGAACTTCGACACGCAGGTCGCCGACGCCGGGCAGGCGCGCTTCGAGCACCTCGTGCTTCTATGCCAAGCGCTCAGCCCGTCGTTGTGGCCTGTCTTCCGACATTGCTCGGGGTTGGCACCGGAGGCGAGCGCACAGCAGCTCGCACAGTGGCTGGCAGAGCACCAGCTGCAGGCCAGCGCGGCCTATCAGGGCCACTCGCATCGTGATTTGGCGCGCATCCGTCTCGAGCAACACCTGCGCAACGTGCTGCTCGATTTCTTCTCGAGAACGCCGAAAGCGCCTCCGCGCGAGCTGTATCACGCCGCGCGCAAGCACGTGCGCTTGCAATGCGGCAGCGATCCGCAGCTCAGCGGCTTGAACATCGATCAGCCAGCGCCGCTTTCGCCGGACGCAGCGCTTCGCAGGCAGCGCTTGAGGGCCGGGCTCCGCGCCTGGCTCGAGAACCTTTCGAGTGACCTGGTTCTGTTCGTGCTCAGCCAGTTGCCGAACATCCGACGCTGGCAGAAGCTGGACCCAGAGTACGATCACCGCGTGCGCCAAGAAGCGTGGACCGACGCCGATCGTCGATCGTTCTTGGAAATGGCGGGCACCGAGGACCATGCGCTACAAAATGCGCTCACCCACGTCGTGCCTTTGAAAGGCGCAGAGCGCCTGGCCTTGTTGCTCTTTTCGCATGGCTACATCGATACGATGGCCAGGAACCACTTCAACGACATCGGTCAGCTCGGCGGTATCCCGACGATTCACTTCGCGAAGTGGCTGCTGATCGACGACAGCTCGCGACTCGTGTTCTTCAGCAACTACGATTCGAGTTGGGAGAGCTACCTGGGGGACTTCGTCGACCGCGCCGCGATCGGCTTGAATTTGGCTTGGACCTTGACCATGGGCTATCCGACCACCAGCTATTTGACGCAGCTCGGCGCGAGCGACGAAGAGCGCTTCAAGGCCTGGAGTCGCGCGTACCAGCGCCCGACCCAGGTGTTCTACACGGCATACCCCGAGCTCGGGCTGGCCGCCCTCAACAACAACACCTGGATCCGCTGTGGCCTGCATCATCCGCCGGGTGCTGCAGAGCTTCGCGCTTGGTTCCGTCGGATCACCTGACTCTACGCTTCAGCGGTGTTTCATGACCCCAGACGATTTGAGAGACATTCAAGGCCTGATCCTGAGCGGATACGGCAAAAAGCCGGCTGCGCGCTACGCCATTTTCCAAATCGTGGACTCGGCCGCCGCTCGTAGCTGGCTCCGGCGCGTGCAGGGCGGCATTCAATTCGGCTCCTATCGCGGCACGCGTCGGCGTGAACCGCCCTTTCTGGGCGACCTGTGCTTCAACATCGCGTTCACGTATCAAGGCTTTCGCGAGCTTGGCTTGCACGAGACGGCACTGTCCGGCTTCGCCTTGCCCTATCAAGAAGGCATGTGCGAGGCGAGCCGAGCTCGCCGCTTGGGCGACGATGGCGAAAGCGCTCCCGCCAACTGGCGCTGGGGGCGCCCGGATCAACCCGTGCACGGCTTACTCGCGGTGTTCGCGGGTGAGGGCGATGCCGATCCCGAAGATTGGGTGCGCATTCAAGAATTCATCACCGCGCAGCTGTGCCGCGCGCATGGCACCCGCGTGATCACCGTGCTCGACACGGTGGCTTCGAACCTGACCCGTCGCAAAGAGCACTTCGGCTTCCGTGATGGCATCGCCAATCCGCGCATTGGGGGACTGCCACGCGATCGCAGCGACGACGTGATCGCCGCCGGTGAAGTGCTGCTCGGCCAAGCCAATGAATACGGCAAACAGCCGCTGTCCCCCGAGGTCCCCGAAAGCGCCGATCCGCACGGGATCTTGGCCACGGTCGCGGGTCGACCGGAGCGTCACGACTTCGGCAAGAACGGCAGCTACCTGGTATTCCGGCAGCTGTCCCAGGACGTGCAGGCCTTCTGGAACTACATCGAACAGGCGCGCCAGACCGTGCCCGATGCGCCACCGGGACGCGCCGGGCGTGAGTGGCTCGCGGCCAAATTCGTCGGCCGTTGGCCGAATGGCACGCCGCTCGCCCGTTTCCCGGACGCGCCCGGAGAGGCCGTCGAAAAGGAGCTCGATACCTTCGTCTACAGTAGAAACAACGACTCCTTCGGCGAGCGCTGCCCGATCGGCTCGCACATCCGGCGCTCGAACCCGCGCGACACCGCCCTGCCTGTGCCCCACGATCCCGAGCTGAGCGGCGACCCGCGGGACGATAGCGTGCGCGCCGAGCGGTTGCATTTGACCAATCGACACCGACTCTTGCGGCGCGGACGCGCCTACGGCCCACCGCTGGACGAAGAGTACGACATCGACGCGCTGCGCTTGCGTGCTTCGAGCGAGGAACGCGGCCTGCACTTTCTATGCTTCAACGCCAACCTCAGTCGCCAGTTCGAGTTCGTGCAATCGAATTGGGTGCAAAATCCAGCGTTCGCCGGACTCTCGAGCGATCCGGATCCGCTCCTGGGCGCCGAGCGCGCAGTGCCATTTCCAGCCGCCGATTTCACGATCCAAGGCTGTCCTGCGCGGCGCGTTCGCGCGCTGCCGCGCGTGGTGGAAACGCGCGGCGGGGCCTACTTCTTCATGCCGAGTCGTCGCGCGCTCGCGTTCTTGACTCGCAAGTGAGCCTGTCGCCGAGTCGCTAGCTGGCGAACGATTCCCAGTCCAAATCGGCGCACAATACGCGAACGCCGTCGGTTTCGGGGATGGCGATCGAGAACGTGACGCACGCCCGAGCGTCGGCGATGGACAGGTACGGTCTCGAAATTTGCACTGCCATCGGCTGGGCGATCGCGCGCCGGAAGTAAGGTCGTCGATACCAATTGGCGCCTTCGGCGTCGGCGCATGGCAGGTAGCGTGGATCGAGCCTGCGCGCGGCCTCGCGGGTACCGATGTTGGCGCCGACCTGCACACCTTCGGACGACAACAAGTAGCAGCGTTGCACGCCGCCCAGCGCCAAAAATTCGGAGAAGGCGTGCTCCGGTTCTCCGCCCAAGCGGAGCAGCGACGCCGCGTCCTCGAACTTCTTGGAGTAGTGTGCGAGCACGGAACGTTCGCTCGTGGACTGTCGATGCGCACGCTCTTGAAAGCACTGAAACAGCTCGTTCAGCAGCTCGCGGTGGTCGTCGTCCGCGCTCAGGCAGGACCTCGGCTCGCCGAAGTAGAAGCCTTGCACGAAATCGACGTCGCTCTCCATCGCGATCATCGAATGCTCGGCGGTCTCGATACCCTCCATCACCACCAAGCAACCCGCCTCGTGGATCAACGACACTAGGCCGGGCAGGATGCGTCGCACTCGTGCGGTGCGCACGGCTTCCACGACCATCGAGCGATCGAGCTTCACGATGTCCGGCTTGAGCCGCCAAATACGCTCGAAATTGGACTCCCCCGCGCCGAAGTCGTCGATCGCGACCAGGCAGCCGAGATCCCTGAAATACTGCACGCAGCGCGCTAGATTCTCTTCATCGTAGGCGGAGGTCTCCAAGATCTCGACCACCACGCGATGGGCGGGCACTCCGTAGCGCTCGAGCACGCGCGGCAAGATGGTGCGTGTGGAGTGGCCTTCCAAGATCAGCGCGGGGCTGACGTTCAGGAAGATCCAGTTGTTGGCAGCACCTTGAAGTACGCAATTTTGCAGATGCAGCGCGCGGCAGATTTGATCGAGTGCGATCGCGTCGTCACCCGCCTTGCGAAACATGCGATGCGGTGAGACCAAGCGATCCTGGGAATCGTAAGCGCGCAGCAACGCCTCGTAGCCAACCGGCTTGTGGTGCGCCAGGCTCAGCACGGGTTGCAACGCCGTGCGCAGCGTGTACTCCCCGAAGCGCGCGTGCGCGAGTGAGCCCTCGACGGTGATGTTGGCGAAGATCTGCTGCAGCCAGGCGAGGTCCACGCGATCGGGCGAAGAGGGGGGCGGCGACGACGAGCGGCGCGCGCCGGGTGGATAAGACGACAGCCGTCGCTTCGGCGCGGCTTGTGCCGGGTCGGGCGTTTCGGACTCGACGTCCGCGCGAGTGCCAACCGCTGGATCGGGATCCGTGGGATCTGCCAGGGCGGGTCGCAGCATATGATCTACAGCGTGGCACGTCGGCCATTTCGCGTCCGTTTCCAAGCCACCTTGCACGCAAAGCAGGTGCGACTCTAGGCTACCGTGTGCGCGAGTGTGTCAATCGCAGCTGGAGCCGACGGCTTGGGCTCTCCCCGCGCCGGTGTGCGCTGCTGATCGCGCTCGGATGGCTGGCATTCGCGGGCCTATTTGCGGCTTCGGCGGCCCTCTATCCGGGCGGGACCTGGCTCGACCGCGGGACGTACGGGCACCGTTTCTTTGCCAACTACTTCTGCGATCTGACGCAGCCCGTCTCACTGTCAGGGGTGAACAATCCGCTGGGCTCCCGGCTCGCGCAGGCCGCCATGCTGAGCTTCGCCGCCGCCCTTTCGGGATTTTTCTGGTTGGTGCCACGGTATTTCGCGCACAGCCCCCGCGCTGCAGCTTGGGTACGCGGGCTCGGTGAATGTGCGGTGCTGAGCTACCTGGCGGTGCCGTTTACGCCGTCGGAGCTGTATGACTTTCACGCCGAGCTGTCGCTGTTCGCTGGCGCGCTGGGGCTCTCCGCCGCGCTGTGTGCCGTGTGGGCACTGTGCCGTTCGTCGGGAGCGGCGCGCACACTCGGCGTTCTCGGAGCGCTGGCGCTGGCCGCGGGCGTCTTGCACGCTTTGCTGTTCGTTCATTACATGGGCGGACGCGAGCCTGCTCCGCTGGTCGTGCCCGCGGTGCAGAAGTTGAGCGCGCTGCTGCTCAGCACCTGGATGCTCGGTGTTGCCGGGCTGACGCTCAGTCGTCGCCGCGAAAGCGATCCGTAGCGCGTCGCTCGGCCTTCGTGGGTCGACCAGCGCCTCGTTCGCGCACCGCGACTCGCTCCTCTTTGGGCGGCGGCGGGGGAGAGTGATCGGCGTAGAGCAAGCGGGCTTCTGGCGCGCCCAGGCGCTTTTCCGCAAGCTGCAGGACCTCCCAGACGATGCTCCCGCGCGGAGAAAATGCGCGGATTTCGTCGCCCACGCGCAACGCGTGGCTCGAGCGCACGGGCTCGCCGTTGACTCGCACGTGGTTCGCTTCGCAGGCAGTCTGAGCCAGGGTGCGCGATTTGAACAAGCGCGAAGCAAACAAGAAGCGATCGAGCCGCACCGAATCGCTCAACGCGTCACCGACTCCGCCTCACTGAGCCGGGACTTCACGCGACTCGCCGCCCGGCACGGGTTGGGGGACGACGACCGAGCTTGGCGCCGTTGCCAGCGGTTCGACGGCGGGGGCGATAACCGGTGCTGCGGGAGCGGGAGCGGGAGCGGGAGCGGGCGGGGGAGCCGGTGCTGCGGGAGGCGGCGCGGGGGGGCGATCCAGGATCGGGGAGAACCCGCGCTGAAAGCTCGCGCCCGTCTGGATGGCTTGCGGGTTAGACTGGGGCGCGGGCCGCGCCACGCGTGAGTCGTCCGGCGCGTGTTCTGTTTCGGCCAGGCTAGCCGCCAGCGACGAAGCATACAGTGCTCGTTGCGGCCTCGGGTTAGGGAAAGAGCTCAGCGTCGCAGCAGCGCGGGGCTCACCGTCGAAGCGCGTCGGGATCAAGAGCACGGCGAGCACGACGAATGCAAGTGACCCTGCGGTTAGACCGACGCACGGCGCCCAGCGCCAATCGAAGAAGTCACTGACCATTTCAGGGACTCTCATGGTCACGTCCTTGTTGCGAGGGGTGGTCGTACCTGGGACTACGGAAGCGTACACGTGACTCGGGGGCGCGTCACCCTGCACGTTCCACGTCCGTTTCGGTGCGGTCTCCTTGGCTCTTTCGCCTCACGCTCCTGCGATAGCAGGCCCCGTGTTGCGCAACTGTGTCGCAGCCTTCAGCCGCCCGAAAATTCGTCCTCGGCATCCGCTTCGGGCGGCGTCGCGTCCTCGCGGTCGAGCAAATAATTCTCGGGCAGACTGACTGCCTGAGTGCCAGAGCCCTTGCCGCGCGGGACGCGCATGGCAGATGGCGGGAAGGGCTGGCTGCCGTCGACGCTTTCCAAAGCCTGCCGCAAATCCGAGAGTGAGGCAATTTGCATGAGCCGCTGGCGCAGCTCGGCGGAGCCGCGAAAGCCCTTGGTATACCAAGTCGAGTGACGGCGAAACGAGCGCATCGCCATGCGCTCTCCAAACCAGTTCGTGAGCAGCGTGGCGTGCTCCAACATGATCGCGACGATGCCGCCCAAGAGCGGCGGGTTTTCTGGCTCGCGACCGTCGAATACGCTCACCAAATCCCGAAACAGCCACGGCCGACCGAGGCAACCGCGACCCACGATCACGCCGTCGCAACCGGTGCTGCGCATCATGCGCAGCGCGTCTTCGGCTTCCCAGATGTCGCCGTTGCCGAGCACCGGGATACTCCGGACCGCTTGCTTCAGCTCGCCGATCGCGCTCCAGCGCGCTTCGCCGTCGTACAGCTGCGCGGCGGTGCGTGCGTGAAGACCCACCGCACGACAGCCCTCCGCCTCGCCGACACGACCGGCGTCCAAAAAGGTCAACAGCTCGTCATGGATGCCCATTCGGAACTTGATCGTGACTGGCACCGCACCGGCGTTTTGCACGCAGGCTCGCACGATGGCGGCGAGCAGCTTGGGTTTGACCGGGATCGCGGCGCCGCCACCTTTGCTCGTGACCTTGCGCACCGGGCAACCGAAGTTCATGTCGATGTGATCGACTCGCCCTTCACCGACCAGGCGCTTGGTGGCTTCCCCCACGTAGTACGGATCGACGCCATAAAGTTGCAGGCTGCGCGGGTTTTCTTCCGGACCAAAATCGGCGATACGCAGCGTCTTCTGGTTGCCCTCGACGAGTGGCCGAGCGGTAATCATCTCGCTCACGTACAGCCCGGCACCGAAGCGCCGGCACAGCGAACGAAATGGATAGTTCGTGACTCCCGCCATCGGCGCGAGCACGACCGGAGGCCAGACGCGCATTGGCCCCAGCTCGAGCGCAGCAAACTCGCTCGGCTGTGCCGGTTTCACGTCGCGGTTCAAGTCGCTTTTGTATTGGTCGTCCATCGCGGAATCACTGCTTGTCGAAGGGCAAGCTAGAGCGGGGCTTCTTGTGGCGCCACACGCGCCAATCGCCGGCAGTGCCGGGCGCTGAAACATCGTCGCAGGCGGGCGGCGCGTCGATTCCGATCAGCCGGCGCGGCTCGGCCTCTTGGCTATCTGCCAGCAAGATTCGTTCGTGCTCGTCCAAGAAATACGCCGTCGTCAGGCCCTGGCCGCGCTCGGCGGGCCAGGCATAGGCGTAGAAATGGCGCTCGGCTGCTTCGTCGTCGATGGCATCGCCGGGCCTCGCGCTGTAGCCACCGTCCTGCTTGGGCAAACACACGAGCAGCAGATACCCGCCGAGCTCTGCGGCCGGTCCGAGTCGGGTATCGACCAGTTTGGGATAGCCCTCGAGCACCGCGGGTTCGACGCGCTTGCCAGCGCGGACGCCGAGCTCCGCGCTCAACTCGCCCAGCAGCCCCGCCGAGCCCACGTGGTCACCATCCGGATCGTAGTAGGCGTTCCTACGCCAGGCATCTTGGGCAAATAGGATTTCGCGCAAGCGAGACACGACACGCTGCTCCGTGGCGGTCGTTCCACCCTCGACCATGCCGGGCACGGCCTCGAGCACCAGGAAGCGAAACGTGCCGACGGTCGCGCACGCGCCTGCCAGCCCCAGCGCAAGCTTGAGCCGTGCCACTTGGCGGCGCGGCTGCGCGGGCAGCGAGACGAACCCGAGCAGGGTTCCGACGGCGGCGAACAGCGCGAGTTTGGTCAACCACAGCGACAGCACCGCAGCCAGGCACAAGAGCAGCACGCGCAGGCGCACGCTGTGCGCGATCACCTCGGGAGAGGCAGCGGCGCTCGGGTCCAGCGGCAGGTCGGGATTCATGAAAGGGCCCTAGTAGCACTCTCGTGCCGGCCTGCGGCAGTTCGCGGCGATACAGCCGCTAAATCGCTGTGCCTAGCGCTTGGCGCTCGTCGGGGGAAGGCTCGGAGAGCGCTCGGCGCCCTCCAAACGCTCGGGCGCAACGCTGCCCGTGCCTAGGGAATAGCCGACCAAGGGGCGCGTGCTGGCGTCCGGCTTCTGCTTGATCGCAGGCTGACTGGGGGTGCCCAAGGATTGGGTTGCCGCCGGGTTGGTCAGCGCCCGCCGCAGCTCTTCGGGTGGCGGTGATTTCCGGTCGCTCGCGGGTGGGGTGAGCCGCGACGGCGGAGGCGAGAGCCGCGAAGGGATCGGCGCAGATTGCGGGCTATCGCGGGGCGGGTTGAGGACGCTGCTGATCGGCTGAGCGCCGCGCGAGTCACTCGCCGGAACGCTGGCAGGCGCGCGCGCGTGGCCGAAGCGCGCTTCGATATCGAGCTGACCGAGGCTGAGAAACGCACCTTGAGCACTCCCTGAGCTCGATTCGCGCCGCGAATCAGGCGAGGGGGGACGAGTCGAGAGCGGGATGCGCGGTCCGCCGAGCTCGCTTTTCAGGCGATGGATCTCGTAAAAAGCGTCGTCGCGTTCCTTGGCGATGCGGGCCACGGCGTTCTGGGCGTCATCACGCTGCGCGCGCAAGCGAGCTACCGTTTCTCGCGCTCGCTCGCGATCTTCAGCCAGCTTCTGTGCAGTACGTTCGAGCTCCTCCCGCTCGGCGCGCTCCAGTCCGGAGCTCACCGCTTCAGCGGGCTGGTCGAGGAGAGCGAGTCGTATTGGTGCGGGCGGCTCGCTCGGCAGGGTCGGCGCGAGCGCCACTTCGTCTCGTCCTGGTTGCGTGGGCGCGGCTAGCCGTGCGCGCAACGTGGCGAGCTCGCCGTCGCGCTGCTTCAATTCCATTTCTTGCTCGTCGAGCAGCTTGACCAAAAACAGGTCTTGCTGGTCGATCAGGAACACCCGCTCCTGTGCGTGTTCCTTGCGTGTGCGGTCGAGCACCTGCTCGAGCTCTTCGAGCTTGCGCTCGAAGAGCTGTTGTCGTTCGCTGGCCGCGCCGAGTAAATCACGCAGCCCCTCGAGCTCGAGCGTCAACGATTCATTGGCCTCGCGGGCGCCACCGACCCCGTTACCCAACTGCTGAATGGCGCGGAACAGGCCTGTCAAACTGGCCTCGGCGCGCGCGCTGGCGGCAAGTGCGGCCTGCACTCTTGCATCGCTCTCGCTGGCCAGTGCCGGAAGAGGTGTCGGTTTTCGCTGTGTTCCCGCGAGCGGCGGGAGCGTGGGTGAGTTCGACATGTTCGGGGCGCTCTTCGGCGAAGCCGACGCTGAGCCAATGGTATAGGTATGTTGGCCTTGGTTCGAGTCCGGCTTTTCGTTCCTCGGTCGCGTGGCTCGTTTCGCCGCGGCGTTCGCGCATTTTCCGCCCCGACGGTTATCAACTGGTCGCGCTGTCGGACCAGGGCTATGCCTTCGAGGCATGGGCGCATCCCGATCGAGTGCGGCGACTACGGGTGAACGGGCGAAGGCGCCCACCGATACCTGTTTTCCGGAGCTCGAGCAGGCCCTCGCCGTCCTGCGCGAGCAGGCCACGCCGTTCGCGCGCGCACCGCTGGCCGACAAAGTCGCCTGGCTGCGCGAGATCGGCGGCCGTTTTCGCGAGCTTGCGCCGCGCATGGTGGCCGCCGCCTGTGAGGCCAAGGGCGTTCAGTGGGGCTCACCCCTGGAGGGTGAAGAGTGGCTGGCGGCGCTCGTGCCCATCATTCGCAATTTGAAACAGCTGGCCGAGTCCCTCGACCAAGTCCGGCGCGGCGGGGCGCCCCGCATCGACTCTGGGCGGGTTTCCTTTACTGCGCAGGGCCGCGTGGCGATCGAAATGACCCCGCACGAGTGGTACGACAGCCTGCTCTAC
>Ga0164307_10001637_pt1 | contig 10222 bp, 1 predicted proteins | sample Whisoiple_243_MG_FD_110214 | JGI IMG/M metagenome (GOLD analysis project Ga0164307, IMG submission 110214) | Soil microbial communities amended with fresh organic matter from upstate New York, USA - Whitman soil sample_243_MG | ecosystem: Environmental > Terrestrial > Soil > Unclassified >...
AGCGCGAGCCGCGCCAAGCCGCCGCGCGTCGCTTGGCTCGCCTGTGCGACGGCGACGCCAAAGACTTCGAGCGCTCGGTCGTGGCGTGGCGCGCGCTGATCGGCTCGCCGTGGACGGACGAAGCGCTGCGCCGCCTCGAGACGCTGTACCGCGACGCCAAAGACGACGATGGCTTGGCGGAGGTGCTGTTCCACCGCGCCGAGCGCACGAAAGAGCCGGACGAAGCTCGCGCGCTCGCGCTGTCGGCGGCCGAGCTCGCCACCGAAAAGGGCCGCAACCTCGAGGGCGCCATCGAGCTGTGGGAACGTTTCATGGAGCTGTACGGCGCGAGCCTCGACGTGCATCGCCGGCTGATGCCGCTGCTCGTGCAGGCCAAGCGCTTCTTCGAGGTCTGCGAGCTGGTCGAGCAAGAGATCGGCTGGGCAGATCCCGTCGAGCGTCCGGCGCTGTGGATGGATCTGGCCGAGCTGCGCATGACGCGCTTGGGCGATCCCGAGGGCGCGCTCCGCGCCTATCAAGAAGCGCTCACGCTCGAGCCGAATCATCGCGGCGCGCGCAGCGCGGTCGAAAAGCTGCTCTCGCTGCCGGACACGCGCGAGCTGGCGGCGGAGATTTTGGAGCCGGTGCTGCGTCGCGAAGAGCCCTCGGAGGCGCTGCTGCGCGTGCTCGAGGTACGGGCCGAGCTGGCCGGCACCGTCGCGCAGAAGCTCGGTTTGCTGCGTGAAGCGAGCATCATCGCCTCGTCGGCGTTGCAAGATCCGGAGCGCGCGCTCGAGCTCTCGGGCAGCGGCCTCGGCATCGCGCTGCGCGAGCGGCGCGAAGAGCTGCCCGACTGGTTGACGTTGACGTTGGCGGCGCGCAACAACGGCAGCGCGCCGCACCGCGCGGCCGTGCTCAACGCAGCGCTGGCGGACGCGCCGGTCGATTCGGCCGAGATTTTCGAGCTCGCCAAGGCGACGGGCGAAGCCTTCGCGGCAGCTGGCGATTTGGAGCGCGCGGTCGAGCTGCTGACGCGTGCGTTGGTGTTCGATCCGGGCTCACGCGAGCTGATCGGTCGCGTCGATCGGCTGCTCGCCGAGCAGGGCGCGCCCGAAGAGCGGCTGCTGCTCTATCAAAGCGCGCTCGAGCAAGAAGAAGATCCGACGCGTCGCCGCGAGCTGTTTCACGCTTTGGCTTCGCTGCAGGGCCGCGAGCTGGGCGAGCCGAACGTGGCGATCAAGACGCTGCACCGCGCGCTCGGCGAAGATCCGCGCGATCGCGCCGCGCACGACGCGCTCGTCGAGTGGCTGAACCGCACCGGCGATCTCGACGCGCTGGCGGCCGAGCTGACCCGCGCCGTGGAGCTCGAGGGCGGCGAGCGTCGCACGGTCACCTTGCTGCGACTCGCAGAGCTGGCCGAAAAGCGCGGCAACGCCGCCGAGGCGCTGCGCCGCTACCGCGAGCTGTGCGAAGCCACCGATCTGGCCGACGACGTGCTCGAAGCCATCGAGCGCCTGGCGCGCGACCAGAACGACGGCGCGACGGTGCGGCTCACCCTCGAGCGACGCCTGAGTCGCACGCCGGATCCGGCGGCGCGAGCGGCGCTGCTCGAGCGGCTCGGTCACGCCTTCGCGTCGCAGCTCGCGGAGCCCGCGGCGGCGGCACGGGTTTGGCTCGAAGGGGCAGAGCTGTCCGAGCAGCTGCCGGGCGAGCTGGAGCGCGCACGCCGGCTTTATGAGCGCGTGCTCAGCGTCGACGTGAGCTCCGCGCGTGCCGCGGGGCGCTTGGTCGAGCTGGCCGCGCAGGCCGGCGACTGGGATCAGGTGAGGGAAGCGTTCAAGGTCGTCTTGCCGACGCTCGAAGAGCGCCATTTGGTGACGCTGTTGCTCGGGCTCGAAGAGCGCGCCGAGTCGACGGGCGCCGCCAAGAGCTTCGTCGAGCTGGTCGACATGGCGCTCAAGCGCGGCATGCACGCGGGGCGAGCGCGACATTTGGGCCTGGCCAAAGCGCGCGCGTTGGCGACCTTGGCCGGCGGCGCGGGCCTCGCGGCCAAGCTATTTCGCGGCTTGATCGAGAGCGCGGGCGACGCCGCGACGCAAGAGCTGGAGTCGTTCGCCGACTTCTTGAGCCGCGCCGAGCAGAGCCCGGCGCGCGTCGCCGATTATCGCTGGTTGATGGCCGAGAGCGTGAAGCGCGCCTCCAGCCCGATCGAGCTGTGGCTCAAATGGGCCGAGGTCGAGGAGCAACGCTTTCACGAGCCGGAGCGCGCCGTCGCGCTGCTCGAGCAAGTCGTGGTCGCCGATCCGGAGCGCACCGACGCGCTGTTCGAGCTGTCGCGGCTGCGTTCGGCAGCGGGCGACGCCAAGGGCGCCGCTTCCGCGCTGCGTGAGCTGCTGCGCCGAGCCGACGCCGAGAGTCGTCCCGGTATTCAGCTGAGGCTGGCGGCGATCCTGATCGGCCCGCTGGCGGAGCCGGAGAGCGCGCTGAGCCTCGCCGAGAGCGTGCTCGAAAAGCAACCGAGCGACGCCGACGCGCTGCGCATCGTGCACCAAGCGCTCGGCATCGCGGCCACGCGCACGCGCGCCGCCATGCTGCTCGAGCGCATGGCCGAGGGCGCCGAGGATCCGGACGCGCGCGCCGACGTGATCGAAGCGCTGCTGGCGGTGGCCGCCGCCGCGCCGGAGCTAGCCGAGGCGCGTTCGCGCTGGATGCGGCAGCTGCTCGACACCAAGCTCGATCAGCCGGAAGAAGCCTTGAAGCTCGCGCTGCGCGGCGCCGAGGCGGCGCCGGGCGAGGAGGAGCTGTGGGGCGTGGCCGAAGAGATGGCGCGCAAGCTCAACCGCCCGGAGCCGGTGGCGGAGGCCTACGCGCGCACGATCGAGCGCGAGCTTTCGCCCGCCGTGGCCGAGGTCGTCGGCCGCCGCGTCGTCGAGTTTCAAGAAGAGTGGTTCGACGACGGCGAGCGCGTGATCGCGCTGTTGTCGCGGGTGCTGTCGCTGTGCCCGGCCGCCGATTGGGCCTTCGACCGCCTCAAGCTGGCCTTCAACGGCCAGGGTCGTTACGCGGAGCTGTTCGAGCTGTACGACGCACGATTGACGCGCGATTCGTCGCGCGCCGAGCGCGTCGATCTGCTGCGTGAAGCCGCGATGGCCGCGCGCGACTTTGCGGGCAACGCCGAGCGCGCCATCGAATATTTCGAGCGCCTCAACACCGAAAACCCAGGCGACAGCCGCGTCGAAGCGTCGCTCGAGCGGCTCTACGAGCGCAACGGCAAGAAGCGGCCGCTGATCCAGCTGCTCAGCCTGCGTTTGGCGGGCGCGGGCGTGAGACCGAGCGAGCAGAACGAGCTGCTCGGCCGCGTGGCGGCGCTGTGGCTCGATTTGAACGAGCCGGGCGAAGCGCTGGTGCTGGCCGCGCGCTTGCTGCAAGCCGCGAACGGCGAAAAAGAGGGCGTCGCGCTCTTGGAGCGCATCGTCGCGCTGCCCAGCTCCGAGGCGGCGCCGGTCGAAGGCGCGCCCAGCGTGCGCGTAGCGGCGGCGCGGCTGCTCTGCGCGCACTACCGCGCTCAAAACAGCGTGGTCGACGTGGTGCGCATGCTGGAGGTCGAAGCCGACGGCTCGCCGCCACAAGACCGCGTGCCGCTGCTCGACGAAGCGGTCGAGCTACGCCTGAATACGCTGGCGGATCCGAGCGGCGCCTTCGAGACGCTGTCGGCGATCATCGCGCTGATTCCGGACGACCGCGCGCAGCGCGAGCGGCTCGCGAAATTGGCGGGCCAGCTGTCGGCGCAAGAGCGCCAAGCCGAGGTGCTGCGCTCGGTCGCGCTCGGCGACGTGAGCCAGGCGACGCGCGGCAGCCTGCTGCTCGAAGCGGCCGTCATCTTCGAGCAAGGCCTGCGCAATCTGCCGGCGGCTGCGGACCTGTATCGCGGCGTGCTGGCGCTGTCGGAGGCGGAGCGAGCCGACTCTTTGGCGGCGGCGCGCGGTTTGGTCGGCATTTTGCGCGACCACGGCTCGCCCGAGGAGCTGGCGTCGGTGCTCGAGCGCCTGGCCGAGCTCGCGCCGGCGGCCCCGGAGCGGCGCGTCGCGCTCGGTGAAGCGGCGGAGGTCGCGCTCAGCAAGCTGAACGACCCGACGCGCGCCATCGTCAACTTGGAGGCGCGGCTCAAGCTGGGCGCCGACGATCTCGAAGCCATCGACGCGCTGTGCAAAGCCTTCGAGCGCGCGCGGCGCTTCGAGGAGCTGGTGGCGGCGCTCGAGCACCGCGCGGAGCTGAGCGAAGACGCGCAGTCGGCCCGAGTCGACCGCACGCGCGCCGCGCAGCTGCTGTCGCGCGCCCTCGAGGATCGCCCGCGCGCGATCGCGGCTTTCCGGCGCGTGCGCGAGCTGCACGGCCGCTCGCCGCAGCTGTTCGAGTCGTTGAAAGAGCTGCTCACCGAGCAGCAAGACTTCGGGGCCCTGGCCGCGCTCTACGACGACGAGGTCAAGCACGAGGCCGACGCCGAGCGGCGCCGCGCCCTGTACCTCGAGCTGGGCGCCGTGCATCGCCACCACACGGGCGAGCTGCAAAATGCGCTCGAAGCCTTCGTGATCGCCCGCGATTGGGAGCGAGCCATCGAGGTCGCGGGCTTGCACCCGGCCGACGCCGGTCGCGGCTTGACGGTGGTGGAGCGCTTGCGCGAGCTGTCGATCGCGGCTTTCCACGCCGAGCGCGCGCCCGAGGCGCTGGCCGCCGCCGATTGGGCCGTGCAAGAGCTGTGCGATCGCCGCCTGGAGCGCGGTGAGTACGAAACCGTCGTCTCCGAGCTGCTCGACGCGGCCAAGCTGCCGTTCGCGCCGGCGCGCAAGCGCGAGCTGCGCCGTGACGCCGCTTGCCTGTGCTCCGATCGCCTGGGCGACAACCAAAGCGCGATCCAGATCTTCAACGAGCTGCTGAGCGAAGAGCCAGCCGACGAGGTGGCGGGCGCTTCGGTGACGCGGCTCTCGCTTTTGCTCGAAGAGCAAGGGTTGCACGGCGAAATCGTGGCTCTGTGGGAGTCCCAAGCCCGGGCACGCCAACGCCGGGGCGACGGCGCGGGCGCGGCTTTGCTCTATGCGCGTGCCGGCGAAAACGCCGAGCAGCGGCTGGGCGATCGCAAGCGCGCCATCGAGAACCACGAAGCCGCCGCCAAGCTGGGCGGCGAGGCTTCGCTGTCGGCGCTGGCGCGGATCTTCCGCGAGCAGGGCGAGCTGCCGCGCGCGGCGGACGCGCTCGAGCGGCTGCTGCTGCTCGACGGCACCGAGCTCGTCTCCGAGCGCGCTTTGGAGCTGCTCTCCGTCTACCGCGAGCTAGGCGTCGCCGAAAAGGCGCGGCCAGCCTTGGAGCGCGCGGCGCGCTTGGCCATCGACGCGCAGCCCGTGCGCGCGGCGCTGGCCACCTTGTACCGCGAGCTGCTCGATCACGCGGCGCTGGCGGGGCTTTTGGCCGAAGAGGCGCAGCGCACGTCGGATCGTCGCCAGCGCATCCAGCTGCTGCGCGACGCCGCGGAGATTCACCTGGTGCATCGCGACGATCCGGCGCAGGCCGCGCCGCTGCTCGAGCAAGCCATCGAGCTCGATCCCGACGACCAGAAGCTGCGGCTGCGGCTGGCGCAGGCGCTGTTTTCTTCGAAGCGCTACGACGACGCGCTGCGCGTGCTGCGCGAGCAGATCCAGCGCTACGGCGCTCGTAAGCCCAAAGATCGCGCGTTGGCGCATTTCCAATCGGCCCGCGTGCTGCTGGCCAGCGGCGACCAAGCCGAGGCGCTGCGCGAGCTCGACGCAGCCTCGAAGATCGATCCGGCGCACCCCGGCATCATGCAGATGCTCGGGCGCGTGGCGATGGAGCAGGGCGAGCTCGATCGCGCCGAGCGCATGTTCCGCTCGTTGATGCTGGTGGTCGGGCGCGACGACGATCCCGAGGCGCCGAGCAAGACCGAGGCGCTGCTCTCGCTCAGCGAGCTATCGGTGCGCCGCGGCGACGAAGCCCGCGCGCAAGAGCTGGTCGAATCCGCGTTCGAGACCTCTTCGGAGAACGGCCGCGAAGCCTTGGCGCTCGAAGCCGCGTTGCGCAGTCGTGGCCGGCACGACCTGTTGGCGCGCGCGCTCGAAGGGCGGCTCGCCCACGTCACCACGCCGAGCGAATCCGCGGCCGCGCTGGCCGACTTGGTCGCGTTGCACGCCCAGCATCTGGGCGGTCTCGAGGAGCGCAAATCCTCGTTCCTCGAGCGTGCGCGCGCCATCGAGCGCACGCTGGAAGAGAACGTCGAGCGCGGCACCGATCAGGCCTTCGCGGCGCTCGGCCGCATTTACGACCACCTCGGCGACAGCTCGGCCGAGGAACGCATCTTGGAGCTGCGGCTGTCGCACTCCGGCGCGGCCTCGTCGCCGCTGGCCGATCCGGATCTGTTCTTCCGGCTCGCGCGCAGCAAATTGGGCGATCGCGAGACGCTGGGCGAAGGCTTGGCGCTGCTCGAGCGCGCGCTCGATCTGCGGCTCGACGTCGGGCAGGCCGCGCGCGCGCTCGCCAACGTCAACGCCGACGAGCAAGATCTGCCGGCGCTGTTCACGCTCAAAGAGCGCGTAGCGCGCGCGTTGGGCGACGCGCGCGGCTTGGCGGAGGTGCTGCTCGTCAAGCTCTCGCGCCCGGGCGCGACCGGAGCCACGTTGCGCGAGTTGCTCTCTGCCACCAGCGAGCTCAACGACACCGAGCTGGCGCAGCGCGGTCTGCTGGCGGCGCTCGAAAATTCGGCGGCGCAGCTCAGCGATCAAGAAGTGGGCGACGCCCGACTCACGCTGGCCAGCATCTACGCCGCGCAAGGCGAGCTCGGCAAAAGCCTCGATTTGCGCGAGCAATCGCTAGCTTCGTTGCCCCCGCCGGAGCGCCGCGACGCGACGCTCGACCTCGCCCAGCAGTCTGCCGCCGTCACGACGGAGCTGCCGCGCGCGGTGCGCTTGTTCCGCGAGCTGCACGCTAGCGAGCCGCAAGCTCGCGAGCTGTGGCGCCCGTTGCTCGGCCTGCTGCGCAGCAGCGGACAGCTGACGGAGCTGAGCGAGCTGCTCGGCAAGATCGCCGGCGAGGTCGACGACCCCGCGGAGCGCAGCCAGCTCCGTCTGGAGCGCGCGGATCTGCTGCTGCAGAGCCCCGGCAACGAAGAGCCCGCCATCGAGGCGCTGTTCGAGGTGATCGCCGACGATCCGTCGTGCGTGAGCGCCGTCGCGCGGCTGCGTGAGCTGCTCGTCGCCACTGGTCGCTCGCAAGAGCTGGCCAGCCTGCTGGCGCGCGAGCTCGATCGCGCCAAAGACCAAAACGACGTCGGGCGCGTCGTCGGCTTGTCGCTCGAGCTGGTGAGGCTGCTCACCGAAAAGCGCCAACTCGAAGAGGGCCTCGACGTGTGCCGCGCCGCGCTGCAGTGGTCACCCAACGACGCCGAGCTGCTGAGCGCTGCGCTAGATTTGGCCGAAAAGCTCGGCGATCCGGCCTTGATCGCCGACGCCATCGACGGCCTTTTGCGCGTGCGTGCCGGCACCGACGCCGCGGCGCTCGGCCGCCGCTTGGCGACGCTGCGTGAGGAGCTGGGCGACCGCGAAGGCGCGGAGCGCGCGCTCGAAGCGAGCTTCTCGGCCAACCCGCGCGACTCATCGCTGCGCGATTTGCTGATCGTTCGCTACACCGAGCGTGAAGACTACGCCAAAGTCGCCGGCTTGCTCGACGTGTCGCTGCGCGAGCGCAACGGCGACGCGCGGCTGCTCGATCGCCTGGTCGAGGCCTATCGCTCCGCGGATCAGCCGGACGCGGCGCTCAAAGCGCTCGACACCTTCATGGCCGACGGTAGCGCCGACGCCACGCTGCTGCGCAAGCGCGCGCAGCTGCTGGGCGAGCTGTCTCGCGACGAAGAAGCGGTGACGGCGCTCGAGGCCGCCTACGCCGTCGATGCGTCGCTGGCTCCGGACTTGATCGACGCCTTGGAGCGCGCCATCGCGCGCGCCGAGCCTCCCGAAGATCGCCGGCAGACCTTGCGCTTGGTCGAGCTGCTCGAAGCCGCCGGCGACGCGCACGGCGCTCGCGCCAGGCTCTCCGAGTTCGTGCGCGAAACGCCGGTCGACGCCGACGCGCTGCGCCGCTTGGCCGCGCTCTCGACGCGCACCGGTCACCTCGATCACGCCGCCACGACGCTCTCGCGCTTGGTCGAGATCGAAACCGGCGAAGCGCTGGTGGCCGACGCTCTGCGCATGGCCGACGCCTTCGAGCAGCTCGGTCGCTTGCACGAGGCGCGCGGTGGCCTCGAGCGCGCGCTGGGCGTCGATCGCCGTCGCTCCGACGTGCGCCAGCGCTTGCAGGCGATTTACGCCGAAATCGGCGCCGTACGCGAGCGCGCCGAGCTGCTGCTCGAAGACGCGCAGAGCTCGAGCGAGCCGGGCGAGCACCGCCGGCTCTTGCTCGAAGCCGGCGAGCTGCTGCTGGCCACCGAGGGCCAAGCCGCGACGGCGGTGCGCATCCTCGAGACCGTGCGCGCTCAAGATCCGGAGAACATCGACGCGGTGGTGCTGCTGTCGCGCGCCTACAACGCCGCGCAGCGCAGCGACGAAGCGCTAGCGCTGCTCACGTCGGTGACCGACGCCAACAAGGGCCGTCGCGTCAAGGCGCTCGGCCAAGTCTACCAAGAGATCGCCGCGCTGCACCTGCTCGACGGCTTCCTCTCCGACGCGCTCACCGCGCTCACCAAGGCCTTCGAGCTCGATCCGAAGAACGGCAAGCTCGCGATGCAGCTCGGGCTGCAAGCGCTCGAAATCGACGAAGACGAGACCGCGCAGCGCGCCTTCCGCGGCATCGCGATCATGAAGGCACCCGAGGCCGGCTCGAACGACGGCGCCACCCCCGAAATGAAAGCCGACGCCAACTTCCACCTGGCTCAGCTCGCCAAAAAAGCCGGCGATCCGCGCAAAGCCAAGGTGCTGGCCAGCAAAGCCTTGAGCGAGAATCCCGACCACGAAGCCGCCCGAGCGCTCCTCGCCGAGCTGTGATAGAGCCGTCCCGCCATGAAGCGAGAGAAACGACTCACCAAGCGCGAGAAGAAGGAACAGAGCGGCGGCGGCGCGGCGGCGAGCAACCACGCCAACCACATCCACTGTGTCGCGTGCGGCCGTCACATCGACCCGAGCGAGTTCTCGCTGGCACCGCCGACGGCCACCGTCATCACCTGCGAGCACAAGTCGCAGTTCCCCGCCTGCACCAGCTGCGAAGTCACCGCGCGCTACCTCGTCGCCGAGCACGACCGCACCGGCAAGCCCGTCAACAGCGCCGCCGCGTACCATTGAGCTTGGGGGCTGCCGCGCCGCAGCCTAACTCGCAGAAGCTTCTGTAAGCGGCCCCAGGCCAAAGCTGTCGGTTTACGCCGACGAAATCACTAAAGCCTAGCGCCGGCTCCCGGCGTTAGCCTGGCCAGCGATGGTAGGCACAGGGCGGAAGCTACCAATCGCGCGGCGGTTACTGCCGAACGCGCCGTGGCCAGCGCTGATGCTGCTGCTGCTGCTCGGCAGCGCCGCGCTCGACGGTTGCTTCTTTTACGATTCGAGCTGGGGCGCGGCCAAAGCCAGCCAGAAGCGCGTCGTGGCGCAGCGCACGCCGAGCGAGCTCAGGCGCGAAAGGCCACCGCGCACGACCGAGAGCTTGCGGATTCGAGCCTACGCCACGCCGCACTACGCCGCCGCGCTGGTCGACGGCGAGGCGCAGTTCCGCCAAGCGCTGGCCGACGCCAACCCGACGCTGGCTAGCGCCTTGTCTTTTCAGCTCGAGCTCAGCGAGTACCGCGTTTGGTCGAACCGCGTCAGCGACGACCGCCTCGATGTTCTGCTCCACGCCATCGAGCAGCAAGATCCGGCGCGAGACGTCGACTGGGTCGTGATCTTGGCGAGCCCGCGCCAGATGGTCGCGACGTCGGCGGACGAGCTCGGCATGGCGCCGCTGCTCGGGCGGCACCTCGCGATCCGCGCCATGAGCGACGCCGCCGAGTTCGATGTGATCGAGCGCGGCTTCAACGAGCTCTCCGACGACGAGAAGCGCACGCTCTACGATGCGCGCAAGCGCCACAAGGCCGCGACCGTGCTGCTGCATGAGCTCGGCCACACCTTGGGCATGCCGCACGAGCTCGACCGGCATTCGATGATGAGCGCGGTCTACGACCTAAAATCCAGCGACTTCAGCCGGGCTGCGGCGCAACTCGGGC
>Ga0164307_10001640_pt1 | contig 10204 bp, 10 predicted proteins | sample Whisoiple_243_MG_FD_110214 | JGI IMG/M metagenome (GOLD analysis project Ga0164307, IMG submission 110214) | Soil microbial communities amended with fresh organic matter from upstate New York, USA - Whitman soil sample_243_MG | ecosystem: Environmental > Terrestrial > Soil > Unclassified >...
CAAATGAACGACCACGCGGCTACCCGGGTGAGCGTCCGTGGCGTGGACGCCATGCCACCCCTTGGGTAGGGGCGGGTCGGCGAAAAAGAACAGGTACTTGGCGTCCAAAGGCGACAAATTCACGCAACCATGGCTCATCTGCATCCCGAAATTGGAATGCCAGAACGCGCCATGCGTCGCGTATGAGCGGAAGAAGTACATCACATACGGCACATCCTCGATGCTGTAGGGCAGATCACCGGCAGCGGTGCCGTCCCCGTCCATGGTCGTGGTGATGTGTTTCTCGCGAATGCGCCACTCGCCAGTGGGGGTACGGTGGTCCTTGTCCTTGATTTTGGACTCTTTGCCGCTCGAGATCAGGGTGGCGTAAATCGCCTTGTCGCCCTCGAACGCGACCACCGTCTGAGTGGTCAAGTTGACGTCGATCCAACGCTCGCCAGGCTTGAGATCGACGGGCATCGGCCCCGGACTCGTCACGCGGATCTGTGAGCGTTTGACCCAGCTCCCATCGCCTGTTTCGGCGTATTTCGTGCCGTGGAACTCTTGCTCTTTGCCCGTCAGCTGCACCGGAGCGAAGTGCTCGTAGGTCTTGGCGGGTTTGATCTTGTCGCCATCGATGCCGTAACTGGAGATGCTCTTGTTGGCGCCGAACACGAAGCCCATCGGCAGCTTCCAGTCGCCGGTCAGCTCGACCCCCTTGAACTTCGAGCCGGAGGTCTGCCAAAAGCGATCGCTGGGCGTGACGAGCCCGCGGGTGGTCTTGTACCAAGAACGGTTGTTCCAGCGAAACGTCTTGTCGACCGCGACGTAGAAGCCGCTCACCATGCGCTTGGCGAGGATGGCGTCAGCGTCTTCGGAGAGCTGATCGAGCTTGAGCTCGTGCATCCGATCTTTCATGTCGTCGCGCTGCCACCACGGCTTTTCCGGCTCGGGATCGGCGGATTCTTGGGCCGTCGGTAGGGCCACGCCGGCATCGGCGAGCGCGGCGTCCAGCCGGGCAGGGAGCGCACTCGGCGCGCCCGCGTCGGCCGTGTCTTTGGCCTTCTTCTTCGCGCTTCGTTCTTCTTCGCTCGCGGGATCTTCTTCCTTGGCCTTCAAGTACGGTTCGTACTTTTCCATCTGCTCCCGCGACGGGACGGACTTGTACAGCGGCGTTCCGTTCTTCGCGTTGCGCGCGTAGGGGTAGGGCAGTACTTCGTCGAGGTTCGGGCCTTGAGTCGCGAACTTCACGTCCGGATGATTGAGATCGGTGGTGCCCAGGTTGCCGCACACGAAGCCGCCGCCGAGAAGCTTGTACCAGCCGCTCGTGCAGTTCTTCTTGGACGTGGGATTGGCTTCGACCGCGACTCGACCGCCGTTTCTGATGTAGCCGAGCTTCTTGGCTTCGAAGCTAGCTTCGGCGTACACGCCCGCTGCGTTTGCGGTGATGGCCAACCAAGGCCCTTTGTAGTCCGCGGGAGGAACTTCGGGCGCCACGCCCGGGGCGCCTTCGGTGCCGGCAGGGGCGGCCGCGCTGCTGGCGGCGGTGGCACTGCCGGCTACGGTTGCTTTGGACGGCGCGACCAGCTCCTTGGGCAACGTGGGCGAACCCGCTTGAGGTCGCGTCGGCTGGGCGCCAGGAGGGCTCGGGACGGCATCCGCCCCGGGCGGCGGTGTGCGGTCGCAGCCGGCCAGGGAGGCGAGCAGGAGCGTCGACGCGAGGGGAAGGACGTTTCGGGGACGGGAGCTGGGGCGCGGCATCAGGGGCAAGGCTTTCCCCGCGTTCTTTCCACAGCCGGCCGGTGCGATCCACTTCTCAGTGATTTTCATGTGACTGCCGTGCCGGGTACTGCGAGGGCCGTGCCAGCACAAAAGTGTACGGATTCGCCGGTCGAGCCTGCTTTAGCTATGTTCCGCGCGTGGACTTGAAGACTCACTGGCGCGGCACGGCCGACACGAGTACTGGCCGCTTCGCGAAGCTCCTAGTGGTCTCGTTGTTGTTGCACGTGCCGCTCACCCCTTGGGCGGCACTCGTGGGCTTGCTCAGTCTTTGGTCGCCGCCCGCGGACGACGTCGAGGCGCCGCCCATCACCGGTATTCCCATCGACCTGATCGAAGATGCGCCCCCGCCTCCGCCGAGCGCTCCGGAAGAGCCCGCTGCAGCCGCTGAGCCGGCCAGTCCCGGCGAGCCCGCGGTCGTCAGCAAGCCGAAAAAGAAGCCCGAACCCGCGAAGACCCTCGTCGACGCGGGCGCACCGGATGCGGAAGTGCCGGATGCCGAGGCCGACGCCGGCAGCGATGGCGGTCTGGCGGATGCAGGCGTCAGCGACGCCGGTCGAGCGCTCCATGACGCGGGCGCCGCCGTCGCGGACGAAAAGGATGCTGGCGCGAGCGCCGATGCGGGGCTGGCTGCGAACGATGCCGGCACCAAACCGCTCTCGGATCCCTCGATGGTTGCGGGCGTGAAGCGCGTGGCAGATCCGAACGCCAACGTGCGCATCACTCTCTACACCGAAAAAATTCGGTCCAATCCGCTGGGCAAGCGGATCGGACCATTGCTCTCATCGCTCTATCAGTGGCGCGACTTTTTCGGTCCGTCCGGCGTCGATCCGATCCGGGATATCGATCAGATCTATATCGTGGGGCCGCAGCTGCGCAATTCGAGCAACGTGGTAGCGATCTTGCGCCATCACCTGCCAGCGGCGAAGATGCATGCGGCGATCGACTCGCTGGTGCGTGCTGATACGCAGGGAGGAGAATGGCTCGACGCCGGAGTGCCGGTGGCCAGCGCACACGCGGACGGTGCCGAGCGGCGCTTCGTCGTCGCCAACGCGCAGACGGTGGTCGTCACTCCGCCGAGCGCGTTTGCGGCCGCCGCCGCTGCCGGCAAGCAGCTCACGCTGCGTCCGAGCAAAGGCCCTGAGGCGGCGTTGATCTACCTAGCAACGCCCTCGCGCGCCTTCCTCGGATTGCCCGTCAAAGTCCCCGAATCGATTCGCTGGGCGCGCATTCGCATCACTCCCACGGCTGATGGTGGCGCGAGCGCCGAGATCGAGGCCGAGGATGAAAATGCCGAAGTGGCGAGCGAAGACGCGGCCTATCTGACGCGTACCGCGAACGCGCTGTCCCAGCTCAATTTGGGCTTCCTCGGCTCGTTGCTCGGCCAATCGTCGCATCGGTTCATCGAGCATGTGGCGTTCACGGCAGAGGGAAAGATGATCCACGGCAGCGCGAGTGTTACCGCCGACCAGCTACAAACCGCGCTCGATTTGGCCGGCGCGTTCTTGTCCGAGCGCAGTCCTCGCCGCCCGCGACCGGCAGGGTCGGCGAGCTCCGGAAGTGCCGGCTCCGCGGGGCGTTGAGTCAGGCGTGCGCTTGCTCGGCGATGCTGTTGAGCATCGCGTCAGCGCTGATCGGATCCAGCGAGCCGACGCACAAACGCTTGCCCGTTTGCGGCACGATCACGATGCGGCATTTGCCGCGCGCGCTGTCCGACGCCGTGGAGAGCAGGAAATCCAAGCCCAAGCCGACGATGATGCAAGTGACGGCCATGCCCAGCAGTGGCGGCGAGCCGCCCGGGACACGCACGCCGTCGACGATCAATCCGACGCCGAAATAGGTGCCAATCACCAGCGCCGTGAGGCCCGCATATAGGCCAACTCGCGCATAGCGCACCTCGCGCGTCACGCGAGATAGGTTGGAGAGCGGTACCAGCGTGGCGCGATCGCGCAGCACGCGCCCCATCAGCTCGATGCGGTGAGTGAGCTCCAAACCCTTGGGACCAATCCGCAACGTGGCCGGTCTGCGATATGCCAAGGCCAGCCGCGCGATCAGCGACAGGCCGCGGCCGATGAACAAGAGCAGCGACAGAGCGAGCAGCGTCGTTGCTACGGGGCCGAGCGGCGCGCTGCGTAGCTCGCCCGAGAGCTCGGTGCGAGACGTACTCCCGGAGAGGATTGCGCGCAGTACCGGGTCCGTCGTGTTTTGTCCGAGGTGCAAGCGAGCGCGGTGCGCCACTTCCGATTCGCTGCGGCACAGCGCGGCAGCTGCCACGAGCGCCTCGGTGTGTCCGAAGTCCGGCGAGCTCAAACCTGGGTTGCGGGCGACGCGCGCGATCGCTTCCCAAATGACGCCAGCGCGATCCTTGAGCGCGTCGTCCAAGAACTCGAGCGCGCTGCACGGCGTATGCGCGGCGAGCCAGACCAAATTGGCCGCCATCGTTTGCAGCGCGTCGGCTTCTTCCGGCAGTGCGCGGGCCACGCCGAGCGCCAACAACGCGCCGAGCAAGTTCTGCTCGTCCGGATTTTCGATGCCTCGCTCGAGCGCGGCTCGCACGTTGCCGAGCGGTGTGTCCGCCTCTTCCGCCGTTACTTCGACGGTGCTGCCGGTCGCAGGTGGGGCCGTGTGGAAGCGCGACGCGAAATCCGAGCGACGAGCAGCGGCCGCGTCGAACGCGATCGAGCGCACGAATTCGGCGAGCTTATCGACGTGCGGGTGCTCGGAAAGCGTTGAAACCGCGTTGGGAGGGATCGGCACGTCGGGCATCGTTCAGGCTCGAAACAGCCCCTTCTAGTCGAATGCTCGGCTCAACGCCAAGCAAGCATCGCTAAAAGGTCGCACGTTTCGGGCTGCTCACACCGCAGCCGACGCAAAGCCGATTGAATTGAGCACGGGCCCCGGCTTTTCTTCACTAACGTCGGAAAGCTTTCGGTTTTGCCCGTCCACCCGGACTACCACTGGTTTGTGCGCGCGGGCCTCTTCCGGAGTCATTTCCGCAAAGGTCGCGAGGATGACCAGATCGCCAGGTTGATTCAGGTGCGCAGCCGCTCCGTTCACGCAGATCGCGCCGGAACCACGCGGGCCCTCGAGCGCGTAGGTCATGAGCCGAGTGCCGCGAGTCGCATTCCAAATGTGCACGGCCTCGAACGGCAGAATCCCTGCGGCATCGAGCAAATCCGCGTCGATGGTCACGCTGCCCTCGTAGGCCAAGTCCGCGTGCGTGACCGTCGCACGGTGGATCTTCGACTTGAACATGGAGAGTTTCATTTGCTGGCTCCTGATGCGTCGCGTCATGGCGGCCCACGATTTGCGGGTCCTCCTGCCGGACCCACTCAGCATAGTGCTGGAAAACGCTGTCGACAACTTGGCCGTGAGTCGAGAACGTAGGTACCCCATGGTTCAGGCCGCGGAGCTCGAGTTCGAGCACCCTGCGCCGAAGGGAGTCATTTCCATGGCGAACGCGTCGAAAACCGAAATGCTCGAAAACCTCCGCGGAATGTTGCGCGACGTCTTGCGCCTGCGCACCGAGGGCGTCGCCTACGGCAAACTCGCTCGGGCCCACGGTTACCTGGATGGTTACATGCGAGTCTTACTGGAGACGGGCTTATTCAGCCAAAAAGAGCTGCTTGCGCTGATTTCCGAAGAACGCAATCTGCACGATGGCCCGAGCACGGGCATCGTCACCGAAGATGCCCGTGAAGCTCGCGCTGACGCGGCCCGCGTCGAGGCGCCCCGCGCGCCGGGCGCTCCTCGTTCGAGTCGCGCCCATGCGGCCTGAACGGCTCAGCCGAACTGAACCAGGCTGCGCAGCTCTTCCAACCGTTGCGTGACGGCTTGCTGCGTGAGCTTCGAGGTGCGGCGAGCGCCCACATCTTCCACGCAGAACGAAGCGACGCAGCCCGCGATCATCAATGCTCGGCGAAAGGCACCCGCGTCGAGCTCACCGACATTTGCCAGGTAACCCATCAGCGCGCCGGCGAAGGTGTCCCCCGCGCCGGTCGGATCGACCTCGTTCTCGAGCGGATACGCGGGCGCGAAGAAGCAGCCGTGGTCGTCCCACAACATCGCGCCGCACTCCCCGCGCTTCACGACTAGGCGCTTCGGACCCATTGCCAAGACCTTCTTGGCGGCGCGCTTCACGTTGTGGTCCTCGGCGAGCTGTCGCAGCTCTTCGTCGTTGATGATCAACAGATCGATCTTGGATAGGACGTCACCGAGGGCCTTGCGCTCGCCCTCGATCCAGAAGTTCATCGTGTCGGCGGCGACGAGTCGGGGCCTTTGGGCCTGTGCGAGCACGTCCAGCTGGAGGGCAGGATGGATGTTTCCGAGCAGCACATAGGGCGTCGTGGTGTAGCTCGTCGGTAGCTTGGGCTGAAAATCAGCGAACACGTTGAGCTGCGTGTCGAGCGTGGTGCGGCTCGCCAAGTTCGCGGCGTAGCGGCCCGCCCAGCGGAAGGTCTTTCCGTTGGCTTTCTCGACGCCTGCGCAATCGACGCCTGCGCGGGCGAGATCGGTCAACGTCGCTTGCGGAAAATCGGAGCCGACGACCGCCACGATTTGCACGGGCGCGAACAACGCCGCCGAGTACGCAGCATAAGTTGCCGAGCCACCGACGACATCTTTCTCGTTGCCACTCGGCAATTCCAGATCGTCGAAGGCCATCGATCCGACGATGAGAACCGGGGCTGCTTGCTCACGAGGCTTGTTGATCATCATGCTGCTGCTTTCTTTTTAGGTAATCGAAGGTGGTTTCGAGCCGCCGAAGCCGCGACCCTCTGCCAGGAGCCGCTCGGCGTGGCGCGCGGCGCGGTGACGCCGACACTCTTCGGCGCGGAAGATCGAGACCAGTTGCTTGGTGGCTTCTTCGAGCTCTTCATTCACGAGCACGTAGTCGAAAAGGCCGTAGTGCTCGATCTCGCGCAGAGCGACGCCGAAGCGTCGCTGGACGGTGGCTTCGTCTTCACTCGCGCGGCCGCGCAAGCGTTGTTCGAGGATGGCCATGCTCGGCGGCAAAATGAACACCGCGACCGCCTCCGGCGCCGAGCTCTTGATCTGCCGCGCGCCCTGGTGGTCGATGTCGAAGATGATCCCGCGCGGTCGCTCGCCGCGCTCGAGCTCGGCTTTGCCGGTGCCGTACAAGTTGCCGTGCACCTCCGCCCATTCGAGAAACGCACCTTGCTCGATCAGGCGCAGAAACTCCTGGCGATCGACGAAATGATACTCGCGCCCGTCCTGCTCGTTTTGTCGGGGTTTGCGCGTAGTGTGCGAGATGCTGAAACGCAGCCCGGGGATCTCCTTGAGCAAACGAGCCGTGAGCGTGGTTTTGCCCGCGCCCGAGGGCGAGGACACGATCAACGGTAGGGGATCTTCACTCGACATTCTGGACCTGTTCCCGAATCCGCTCGAGCTCTGCCTTCATCTCCACGACCAGATGGGAGATTTTCGCATCTTGGCTCTTCGCGCCAATGGTATTCGATTCCCGCCCGATTTCCTGCAGCAGAAAGTCCAGCCGACGCCCCACGGGGCCATCTGCGGCCAGCAGCTGGGCAAATTGATCGAAATGAGACTCCAGGCGGACGAGCTCTTCGGTCACGTCGCTTCGGTCCGCCAGGATCACCATTTCCGCCTCGACCCGGCTGGGGTCGAGCTGGACCCCCGATTCGGAGAGTAGCCGCTCGAGCCGCTCCCGCAGCCGGGTGCGGTAGCCATCCAACATTTCTCCACCTCGGGCGGAGATGGTCGCCCGCAATCGACGCGCTGAGTCGAGCCGAGTGTGGAGCTCGCGCGACAGGGCCAGGCCCTCTTGCGCGCGCATGTCGTCGAGGCGGGCTAGGGCGGTCTCGAACGCTTCCTTGAGCGCCGCGCGCGCGCCCTCCGAGTCCGCGCTGGTGGGAGTCGTGACCAGATCGGGCATGCCGGTCAGCGCGGTGATCGGTAAATCCGTCCCGGGCGCGAGTTCGTCGCGCAATTGACAGAGGCCGCGGTACAGGGCTCGTGCGCGATCGATGGAAAACCGAGGCGGCGGCAACGCGGCGCCCTCGAGGCGCACTCCGATGTCGAAGCGTCCGCGGGCCAGGCTCTCTCGCGCCAGCTGTTCGATGAAGAAGTTCTGTTCGGCGAGCTCCTCGGGCAAGCGGACGCGCACGTCGAGAAAGCGGTGGTTCAGCGCACGGAGCTCGACCGTGACCCGCCCGTCACCGAGCGGCGCCTCGCCAACGCCGAACCCCGTCATGCTTCGCAAGAGTCTTACAACCCCTTGCGGCGCTTGATTTCCTCGGTCATGCGTCGGTATTCCACTTCCCAAACCGCGCTGCCTTCTTGCACGTGCTTGAGCTGGCCGCGGATCTGCTGCTCGATTTCCTCGTCTTCTGCGAACTGGCGTCGAAGTGGATCGCGCATTTTGCGACGGAGCACGAAGTCTTCGGAGAAGATCTCGTCCACGTTCGCGGAGTGCATCAGCATTTCGATCAATTGATCGAGCAGATAGTCGATCGCATCCTCACCGAGCTTGATCTTGCGCTCTTCGGCGACCAGCTTGCGGATGCGGTTGTATTCCGTTTGTGGCAGACCGCGCGCGGCAACCATGTCTTTCGCCTGCGCGCTGACTTCTTGCTCGTCGCGAATGTATTGGTTGAGCACCGAAGCGATGTCGAGCCCGACCTCCTTGGGGGACTCGCTCTCGATGTCGCCCCCCGAAGTGAGCGCACCGACCATTTCGGCCGCAATCTGGGGCACCTTCGCGCTGTGAAGCCGCATGCGCCCCTCCTATCCTATTTTGAGCGCGAGCTCAGCCGCTTTCGGCTCAATTTGCGGTCAAGGCGTCGAATTTTGGGGCTGCCCACCGCCGCCCTGGCGAAAACCATACGAATTCAGGGCTTCGTTCCCACTCGCGAGCCGCGCCGCAGGCGCCGAAACACCGCCTGGCGCTGGCGCTGCTTGTACGCGTCGTGGCTGGCTTCGCCGGTTTCGTTGGCGGCTTCGCTCTCGGCATCCAGCACTTGAAACTCGCACAGCATGTACACGATCGGCCCCAGGTTTTCGGAGCCCGGCGGCGCGAGTTCCATCAGGTGAGGGGGAACCCGGACCGGCACGTCGGTGACGAACTGGATCACGCGATAGGTCGGCGCGCTGAAGCGATTATCCGTGGGCAACAGCGCGTCATCGACGGGGCCCTGAAAATCCTTGACCATGTTGGCCAGGTGGGGATTTTGATCGCAATAGCTGCGGAAATGGAAAATCGTATTCGTGCTCTGCTTGGGCACGACGTAGTTGAACGGGAAGAGCTGCTCGGTGAGGTAGTGGAGAACGGGCAGCACGTGCTCCGGCGTGCGGGTCACGATGCGAAAGCGTAGCTTGTCGTACAACGCTGCGGCGGTCGCTTCGGGTTTGGACAGTAGCTTGGTGTAGGTCGAGTCGAGGTTCTTGCGACCACCGATGAACTCGGTGATGGGAAATCCCTCGCTCAGCATCGTGCCGACGACGCGGTAGACCTTCTCTTCTACCAGGTGGAATAGGTCGCGATCGCTCACCGGCAGGCGAAACAGCAGTTCGCGTCCCGCCATGTGGTTGATGATCTGAACGGTCTTCAGGATCGTACACGCGCAGAGTTGACGATGCCCCTTGCCGGACGCGAGCAGCATCAGCTCCTCGATTCCGGCGGCCTCGACGGGCTTTGGGATCGCAAACTTGAAGTGACGCCTGAGATAACTCACGGCGTCCTTCTTCACGTGTTCGATGAAGGCTCGATCGCCCGGGACCTCGAGCCTCAGCTCGTGGTTTTCGAGGAAACGCCGCGCGGCCTCCGGGCTCGGAAGATTCAATCGGTGCCAGTCGATGACGGAACTGCCACTCAGAATGAGCCGCAGTGCCTCGACGTCATGCAACGAGAGATCCTCGATGCGCTTCAAGCGGAGTGAACGTTCACCCGTGCCCGAGCGCGGCGGTTCGCTATCCGACTGAGTCAGTGGTTCGTCGTCGTGGCGTTGCCCGGCGTCGGGCGACCCAAGGCCAAGGTGCCGAAAAAGATCCCGATCGTGACTCCGAGAACGGCGAGCTGCGCGCCGAATGGGCCGTTGGCAGCCATCAGAGCGACGGGCAGCGGGGCGACGAGGTACCACGGGTTCAACTTCATTCTCGGGTCTCCGACGGAAAGGCGCGGGGCGCGTTTATTGAAGCTCAGCGGGGGATTGGGAGGTCGAGTTAAGGGGTCGAGTACAGGATCGAATATCGGGTCTCGTACAACGAGGTAAGCTGATGTAGGTGAGAGTGCCACAGACGCGGCGCAAGGGGCAAACTGTTACCGGGCCAGCGCTCCGCGTTCAAGCCTTTCCGACTCCGAGGAGTTATTTATGTGGGTGTGAGGCCTTCCTAAATGCGCGCAGGCTCTGGGGCCAGGGGGATCGCATGCCACCGCGCGAGCGAGTTTTGTTAGCGTGCAATGCGTGGA
>Ga0164307_10001644_pt1 | contig 10191 bp, 9 predicted proteins | sample Whisoiple_243_MG_FD_110214 | JGI IMG/M metagenome (GOLD analysis project Ga0164307, IMG submission 110214) | Soil microbial communities amended with fresh organic matter from upstate New York, USA - Whitman soil sample_243_MG | ecosystem: Environmental > Terrestrial > Soil > Unclassified >...
GATTTTGCTGACGCCATCGAACAGGAGGATCGCAAAAAGCAGGATCACCAATCCGTTGAGAACGAGACTGGAGCTCAGTAGCAGCATGTTTCCGGCGACCATGGCCAGCAGACTCGGCACGTAGGCGCTGATTTCGGCGCGCCGCGTCGATCTGAAGGCTGCGTAGGCCTCGGTTGCGCTCAGCACGAGCAATGGGAGACCCAATAGCGCGAGCGACCATTGGCCGACGACCAATGGCGAAGCGAAGGCGATCGCTCCCAATACCATCAGCAAGACGCCCACGGTACGTCGCTTCAAGGCCTTGAAATTCAGCCGCACAGATCAGGCCCTCCCAAAGGGAAAACAAAAACAAGTCAAACTTAGCGGACCCCGGGCGATGTGGTGCATCCCCGATGTGCGATTTACGAGTAGACCCAGGCTGGCTGAACGCCCGGTTCCGCCGCTGAGCGACATCTTGCACTGCCAAGCAATCTCGGTCGCAGCGAACAACAAATGGGAGTGGAGAAACCAACTGGCTCAGTCGAGAATGACCCCGCGGCGGCCTTGGCTTCCCGGCTATTTCTGCTCTGCGTCACAACAGCCGAATCCAATCGATTTGAACGGCCGTATGGGAACAGGCCGGGTGGCCGATCGTAGTAGATCTACGCTGCCTTTGCGGTCCGGTTCGAGACTATTTTAGCCGAATTCGGTCCCGTCCGTGCCGCCACAAGTGCGGCGTGATCTCGTATCGTTTGGTCGGCATACAGCATGGCAAAGGACGCGATTGCGTCATCGAATACTTCGCTCTTGCCCATATAGCCGGCGAGGCCGGCCGGATCGCCAGATCGTGCGTGCGCACGCGCCAAGGTCCGGCCGCAGAGTTGGGTGTAGCTGGAAAAAGCTTCTTCCTCGCCTATTTCGCTAATGCCGCCGAGTCTGCGATTCTTTAGCGTTCGAATATAGAATTGCCGGCCAGTGGATTCGTCCTCGGTATGGCCAAGAAAAATGTCGCTGGCGGCCTGCATTGTGCACTGGCCTTCAACAACGCGGCACCCCTGGTGTCCCTTATATCTAAGTCTGTTGTCGAGCCGCTCTAGAACGGATTGCTGCGCCTGCTTGAGTTGCAGAAACAGCGGTTCGTTGTCTCCGGTCAGGAACAGTCCGACGCAGCAAAACGTGCCGACGGAGCCGACGCCGACAGCCTTGAATACCAGGTCTTTCATCATGAACCGATCGAGAAGTTGCAACCGATCTTGGGCCAGATACTTCCTGTAAGCGGCAATCACTCTTTGAAAGCTCAGCCTATGCTTGGCGTCCGCTTTGGGGTTCAGATGAAAGATGGTCGGCGGTTTGTCCACGATCCTCATATCGTCCTCGCCGACGAGGTGCGGGAAATTATCGTCCTTTGAGAGGCCCTCACTGCGGGCCTTCGCCACCACGCCAGCCAGCCTGCGTCTCAACCCGCCGTGGGCGATCCTGTCTATCTCTGCTTCGAGATCGATCCGACTGTGCCATATCTCCAGGGGAGATAGCTTGGCGAGTGCGGCGATATGTGATCGGTAGGCTTTGACAGTTGCCGCCGCATGCGCCCGTGCCTGTTTCTTCGAGGCCCCCGAACCCAATGCTGCAACCGCGACGCTCGCCGCGAGGCGCTTCACGTCGATTGTAAAATCCACATCCGGCAGCGTTTCATCAAAATCATTGACGTCAAAGAGAATGTTGTTTTCAGGGGTCACGAAGGCACCGAAGTTCATCAAATGACTGTCACCGCCCGCCTGCACCGGCAGTCCGGCGATCGGTTGATTAGCAAGGTCTGTCGCCATTACGGCGGCGGCCCCACGCAAGAACGCAAACGGATCAACCGACATACGTGCATAGCGCTCCGGCACCAACTCTGGCACTCGCGTGCTGTCGCTTTCAGCAAGGATCGCGAGGGCCTTGCGCGACAGCTTTCCTTTCAACTCCGCATGCGCTTCACGCGGCGTCTCGGAGCGAAGCGTCTTTCCCTTTTTGAACCGATCGATGCGCGAGCCAACAGCTGTCATCATGGCCTTGCCCGTTTTCAGTAACGTGCTGGGATTAAGATTTTGCAACCGTAACACCAACCATCAACCTTCGGGGTCGCAGATTGGCAGCGGGTGCTTCAGAACTCAAACTTACCTGGCCTTTAGCAATTAGTCGCTTTGATCTAGATCAATCAATTTCCCAACCTGAGCCGAACCGGAATGCAAAGCTCGGTCAAGCAGCAGCTTTGATGGCGCCCGCGCTACTACTCACGAAGTTTGCCCGCAAGGCTGTCTTCCGACTGCGGCGGAATTGCCGGAAATGAGGTAAAGCGCTTTGCCGATCTGCCCGGGAGGGCTAACTCATGAGGATTGATGAGCTGCCAAAAAGCGATCGAATTGAAGATCGGCGTGGTGGGTTGAGCGGTATCCCTGGAGGACGCGGTGGCTCTATTCCAGCAGCAGCCATCTCGGCGCGATGCATTGAAAATGCGCGATCGGAGGCAGAGCAATGCTGACCCATTTTAGAGGCTGCTGCGTGCTTTTATGCGTCGGGCCGGCCCCTAATGGGTGTTCGCCGAGGGTTTTGGAGTTGCCGCGGCCCATAGCGGTGGAACGATCAACAGAGCGCCGACGGCTTCGCCAAGAAGCTGATAGGCAACGTCGACGATGTCGTCCAGGGAGATCGTCTTCGGAAACATGTTCAGTGCTTCGGTAAGGAGCAACTCCCGAGTTGGCATGTTCGGTAAATGCCCATTCCAGAGCAAATCGGCCCGATGCCGCAACAGCAAAAGCGTCTCCCGAATGGACGGCAATTCGGACTCGTGAACTGATGATTTGATCGCAAGCGCGATGTGCTCGGGATTAAAACGTTGAGCGAGCTGCTCAGCCGTTCGTCTCACGATGCGTGATCCCAACCGCTGCTCATTGCGAAGAACCTGCTCGGACGGCGCTTTTAGATCCCAGACAATTCCCAGCCAGCTCAGGATCACCAGAACATAATAGGTCACATCCATCTCCCACCAGCGGAAACCCTGTCGCGCGCTGCTTTGGCAGGCGTGATGATTGTTGTGCCAGCCCTCGCCCATCGTGAACAGAGCCAGTAGCCAATTGTTGCGGGACTCGTCACCCGTCACATACCGCTTGCTGCCGCGAACGTGCGCGAGGGAATTGATGCAGAATGTAGCGTGATACAGCAGGACGGTGCTCCAGAGAAAGCCGACCACGAGCCCAGACCATCCAGCGATCAGGACGCAGAGTGCTCCGAGCACGATTGCGGGCAAGATCTCCAATTTGTGCAACCACATCAACTCAGGATAGCAAGCAAAATCGGAAACCTTCACCAGGTCAGTGGTGTCGTGCCGTCGATCGAAAATCCAGCCGACGTGACTGTACACGAACCCCTTATGCCTGGGTGAATGCGTGTCCTGCTCGGTATCTGAATGCAAGTGATGATGTCGATGTTTAGCGGCCCACCACAGCACGCTTTTTTGGGCTGTGCTTTGCGCGAGAAATGCAAGTACGAGCTGAAAAGTCCGGCTTGTCGAGTAGGCTCGATGCGAGAAATACCGATGATACCCGCCGGTTATCGCAAACATGCGCAACCAATATAGAATGACGCAAATTGCGATCGCTTGCCAGGTGACGCCCGACCAGATCGCTGCGACACAGCCTGCATGGACGGCCAAAAACGGGACAAGATCTGGATACATGATCTCGTCTTGATCTAGATCGATATTGGTGGGCAAGCTCACAACCTTGGTTGTTTCAACACGGGCTACCGCCACAGAGGTCGGTCCTGATAAGCGGTTCAACTAGGACGTTGCGGCAACGCAGCATCAATCGACACCACGGAAGCCTTGAACCAGCGGCCTACTACGCTGATTTGTACCTTTTGTCAGTGAGTTACAATGTCGCTGTTAATCGGCTTTGGCCGCGGGGCTTGAGCGGCGCAAGAGACGGGTGATACTCCCCGCGATAGCGCAGAACCTGAGACACGGCTCGTCAAGCTTGCCGTCGCCGGTTTGCTTAGCGTAGGCGTTGCGTTGGGCGGTGCTGTCGAAGCGCCAAGCTCCCAACTCTAGAGCGGGAGAGCGAGACAACCGCCAACCAAAACTCTCGGTCGCCCTTTGTTCTTAAAGACCGCGAGATTGCAATGGATCGAGCGGAAGGCCCCACCCGCCTCGATAGATTGCAACTGTTGCGGACCGCCGGCGAGCACTACCTTGGAAGTGCGAATTACGGAATTCGCGATCCGCCAAATTCGTCTGCATTTATGGGACGCGCCGGGTATCGTACGATACATGTAGCTATCCACGCGGCGGTTTCTGTGTCAGGATGCGGCATACATTTGTGCAACCTGGAATTACAGCTATGATCCGTCGTGCATTTCTAGCATTGGTAGCGCTGCTCGTCACCGGAAAGCTGTCCCGGGCGCAACGGCCCCCCAGCGGTGACCGGACTGTTCCTGAGGTCCTTAATATCCAAGGTTTGATCACCCAAGTGCTGCGCGTTGCCACGAGGGTAGAAGCTGGTGCTGAGCAGTTGCTTAGAGATGTGGTTGTACAGCAGTTCAAAATAGTCGAAGTACCAAATGTCAGGGTTAGAGAAGTTTCACCTGGCAAGTTCCCGGATTTGCTCGTCGGGCAAGGCAACCTCTCGATTCTGTTGCTAACCGTTCTTGAGGCTGCGAAGACGGCGGAGGGCCAGATCATCGTGACGCGGCAGGCGATTGAGCAAGCCTTGAAAGCGCATTGCCCCCTCTATCCATTCTGTTGAGCAGCGGCCATGGATACCATCACGTTGGAAGCCACGAAGCTCGCGGTTGGCCTGGCAAAGGATCTGAGTGTACAGCTCCTGACCCTTTCATCTGCGCTGATCGGCCTGACGATCGTCTTCGCCAAGGATGTCAAGAAAACGCACAGTCGGCTGGAAGGTCTTCTGGTGATACTGTTACTGTTTTTGTATCTCGCTTCTATCAGCTACGGGATTTACGCGATCATGAAGTTGATCGGATCGCTCGCCCCCATCGGCGGTCCGGTCGTTCTCGGAGTCGATGCGGCGAGGTCGGCGACCGAGTGGCAGATCGGCACGTTTCTGTTGGCTACTGTTCTATTCTCAATATATGGCGTCCTGGCCATCGTCGCATTCCGCAAAGCCAGCGCAGTCGCTACCGCGGCAACGCCGCCTGCAACACCTTCGCCAGGGACAGCCACTGCTGCGGCTGTTCTTGTTGAAACAACTCCTACCGAAACTTTTCCACCGACAAAGCCTAATTCTTAGTCCCTTCGCCCTTCTCAAAGATAAGGCCGAGCTCGGCAAGAGTGGGCTAAACTGGTCTCTTCGTAAATCCAGCGTCTCGCATGTCCGGGTAACGCAGAAAGATAAGTACGACGGCATCTGCCGCGGCACCCGTCCGGCGGCCTGTGCGTTCACCACCACGGTTTTTGCCGCCCCAAACGGCCACGGTGTACAACGCATCGCAGGCTGACGCCGATGCGCGGCGGGCGCGACACGCAGAGCTGGCGTTTATCGCAGTGGCACCGATTCCGAATCTAGCTTTGAGGTGCATGGCGGTTACGCCGTCAAAATTCTGCGCCGCTGCCCGCGCCTGTTCGATTGTGCGATGGCATACTCCGGCGTTCTACACAGGGAATTACTGGCTTTATTCGAGGTGCGCCATTGCGACAATTGCGATCGCCCAACGATTGAGCCCTGCATTTCCAGAAACGTCGGATGACAGATCGAGCGCAACCTGAAATTACACCGAATACCCCGCTTCGCCTTCCTGATGCCGCGAAGATTGATTTTCCTTTGCGCACGTATCTGGTGCGGTGCTCCCGTTACGACGAAATAAAATGGGTTAAGTTTTTGATATCGCTGGTGGTGGAAGAAGTCCGCTGCAAACCAGTCTCAGCGCTTTCCGACCCTGATATTCCTGTACTTTTGCCGCGTCGAGGGTGCGGAAGGCCGGCACAGAACCGATTTGTTTAGACAAACTCGCGAGTTACGGCGGTCTTGGCTTCAATCGCGGATACAAAAGAGCAGGATCCGAACAGGTTGCTATCAGGGCCGGAACACGACCAAAGCTGGTTGGAAAAAGCAACGATACAGGTCGAGCCATTCGAATGTGGGTTAGCATCAGAATTTACGTATAAAAAAAGGGAGCGCTACGCGCGCTCCCCGAGATCTTAGATAGCTACGTTGATTCAGTACCCCCGAAAATACGGGTCCAAGCTTTCTTGCAACAGCCTCAGCGCGTTCTTGAACTCGTCCGTGACATCTTCCGGAAATTGGCGAATCCGATCGATTCCATTGCAGAGTGTGTCGAGCCTTGAAAGCTGCTCCTTGATATCCGCGGAAGTGAACCTGTCTCGCCACTTCCAGTATTCGATGATTGCCTTCATATCTCCTGATGCGGCCTTGCGTACCAATTGTAGCACAATCGCTTCGTGCGCGGGATAAGCTTACGCTTTCCGCCTTCCACAATTGCGACAAGGGTTCAGCAGCATCGAAGAAATCCTCGCGCAGCTTTTCGTCCGAGATCCTCCGCGGTTCCTTACGCGGGCGTCCCTTCGGATTTCCGCTGACACCCTTTTCGAATTGGCCCAAGCAATTTCGCGACGACATTGTCGTCCTCACTTTCATCAAATGGATTTAAGCGAGGCCAAAGCGAAATTGGCGTGACCCCGCTGGTTACCAGGTTGTCTGCTGTTTGCAGAACCCAGACCCATCGGGCGTCACGCCGTCATTTACGGACTAACTGCTGGATTGCTGCATCACGCAAAGTCCCTGAACAGGACTCAATCCGGCGCTCGTTCGAGGCAATTTCTTATACCCGGTCACTCCGTTTCGATCAAGCCGAAAGCCAAGTTACCTCTGTGCCCCAGCGGTTTTTGTACTTTCCACGTCGCTTACCGCAATGGATCGCCACGGCGTTCTTCCACTTCCGCAAACGTCTCGCCGGTTACAGCCATCTCTGCGGTTTGCCCGGTGTAGGACTGCCACCGGCGGATCGCGACGTCGACGTAAAGAGGGTCCAGTTCGATGGCCCGTGCCCTGCGGCGAGACTTATGTGCGGCCATGATGGTGGTGCCCGACCCGGCAAACGCATCCAGCACGATCTCGCCGCGCCGCGAGCAGTCCTTGATGGCGTCGATTACGAGCGCGGTCGGCTTCACGGTCGGGTGCATTTCCAGTTCGGCGTCGCGGCCGGAGCGGAAGGTGTTCACCTGCATAGTCCCAGACGTTGGTTCGATAACGACCGTGCTTGCCGAGCTCGATCATGTTGAGATGCGGTGCGGTCCCGGCCTTGTAGACAAACACGAACTCGTGCTTGGAGCGGTAGAGCGAGCCCATCCCCCCGTTATTCTTGTTCCAGACACAGACATTCTTGAGTTCGGAGTAGATCCCGCTTGCTGCGTCGATGACCTCTGCCATGTGCCGCCAGTCCATGCAGATGAAGTTCAAGGCGCCATCGGCGCTGAAGGATGCCAAATGGCCAAAGACGGTCCTGAGAAAGTGCTCGAATTCAGCGGAGGTCATTTCGCCGGACGCCATCTTGAACTCCCGGTGCTTGACCGCACCAAGCCCGCTCACGTGACCGTCGATCGGAACGTTATAGGGCGGGTCGGTAAAGACCACCCGCGCACGCTCATCCGCCAGCAAATCCGCATAGGATGCGGGATCACAGGCGTCGCCGCAGAGCAAGCGGTGGTCACCGAGGTGCCAGAGGTCGCCGAGCCTTGAGACCGCCTCCGCCTGCCGAGGTGGCAGGATATCGCTCCGGTCAATTCGTTCAGCGTCGGTAGGGCCGTCGACCAAAAGATCGATTTCGGCGGTCTCGAATCCCGTCACTTCCAAGTTGATTTCTGCCCCAACCAGCTCGCGCCAGAGAACCTTCAGCTGATCGACTTCCAAGTCGGCATTGAGGGCGATCTTGTTGTCGGCAAGCGCGAAGGCAATCTTTTGCTCGGGGGTGAGGTGGGCGACCCGAAGAACCGGTACAGACCGCAAGCCTGCCATCCGGGCTCCTTCCACCCGGCCATGGCCAACCAGGATGACCCCGTCTTCATCGACAACAACAAGGCTGTTGAATCCGAGTTCCCGGATTGATGCGGCGATCTGACTGAGCTGCTTCTGGGAATGTCGGCGGGCGTTGCGTGGGTTGGGCTTCAGCCCGCCGATGGGCAGATGTCCGATGTGAAAATCACTCATTTGGGCGCCTCCGATACAGAGGATAAGTATATCATAAGTATCGAATAAATGTGAATATTAGGTGCGTTTGGTTAAGGCGAACGTCAGCCGCGGATGGTGATTTCGACGTCTTCCGGTTTGACCCCGAAGGTGGCGGCCAAAGCCTTTTTGGCTTCCGCGATCGTCAGGGGTTTGCGTTCCCCGGGCCTACCGGACGGTGGCGGCATGGGCTTGAATTTCAATCCCCGCAGCTCGACGCCCAGCTGCTTGAGCGTGTCATAGACGACGGGATTACGAAGGTCCTTGTCCCTTCCCCAGACTCCAGCGAGGTTGAGGTCGGCATACTCCGATAACTGAATCTGGTAGCGCGGCTGCCCCCTCTCGTTCTCGCTGGCGTCGACTTTCTTCAGGCTCGCTATGCGTCCGATCAGAAAGGCCGCCTTTTGAGCAATTCCCTCTGCGCGATTTTCCCAATGCTGCCGGCGGCAGCAGACCAGATATTGCCGACGGCCGGCATTCTTGGGACTGAGCACCCAATCCCCGGACCCGCCCTTCTCCAGAATGTTTTGCCTGGTCTCGGAAGTGAAGACGACAATGGCAGCGTGGTCGTCTTTGGTCATAGCCGATCCAATCCTCTGTCAGTGCATCAAACGAACGGAGGCTTACGAGCCGCGCCGTGGGCGACCATGAGGTCGTCTCCGGCCTGAGAAAGCCTCTCCCGCGGGCCATCGTAACCGAAGGCCTTCCGCTCATTTCGGGCGCCGTGGACCAGTAGCAACAGCTTATCCGCCAATTCGCCGGGTTCGCGGAATCGAGCGGCAGCACACAAATTAGTCACCCAGAAACGTTCGGCCTGCCAATATTTCTCAATCACCACAAGCAGTTTGTCCTTGGTGGGGTACTGCTGCAATTCTGCGGCCGAGCGGGAGAGCAGTGTGACCGCACTGAAAGGGTCGTAATGCATCTCATTCCAAATCCAGCCTCGCAGCCTGGTTTCGGCATCGTCGGGATAGTCGATCTCCAGTTCGCGGCACCCCTTCTCGGCAATCTCAATCAAAGACTTGATGAAGAGGGCAGCGAGCCGCTCCTGATGACCAAAATGCTTGATGACGGTGGCGTCGTTGGAGTGCGCCTCGAAAGCGATCGCTCTGATCCCTGCGCGGATCCCAAAGATACGAAAAAGCTTATCGGATGCCTCGAGGATGCGCTGTTTCGCTGGCTTGTCAAATGAGTACACCATCGGCTGTACCGGCTTGGCACGCTGTTTCATCGCTGATACTCCAAAACAATGTATCTTCAATGTACAGCATAAATTGTGCCAGAGTATGGGCACGGTGAACTCGACTGCCATGATCGAGTCCCCTCCGATGGAGCTCGCCAAGCACTGTGTGCCCGCCATTATCAACCAGCAAGCGGCTGATTCTGCTATGGAAATCATTTAGGACGTCGTTTTGGTGAGGCGAAACGGCCGTCTTCTAGGCCGCTTATATGCAATTTTGAACCTACCGAGGTGACCAAAAAGAGTAAAACTCACCTACGGCCTTCTCAGGCCGATTAAACGGCTATCGCATTTGGAACCGAACGTCGGGCTGATGGTCAGCCCACAGCTGTTATATCGCTGCGACGCCTTATGATATCATTTGAAACGAAACCACCACACGCGCCAAAAATTCCACACCAGAAATGCTGGTCTGATCGAACTAGCGGCCGCGCTACGAAGGAAAGGCAGGCATGGCTGCGCTCCGTCTCTCACTCGCCTTCTCATGATTGTGCCCTAAGAGCGACACGAGTGGGCTTAACTCAATAACGAGTCCATCAGCACGTCGTAGCGCTGGCGGCCGTCCACCCCCGCTCGCCCATGTCCGGTCCGGCCTGGAAGCCGACGTAGAACTCAAGTCGCCTTTTGACCCTGAGCGGTCGTTGACCGCCTTCGTCGCAACGGCCTGCGATAATAGGCCCACACGCGTATTGACGTAGAGGTCCTACTTGTCACCCATTCGGACCTTGCCGATGA
>Ga0164307_10001647_pt1 | contig 10180 bp, 14 predicted proteins | sample Whisoiple_243_MG_FD_110214 | JGI IMG/M metagenome (GOLD analysis project Ga0164307, IMG submission 110214) | Soil microbial communities amended with fresh organic matter from upstate New York, USA - Whitman soil sample_243_MG | ecosystem: Environmental > Terrestrial > Soil > Unclassified >...
AGGGGATCTACGACCGCACCACCTACACCGCTGACCCCGAGGCCGACGGCAGCTACATCGTCACTCTCGGCCCCGACGGCCACGGCCCGAACGGCATCCCCACCGGGCAGCCGTTCTACGGACTCCTCCGCGCCTACGTCCCCATCGCGGGCGTCGACATCACCCCCACCGTGACCCGCCGCTGACCCCGAGATGCAACCACTCATCGGCACGACCGCTCGGGGTGTCGCAGTTGCGGACGTCGCGATGGAGTCGGCCACTGCCGGTATTCGACCTCGACCGCAACCGCGCGAACCCGCGGTGGTGAAAGAATGTTTCCGTGACCGACCGAGGACCGGCTGACGGGTGGCGTACGGGTTGGCGGCACCTTGATTGGCTGAACCCACCCCCGCAGGTCTCCCGCGACCAGGACGACCTGCTGGTCACGGCGGCGGAGGGCAGCGACCTGTGGCGAACCACCTCCTACGGGTTCATCCACGACACAGGCCACGCCCTCCTCACGGACTTCCCCGACGGGACGGCCGCTGAGGTCAGGTTCATCGCTGACTTCTCGGCCCAGTTCGATCAGGCGGGCCTGCTGATCCGTGCCGACGCGGAGCAGTGGATCAAGGCCGGTGTCGAGTTGGCCGACGGCGTCCTGCAGCTAGGAGCCGTCGTCACGCGGGGTGTCTCGGACTGGTCGGTCGCCGCCGTGCCGGAGTGGTCGGGCCACGCCGTCGTCGTACGGGCAAGTCGCAACGGCGACGCACTCACCGTCCGGGCCCGAAGCGGCGACGAAACCTGGCGGCTCGTGCGCGTAGCACCCTTGCCGCCCGGGCCATTACGCGTGGGACTTCTGTGCTGCGCGCCCACGCGCTCGGGCCTTGTCGTGCGCTTCACCGACCTGCGGCTCGTCGAGGCGGACCAGTCTCTCCACCCCTGAGCAGACCGAAGCGTGGGGGACGAGCGCGCACATCCGCACGATCGCGGGGAGCGGCATTTCCGGATGTTCGACAGTCTGCCGTCGCCTAACCTCTGGGCATGAAGGATCTCGGCGTCGTGACGCTCGGCCTGGACGAACCTGTGGTGACCACCAAGCCAGTCGCGGAGGGTGACGAGCGGGTCGGCCTAGTCATCCACCAGCACTCTGGCGTATGGCAGTTCATCGGTCCGACCGGTGGCGCAGACGAGAACGCTGAGGTGCTGCATTTCTCCCACCTACTGCAGCTCGACGCCGCGCTGTCACAGGTGCGTCGTCTACCACCCGGCGGAGTGATGACGCGTATGCCCTTGGGTGGGCCACTCAGCACTTCAAAACCGACGACGAGATGGACGCGTACTTCGACGACTGAATCAGGTCGGCGCCTGGCAAGCATGGATGGTGACAGCGTGCGCCGTTGCCGGGACCGCACCATCAGCGGCGAAGTCGGACGAGCGTAGTCGTCCTCAGCGCGGCAGGAGCGGATGACTCCTCAGTCGTAGTGGAAGCGGGCCTGAAGGACGACCAGGTCGTCGCCGTCGATGAGGTAAACGAGCCGGTGCTCTTCAGTGATCCGACGTGACCAAGCGCCGGCCAGCATGTGCCGCAGCGGCTCGGGCTTACCGATGCCAGCCACCGGGTCGCGAAGTGCGTCATCGATGAGCCGGTTGATCCGTTTGAGCATCTGCCGGTCAGCAGCAAGCCAGTACGTGTAGTCCGCCCATCCGTTCGGTGTGAAGACCAGCCTCATCGCGCCAGGTCGTGCTCGTCCCGCTGCCCGGACCGTGCCTGCTGCAGGCTCTCAAGCAGGTGTCGGGCATTGGCTGGGACCCGCAACAGATGAGCTGTCTCCTCGAGCGCGTCGTAGTCTGCGCGGGACATCAGCACCGCGTCGCCGCGGCGGGAGGTTATCTCGATCGGTGTGCGGTCCTCGTTGACCTGCTCGATCAGCGGAAACAAGTTCTTCCGGGCCTCGCTTGCAGTGACAGCCATGACATCTCCTACTGGTACAGGTTCTTGTACCAGTGTGTCACGATCGGCGTCCGCCGACAAACGTCCGCCATTCTCGTGACGGCGCTGGGTTTAGGTGCCTGAGGCCATGGAGGCGGCGAGGATGTAGTTGGGGTGGCGGTCGAGGTTCTTCCGGGCCCGGTCGTAACGCATGGTCGTGCGCGGGTCGGCGTGCCGGGCGGCGATCTGGACGTCGCGCAGGTCAACGCCGGCGTCGAGCATGGTCGTGACGAACGTGTGGCGCAGCATGTGTGGGTGCATCCGAGCGACGTGCACGCCGCCGACTTCGGCGAGGTGGTGCAGGCGTCGAGTGGCACAGTGTCGGTCCATCCGGGTGCCGCGGCCGGTTCGCAGGATCGGTCCCGAGGTGCGGGCGTCGACGGCGCGGTCGATGGCGCGGGCTACTGCCGGTGGCAGGGGAGTCAGGACTACCTTGCCGCCTTTGCCGGTCACGCGTAGGACGCGGTGGCCGTGTTCTTCGCCAAGGTCGGAGATGTCGGCGCCGCAGGCTTCGAAGATCCGCAGCCCGAGCAGGCCGAGCATCGCGACGAGGGCGAAGTCGTTGACGTTGCTGGAGGTGCGGGCGGTGGCGAGCATCGCTTCGAACTGCAGATGGTCAGTCCGAGGGTGGGTGACTCGGCGGGCACGTTCGGGCGCCGAACGTGCTCGGCCGGTGACTGCGCCAGGACGGCGTCGATGACGCAGGTCCGGTAGAACCCGGCGACGACCGCGACGCGGCGGCTCACGGTCGAAGGCTTGTAGCGGCGGGTCTCCTGCATCCACCGGATGTAGAGCTCGATGTGCGGTCGTTGCGCGGTCAGCGGGTCCAGGCCGTGTCCGCGGCACCAGGTCAGGAATGCGCGCAGGTCGGACTCGGTGTGAACCCGGGACTGTCCTTTGAACCGGGCCAGGTAGGCGGCGACCGCGCGTCTGAGCGTGTCCGATTCTGGAGGCAGAGGGATCGGGACCAAGACGTTCTCGTAGGTAGTCATCTTTTCAGGGTGAACGGAGTCGGCCGACCCACGAAAGCGCCGCCATAATCCCGCCGCAGCGCGCAACCTGCAGGACGGCACGATCGGGGGACTCGAACGGTCACCGTCGGCGGCCGGTTCCGCGCTCCCACCACTGACTCGGTGCCCGCTCCCGAATGTCTTGTGCCACCCACTCGACATCCACGCCATTGCAGAACTTCCACAGCTCCTTGGCGGCACGTGAGTACTGGAACAACGCTTGGTCCGCCTCGAACGCATCCAGCTCACCGGCGCGGAACCGGTCGATCTCGAGCCCGACCCGCTCCACGAGCTGGGCCAGCTGCGCCTCGTGGAAGGCACTCACGGTCGCCGCGGCCGCACGACGCTCAGCACTCGGGGACATGAGTCTCAGGCTAATCCGGGGACCGATGTCATGTGTCTGTCACTGCCGCCCCTAACCGCGACCGCGTCGACGGCTGGCCCGCATGCGGCCATGTCGGACGTCACTCGTAGCCAGTCGCTGCGGCGACAAGCTCGCGAAAAGTCTCCAGCTGGCCAGCTCCTGGCTAGCCCCATCACGATCGACAACGCGGGCGTGGCTCGCCGCGGCGAGGCCGTCGAGGAATCCCTCGAGTGTGCCGTTCTCCCAGTCATCGCTGCCACCTGCGCAGATCTGCCGCGGCTGACTCGACAAAGCCGACGAAGTCGTTGCGGTCCTTCACGTTGGAGAAATCAGCCGTAGTAGATCGCCCGGTTTCATATGTCACCCCGGAAAGGTGGCACGGATCCGCCCAAGGCATCGAAGTCGAAGAGGCCGGACGCGAGCACTGCGGCAGATGAGTGAATCGCTGGGCGGTGTCTTGTCCTCGGAACCCGTGGCGTGCACCGTCCGCAAGTTGGAGCTACCTAACGTAGGGGACTCAACCTTCTGTTGCTCTGCGCCGTTGAGTATGTAGAGGGACGAGGTCATGATCGATCGTCGAAGGGGACACGGTGGGCAGGGCTGACGACGAGGAGTTCGCCGACTTCGTGCAGGTCTCGTCCGCGCGCCTGTTACGCACCGCCTGGTTGCTGTGCGGGAACCCCGTCCACGCCGAGGAGCTCGTTCAGGCGGCGTTAGAGCGGGTCTACCTCAAGTGGGGCCGGATCCGGGACGGGGAGCCGCTGGCCTACACACGCCGAGTCGTGGTGAACCTGCACGCTGACTCCCTCCGGCGCGCCCGCCGTGAGCAGCTGACCGACGCGGTGCCAGAACACGCCGCACCCGCTGTTACCGGCCCGGAGGAGGGCGACTACCTGCAGCATCTGCTGCGCCAGTTGCCGCTTCGTGAACGCCAAGTGGTGGTGCTGAGGCACTACGTCGGAGAGTCCGAGGCTCAGGCGGCTTTCACGCTCGGGGTGAGCGTTGGCACGGTGAAGTCGTCGGCCTCGCGAGGTTTGGCACGGCTGCGCGCCCTACACGCACAGGAGGGTTCCCATGTTCGATGACGTCCTCGACCTGCTCGAGCGCGCGCCCGAGCCGGTGATGCGCGTCGACCCGAGCCGCATCATCTCCGCGGGAAACCGCACCCGACGCCGCCGGCGCCGGCTCACTCTGATGGTGAGCGCGGCCGCCGCGATCGGCATCGCCGGCTCCTCCATCATCACCGGCTGGGGGCCGGCTAGACAGGACATGACCCCGGCGAGCCCTGCGAGGGGGACCGCACCGACCACCTTGACCTCTCCGACCACCTTGACATCCCCGACCACCCCGACCACGCCCTCGGACGTCGCGGAGACCGGGGCGGAGCAAACCTGGGGCCCGGTGCACGTAATGTCACAGCAGCGCAACCGTCAAGGACAGCGCCCCGCGCTGTACCTGACGCCCGACCGAATGTTCTGCATCGGCACAGTCGACGCCGAGGGCGCCGTGACGCCGTCGGTATGCCGCCAAATCAAGGCGCCACCCCCGGACGACTTCGGTACCGGGTACGCGTGGAGCATGGACGGCGACCTACCCACCGGCGCAGCCGCCAACGAGTTCGCCGCCGGCACCGTTGCCCGCGACATCACCAAGGTCGTGGTTCGGACCGAACGCGGCGACGTCACCGCCCACCTCACCCGCGCCCCGGACCCGGAACTGGGACAGTTCTACTGGGTCGAAACAGGCGTGCCGGTCCTCACCTCAGACAAGCACTTGAAGGACCGTTCCCGGGTCGCGTACCGCGGCACCAAGGTGGCCTTCTCCTGCGGCTACTACGAGTGCGTGGGTAAGTGACCGCCACGTCGGGGACCGGAACCATTCCGCAAAGATCCGCCGCCAATCCTCGAAGCAGAGCTCACCCGCAGCGGCAGAGAGGATGTTGTTGGCCGGCATCAGGCGTGGCAGATCGTGTCCGGGCTCGCCTCGAAGTTGACTCCGGTCTGAGTGACGGTGGCTGAGATCTCGGGCCGGCCCGAGAGAGCGACGATCCACGTCTGCACCGGGGCGTCCGGATAGCCGATGGGCGCCTTGGTCTGGGTAGCGTGCGACCAGTCGGTCCCCTCCATGTGGCGGAGCATCTCCCTGATGGCTACCTCTGCTGAGGCCCCACGCCCCGGCTTGGAGATCGCCCACCCCGGTGAGATTCCTGGCGGGCAGGCCAGATCCGACAGCGTGATTGGGCTCCAGTGGCGCCCATCGTCGGAGACGGTGACCGTCTGCGCCGGCCATTCATGGGCTGGCGTCGAACAGGAGACCTGGACCAGGCCTGGGGGTATCGGCCTTATCCATTCTGTGGCCAGTCGAGGGGCGGGGTTCCCCTCGCCTCCTCCGTCCCAGCTGAAGTTGACGTAGGTGCCAGCCGGGCCGGTACTGCTCACCGAGAATCTCACTCCGGCATCGGTTGCCGAGACGTTCTGGGACGAGAGCGTGAACCCGCTCGCCGTGCACGCCGCCACGACCAGTTCAGGATCGCGATGCGCGTTGATCGTCGTGGGTTCCGGGGTCGGAGCGAGACGAGCATTGGCGCAGCTTGCAAGTAACGGCAGTAGTGCGATGGCAAGCCACCACTGCCTGTGCCGCATCCCCCGGCCGGACCGTGTCGTCGTCATCGGGACCCCCTTGTCGGTGACATCACGCTAGACCGGGACGACGTGATGCCTGCCCTCGAGACTCACCACCTTGCAAAACCGTGACCTGACGGGGTCGTTACCCGCGGCGGATGCGACGCGGACCGCGCAGGAGAATCAGCACTCATCGGCACGACCGATTGGCGGCATGAGCGGACATGAGTGCACGTCCCTCGATGTCGAACGTGACCCGGGGTTGGGTTGCAACGACTGACAACCTTGTTGACGTAGGCCTACCGCAGGGCCAGTGTCTTGTGGTTAAGAGCTCCAGAACAGGCGCCAGCCGGCGCTTCGTCGTAGGCGCCCTGCCGTGCCGGATCATTCGGCACCCCATGGAGGGACGCAACATGCCAAGGAAACCACTCCTGGTTGCTGTGCTTTCGACCCTGCTATGCCTCGTTGGCGTCGGACCGACCGCCGCGTCGGACCACCCAGGGAGCGGTTCCCGACACGGGCCGCCGACAAATGGCCCGATCGCTTTCGGGCGAGTCGACCTCGCCATCGGCGGCCCCAGCCTGTGGACGTCCAACGCTGACGGATCGCACCAGGTGCGTCTCACCACGGACGTCACGGGGTTTTCGGACTGGTCCCCGGACGGCAGACGGATCGCGTTCGACTTCGCTGATGACTCCGGCGTACACATCGCCACCATCTCGCCCGACGGCCGGCATCGGCGGTCGCTCACGACGACGCTTGGTGTTCAGGAGGTTCCGAGGTGGTCGCCCGACGGCACCAAGATCGCCTTCGACGCATTCGAGTTCGACCAGGAACCCTTCAGCATCTCCATCCGGGTGATGCGAGCCGACGGATCGCACCAGCGCCAACTCACCCATGGCGCCATCGACGTTGAACCGGTGTTCTCTCCCGACGGGACCAAGATCGCCTTCGGCCGCATCGTCGGCGACAGCCCCACAGGCCAACTGGAGGCGATATACGTCATCCATGCTGACGGCTCTGGACTACGCGAAGTCGTCCCGGCCCGCGCTGGGTTGGAGCATCCTGACTGGTCTCCTGATGGCCGACAGATCACGTTCAACATCGCACCGGAGAACCCGGACGCGGCCGATTCTGGTGCCATCCTGTCGGTTCGGCCGAACGGGCGCGGCCTGCGCGTCATGTACCCGCCGACGCGAGAACTGCGGTTCTTCAAGGCCGTCTGGTCTCCCGACGGTCGCGAGATCCTCTCCGGCTGCCACGACACGGGGGTCGGGCTCGACCGGATCTGCAGGATCTCCGGCCGCGGAAAGACTCGCGTCGTGGTCAGCGGGGATACAGACGTCAACTTCCCCTCCTGGGGTGCTCAAGCAAGACCCCGACACTGAGCAGGTTGGGAACTGCCCAAAGACAGCCGGTCGGGCCGCTCCGTGCGACGGCTCGAGCAGGTCGGCGCGTTCCTCGCCCTTCGTGACTCGCGAACCCATTTGCCCGGTGCTTTGAGCCGATGTCGCACGGCTGAGCGAGGAGAGAGGTTACTGGCCCGCTCCAGGCCAGTGGGCGTGGCTGCCCACGGCGCGGCGAAGCGCACCATCAGCGGCAGAAGAGGGCATTACCCGTGAAGATGGGTGCGTGACGAGTCGCGACGCCATGAACGCCTACCTCCTCGAATGTGTCGCGTTCTTCGACGAGGTGCGGGGCAAGGTTCCTGCCATGGACTTGGCAGATGCCCGCTCGCTACTCGATCATGGCGAGCCCGCCGAGGGCATCTCGATCTTGGCGTGGGTGCTAGTACAAGAGGGCGTCGCAGTCACGGACGAGATGGCGGCCAAAGTCCGACGCCTGACCTCTGAGCTGATCGACCCTCAGGACCTTCCTGCAGCGTTCCGCCACTGACTCCAAGCGGCAGTTGCGGACGCTCCTACGTCGCCGGCCACCGCCAATATTCGACCTCGTAGGCGTCCCCCAGCTCGGCTTGAAGCCGTTGAGCCAGCCGCTGTCCCTCCTCATCCCAAGACCTGTGTCCGGATTCGTCAACGATGGCGTAGCGCGATGTCCGGACACCCATGAGCTCCTCCCACTCTTGAGCCCACCGACGCAGCTCACTGCGAAGTAGGTCTGACACTTGGAGTCGGTCGAGGTCAGCCATCCCCGTTTCATCCCACACCGGATCGGCGCTGTAGTCGGGGAACACCCGCAGAAGCGGGCGGCTGTCGGCTGTAGGGGACACAGCATGAGTATCCCTTCCGGCGTCTTGCGGAAGGTCTGAGGACGTTTCTCGTAATGCGCCGAGTGCGCAAAGTCGGATGTTGTGTCCGAACGGGCGTACGGCGGCGAGCCGCGCGTCGACGCAGCCCCGCGAGGGCATCCGCTTTGAGGACGGCAGGCACAAATGGCAACAGGACGTCCATCGGCAGGCGAGGATGGCGCCGTGAGCGAGTTAACCATCGATCTCGACCTGGTCGAGAGACTGCAGAACTGGACACCCCGCCCCAACGACAACGTGGCCGTAGATGCTGTTGAGGCGGTCGCCCTCGAAGGTGAGGTAGGCATCGAGCTGCGATGGACACAGGGGTCGGTCGGGTCCGCTCAGCGGCGCTTCACGTTGATCATGACGGTCCATGAGCTGCTCAACCTCGGCTACGGAGGCGTAGACCCTGTGGATTGGGCGGCCGGGTCTCTGACACTGGCGGTCGAGGAGCCGCATGCCGAGACGCACCCGGGCGTGCGAGAGGTTTTTCGATCTCTCCCGTGAGGTCGTGTGCATGATCGAATGCCGATTCGTTCAGCGGCAATGTCGGGCGAGTGTAGCCGCCCTCAGAGCGGCTACTTAGAGACTGGTTGCAGGATCGGTGTCCGGCCAGACTCGGTCCAGGTGCTCGGCGAGACGCTCTCATATGCGGCTGCCCACCGGCGTCATTGGTGTGGCTCTCTCATGGCATGCGTTCTCGTCGGGCACCGCGCGAGGAGAGGCTCTAAAGGGGTTTGTTCTGCTCAAAGTAGCGATGCCCTCCCCGCTTCCACATCACTGCGTGAACGAGGAGGTGCACGGCAATGAGCGTGATCATCGGGATGGACCCGCACAAGCGCTCGGCCACGATCGAGGTCATCGACCAAGGCGGGCGGGTGCTGCAGGTGGGCCGGTTCGACACGGACCAGGCCGGCTACGCGGCGATGCTGGCCGCGGGCCGAGGCCACGGCGTGATCGGGGAGCGGGTGTGGGCGGTCGAGGGCTGCAACGGCATCGGTCGGCACATCGCGCACCGGCTCGTCCACGACGGGGAACGAGTGCTCGACGTGCCGACGAAGCTGTCGGCGCAGGTGCGGGTCTTCGCCACCGGCAACGCCCGCAAGACCGACCCGGTCGATGCGCACTCGGTCGCCCTCGCCGCGCTGTACGCCCCGGCCGAGCCCGGGCTCAGGCCCGTGGTGGTCGAGGACGACCTGGTCGTGATGGGCATGATGGTCGACCGCCGCGACGAGCTGGGCCGAACCCGCACGCAGACGGTCAACCGGCTGCATCGGCTTCTGCTGGAACTGATCCCGGGTGGGGCGAAGACGTTCCTGTCCGCGCCGCAGGCCCGCGCACTGGTCGCCAAGGTCAAGCCGCGCGACCTCGTCGGCAAGACCCGGCGCCGTCTGGTGGTCGAGCTGATCGGTGAGCTCGAGGTGATCGACCGCAAGATCAAGACGGCCGAGAAAGAGCTGACCGCGCTCGTTCAGGAGCGCGGCTCCACGCTGCTGGAGCTGACCGGGATCGGCCCGACCGGCGCCGCGCGGCTGCTGGCCGACGTCGGGGACATCCACCGTTTCCGGGACAAGGACCGCTTCGCGTCCTGGAACGGCACGGCCCCGCTGGACGCATCCTCCGGGGCGCAGCAACGCCACCGGCTTTCTCGTGCCGGCAACCGCCGGATCAACCGGACGCTTCACATCATGGCCGTCGTGCAGCTGCGCAACCCGACTCCCGGCCGGGAGTTCTATGACGCCCGCAAGGCCGGCGGCACCCCGTCGTTGATGGCGATGCGCGCCCTGAAACGACGCCTGTCCAACGTCGTGTACACGCGCATGGTCGAGGACCAGAACCGTCGCGATCGCGCACGCCAGTCGCGCGAGGTGACGGGCCCGGGAGGGCACGGGGGCAACGACTCTGACTCCAGCGCGACCGGCTCACAACCCCACACCGGCTCTTCGGACAAGCCACTTCCCGGACCCG
>Ga0164307_10001648_pt1 | contig 10179 bp, 12 predicted proteins | sample Whisoiple_243_MG_FD_110214 | JGI IMG/M metagenome (GOLD analysis project Ga0164307, IMG submission 110214) | Soil microbial communities amended with fresh organic matter from upstate New York, USA - Whitman soil sample_243_MG | ecosystem: Environmental > Terrestrial > Soil > Unclassified >...
CATCGCGGCCACGCGTGCGTCGCTGCCGAGCATCGACTCGTCCGCGGTGCCGGGCCCGCCTCCGCGGACGCCGGTCCCGCGCGGGTCGCTCTCTTCCCCCTTCGGCGCGCCGTTTCCTCGGCCAGCCGCGTTGCCATCCCTCGGCTCGCCGGCGACCCCGTTTCCCTCGCCGCGCCTTTCGCCGCCTCCGCCGCCCCCAGCCACGGTGTCTCCTTCGCCGATCCCTGCGGCCCCTGCCGCGCAGCCGAGCGAGCTCCCGTACCAAGCGGCGCAGGCCAGTCTTCATACACCGCATGCGTGGAGCGAGCGCCCGCGCTGGCTATCGGCGTGCATCGCGTTGGTGGTGTGCGCGACAGCTTCGGCTGCGGGCGCGTCGCTGGTGCGTAGTTTGAAGCAGCACCGACGCCCGCCAGCACTCGCCGCGAGCGTGTCGCCTGCGCCCCTGGTCAGCGCGGCTGTCCCCAGTCAGCCGAGCACGCCGCCAGCTGTTGCTAGTGCGCCGCTCGTGGTCGACATCGAAAGCTTGTCCGTCGAGCATAAGCGCACTGTACCGCGCGCCGTGCGAGCCACGCCGAAGCTCACGCCCGCCGAGCCCGCAGCCAGCAGCGATGAAACGCCGACGCAGGCAGCCGAGTCGGCACCGGAGTCAGCGCTGCAAAGCGCGCCGAAGGATGGCGATTTGCCCGCTGCAGCGCGCAGCAATCCCTATGGTTCGGGGTCGCTCATCGATCAGATCAAGAGAGCCACGGCTGACGAAGAAGCCGGGCAGTAATCGGCACTCTGCGCGCGGCTCGGAAGGGCGCGCAAAGTGCTTCGACTCTGCTCAGTGACAGATGCTTTCGCAATTGAGCGTGTAGCACTCGTTCAGTTTCACCGCCGTCTCACCACCCTCCGTGGCGAAGGTGTGTTGGCAAGCAACGGGATCAGCACCAGGAGCACAGATGCAGTCCGGCAGCTCGAAGTATGCCGGCAAACAGGCGCCGTCGCTCTGACACGCGGCAACTTGGGTACTGCACTTCATGCCGAGACAGTCGCTGCACTCAGCGGTCTTGAAACCACACTCGCCAGAGCCCCCCGCACCGGCCGTACCGACCGTACCGGCTGTGCCCGCCGTGCTCGAGCCGCCCGCGGTGGGCGCGTTTCCGCCAGCACCCGCGGAGGGTGCGCCGCTTGCTCCCGCTGCGCCCGCCGATCCCATATCGGTCGAATCACTGCACGCCGCCAGCGCGCAGAGCGCACCCAAACCCAGAAAACCAAGCAAACCAGCCGCTAAAACGCGCATATTCTCTCCTCTTTGCAAGCCAGCAACCCCGCATACGCTAGGCCGCCACACTCGATACCGTCAACGATGCGAGCCCAATAGAGTAACCGCTTGGCCTACATGTGAGCAACAGAACGGACCGCGACGGGTCCCCAACGCGTGCCCAGCCGCGCGGCTATTTCGACTTGGACGAACCGTTGGCCGGCGGGGGATCGACCGCTCCTCCCACGTGCTGCTTGGGATCGTACGTCGGGCCCGTCTTGCCCGCGTGCCAGCCGGGCGCAAGGCCTTCGTTCGTCACGCCCTCGTGCAGCTTGTCGTCTGGAGCGCGGCGATCCGCGCCAACCGTGTCTCCGTCGGCGGTCGTCGGCGCGGGCGGCGCGTAGTCGAGCGACGGCGAGCGAAGCGGCGCGGCGGCATTCCCTTGCCCGCAGCCAACCCACAACGAACACCCCAGCAAACCCGTAACAAGTCTGCCCATGAGCGCAATGTATCACGCCAGACCGCCCGCGCGAGCGAGCGACTCGGGCGCGTCGTGACACAGTTGGAATCAGCCGTGCGCGCTATGTTTCCGGAAGATTCGCGCACCCGTGGCGGCATAGCGGATCGCGTCCCGCAAACGTCGGATATCGACGGGCTTCTCTAGCGCTCGCGCGCCCACGCGACGCAAGAACTCGGCAACGTGGCTGAGTGTGCCAGCGCCAGTGATGAACACGAAACGGTGTCGCCAAGTCGGATCGAGCGCGAGCGCGCGCCGATACAGTTCCATGCCGTTCATGCCCGGCATGATCAAATCGGTGACCACGACCTCAGGCGGCTCGGCCGCGGAGATCCGCCGGATGGCCTGCTCGGCTGACGTTAGATACTCACCGCTCACCTCGTCACTGCTGAGGGCTCGGCGATAGCCAGTGAGCACCGCCAGATCGTCATCCAGAAAGAGCGCGGTTGGCACGAGCAATCGCATCGTGCCGCTGTCGTGCAGCGGCGGCGGCGGAGCGCTCGCGCTGCCGATCGCTCGACCGCTGTCCGCGGGCAACGCGGAGCTGAACCGAAATGGTCGACTGCTCGGCGGGGCGCTGGACGGCGATGTCTGCCGGCGCTCCGTGGCAGGGAGTAGCTCGTCGACCGGGGTCGCAACCCGCAGCCGTCCGCTGGAGGGGCTCTCCTCGCCAGCCAGGATGGATGCCACGCGCTGCGCGCCCAGCGAATCTTGCTCCAAGAAAGCGCGAACTTGACGCACGAGCTCCGCTTGCGCGCCGGTCTTCTGGATGAAGCCATGCGCCCCCACGGTCAGCGCTTTCATGCGCAGGGCATTCGCAGGCAAGCTCGAATAAAGGACCACGAGCGTGCCGCGCGTCGCCCGCGTCCGACCCAGGATGTCGGCCAACGAATCGCCGGTCATGTTCGGCATGTTCACGTCGAGCAGCACCAGATCGGGCCGCTCCTGCAAAACGGCCACCACCGCACCGCTAGTCCGGTCGCGCGTGACCACCCGAAAACCCGCTTGTTCGAGCGTAAAACGCGTGGTCTCGAGCACGACTGCGTTGTCGTCGATCACCAGGATGGTGCGTGCGCTGTTGTAGATCATGGCAACGACCTGCACTCCCGCTCGGACACGACAGCTCAAGCGGCCGTTGGGCGCACAAACTTGATAGCTAACGCGCAGATGCCTCGAATTTTTGCCTGAGCGAGCTGCCCCTGGCCGGGGCACAGGCGTTTTCCCCAAACATTTCGCGGGCTACTGCAGCTGCCGGCGCTTGACCCATCACCCGATTGAAGGTCGTATCGCGCGATGCGCTTCGTCACATGGCTCGCGATTTCCGCCATCTCCGCCTGCTTCGGTGGTTGCGCCCCCCAGGCCGCACGCCCTCCCCAATCGCCGCCGCCAGCTGAAGCTCCCCCGAGTGGGTGGAAGCAGGTGGAGCCCGCGAAGCAGAAGGTCCCGCTCGTGGCCGAGCCCGCGGGCGTACCCCCGGCCGACCCGAGCTGCCAGGCGTACCTCGCACACACGAGCGAAGCTTGCGGGCCTGTCCCCTCGGCGCGCGATGCATTGGCGCAAGCACTGAGCGTGTCGATCGCGCTCGAACGCGATGCGTTGCTCGCGTGTCTGGAGAGCGACCAAAGCCTGCCGCCAGGGCTCTTGCGTGCACTGCGCGCGGAGCTCGCGCCACTCGGCTGCGCCGATGTCATGACATTGCCGTTCCTGGAGCCCAGGCGCCCCGAGCTAGAGCGGAGCATCGAAGACACGCTGATCGCGCTGGCGGCCGGCGGGAGGCTCGCGCGCTTGGTGCACAAGGCGCCCGAGCTCTCGGCCCCGTTCGACAAGGCGCACTTCATGGAGTTTTTTCAGAGCACGCTCAAGCCCTGGATCGTCACGCAGGCGCAAGCGATCCACGAGCTGTCGCTTTCGGCTGCCCGGCTGTCCGAGTACGGCAAAGGGGTGGTGGCGATCGAGGCCGGCTTGGCGGATATGCGCTTCGTGTCCGTCGTGCGCCAAGTGGCCCTGCCGAAGGAGATGAGCGAAGACGCGGAGCTGCGCGAAACGTACTACGCCGCGCTCGACGAAGCGCTCGAACCGCGCAAGGCGCGCGGGCGCGACGCCGCCTTGGTCGGCCTGCGCGAGCTCGCGAATGTCGGCATTTTGGTCGATCCCCGCGTCGAGCGCGCGCGTGCCTTGTTGTCGGAAGTGTATTCTGGGCGCCGCATCGACGCGCTCGACAGATTGCTGTTGTCTCCGCTGAAGGCGCCCCCCGAGCAGACGACCGAGCAGAAACTCGCGCTTCGTCTACCGACCTTCTATGCGGGCCACCTGCTCGGAGTAAGCTCCCTCGATGCGCCCCTGTTGCGCGCGCTGCTGGAACGCGGAGTGCCGCGCTCGTTGACCGCACACTTGGATCCGTCCAAGCTCGACGAAACCGGACGAGATCTGCTGGTGCGGGCACTGATCGAGCGCGGCCGCCGCTATTTCAAAGGCGATGACTTCGCGCTCGCGGCGCGGCTCAGCAGCAGCGACAAGCCGGGCCCTGAACGTGCGCTCTATCACGCGCTCGCCAGCAGCCTGCAAAACGGCCCACGCGACGCGAGCGAATTGCTGTTGCGGGGACCACAGCTGCCGTCGGGCACGCTGCAGGTAGCGGAGCTCGACCGTTTGGCCGCCGAAAAGAACAACCCGAGCGCGCCCCTGGCGGCGTTCGACGCGGCCTTCTTGTTGAGCCTCACGCCGCCTCAGAATGATCGCAAATTCTGGGAAGCACTGGCCAAGCGTTTCGAGGCCGCCGCGCGCGCACTGAAGGACCCGGCACAAAAGCGGCTCGCTTTCGCCGCCAGTGCGGCGGCGAAAGACACCGAAAAGGCGCTCGCCGCTACGCCGGTCGGGAAGTAATGCTCAGATCCCGGCGCTGGCGACCCGCTGCAAACCGCGCAAAAATTGCTCGATCGCAAGATCCAGCTTTTGATCGATGTCCGCTTCCAACTGCACGTCTCCACTCTCCAGCACGGTGATTTGCTTGTCGAGCAGGAACAAGCCATTGACCACGTGCAGCGGGTCGAGCGAGCTCAGCACGGGTCGTAAGGCGTAGTCGATCGCGAGCACGTGGGCGACCGATCCGCCCGTCGCGAGTGGCAGCACGACCTTGCCACGTAGAGCAAACTGGGGCAGCACGTCCAAGAACGTCTTGAGCAAGCCGGAGTAGGCGGCCTTGTAAACCGGCGTCGCGACGACGATGCCGTCGGCGGCAGCCACGCGTGCAGTGGCTTCCACGATACTGGGCGCGTCGAAGCGCGCGTGCAGCAGATCGGCGGCGGGCAGACTGCGCACGTCGAGCAGCGACGCTCGAACGTCACGGGCGCTGATGCGCGTGGCAATGGATCGAGCGAGCCGCTCGGTGCGGGAGGTGCTCGACGGGCTTCCGGAAATGATTAGGACTGAGCTCATTGCGACCTTTTCTGCTCGCAATCCTACACTAAAATACGTACGCCGCCACTATAATAGACACGGCGGCGGTGGTCACGCTGACCTAGCCTGGCTCAACGCACTTTGCGACGGTAGGCGGTGGCGAGCGCGTCAGCGTATTCGTTCCAGCGATTGCCGGAGTGGGCGGCGATCCAGCGCAGCTCGAGCTCGGGGCGGCGCCGGCAGATGCCGTACAGCTCTTGCACCAACTCGAGATTCTTGATCTCGCCGCCCTTGCGTTTCCAGCCGCGTGCCTCCCAGCCCTTGGCCCATTCATTGATGGTGCTGACGCACAATTGGCTGTCGGTAAAGAGCACCGCCTGTCGACCTTCGGGCACGAGACTGCAGCCATTGATCAGTGCACAGAGCTCCATGCGGTTGTTGGTGGTGTGAGGCTCGTGACCCCACAGCTCACCTACCACCTGGTTGTTCGCGACGTACACGGCACCCCAACCGCCCGGGCCCGGATTGGGCTCGGCGGCGCCGTCGGTGAACACGCCGTCGACTGGACCCGCGCTGTACTTGGCCAATACCTCCGCAACGCTCAGGTTTTCCTCGCGCGCAGCGCCGGACGGACGGGAGTTGCGCGCGCGCGCAGCGGGCGCTTTCTTGGCGGACGGCGGCGAACCTTGCTTCTTGCACGACAGGCACAGCTTGGGCTGCCAACCCGGGTATTTGGCCAAGGTGGCCTCGGGCACGGCGAACTCTTTCGCGCAACTCTGACAAGCGAAATTGGGCACGGCGCGGGGTGTAGCACAGTGCCCGCGCGACCAGAATCAAGCCGAGCTCCAGATTGCGGTCAGTTCGGCGATCAAGAAATCCCGAAACGCAGCCACCGACGCGGACTGAAAGCGGGCGGACGGGCTGACCACGTGCAGGCCGCTGCCACCGACGGTGTACTCGGGCAATACGCGCACGGGCATAGGCAATGCCCCACGCGTCGCGGTGAGCCGCACGCCGATCACCGGCAAGAGCGCGATACCGACGCCCGCGGCCACGGCTTGCTGGACGAACGCCATCTCGTCCGCGTTCAGCGGGCCGCGCACGGTAACGCGCTCTTCACCATGCGGCCCAGTGAGGCGCCATTCACTCTTGCCGTGCGCACCGCGAAACAACACACAATCATGGCCGGCGAGATCCGCCACTGTCTTCGGCCGTCCGCGTCGACGCAAGTAGGCTGATGACGCGAAAGCGCCCAAGCTATCGACCCCGATCTTGCGCGCGACCAGGCTCGAATCAGCCATTTTTCCAGCGCGCAATGCCAGATCGAAGCCTTCCGCGACCAGATCGACGAAGCGCGACGACAGCGAGATCTCGATGTGCACGAGCGGGTATTTCCGCACGAAGCGCGCCACCAGCTCGCCCAGGTTCAAGACCCCGATGTCGGCGGGCGCGCTGATGCGCACCGTGCCACGCGGCTCCGCGCTCAGGTTCGTGGCCGCGGACGCGGCTTCTTCCAAGGCGACGAGCGCCACGCGCGCGCGCTCGAAATACGCCTGGCCTGCTTCAGTCACGTGCAACTTGCGCGTCGTTCGCTGCAAGAGGCGCACGCCGAGCTCGTCCTCCAAACGGGTCACGGTGCGGCTGACTGACGACTTCGGTAGGCCCAACTGCTTGGCGGCCGCCGTGAAGCTGGAGAGCTCGACGACGCGCGCGAAGATCGCGACATGGTTCAGGTCCATTGTTGCGATTTTAGCAACTATCTTTTCGTTGCACCACGGCTACCGCATGCGGCAGCAACAATTAAAGTCTTCTCCAAGCTCACAGGAGAAATGTCATGTCCAATCATCTCAGCAGCAAGCTGCCCAGCGTGGCCCGCGTCGTCCTTGGTTTCGCCTTCTTCGTGTTCGGCCTAAACGGCTTTTTGCACTTCCTGCCACAGCCGCCGATGAGCGGCCCACCCGCCAATTTCGCGGGCGCCTTGTTCGCGACCGGCTACATGTTCCCACTGATCAAAGGCACCGAGGTCGCGGCAAGCTTGCTATTGCTGTCGAACCGCTACGTGCCACTGGCCTTGGCGGTCTTGGCGCCGGTGCTCGTGAACATCATCGCCTTCCACGCGTTCTTGGCGCCGGCGGGCTTGGCCCTGCCGCTCGTCCTACTCGGCTTGGAGCTGTACCTCGCGCGCAGCTACAAGGCCGCCTTCGCGCCGATGCTGCACGCACGCACTGAGCCGCACTCGGGCAGGGCGCCTGCTAGCCGCGGTGCCATTCCAGCGCACGCGAGCTGAGCACTCGCGAATAGCGAGCACAGCAGCACCCGCGCAGCGCGGGTGCAAGCGCTGTTCGCCTCGCGACGTCAGGCGCGCAGACGAAGGCCTCGCGACGCCCAGGCGTGGGCGCCGGTAACGACGGAGATCAGCGCGATCGCGCCTGCGAGCGCGCTGGGCAAGTCCCGCACTTCGAAGCTGTCGGACATCAGAAACAGTTGCACCGAGAGCGGCAGGGCAATGTTGGCGGAATTGAGCACGCCTGCGGCCATGGCGCCCACGACCACGCTGGCCAGCGCGCCGAGGACGCCGAGCACCACCGACTCCCACAGGAACATGCGCATGACCCTCTTCACTGCTGGCGCTCAGCGTTCTTCTTCGAAGGCGGCCTCGATGTCGTGCACGGCCTTGTCGATCACGTCGCCGATCTTCTTGAGCGTCTTGGGGGTCAGCTGGCCACGGCCGCCCGCGCGCTTCAGGGTTTTGAACAATCGGCCGAGTCGCTTCATGATGTCGCCGAAGTTCTCGACGTAGCTCTCCCAGGAGTCGGCCTCGAAGCGCTCGTAGAAGTCGGACACCTCCTCCCGGTGCTCGAGCAGGTCCGCGCGACCGGCATCCGTGATTTCGTACACTTTGCGATTGTCCTGCTCGACCACGCGCGCGTGCCCCAACTCTTCGAGCATCTGCAGGGTCGGGTAGATCACGCCGGGGCTCGGGCGGTAGGAGCCGCCGCTGCGCTCCTCGATGACTTGAATCACCTCGTAGCCATGACGTGGGCGCTCCGAGAGCGCGTCGAGCACGAGGTAGCGAACCCCACCGCGCTCGGCTCGGGGCGGAGGCGAGCCGAACCAGTCGCCCCAAGAAGGGGCGCGCCCGCCTCCCCCCGGCGGGCCGAACGGCCCACGCGGCCCAAACGGGCCTCGCCGCCCCTGGCTGTGCGACCAGCACTCCGCGAACTCAACCGGGCTCTGCCTGTGGTGTGGATGATGATGCATTTTTTCGTTTTATTTCCTATGGTTACGCACTTGGTGCGCGGACGAAGCCGCGGCTCGGGTAGTTCCGATACATCGTAACGATATGACTAATAGATACATCTATAGGAACAGTCGTGCAAGGGGCCGGCCGGGCGTTTTTTTGATGCGCGGCCGCGCGGGCGCCAGAACGTGGGTCGGCGAGCGGCGTTGAGGGTATGGAGCAGCCCGGAGGCTCCCGATGCTCATCGATCAGATCAAGGCGCGCATGTTCCAGGCCATTAAGTCAGGGGCCCACGTCGAGAAGGAAATCCTGCGCGTTGCCGTGGGTGAGATTACGACGGAGGCGGCGCGTCCCGGTCGCCAAGGCAACGACGAGGAGGCCTTGGCCATCCTGCGTAAGTTGCTGAAGTCGAACGAGGAGACGCTCGCGTCGACGACCGACCCGGAGAAGCGCGCGGTCCTGGCTCAGGAAATGGAGATCCTGGCCACCTATTTGCCGAAGAGCCTGAGCGTCGACGAAATCGTGCAGGCGCTCGCGCCGGTCGCGGCCCAGATCAGGACCGCAGGCAACGACGGGCAGGCCACGGGCGTCGCCATGAAGCAGCTCAAAACGAGCGGGCTTTCGGTGAACGGGAAGGATGTCACCTTGGCCGTCAAGGAGCTCAGAAAAGCCGAATAGTCGTGCGCGCTTCGGCTTGACGATCGCTGGGCTTGCCGGCACCTTGATGACCAATGCGCGCCGCCCCTCACAAAACCGATTCGGTGGTGCTGGTGACCGGCGCCACCGACGGCATCGGCAAGGAGACCGCCCTCGAGCTCGCGCGCCTCGGCGCGCGGGTGATCGTGCATGGGCGCACTGAAGCGCGCGTGGCGGCGGCCTACGAAGAGCTGCAGAGCGTCTCGGAAACGCCGCCCCCGCTGCCCGTGATTGCCGACTTTAGCTCGCTTTCGCAGGTGCGCGAGCTGGTGAGCGAGCTGTCGCGGCGCGGCGTGACGATCGACACACTCATCAACAACGCGGGTGTGTACATGAAGCGTCGGGAGCTGAGCGCCGACGGCATCGAGCTGACGCTGGCCGTCAATCACTTCGCCCACGTGCTTTTGACGCATTTGCTGCTCGAAAGCCCGGTGGGGCGGTCGCTCACGCGCATCATCAACGTGAGCTCGATCGCGCACATGCGCGCGCACATCGATCTCGAAGATATCGACAACACCCGCGGCGCCTTCGACCACTATCAGGCTTACGCCAGCTCCAAGTTCGCCAATGTGCTGTTCACGGTCGAGCTCGCGCGTCGCTTGCAAGCGCGCGGCGTGCTGGTGAACGCCGTGCACCCCGGCGTGGTCACGACCAAGCTGCTCGAGACCGGCTTCGAAATGCGCGGTCCGGATACGCTGGGCAAGGGCGCCAGAAGCTCGGTCATGCTGGCCATCTCGCCGGAATACGCGCACATCTCCGGAGCGTATTTCGCGGAGGGGCGTGAGGGGCGCATGCATCGTCTGGCTAGCGACGCGGCCTTGGCCGCGCGCTATTACGAGCTGTCGGCCGCGCGCGTCGGTGTTAGCGCGCTGCCGGCCTGATTCAGACGCTCGAGCGTCGAGCGCGTTTGCGCGCGGCGCGCGATAGCGCATCGTCGATCAGAATCGTCATTAGCTCCGGCGCGGACACGCCGCTGGCTTGCCACAGCTTGGGGAACATCGAGACCGCCGTAAAACCGGGCAGCGTGTTGATCTCGTTCACGTACAACTCGCCGCTCTTGTCCAAGAACAAATCCACACGCGCGAG
>Ga0164307_10001649_pt1 | contig 10175 bp, 10 predicted proteins | sample Whisoiple_243_MG_FD_110214 | JGI IMG/M metagenome (GOLD analysis project Ga0164307, IMG submission 110214) | Soil microbial communities amended with fresh organic matter from upstate New York, USA - Whitman soil sample_243_MG | ecosystem: Environmental > Terrestrial > Soil > Unclassified >...
CGCCGGCGACGTAGCCCTTGCGGTCACCCGAGCGGGCTTGGTCCGCAACGGAGTTCGGGTCGGACGAGCAGGCGGCCGCGAACGTCACGAGGCCTCCGGCCATGGCGACGGCTCCCCACCGCAGTGCGGAGCGTCGGTCGAGGTGGTCCATCAGGCGCCCACGCTCTTGCTCGCCCTCGCGAGCAGCTCGGCGGCCGGCTCGGAGTACGTGATCGAGGCGAGCTCGTCGCCCCGGTAGGTCAGCGACGTCAGCGAGGCGAGCGTGCACTCGCGCTTGCGCGGGTCGTGCCAGAGGCGTCGTCCCTCGAGCTTGTTGCGCACGGTCCAGACCGGCAGCTGGTGGCTCACGACGACGGCCTCGTGCCCGCGGGCGGCGTCGCGCGCGTCGGCGACGGCTGCGAGCATGCGGGTCGCGATGTCCTCGTAGGGCTCGCCCCAGGAGGGCTTCGTGATGTCGCGGAAGAGGTGCCAGTTGCGCGGGTGGAGCAGGTCCTTGGGGCTGACCGACCGGCCCTCGAACTGGTTCTCGGACTCGATGACGCGCCCGTCGGTGGCGATCTCGACGTCGTGGTCGGCCGCGATGGGGGCCGCGGTCTCCTGGGCGCGTTCGAGCGGTGAGGCGACGACGTGGGTGATGTCGTTGGCTTGGAGGTGGGCCGCGACGAGGCGCGCCATCTCCCGGCCGAGATCGGAGAGGTGGAAGCCGTCGAGGCGCCCGTAGAGCACGCCGTCGGGGTTGTGGACCTCACCGTGTCGCATGAGGTGCACGACCGTGAGGTCGTCGGCGCCCGGCGCCACCCCGCTCGTGCTCTCACCCATGGGCGACAGTCTCTCAAACGTCGTGCTCAGGACCGAATCCGCACCCGAGCCTGTGCACCCCCTGTGACGTGCAGCGACACCGAGCGGTGCCCCGCTGACGCGGCCCCACGCGTACGCCGTCGGTGGCGGTCCCCGACACCCGTGGCCGAGGTCACGCCGTCCGTGGGACGACCGGCGCCACGGACGGGAGCCGACCTACACTCCGTGACGTGTCGTGGTCACTCTGGCTGACGCTCGTCGCGACGGGCGCGCTCATCTCCTTCACCCCCGGGGCCGGCGCCGTCAACACGATGGCCAACTCGCTCGGGTCCGGCTGGACCCGCTCGATCTGGGGCATCCTCGGCCAGCAGGTCGCGCTGCTCGCGCACATCGCCGTCGTGGCCGCCGGCGTCGGCGTCCTCGTCGCGGGCTCACCGGTGCTCTTCAACCTCATCCGGTATGCCGGCGCCGCCTACCTCGTCTACCTCGGGATCCGCCAGTTCCGGTCGCGCGCCGCGGCCGCACGGGTGGGTGAGGTGCAGCGGGAGCCGGCGTGGTCGATGTTCCGCCGCGGTCTGCTCGTCAACCTCACCAACCCGAAGGCCGTCGTCTTCTTCCTCGCGTTCACGCCGCAGTTCATCCGGCCGGAGCAGCCCCTGCTGCCGCAGTACGCCGTGCTCGCCGCGACGGTGATCGCCATCGACGTCATCGTCATGTGGTTCTTCTTCGCCGCGGCGGCACGCGGGCTGGGGCGGCTGACCCGGCGCGAGTCGGGCCAGCGCACGCTCAACCGCGTCTTCGGCGGGCTCTTCGTCGGCGTCGGGGCGCGCCTCGCCGCCGTCCACTAGCGCCCGGACGACCGGCGTCAGACGAGCTCGGGCACGTCGAGGTGCGCGATGGCGAGGGAGAACTCGCCGATCTGGGTGATCCTCATGCCGGTCTCCTGCACGAGGTCGGCCCGCAGGCCCATCGCCGCGTTGCGGGTCGCCATCATCGCCTGCGGTGAGTCGTACGTCGCGGTGACGCACGTCCGTCCCGCGGCCCGGTCGACGAAGAGGCTGGCGCTGCAGAAGCCCTCGAGCTGCTCGACCCGCGGCATGATGCCCATCCGGAAGGCGTCGAGCATCCGGTCGACCATGGCCGGGTCGCCGTCGGTCCACGTCACCCTGGCGGCGCAGCCGTCGGCCACCCGGTGGTCACGGTGGAGGTAGGCGATCTCCCACTCCTCGACGGTGGCCTCACCGCCGAGCAGGTCGGCCGCCTGCCGTCGGAGCGGGACGACAGTGTCGGCGGTGGCGCGCATCGCGGCATCGTCACGCCAGGCCGTCGTGACGATGCACTGGCCGCTGATGCGGTCGGCGACCATGGACAGGCCGACGCAGCCGTCCATCGCCCTGACCTGCGGCATCACCACGTCCTGCACGTGTGCGATGCCGCTCTCGATCATGCCGGGACGGCCCAGGACCGTCGTGGAGCGTGCGTGCACGACCCCACCTCCCTCGGTCGGGGCGGCACCCCGACGGCGCCGCCGTCACCGACCAGCGTCCTCCTCGTGGGTCGAGCCCACAATCCCCGCTGCCGTATGCCGTGTCGGCCGGCCCCCCGCCCGTTCGAGGTGATCGCGGCTGGCCCGTGGCGGCCGCGATCACCTCGAACCGGGGTCGCGCGAAGCGCCGGGTCGGCGGTCCGCAGGTCAGTCCGAGGTCGCGGCGGCCCGCGCTGCGGCCGGTAGGGCCGCGAGCACGTGGTCGACGGCCTCGTCGTCGTGCGAGGCCGAGACGAACCACGACTCGAAGGCGCTCGGCGGGAGGTGCACGCCCTGGCTCAGCATCGAGTGGAAGAACCGGCGGAAGGCGTCGCTGTCCTGGTCCCTGGCGTCGTCGTAGTTGGCGACGGCCCCGTCGCGGAAGAAGACCGAGAACATCGAGCCGGCCCACTGGATCGTGTGCGGCACCGAGGCCGCGGAGAGCTCGCTCGCGACGGCGTCGGCGATCGCGTGCGAGACGACGTCGAGGCGCTCGTACACGGCAGGCGTGCAGCCCTGGAGCGTCGCGAGGCCGGCAGCGGAGGCGACGGGGTTACCGGACAGCGTGCCGGCCTGGTAGACGGGCCCCTGCGGGGCGAGGAGCGCCATGACGTCGGCACGACCGCCGAAGGCCGCGGTCGGGAAGCCGCCGCCCATCACCTTGCCGAAGGTGAAGAGGTCGGGCGCCCCTGCGGCATAAGGTCCCTCGAGGCCGTAGAAGCCCGAGGCGCTGCACCGGAAGCCGGTCATCACCTCGTCGGAGACGAGGAGCGCGCCGTGCGCCCTGGTGACTCGGAGCAGTGCCTCGGTGAAGCCGGGAGCCGGCGGGACGACGCCCATGTTGCCGGCCGCGGCCTCGGTGATGACGGCGGCGATCTCGTGGCCGCGCTCGGCGAACGCGGCCTCGAGGGCCGGGACGTCGTTGTAGGGCAGGACGATCGTCTCGCCGGCGCTCGAGCGCGGCACACCGGCGGAGTCGGGGAGGGCGAAGGTCGCGACACCCGAGCCCGCCGAGGCGAGGAGGGCGTCGACGTGACCGTGGTAGCAGCCGGCGAACTTGACGATGACGTCGCGGCCGGTGAAGCCGCGGGCGAGGCGGATGGCCGACATCGTCGCCTCGGTGCCGGAGTTGACGAGACGCACCTGCTCGACGGGCTCGACCCGCCGGACGATCTCCTCGGCGAGGCGCACCTCGTTCTCGCTGGGCGTGCCGAACGAGAAGCCGCGAGCGGCCGCCTCGGTCACGGCGGCGAGGACGTCGGGATGCGCGTGGCCGAGGATCATCGGGCCCCACGAGCAGATCAGGTCGACGTAGCGCTTGCCGTCGACGTCGGTCAGCCACGGACCGGTCCCGCTCGCCATGAAGCGCGGCGTGCCGCCGACCGCCCGGAAGGCGCGCACCGGCGAGTTGACCCCACCGGGGATCACCTCGCTGGCCCGTGCCAGGAGCGCGGCGGACGCCGGGGCGTCGGTGGTCGTCTGGACGGTGACGGGCTGCGAGCTCATGCACCCAGTCTCTCAACCGATGCTGGGTGCGCCCCGCCGGGTCGTCAGTGGCCGCTCGTGCCGTTCGGGTCGAGGTGGTCACGCACGATGGCCATGGCGTCGCCGATCGCCGTGAACTGCGTCGGCGTCATGATGTCGACGAGGTTGGCGCGCACGCTCTGCACGTGGACGCGCGCGATGTCGCCGACCGCAGCCAGACCACCGGTCGTCAGGACGAGCTCGACGCCGCGCTTGTCGTCGGAGCACTGCTCGCGCGTCACCCAGCCGCGGTCCTCGAGCCGCTTGGCCGTGTGCGTCAGCCGGCTGCGCGACTGGACGACCATGGCCGCGAGCTCGGACATCCGGAGCCGGTGGTTCGGGCTCTCGGAGAGCATCGAGATGATCTCGTACTCGCTCAGCTGCAACCCGGCGTCGCCGAGCGCGTCGTCGAGCGCGCGCTCGAGCAGCCTCGTGCCGCGCAGGATGGCCCGCCACGACGCCTGCTCGGCGTCACTGAGCCACCGCACGCCGTCATCCCCTGTACCTGACATGTCAACCTCCTGCGATTGCACAGATGGTAGTGGTGTCAGGCGGTCCATTCGGCCACGTCGAGCGCGAAGTACGTCAGCACGACCTGCGCACCGGCGCGGCGGATCGAGGTGAGGGACTCGATCGCGGCGCCCCGGAGGTCGATCCAGCCGTTGGCCGCGGCCGCGTGGATCATGGAGTACTCGCCCGACACCTGGTAGGCCACGACCGGCACCGACGCCCGCTCGGCAGCGGCCGCGACGACGTCGAGGTAGGACATCGCCGGCTTGACCATGACCATGTCGGCGCCCTCGGCGATGTCGAGGTCGATCTCGCGGAGGGACTCCACGATGTTGGCCGGGTCCTGCTGGTAGGTGCGGCGGTCGCCCTGCAGGCTCGACTGGACGGCCTCGCGGAAGGGCCCGAAGAAGGCCGAGGCGTACTTGGCGGAGTAGGCGAGGATCACGGTGTCGGTGAGGCCCTCGGCGTCGAGCGCCTCGCGGATGACGGCGACCTGCCCGTCCATCATCCCGGAGGGCGCCACGACGTGGGCGCCCGCGCGAGCCTGCGCGACGGCCATCTCGGCGTAGAGGAGATTGGTGGCGTCGTTGTCGACGCGACCGTGCTCGTCGAGCACGCCGCAGTGCCCGTGGTCGGTGAACTCGTCGAGGCACGTGTCGGCCATGACGACGAGGTCGTCACCGACGGCGTCGCGGACGGCACGCAGGGCGACGTTGAGGATGCCGTCGGGGTCGACGGCGCCCGAGCCGGTCGCGTCCTTCTCCTGCGGCACCCCGAAGAGCATGATCCCGCCGAGTCCGGCCGCGACGCAGCGGTGGGCGACCTCGACGACGCTCTCAAGCGTGTGCTGGTCGACGCCCGGCATGCTCGTGATCGGGCGCGGCTCCGTCAGGCCCTCGCCGACGAAGACGGGCAGCACGAGGTCACGCGGGTGCAGCCGGGTCTCGGCGACGAGGGATCGCAGGACGGGGGTCTGGCGCAGGCGACGGGGACGCTCGATCATCGGGGCCTCGTCTCAGCGGGCGCGGCGGCGCGAGGCCGGACGCTTGTCGCTGGGACGCTGCACCGACTGGCCCGCCTCGGCCGCCGCGACGGCGAGCCCGACGCCGTGGCCGGCGAGCGCGTCGACGAGGCTGAGGGCCGAGGCCTCGGGCGCGAGGACGTCGACCCGGAGGCCGTGCTCCTGCGCGGTCTTGGCCGTGGCCGGTCCGATGCACGCGACGACCGTTGCGGCGTGGGGCTTTCCGGCGATGCCGACGAGGTTGCGCACCGTCGAGCTCGACGTGAAGAGCACGGCGTCGTAGTCGCCGCCCTTGATGGCGTCGCGGATCGACGCGGCCGGCGGGGCGGCGCGGACCGTCCGGTAGGCCGTGACGTCGTCGACCTCCCAGCCCATGTCGCGCAGGCCGGCGACAAGCGTCTCGGTCGCGATGTCGGCGCGCGGCAGCAGCACGCGGTTGATCGGGTCGAGGACCTCGTCGAACTCGGGCCACGACTCGAGCAGGCCGGCAGCGGACTGCTCGCCCGCGGGCACGAGGTCGGGGTTGATGCCCCACTCGCGGAGAGCGGCGGCGGTGACGCCCCCGACCGCGGCGACCTTGAGGCCGGCGAAGGCCCGGGCGTCGAGCCCGAACTCCTCGAAGCGCTCGCGCACGGCGCGCACGGCGTTGACCGAGGTGAAGCCGACCCACTCGTAGCGCCCGGTGACGAGGCCCTTGACGGCCTTCTCCATCTGCTGCGGCGTGCGCGGCGGCTCGACGGAGATGGTCGGCACGACGTCGGCCGTCGCGCCGTAGCCGGCGAGCCGGTCGACCATGGAGCCGGCCTGGGCCTGGGTGCGCGGCACGAGCACCTTCCAGCCGAAGAGCGGCTTGGACTCGAACCACGAGAACTCGTCACGCAGCCCGACGTTGGGAGACACGACCGCGAGCGACACCTGCAGCGGCTCCTTGCCACCGAAGATCCCGTCGGCGTCGCCGAGGGTCGTCGCGACGGAGGACTGGCGCACGGTCGTGCCGTATGCCGTCAGCGCCACGAGGGCGTCCGCCGGACGTCCTGCCGCGCGCAGCGCAGCGAGGGCGGCCCGGATGCCCTCGGTGCCGCCGAGCAGCACGAGGGTGTCGGTGTCGGCCGCGTAGGCGGACCAGTCGACGCCGGAGCGGTCGACGCCGACGACGTGGACGGCCCCGGTCGACTTCGAGGTCAGGGGCACTCCGGCATACGTGGGCCCGGCGGTGAGCGCCGACACCCCCGGCACGACGTCGTAGGTGATGCCGGCCTTGCGGCAGGCACGCACCTCCTCGACGAGGCCGTTGAAGGTCGCGGGGTCACCGTCCATGAGGCGCACGACGAGGCCGCCGGGGGCGACCGACTTCGCGGCCTTGACGACGAGCTTGGCGCGCACCGCGTGGGTGAGCTCCTGGCCCTGCTCGCCGTGCCCGGCGTCGATGATCTCGACGTCGGGGCGGGCGTGCTCGAGCACGACGTCGTCGCGGGCGATCCGGTCGAGGATCACGACGTCGGCGGCGGCGAGCAGGTCGCGGCCGCGCAGCGTCATGAGGCCGGGGTCGCCCGGTCCGGAGCCGACGAAGGCGACACACGCCGGCGTCGTCGCGTGGGTGGGAGTCGAGCCCGTCTGCTCTGACGGCTGGTGGGAAGGAGTCACGAAACTTGCTCCGGTTGGTGTGGGGCGTGGTCTGGGGCAGGTCCAGCTGACGTGGCGACCTGGAGGTCGGCGGCGCCGTCCTCCAGGAGGATCCGGGCGAGGCGCGAGCCGAGAACCAACGGCTCGTCGTAGGGCCCGACGAGCGAGCGGCGCAGCTCGACGGAGCCGTCCTCCGTGCCGGCGAAGGCACGCAGCGACAGCTCGAGGCCGTCGTCGCCCTCGACGACCTCGGCGAGCGCCCCGACGGGTGCGGTGCAACCGGCCTCGAGCGTCGCGAGCAGCGAGCGCTCGGCCTCGACGCAGGCTCGCGTGTCGGGGTCGTCGAGGACGGACACGGCGGCCACGACGTCGTCGCGGTCGGACCGGCACTCGACGGCCAGAGCGCCCTGCCCGGGGGCCGGGAGCACCTGGATCGGGTCGATGACCTCGGTGGCCTCGTCGAGACGGCCGAGCCGGGCGAGACCGGCGCGCGCCAGCACGACGGCGTCGAGCGCACCCGAGGAGACGAATCCGATTCTGGTGTCGACGTTTCCGCGGATCGGCCGGATCTCGATGCCGAGCCCGAGCGCCGCGATCTGTGCCGTGCGACGCGGCGAGCCGGTGCCGACGACGGAACCGGCGGGCAGCTCGCCGAGCGTCAGCCCGTCGCGCGCCACGAGCACGTCGCGGCTGTCCTCGCGCACCGGCACGGCGGCGACGACGAGACCGGGCTCGGGCGCCGTCGGGAGGTCCTTGAGCGAGTGCACGGCGACGTCGATGCGACCATCGAGCAGGGCTCGTCGGATGGCCGCGGCGAAGACGCCGGTGCCACCGATCGCGGTGAGCAGCTCGCCCGAGACGTCGCCCTCGGTCGTGATCTCGACGAGCTCGACCTCGTGGCCGGCCTCGCGCAGGCGGTCGGCCACCCACCCGGACTGGGTGGTGGCGAGGGCCGATCGGCGCGTGCCGAGACGCAGGGCGGTCATGGCTGGGCCCGCTTCGGCGGCGTGGACACGTTGGCGACGTCCTTGGGCTCGAGGTCGAAGAGCTCGCGCAGGGCGGCGGCGTAGTCGTCGCCGCTGCCTTCCATCGCGAACTCCTTGACCCGCATGGTCGGCGTGTGGAGCAGCTTCTCGACGATGCGGTGCACGGCGAGGCCGACCTCGGCACGGGTGGCCTCGTCGAGGCCGGGCAGCCGCTGGTCGAGCCGCTCCATCTCGGTCGCGACGAGGGCGGCGGCACGCGCGCGCAGCGCGGCGACGGTGGGCGCCACGGACTTCTCCATGCGGCGCGTCAGGTAGTCGGCGACCTCACCGGTGACGAGCTCGCGCACACGGACGACCTGGGTGGTGTCGGCGCGGCCCTCGAGCAGGAGTCCCAGCGACTGGAGGTCGACGAGCGAGACGCCCGGGACGGCGTGCGGCCAGGAGACGACGGGCTCGACGTCGCGCGGGAGGGCGAGGTCGACGACGACCTGGGGTCGACCCCCGCGGCGGCTCGCGCTCGCGGCCAGCATGTCGGCCGTGATGACGTGGCCGACCGCCCCGGTGCACGTGACGACGAGGTCGCTCTCGGCGAGGACGTCGGTCAGGTCGTCCCAGGGACGGGCCACGCCGGACGTCGTGGCCGCGAGGCGCTCGGCACGCTCGGGCGTGCGGTTGACGATGGTGAGGGACCCGATGCCCTGGCGGCGGACGGTCGCGGCGGCGAGGCCGCTCATGCCACCGGCCCCGACGACCGCGGCGGCGACACCCTCGAGCGGGCCGAGGACCGCGGTCGCCTCCTCGAGCGCGATCTGCACGAGCGAGACGCTGTGCTGGTCGATGTCGGTCTCGGTGTGGGCGCGCTTGCCGACGCGCAGGGCGCCCTGGAAGAGCGCGTTGAGCGACTCCCCCACCTGACCCCGGCTCTGGGCCCCGGCGAGCGAGTCGCGCATCTGGCCGAGGATCTGGGCCTCGCCGACGGCCATCGAGTCGAGCCCGCAGGCGACGGTGAAGGCGTGGGCGACGGCGGCGTCGTCGTAGCGCACGTAGAGGTGGTCGGCGAGGGCCTCGGCACGGTCGGCGAGGGCGTCGGCGGGGTCGCCCGGCGGCAGGTCGGCGACGCGGCGCGCCCCGTCGGGCTCCTCGACCCCGGCAGCGAGGGCGAGCGCCTCACCGATGGCGGCGACGGCGGGGTGGAAGGCCGGCACCGACGCGTAGACCTCGAGGCGGTTGCACGTGGAGAGCACGACGGCCTCGGTGGCCGTGGCCGAGCTGAGCACGGAGGCGGCGATGGCCTCGGCACGGCCGGGGCGCTCCGAGAGCGCCTCGAGCACCGACAGCGGGGCGGTGTGGTGGGACAGGCCGATGACGAGAAGGCTCATGGGGCGGCCACCGCCGACCGGAGGTCGCCCGCGGCCAGCGACTTGCGCTGGGCGTGGAAGGCGAGGATCTGCAGCTCGGTCGAGAGGTCGACCCGGCGTACGTCCACGCCGCTCGGGACGGAGAGCACCGCGGGCGCGAAGTTGAGGATCGAGCTGATGCCCGCGCCGACGAGGGCGTCGCAGACGGCCTGGGCGGCGGGCGCCGGCGTCGCGATGACGCCGATGGCGATGGGGTCGACGGCGTGGTGCTCGGTGAGCTCGGCGAGCGGGCGGATCGCCACCCCGACGATCTTCTCGTCGGCGAGCGCGGGGTCGTCGTCGTAGAGACCGACGATGCGGAAGCCCTTGGTGACGAAGCCGGAGTAGGAGGCGAGCGCGTGCCCGAGATTGCCCATCCCGACGATGGCGACGGGCCAGTCCTCGGTCAGACCGAGGGCGCGGGAGATCTCGAGGGCGAGCGTCTCGACGTCGTAGCCCACGCCGCGGACCCCGTAGGAGCCGAGGTGGCTGAGGTCCTTGCGCAGCTGCGCGGAGCGCACTCCGACCTCGGCCGCGAGCTCTTCCGACGAGACCGACAGGACGCCGTCCTCAGCGAGGCGCGAGAGCGTTCGGAGGTACTCGGGAAGCCGCGCGACGGTTGCGTCGGGGATCTCGCGACGCAGTGCTGGGTCGGCGGACACTCTTGCTCACCGGCTCCTCTCGAACGAGGCGTTCTCCCACACGTGGAGCACGTGGGGACCCGATCAGGCTAGACGTTTGTGAACCCATGCACAAAGTTGACTTCGACGGCCTACCACGGCATGGGATGC
>Ga0164307_10001650_pt1 | contig 10175 bp, 9 predicted proteins | sample Whisoiple_243_MG_FD_110214 | JGI IMG/M metagenome (GOLD analysis project Ga0164307, IMG submission 110214) | Soil microbial communities amended with fresh organic matter from upstate New York, USA - Whitman soil sample_243_MG | ecosystem: Environmental > Terrestrial > Soil > Unclassified >...
CCTGGCCTCCATGACGTCGAGCATGCGGGGCACGATGGCCCGGCCGACCCGCGACCGCAGGGCCGGGGTGAAGTCGACGAAGAGTCGGTCCGCCGCCACCGCAAGGCCGCCCGGTCCGTCGGTGAGCCCGGCCGGGCGGTGACCGGCGAGCGCCAGCACACTTCCGGCCATCACCCGGATGGCGGCGACGCCCATCGGTGTGATCGGCCCGTGCAGGCCCTGGGCCAGGGTGACGCACAGGAACACCCGCGCCTGGTCGGCCGGAACCGCCGTGGCGCGAACGGGAATCGGGAACAGGGTGGTGATCGGCCGGGACTGGGTCAGCCACAGCCGGTCCGACCCGTCGAACGCCCACTCGATGTCCTGCGGTGTGCCGAAGGCGGCCTCGACCCGCTCGCCCAGGGTGGCGAGCCGCCGGATCTGCCCGTCGGTCAGGCAGAACTGCGCGGACGCGCCGTGCGACCGGGACAGGATCGTGCCGGTCGCGCTGTCCACCACGAAGTGGTCCGGGTCGACGCCGCCGGACACCACCGCCTCTCCCAGTCCGGGGGCGGCGTCCACCACCGCCTGCCGGCGCCGCCCGGTCACCGGGTCCGCGGTGAACAGCACCCCGGCGACCCGGGCATCGACCATCCGCTGGACAACGACGGCGAGCGCCACGTCGGCGCCGTCCATCCGCTGGCTCGCCCGGTAGGCGACCGCCCGATCGGTCCACAGCGACGCCCAGCACCGGTGCACCGCATCGAGCACGGCGTCGATCCCGACGACGTCAAGGTAGGTGTCCTGCTGGCCGGCGAAGCTGGCCCCGGGCAGGTCCTCCGCGGTCGCCGAGGACCGCACGGCCACCGGCACGTCCCGACCGGAGCCCAGGTGGGAGTAGGCCTCTCGGATCGCCTTGGCGACGGCGTCCGGCATCGGGGCGGCCAGGATCGCGGCGCGCACGGCCGACGGGTCCACCGCAGCTTCTTCCGCAGACTCGGCGTCGTCCGGCAGCCGACCCTCGGTCGCCGCCCGATAGGCGGACGTGGCGACGCAGAATCCGTCCGGCACGTCGAACCCGCCGGTGATCAACTCACCCAGATTGGCGGCCTTGCCGCCGACCTCGGCCAGTCGGTCACCCGACAGGTCGGCCAGATCGAACACGACGGACGGGTCGGCAGTCATCCGGCACTCCTTCGGGGAGTAATTCCACGGGTGTGGAGTTAAGTGTCAGCGTGGCATGCGGACCGGCGTCGCGCAAGGGCGAACCGATTCAGCCGGCACACCCGGGCAGGGCCGCCCCGGGCACCGGACGCGATGATGGAGAGGTGACCGAGGCAGCCCATCCCCACCGCAACCGAGTCACCCCCTTCTCCGACATCGTCGCCATCGACCTGCGCGGCGCCTGGCTCGGCAACCGCGGGATCCTGCACCGCGGCACCGATATCGTCCGGCACCACACCGGGATCGCCTGGATTGTCTGCACTCTCGACTTCCGCGGCCGCCGCGTTCGGCAGTGGTCGCCGGGCCACTACACCCCGCTGTTCTTCCACGACGAGGCCGTCGCCCTCGCCGCCGGGCACCGGCCCTGCGCCGAGTGCCGGCGGCCCGCCTTCCGCGCCTTCGTCGGCGCGCTAGGACCCGGGCCGGATCAGGCACCGCCACGCGCACCCGAACTCGACCGGCTGCTGCACGCGCAGCGGTGGCAACCCCGGACCGGCCGCCGGGTGCACAACCTGCCGTGGGCGGCGCTGCCCGACGGCACCTTCGTGGTGCACGACGACGGGCCGGCGCTGATCATCGGCGACGCCGTGGTCGGCTGGAGCACCCACGGGTACCGGCGCCCGGAACCTCGCCCGACGACCGGCACCGCCCGGGTGCTGACCCCACCGGCCTCTGTCACCGTGCTGGCCGCCGGCTACCCGGTGCAGATCGATGCGGCGGCCCGGCAACTCGTCGGTCAACCCGAAACCCGTTCCAGCACGGACGGTTCCAACTCATCCACGGAACGATAGCCGCAGAGCCCCAGGGTCAGCGCGAACTCCGCGGCCAGGTTCGCCAGCAGCTCCCCGACGCCGCGCCGACCGGCCAGACCCAGCGCCAGCGCGTACGGCCGGCCGATGCAGATGGCACGGGCACCCAGCGCGAGCGCCTTGACGATGTCGGCGCCGCCGCGGATCCCTGAGTCCATCAACACCGGAACCGCGGAGTCGACCGCGGCCACGACGGGCGGGAGGCTGTCCAGCGCACCCCGCGCGCCGTCCACCTGCCGACCGCCGTGGGTCGACACGATGATCCCCTCCACCCCGATGTCCACCGCCCGCCGTGCGTCGTCGGCCCGCTGGACGCCCTTGAGCACGATCGGCAGCGACGTCATCGACCGCAGCGTCGGGATGTCCTGCCAGGTCAGCGACGGCCGCGAATACGTCTGCAGGAACGTCTGGACGATGGCCCGGGCGGCGGCCGGCGGGCGACCCGTGGCCGACATCATCCGGGCGACGGAGCGGATCGCGGCCGGGATCTCGGACAGCCGCGGACGCTGCGCCGGGCCGGCGCCGGCCGCGGCAGCCAGCCGACGGAACACCGGATCGCTGGTGTACTGCGCGAGCCCGTCACCCCGGGCGAACGGCAGGTAGCCCTGGTCGAGGTCCCGAGGCCGCCAGCCCAGCATCGTGGTGTCCAGCGTGACGACCACCGCCGCGCAGCCGGCCGCCTCGGCCCGACCGACCAGGCTGGCCACCAGCTCGTCGGAGGCGGACCAGTACAGCTGGAACCAGCGGGGCGCCGAGCCCATCGCCGCGGCGCAGTCCTCCATGGAGACCGACGCCTGGTTGGAGAAGATCATCGGGATGCCCTGCTCGGCCGCCGCCCGCGCCACCGCCGCGTCCGCATCGCGGTGCACGATGCCCAGCGCGCCGATCGGCGCCAGCAGCATCGGCACCGGAAGGGTATCGCCGAACAACCGCACCGACGTGTCCAGCACCGACACGTCTCGCAGCATCCGCGGCACCAGCCGCCAGCGGTCGAAGGCGGCCCGGTCGGCCGCCATGGTCGCCTCGCTCCCGGCGCCGCCGGCGACGTACCCGTACGCCTTGCGGGTCAGTCGCGAGCGAGCGATCCGGTCGAGTTCGGGCCAACTGGTCGGGATCACCGGCCGGCGGCCGAAGACGCCACCGGTGTAGATCTGCGTTTGCCGGAGCCGGCCGACGGACGCGCCGGTAGGCGAGACGCGGGTCTGCGAGGTCTGCTGCGAGGCCATCGCCCCAGGTTTCCGCACGCCGGCGCACGCGTCCAGACCATGTCCCGGTCACCGCGCGGCGGCGGTGCCGACAACCGGCCGATTGACCGGACGGTGCCCCGGGTACCAGTCCGGGAACGAGCGAAAGGGGATGTTCTCGGTGACCGGCGGCACGGACAGCAACACCGGCAGCTCCGCGCGCGCAGCCGGCGACACCGCCCGTCGGGCGGGCGACCGAGCGGTGCGCAGTGGGCCGTTCCGCCTGCTGGTCACCGTCGGCCTGATCACCTACGGCATCGTGCACATCCTCGTCGGCTGGATCGCCCTGCAGATCGCCTGGAGCGGCGGGGGCGAGTCGGACGAGGCTTCGCAGCAGGGTGCGCTCACCGAGCTCGGACGGCAGCCGGTCGGCGTGGTGATCCTGTGGCTGACCGTGGTCGGCCTGTTCGCCATGACGGTCTGGCAGATTGCCGAGGCGGCCTGGGGGCACCGGGACAGACCCGAGGGGGCCAAACGGATCTGGAAGCGATTGAGCTCGGTGGGCCGGGCCGTCGCCTACGCCGCGATCGCCGTCGCCGCGATCACCGCGCTGCGCGGATCGAGCCGGTCCGGTGACGCCAAGGACGAGGGCTGGACGGCTCGGCTGCTGGCCGTTCCGTTCGGCCGCATCCTCGTCGGCATCGTCGGTGTGATCATCGCGGTGATCGCAATCCGGCTGGTGATCCGCGGTCTGCGGCGCAAGTTCGTCAACGACCTGGCCGGGGGCGTCCCCGACTGGGTGCTCCGGGCGGGCCAGATCGGCTACATCAGCAAGGGTGTCGCGTTCGCGGTGGTCGGCGCCCTGTTCTGCTGGGCGGGGCTGACCTACGACCCGAGCAAGGCCGGCGGGTTGGACGACGCCCTCCGGACGGTGAACTCCGCACCGCTCGGTTCGGTGCTGCTGACCGTCATCGCGCTCGGCCTGGCCTGTTTCGGGGTCTTCTGCTTCTTCTGGGCACGCCATCCCAAGATCGATGCGGTCGCGGCCGGCGGTGCCCGATGAACGGCCCATCGAACGGCCCACTGACCGAGTGAATCCGCTGGTCCCGGGGGTGCGGGAGATCAACCGCCGTGACAAGCTGACCCGATGCGGCCTGACCGGCCGCGGTGTCCAGCCATGTCCAGGAGTGCCGCCGTGGGTAAGAAGCAGGAAGCTGTCAATCCCGACCGCCCCCCGAAGATCAAGAAGGCCGCGTACGAGGCCGAGTTGCGGCGGCTGCAGACCGAGCTGGTCACCATGCAGCAATGGGTGAAGGAATCCGGGACCCGGATCGTGGCGATCTTCGAGGGTCGGGACGCGGCGGGCAAGGGCTCGGCGATCAAGCGGATCACCGAGTTCCTCAACCCCCGGACCGCTCGGATCGTCGCGTTGCCCGCGCCCACCGAGCGACAACGCACACAGTGGTACTTCCAGCGCTACATCGAGCACCTGCCGGCCGCCGGCGAGATCGTGCTGATGGACCGGTCCTGGTACAACCGGGCCGGGGTGGAACGGGTGATGGGGTTCTGCACGACCGACGAGTACCGCCGGTTCCTGCACCAGACGCCGATCTTCGAACGGCTGCTGGTGGAGGACGGGATCCTGCTGTTCAAGTTCTGGTTCTCGGTGTCGGATGTGGAGCAGGAGCGACGCTTCAGGTCTCGGCTGACCGACCCGATGCGCCGGTGGAAGCTGTCCCCGATGGACGTGCAGTCGATCAGCCGGTGGGAGGAATACTCGCGGGCCAAGGACGAGATGTTCATCCACACCGACATTCCCGAGGCGCCCTGGTTCACGGTGGAGAGCGAGGACAAGAAGCGGTCCCGGATCAACGTGATCGCGCACATTCTGGACAACGTGCCGTACGAACACATCGAACCGGAGGCGGTGACGATCCCGGAGCGGCCCCCGTCGACGAACTACGTGCGGCCGCCGCGGGAGGAGTTCAAGTACGTTGACGACCACGCCGCGGCGCTGGTCAAGCCGAAGGACTGAGCCCTGTCGGCGGGCATCGCCTGCGCGGGAGATCGGCGCGCGGCCCGGCGGGACCCCCCTTGACAGCGCAAGATCCATAGGAATCAGCCGAGGGCGGCGCGGATCCGGGCGGCCCGGCGGGTCGCGTCGTCCCGGATCGCCGCCTCGTCCAGCGTGGTCAGCCTGCGGTCCGCCAGCAGCCGGCGGCCCGCCACCACGACGTCGGTGACGTCGCCGCCGCGGGCGCCGTAGACCAGGTGCGCGACAGGATCAGGCATCGGGGTGGCATGCGGCCGGCCTACGTCCAGCAGCACCAGGTCGGCGGGTTCGCCGACTGCGAGCCGACCGGACAGGCGCCCACCTAACGCTCTCGCGCCACCCATGGTGGCCATCCGGAGGGCGTCCCGGGCGAGCACCGCGGTCGGGTCGCGGCCGACCCCGCGAGGCAGAAGGGTCGCCAGCTTGATCTCCTCGAACAGGTCGGCGTCATTATTGGAAGCCATCGAATCGGTGCCCAGTCCGACCGTCACGCCGCCGGCGAGGTAGCCGGGAATCGGCGCGATGCCGGCGCCCAGCTTGAGGTTGGACACCGGGCAGTGCGCGACGGTGACGCCCGGTCCGGCCAGCAGCTCGACATCCGCGTCGCCGTGTGGGTGCACCGCATGCGCGACGTGCAGCCGGCCGCCGAGCAGGCCGGTGCGCGAGGCCAACCCGATCGGCGAGCAGCCCTCGCGGGCCAGGCTGTCCCGAACCTCCTCGCGGGTCTCGGACAGGTGGATGTGCACGGCCAGGTCGTGGGCGGCGGCGCGGCGAGCAACGTCCGCCATCAGGTCCTGGCCGCAGGTGTAGGGGGCGTGCGGCCCGAACGTCACCTGCACCAGCTCGTCGCCGGCGAACTCGGCGGCCAGCGCGGGCGTGCGGTCCAGCACCTGCGACCCGGTCTCCGGGGTGGCCGCCGGATAGCCGACGACGTCGTACCCGAACACCGCGGCGGCGACCGACACCCGCAGGCCGGCAGCGTGCACGTCGGCCAGCAAACCGGCGTCCCACAGGTACATGTCGGCGAAAGCGACCGTGCCGGATCCGATCATCTCGGCCATGGACAGCGCAAGGCCGGCCCGGATGTCGTCCCGGGTCATCCGGACCTCGAACGCGCGGATGTGGCCGAGCCACCGGTCGAGCGGTTCGTCGTCGCTGTGCCCGCGCAGCAGCGACATGCCCGCGTGGGTATGCGCGTTGATCAGGCCGGGCGCGACCAGCCGATCGGTCCCGGCCAGGTCCGCCGGGCCGGCCGGCCCGCGGACCGGCCCGAGGTAGGTGATCCGCCCGGTCGCCGGTGACCAGGCGATCTCCGCGTCGCGCAGGACCTGCTCGGGCTCGGCGACGATCGTCGCGCCGACCACTCGCAGCTCACCGGTCACGCCGGCATCCTCCCGCAGCGGGCGCCGCCGCGGGCTCGTGGGTCAGGCGGTTGCCGCGGGTCAGGCGGTGCCGACCGGCACGGACTTGGCCTTCCAGTCGTCCCAGCTCAGGCCCCAGACGTAGATATCGCCGTCCATCGAGCTGAGCTGGATGTCCGTGCCGGTGATCTCGACCGGGTCGCCCCAGATCGCGGAGTTGAAGTACGCCTCGGCGTCCGCGTCGGACAGGTTGATGCAGCCGTGGGTGACGTTGCTGTTGCCCTGGGCGTTCGCGCTGGCCGGGTTGGCGTGGATGAACTCGCCGTTGTTGCTGATCCGCACGGTCCAGTGCTCCAGCGCGTTGGTATAGCCGTACCGCGGGTTGTTCATCAGGTAGGACTCGGCCTTGTCGGTCACCACGTGGATGCCGGACCGGGTGACCAGCTCCGGGTCGCCGTTGTCGCCGCCGCGTCCGAAGGATGCCGGGTAGCTCGCGGTGACCTGACCGTCCTGTTTGACCACGATGTCGTGCGAGTTCACGTCGGCGTACACCACCTGGTTGCGGCCGATGGAGAAGTCGCTGGTGATGTCGGCGGCACCGTAGGAGGTGTCGTTCAGCTTCACCCCGTACAGCTTGGCGTCCACGTGCACCTTGGTTCCCGCCGGCCAGTAGTCCTTGGTCCGGTAGTCCAGCGCCCAGCGGCCGTCGTCGTGCTTGATCCACACCCAGGCGCCCTCGACGGCTGGTGTGGTGGTGATCGAGATCCGCTTGGCCACGGCCTCCCGGTCGGCAGGTTCCGCCCCGAAGCTCACGCTGATCGGCGCGGCGACTCCCACCTCGACGTTGTCACCGGGATTGATGCTGTTGCGGGTCTTGGTGTCCTCGCCGACCGTGGTCCAGGTGCCCTGGATCGGAACCTGCTTGCCGTCGGTTCCGGTGACCGACCCGGCAACCGTGTACGTCTTGCCGAAGCCCAGCGGCTCGCCGACGGTCCAACTGGTGCGGTCCGCGGAGATGGCGGCCTGGACGACCTTGCCCTCCGGATTGGTCATGGTGACGTTGTCGATGGTGCCCTCGGTCACGCCAAGGCTCAGCGGCTCGATCGGGGACAGTCCCTGGGTCCCGAATGCCGGTGTCCCGACGACGGTCGCGACCGGCGGCACCACGGTCGGGGAGGCCGGGCCGGATCCGCTGCCGTCCGCGCCGGTTCCTCCGTTCCCGCCCACGGTCGAGGTGACCGTATCGCCGCCGAGCGATCCGTTGCTGCATCCGGCCAGCACCAACAACCCGGCCACCGCGATCAGCAACGCGCCGAGGACCTTGCTCCGTGCAGGTCTGCACCTGATCAAATTCGCCCACTCCCGGGATTCCACGGGCGGGCACCGTTCCCCGCCACGGCAGCCGATCGTCAAACGGCCGAGTTCAGGGTAACGAGCCCGGCCGTGCGACCGGCGTGAGGCACGCGGCTCCGGCGTGGTTCGCGGCGTGAGGTGAGCCTGTGTGCATGATCCTTGTGACCACGGTCACCGACCCGCGGGTCAGCGCAGCAGCCGGCGCAGGATCACCAGGCCGACCAGGGCGCCGACCGCGATCAGCGAGTACTTCACCCTCGGTTCGGCCAGGGTCGCGGTCAGGGTCCGCCGACCCTGCTCCACGACGCGCTTCGGGTTGGCCCGCGTCGTCAACTCGTCGACCGCTGCGGCGAGGGAGTCCCGCGCGCGTTCGATTTCCGCCTGGATGGTCTCCGCGTCGCGGACCACGGCGCCTCCCGTTCCTGCATCGAGGGGGTCGTTGCTCGGTCGTCGTTTCGAGGCGGGACCGGCACCGGTCCCGCGGGTGTTTACCCTAGCCGCATGGTCACCACACAACCCGGCGCGGGCGACGTTGCGCCCCCGTTCACCCTCCCCGACGCCGACGGGAACCCGGTCTCGCTGTCCGACTTCGCCGGCCGGCAGGTCATCGTGTACTTCTACCCCGCGGCGATGACGCCCGGCTGCACGACGGAGGCCTGCGACTTCACCGCCGCCCGTGGCTCGTTCGACGGCGGCGGGTACGCAGTGCTGGGCATATCCCCGGACAAGCCGGACAAACTGGCGAAGTTCCGGGACAAGGAGAACCTGTCGGTCGTGCTGCTGTCCGACGCCGACCGGTCGGTGATGACCGCCTACGGTGCCTTCGGCGACAAGATGCAGTACGGCAAGACGGTGCAGGGGGTGATCCGCTCGACATTCGTGGTCGGCGCGGACGGCCGGATCCAGCAGGCGTGGCGCAACGTGAAGGCGACCGGTCACGTCTCGCGGGTGCTCAAGGAGCTGGGTCTGGCAAGCTGACGCGGACGGGGCCGTAGCCCAATTGGCAGAGGCACACGGTTTAGGTCCGTGCCAGTGTGGGTTCGAGTCCCACCGGCCCTACAGATCGCAGGCATAGCTGCGCGTCAGGGATGCATCGCACTCGAATCGACAACACGCGGCCCGAGGTACCACATCCCGCCCGGTTCAACAAGCACGATGAACGCGCAGGCACCGGGCGCGGTGCGGGCGGCCAGATGCTCAAGCCAAGCGTTCAACAGAGGGGCGAGACCGATGAGTGCACCGGAGAAGTCGAAGTCCGGCGGAAGCGACAACAGCTCCGACTACCCGGAATCGTCGGGAAGCGTGACAACGGCCTCGTCCTCGGCGTACTCCTCGGCGGCGCCGTTCTCGGACGACTCCCCGGACAGCCCCTACGGTTCGGCTAAGTCCGCCGGCTCGGCATGGAGCGGCAGTCCCTACGAGCCGCTGGATTCGGAGTCGTCCGTCGGCTCCTACCCGTCCACCTACGGCGTCTCGGATTCCGCCGCACCCACCTACGTCCCGGCGCCCGATACCGACGAACGTCCCGAACGCCGTCCGGCCGGCCGGCAGACCAAGCAGCGGGCGATCGCCGGCTTGTTCAGCGCGATCCTGGGCACCCTGCTCGTCGGTTGCGGCCTGTACCTGATCGGTGAGTTCGGCTTCGGCATCTTCGACGTCATGCTGCACGGCAACGGCCTGCCGTCCGGCTGGGACATCACCTGGACATCCGTCGGCGGCGCGTTGATCTTCATCGCCGTGCTGCTGAACGGCTGGTCGCCGTGGGCGACCCTGATCCCCGGCGCGATCCTGACCGCCGCCGGCGTCTGGTCGCTGGCCTGGTATGACGGCGCCGATCGGGTGGCCAGCTTCGTGGATCAGATGTTCGCTCGCCCGGAGATGGTGGTCTGGGGCATCACCGGCTGGATGCTCGTGCTGGGGCTGATGCTGCTGGGCGCCGGCTTCGCGGTGGTCATCGCCCGCGCGGTCGGCCGGCGTCGCCCGTTGAGCTGAGTCGCCACCTGCCCCACCGGCTCACGATCGACCCAACAACTCCCCCAACACCGGCAGCATCAAAGCCAGAGCCCGGCCGCGATGGGACAGCGCGTCCTTCTCGGCCGGGCTCAGCTCTGCCGAGGTGCGGCCGTCACCGATCGCGTCGCTCTCCGCCGGAATGAACACCGGGTCGTAGCCGAACCCGTTGGTCCCGCGGGCCTCCCACCCGATCCGGCCC
>Ga0164307_10001651_pt1 | contig 10174 bp, 9 predicted proteins | sample Whisoiple_243_MG_FD_110214 | JGI IMG/M metagenome (GOLD analysis project Ga0164307, IMG submission 110214) | Soil microbial communities amended with fresh organic matter from upstate New York, USA - Whitman soil sample_243_MG | ecosystem: Environmental > Terrestrial > Soil > Unclassified >...
CACCTGGTCTGCAATCTGGGCAACGGCAGCGGCTACAGCGTCCGCGAGGTGCTGGCCACCATTGCCGAGGTCACCGGGCGGGAGGTGCCGGTGACGATAGGGCCACGGCGCGCCGGCGATCCCACCCGCCTGGTCGCGTCGGCCGAACGGGCAGGCCGACGGCTCGGTTGGACCCCTGAGCTCGGCCTGGCCGACATGATCGCCGATGCCTGGGAGTTCGCGAACACCGCGGGAAGCTCGGCTTGAGCGCGACAGGTCTTTTCCAGCAACACTTCTCCCGCGATCCGGACGGCGTCTTCTCGGCGCCGGGCCGGGTGAACCTGATCGGCGAGCACACCGACTACAGCGGCGGCCTGGTGCTGCCGTTCGCCATCGACGCCCGGGCCCGGCTCGCGGCCGCTCGCACCGGGAATGACGTGCTCCGGGTGGTGTCGGCGCAGCGTCCCGACGAGTCGAGATCATTGTCACTGCAGGACATCGGGCCGGTCGCGGCGGCCGCCGCAGGCTGGGCCGGTTACCTGTTCGGCTCCGTCTGGGCATTGCGCGAAGCCGGGTATCCGATCGGCGGATTCGACCTGGCCCTCGATTCGGCGGTTCCGGCCGGTGCCGGACTGTCCTCGTCCGCAGCAGTGGAGACCGCGACAGTCCTTGCGGTGTCGGCAGTGTCCGGCATCGACCTGGACGTCATGCAGATCGCCCGGTACGCCCAGCAGGCGGAGAACGACTTTGTCGGTGTGCCGTGCGGACCGATGGATCAAACGGCGTCCGCCGCCGCAAAGGCCGGCTCCGTGCTGCTTTTCGACACCAGAACGGGCGCCGTCGAACACATTCCGTTCGATCCCGCCGGCCACGGCCTGCAGATCCTGGTGATCGATACCAGGGTCGCGCACTCGCTGGCGGATGGGGAGTATGCCCGGCGCCGCGCGTCGACCGAAGAGCTGACCCGGACCCTCGGCGTGCGGTGGCTGCGGGACGTCGCCGTCGACGATCTGCCCCACGCGTTGGCCGCGCTGGACTCGGCCGAGCTGCGCCGTCGACTGCGGCATGTCGTCACCGAGAACGACCGGGTCCGAAGGACTGTCGAGTTGCTCAGGGACGAGCGGATCGGCGACATCGGGCCGCTGCTGACAGCGTCGCACGCCTCGCTTCGGGACGATTACGAGGTCTCCTGCGCCGAATTGGATCTCGCCGTGCAATCGGTGCTGGGGGCCGGCGCCTCCGGTGCCCGGATGACCGGCGGTGGTTTCGGCGGTTCGGTGATCGCACTGCTGCCCGCCGAGCGGGTCGCGGATGCCTCCGAAGCGGTGGCGGAGGCCTTCAAGGCGGCCGGATATGGGTCACCGGTGTGCAGAATCGTCGCTCCGGCGCAGGGCGCCCGCCGGGACTGACGACCAGCTTTGGGACCGCCAGGTGATGGTCTGCGGGGTCAGCCGATGGCATCGAGGATCTCCTGCAGCACCACCCGGTGGTGCGGGCGGTCGACGAACTCGGCGAACCAGGCGGCACTGTCGCTGCGATCGGGCGAGCGCCGGTTCGGCTCCAACCAGTCCAGGCACGCCCGTTCGCCGATGTGCCCCAGCTGGGCGATCAACATCGTGAAGTCTCCCCGCCGCTCGACGCGCCCTGGGCCGCCGTTGTCGCGGTAGGCGTCGTACAGCAGCTTCGCGCGGTCGGGGCGCCCGCCCGCGAACTCGTACAGCACGCAGGCCAACTCCTGGTTGGGATCGGCCAGGCCGCTGTTCTCGAAGTCGATCACGCAGACCCCGCCGGCGGCCGTCGGTAGCAGGTTGTCCGCCCAGAGGTCGCGATGACAGACCTGCAGTGCCTCGGGTGGCGTCATCCAGGTCTCCAGCGCGATCAATTCGTCCCGGACCGCCATCAGCCGACCGGCGAACGGCGCGTCGGCCCTATTCAGGTCCGCGATCAGCGCATCCCAGGCGGCTGCGCCGACCGGATCGCGGTACCAGAGATCCAGCTCGTCACCGTCCGTGGAATGCACCCGGTGCGCGGCTGCGACGGCACTGCCGACGGCAACCGGGTCCAACCCGATGTCCGGACCCAGCAGGTCGACCCACTCGTAAACCCGCACCTGCCCCCGACCGATGTCCGCGAGCACCGAACCGTCTGCGGTCCGGACGATCCGGGGTGTCGGCAACCCAGCGGCACCGGCCAACTCCTGGAACCGCGCGGCCTGCCCGATGTCGGCCTCTGCCGTGGCGAAGAACGGCTGCTTGATCGCCCAGCTGCCGTCCGCGGTGTCCAACCGCCAGACGTGCCCCTGTTTGCCCCTGGCGACGGGACCGGCCGAGAGCACCGCGGCGGACCCGAGCCCGAAGGCGTCGGCGATGTCGCGGGCAACTGCGGCGTCCAGCATCTGCCGGATGCTAACCACGTTCTGGTCAGGGTGCGCGAACCCGGTCGAGGCGAAACCCGGTCGAGTCTGTCGGAGGTCGGACGTAGCCTGGCCACGCCATGACGACCAGTACCACCGCGCCCGCCGGCGCTCCGCCTGCCACCGACGTCCCGATCCCCGATCCGATGCCGGGCGATGCCGCGCACGCACCGACGATCCGAACACTGCGGCGGCTGTTGCCCTACGCCAGGCCGGCGTTGCCCGCACTGATCGGCAGCGCGATCACGGCCACCGTCGCGATGATGTGCGGATTGGCCTTTCCGTTGGTGATCCAGTGGGTGATCGACGGACCGATCGCCCAGCAGGACCTGTCGGCGCTGTGGCCGCTGGCGGCCCTGCTGCTCGCCCTCGGGGTTGTCGAGGCCGGACTGTTCTGGGTGCGGCGGATGCTGTCGGCCAGGCCGACGATGGCCGTCGAGGCGTCCATGCGGGCGGCGATCTACGACCATCTACAGAAGCTCCCGGTCGCCTTCCACGACCGCTGGCCGGCGGGTCAACTGATGTCGCGGGCGGTTGCCGACCTGACGACCATCCGCCGGTTCCTGGCCTTCGGGCTCGTCTTCCTGATCGTCAACCTGACCACTTTCGTGGTCGGGGTGGTCATCCTGCTGACCCTCTCCTGGCAGCTGGGGCTGATCGTTGCGGCGCTGGCGATCCCGCTGATCGCCCTGTGCGCGCTGTACGAGACCAAGTACCAGGTGCTCGCCCGTCGATCGCAGGATCAGGTAGGGGATCTGGCCACCATCGTCGAGGAGTCGGTGCTCGGCATCCGCATCCTCAAGGCGTTCGGCCGTAGCCGGTACTTCGGCCGGCGGTTCCTGGTCGAGGCACGCGGTCTGCGCGGCACCGAGATCGGCAAGGCCAAGGTGATCTCCAAGTTGTGGGCGGTGATCATCGCGCTGCCCGAGGTGGCGTTCGGGCTGACGTTGTTCCTCGGGATCATCCAGGTGGCCGACGGCCGGTTGACCGCCGGCGCCCTGGTGGCGTTCTTCGGCGTCGCGCTCGGCCTGCGGTGGCCGATCGACTCGATCGGCTGGCTGCTGGCGATGTCCAACGACGCGGCGAGTGCCGCACAGCGGTACTTCGAGGTGATGGACGCACCGATCACCGTGAGTTCGCCGGAGCGGCCTCGCCCGGCGGCCGACGCCGGCGGCCGGGTGGAGTTCCGTGGTGCCCGGTTCCGGTTCGCCGAAACCCCGTCGACGACTGCCGACCTGCTGCGCGGCGTCGACCTGACGCTCGCGCCGGGTGAGACGGTCGCCCTGGTCGGTGCGACCGGATCCGGGAAGACGACGCTCACCTCGCTGGTCAACCGGCTGTACGACGTCACCGCCGGGTCCATCACCCTGGATGGCGTCGACATCCGCGAGCTGGACCTGGCCGACCTCCGCGGCCGGGTCGCCGTCGCCTTCGAGGAGCCGACCCTGTTCTCGGCGTCGATCCGGGAGAACGTGCTGCTGGGCCGGCCGGCCGGCTCCGACGACGAGGTGCTGCGGGCGCTCTCGGTGGCGCAGGCCGACTTCGTGCTGGACCTGCCCTGGGGACTGGACACCCGGATCGGCGAACAAGGCCTCTCGTTGTCCGGTGGCCAGCGCCAGCGACTCGCCCTGGCTCGAGCGGTGGTCGGTCGACCCGCAGTTCTGGTGCTCGACGACCCGCTCTCGGCGCTCGACATCCACACCGAGGCCCAGGTGGAGCGAGCACTGCGGTCGGTGCTGGCGCAGACCACGGCGCTGGTGGTGGCGCACCGGGCATCCACGGTGCAACTCGCCGATCGGGTCGCCCTCCTGGTGGACGGTCGGATCACCGCCGTCGGTACGCATTCGCAGCTGATGGCCGAAGAGCCCGGTTACCGGGACCTGCTGGCCAGCCGGTCCGACACCACTTCCGTGCGCGAGGCCGGCCGCAGCGACGAGGAGGTGTCGTCGTGACCGCCTCCGGGACGAACACCCCGGTGATCCTGGAGCCGGAGGCGGACGACGCCTGGCGCGGCGTTGCGGCCGAGGACTCCGACGACATCTCCGGTCACCTCGGCGTCAAGCTCCAGGCGAGGTCCCGGCGGCTGCTCCGGTCGCTGATCCGACCGCATCGCTGGTGGGCCCTGCTTGCCTCGACGGTGGTGGTGCTCAGCGAGTTGGCCTATCTGGTCGGGCCGTTGGCGGTGGCCTACGGCATCGACACCGCGGTCCCCGCGCTGATGGCCGGGGATTCCGGACCATTGGTCTACGCGACCCTGGCCTACCTGGCTGCGGGGATCGCCAACGCCGCGGGCAAGGCGCTCTTCGTCCGCCTCGCTGCGAAGGTCTCGCAGGCTGTTCTGTTGGACCTGCGCGGCCGGGTGTTCGACCACTCCCAGGCGCTGAGCATCTCGTTCCACGAGCGCTACACCTCGGGCCGGGTGATCTCCCGGATGACCAGCGACCTGGACACCCTGGGCGATCTCGCCCAGGAGGGACTGGAGGGGCTGATCTCCGGCCTGCTCTCGGTGATTGCGATCAGCGTCACCCTGCTGCTGCTCGACGTCCCGCTCGGGCTGATCGCGCTCTCGGCCTTCATCCCGATCTCGTTGGCCACCAGGTGGTTCCAACACCGGTCGCGGCGGATCTATCGCCGCACCCGATCGGCGATCGCGTCGGTGATCGTGCAGTTCACCGAGACGATGAACGGCCTGCGGGCGGTGCTGTCGTTCCGGCGGGAGGAGCGCAACCGCACCATCTTCGCCTCCTTCAACGAGGAGAACGCCAGGGCGAACGGCGACGGGCTGGTGGCGTTGGCGGTCTACACCCCGCTGGTCCGACTGTTCGGCAACCTGAGCCTGGTCGCCACGATGGTCGTCGGCGCCGTCCAGGTGATCGACGGAAACCTCGAGGTCGGGGTGCTCACCGCTTTCCTGCTGTACGTCCGGCGGATGTACGACCCGTTGGACGAACTGGCGATGTTCTACAACACCTATCAGTCGGCGGCCGCAGCACTGGAGAAGCTGAGCGGGCTGCTCGAGGAGACGCCAGCCGTTCCGGAACCTGCGGGCCCGGTCGCGCTGAACGGCGGCGGGCCGATCGCCGGCGACGTCCGGTTCGAGGCGGTGTCGTTCGCCTACAACCCGGCCGTGCCGGTGCTCCCGGAACTCGACCTGCACATCCCGGGCGGCCAGACGGTGGCCGTCGTGGGTGCCACCGGAGCCGGTAAGTCGACGATGGCCAAGTTGCTGGCCCGCTTCTACGATCCGACCCGTGGCCGGGTGCTGCTGGACGGCACCGACGTGGCGACGGTCGGCACGACGGAACTGCGCCGCGGCGTGGTGATGGTGACCCAGGAATCGTTCCTGTTCTCCGGCTCGGTCGCCGACAACATCGCACTCGGCCGGCCGAAGGCGGACCGGGCGGAGATCGAGGCTGCCGCGGACGCGATCGGGGCCGGGGTGTTCATCAGGGCGCTGCCGCAGGGGTTCGACACCGACGTGCGCAAACGCGGCGGCCGGCTGTCGGCCGGTCAACGTCAGCTCGTCGCGTTCGCGAGGGCGTTCCTGGCCGATCCGGCGGTGCTGATCCTGGACGAGGCCACCGCGTCACTGGACATCCCGGCCGAACGGGCGGTGCAGCGCGCGCTGCGCACGGTGTTGGCCGATCGGACCGCGGTGATCATCGCGCACCGGCTGTCCACGGTGGCGATCGCCGATCGGGTCCTGGTGATGGACCACGGCCGGATCGTCGAAGACGGCGCTCCCGACGACCTGATCGGCGGCGACGGCGCCTACGCGACGCTGCACTCCGCGTGGCGGGACTCGCTGGTCTGAACGCAGGGCCGCGGTGGTCGATGTCCTGGGGCAAAGCCCCGGTAGTCGAGGGCCGCCTTGGTCGAGGCCTCTGTGGGAACGCCCGGTCAGGGTGCCGGGAGCGGCAACATCAGCACCGCGGAGGTCCAGCCGACGACGATGCCGACGGCCGCTCCGGCCGCGATCCAGCGCAACACCGGCAATCCCCGGGACAGCCAGATCGCCGGCGCCAGCCCGGCGGCCACCAGCAGGTTGACCAGGACGGCCACGATCGGCCGATCCGACAACCCCGCGGAGAGCACCCACACCGCCACCCCGGTCAACAGCGCGGCGAAGACAGCGAGCACCACGCCGGTGGACCAGGGGGTCGGTTCACCGCCGTCCCGCCACTCCCGCACCCACGCCCAGTCCTCCCGCTCGGCACCGTCGCCGTCGGTCGACGATTCCGGCCCGGCGGCCCCGGCATGTTCCGCGGCCGTCCCGGCGCCGGGGTCGGCGTGTTCCGCGGCCGTCCCGGCGTCGGCGTGTTCCGGGGCCGCCACGTCGGGCGGTGTGGTCGCGCCTGGCAGCAGGTAGACGTTCCCACGGCGCTCGGCTCCCCGACGCTCTCCCTCGGGCATTCGGCGGCCGGCGATGAATGGCACCGGGGCGTCCGCGGGCGCCGCGTCGTTGCCGGAGCCGTTGTCGGTGGCGCTCTCCGCGCGGGCGGAATCCGCCTGCTCGTCGTCCCGGTCATCAGTCATGACGGCCCCGGCACGGTGGTTCGCCGTTCTGATCGCGCGCTCACCGCAACAGTGTGCAGCACCCGGCGACCGGGCGGCTCCGGTGATCTGTCAGCCGGGGAGTGCCGCGAAGGCGATCGCGGCCGCGGTGGCGACATTGAGTGAATCGACCCCAGCGGCCATCGGGATCCGCACCCGCACGTCAGCGGCCGCCAACGCCTGGGCCGTCAAACCGGGACCTTCGGAGCCGACGAGCAGCGCGACCTTTCCGTCCAGCGCCGCTTCGCGCAACGTCGTCGATCCGCTCGGCGACAGTGCAACGATACGAAATCCCTTGCGACGCAACAGGGACATCCCCGCATCCAGCCAATCGACGGTGGTGAAAGGGACCGCGAGCACCGTGCCCATCGACACCCGGACGCTGCGGCGGTAGAGCGGATCCGCGCAGCCATCGGCCAGCAGAACGGCGCCGACGCCCAGCGCCGCCGCGTTCCGAAAGATGCCACCGAGGTTCTCGTGATCTCCGACGCCCTCCAGCACCGCGACCGATCGCACCTCGTCCAGCAGCTCGGCGGCCGCCGGGAATTCGACCCGGTCGGCGGTGGCGAGCACCCCGCGGTTCAGATGGAACCCGACGACCTCCGCCATCAGCTCGGCGCTGACCTTGTAATAAGGGGCGACTTCCTGCTCGAGGTCCGCGGCCAGCTCTTCGTACCGGCGGTCGACCCCGAGCAGCGCTCGGACCGGGTAGGGCGAGACGACCAGCCGGCGCACGACCACGGCGCCCTCGGCGATCACCAGCCCACGCCCACCGGGGCGATCCGGCCGGCGATCCGCCCGGCTCAGGTCGCGGAAGTCGTCGAGCCGAGGATCTCGCGGATCGGTGATCCGGATCGTCTCGCTCACGGCGTCGCGGATGCATGGTTCGCAAGGTGCCGTCGGACCTTGTCGCCGATGTCCTGCAGGGCCGTCAGTTCGGCATCGGACAGCAGATCGATCAGGCATTCACGGACGACCGCGACGTGGCCCGGGGCGATCTCCGCGAGTACGTCGGCGCCCAGATCGGTCAGCTCCGCGTAGTAGCCGCGTTGATCTGCCGTCGACCGCACCCTCCGCACCCATTCCCGCGCGGCCAAACGGTCGACGGTGCGGGTGATCGCGCTGCGGGTGGAGATCGTCCGGTCAGCGATCTCGCTCATCCGCAGCCGTCGGTCAGGCGCCTCCGACAGGTGCACCAGAACCTCGAAATCGGTGAAGGAGGCCCGTGATTCGGATTGCAGCTGGCGATCGAAGGTAGGCAGCAGCAGGCGGTACATGTCCAGCCAGGCCCGCCATGCCGCCTGCTCGTTCGCGGCCAGCCACGATCGGTTCGCCGACACGGGGGCAGACCCACGGACGTCAGGCACCTGCACCACGCCGTTGCTCATCGGCCCATCGAACCGCACTGTCGACCACGTCCGGCTCCGCCAGGTCACCAGGGGCGACAACAGCGCGACGGTGTGAGGGTTCCCACGACGACGTCGCGGCGAGGCCGTGGACCGGAACGGGCAGCTCGATTCCGCTCTCCAGCTGCGTCGAAACCCAAAGTCACTGCCGAGGAACAGCTTCCGCTGAACGGAACGGGTCATGTCAGGTCATTTCCTACCGGCAAGTAACCGATTTTGTGACGGCCGTCACACCAGCGTGGGAAGGTTAGCAGATTAGCAACGTGGCTGCTAATTTGCTAACAGGACGGTTAACCACCAGTCACCGCAGGTCGCTTCGGAAACGGCCCACCTCGGAGATGAGGACAGCAATGAGCACCGCCACCAATGGCGCGGCCACCGAGGCCGCCCTGCAGTCCCTCACCGGCGCTTCCCGAGCGGCCGGCAAGGCTGCCGTCGATGCCGTGTCGTCGGTCAGGCCGGCAGCCGAAACCGCAGGTCAGATGGTCAGGCATAGCGGCCAGATCTGGCTCGACGCGTCGAGGACGATCGCCGGCTTGTCGCTGGACGCCTACGACGCGAGCGTCGCGGCCTATGTGGACTACGCCACCAGCGTTGCGGCCGCCGGGCGTGCGGACTGGGCGGTTGAACTCGCCGAGAACAACGCCCGGATCTTTGCCGATTTCGCCACGAATTACTCCGCCGCCGCTCGCGACATGCTGGGCGCGTGAACGCCACCGGATCGGTGATCGACGCGTTTCCACTCGCGCACACCATAAGCTGGATTTCATGAGCAGGACATGGTCCGAGTCGTTGTCGCTCGGCGAGATGATTCGCCGTCAGCGAGAATTGGCCTCACTCCCTATGCGGCAATTGGCCGCCATGTCCGGTATTTCCAATCCGTATTTGTCACAGATCGAACGCGGCCTTCGCGACCCGTCCGACCAGGTGTTGAATGCGATCGCGGATTCGCTGCAGATGTCGGCCGATTCGCTGCGCCCGCCGGTGCCGGCGCCGGACCCCGACGCAGCGCCGTCCGCTGTCGTGGCGGCGGTACGCGCCGACCCGGATTTGAGCGCACAACAACGTAAGGCCCTCGAGGAGTCCTATGTGGCCTTCCGCGAGGTCACCATCGAACGCCGCCGCCTGAAGGGCCGCCGCAACGGCGCCCCGTCATCCGACGCTCCAACTGCCAGCGTTGACTGAGGAGATCGTCATGACTGCCACCGAGAGCACCCCGATCGACATCACCTGGGAGGAAGTCGGTCCCCGGGAAGAGCCGGAGCCGCGCCCCGAGCTCACCTCGTGGGAGGAACTGGACCGCCGCGTGCGGGGACGGATCTCCGAGGCCCTCACCTTGGCCGAGAACCATTTGGCCAGCAGCAGTCTGGGCCGAATGGACGCGCTTGCCGCAATTCCGGCTTTCTCCCGGACGGCTGCCGCCCTCGCCTCCGACCCGACCCTGCCGCTGCAGGTCGGCACCAAGTTCGCAACCGGGATGATGCGGGCGTTCATGGCCGCCGGTGCGCGCGCGGTCGGTGGCAAGGTGGACGGTCCGGTCGACACCGGTAAGGACAAGCGGTTCGCCGATCCCACCTGGTCGGACAACGCCGCATTCTGGTTGTTGCGCCAGGAGTTCCTGGTGTGGGAGCGGGCGATGCAGGAACTGGTGGAGGTCGCGCCGGTCGACGAGAAGATCCGGATCAAGGTCGGCTTCCTCACCCAGGCGATGGTGGACTCGCTGTCGCCGACCAACTCCTTCCTGACCAATCCGGCGGCCATGCGCAGGGCGGTGGAGACCGGCGGTCTCTCGGTGGCGCGTGGCACCCAGAACTTCCTCGAC
>Ga0164307_10001658_pt1 | contig 10154 bp, 4 predicted proteins | sample Whisoiple_243_MG_FD_110214 | JGI IMG/M metagenome (GOLD analysis project Ga0164307, IMG submission 110214) | Soil microbial communities amended with fresh organic matter from upstate New York, USA - Whitman soil sample_243_MG | ecosystem: Environmental > Terrestrial > Soil > Unclassified >...
AGCGACCAGCTACACGCCAAGCTCCGCGGCAATCCGCGCGTTGTGGCGCTTGGAAAGGACCGATGCGCAGGGCCCCTCGACGCCGGGGTCATCAAGGGCCCCGTCGCCGATGTGAGCTTTATCAGCCTGACTAAGGCGCTGCGGCGGCCCCCGCCTCGCCGCGCCTGACGCCTGGCTCGTCGCCTTGGTGAAGCCGCAATTCTAGGCCGACCGGGAGGTTGTGGGCAAAGGCGTCGTCCGTGAGGCGCAAGCGCGCGCCAAGGCCGTGGCGGCGGTACGGGCCTTTATCGACGCGACACCGGGCTGGACGCTGTTCGCTGAGATGACCGGCGAGCTGGTCAGCGTGGCGGCCGAGCCTGGCGGTCAAAGGCTCAGAACACCTTTGTTACGAAAGCCGGTATGCTCGACCGCGTGAAAGCCTTCTCCGGCTGTTCCCATCCGCCACCTAGTGCCTGAAACAGGCTCACCGCCGCCTGCAACTGTGTCAGTTGATCCTGCGTCAGCGTGGCTTCTGCAGTGAAAAGGTTTTGTTCCACCAGCAGCACTGCGGTGAGGTTAATTGTTCCTCCATGCAATTGATCCTCGGCTACCTTGAAAGCGCTACGATTGCTGGATACTGCCTGTGCTTGTTCATGCACCTGCAAGGTCGTTTTTTGGAGCGCGATGAGAGCGTTCTCTACGTCCGAGAACGCAGATAACACTGCCTTACGATAGGTCTCCAAAGATTGCAGCTGTAATCCTCTCTCCAGCTTTAGCTGGTTTTTCAAGAGAAAGCCTTCGAAGATGGGCTGTGTCACACCTGCTGTGAGGGTGTAGAACCATGCATTGGGCACGAACAGCATTGCGAGGTCCTGGCTTTGAACGCCGGTCTGACCGGTCAGCGGTATCTGCGGAAAGAAGGCCGCACGCGCCGACTCAACGCTGAAGTTGGAAGAAGCAAGTTGCGCTTCAGCCTCACGAACATCAGGCCGTTGATAAAGCACTTCTGAGGGCAGACCGGGTGTTACGCGCGGGATAGTGATTTGCGCCATCCCGCCGCCGCGTACCTTAAAATTCTCCGGTGGGCGCCCGATCAGCACGGCGAGCGCGTTCATATTCTGTCGCAATGCCACTTCAAGGGGCGGGATCGTGGCGCGCTGGGTCCACACCAGCGCTTCTTGTTCCGATACCTCGAGCTGTGTTGCTGTTCCTCCGGAAAATTGGTGTTGGACGACAGTGAGAATTCGCTCGGAATCGGTGACGTTTTGATGCGCGATCCGCAGCTGATCTTGGGCCGCCAACACCTGGAAATAGGCGTTGGCTACGCTCACGATCGTCGTAAGGGCTACGACCTCCTCGTTGTATCGGCTGACGGCTGCACTTTCCTCGGCCGCATAAAGCGTCGCGCGGTTTTTGCCCCAAAGGTCGACCATGTAGCTTGCGGTCAGATTAAGGTTGTACAGGGAGAACGGCGCGGCGCCGGATGATTTGGCCGTACTGCCCCTGCCGCTGCCGCTGCCACTGCTAGTGCCGCTGATACTGCTAGTGCGGCTAGATGTCGTAAATGTCGCTTGGCGAATACGCTCAGCTGTTCCATTCCCGATGATCGTCGGCAGCAAAGGGGAACCAACGATTCCCACTTGCGCATCAGCTTGAATGATTTGCGCAATGGCCACCGCGATATCGAGGTTGGAGACTTGCGCCTGTTCCATCAATGCGGTGAGCTCTTTGGAACGGAAACCGCGCCACCAATCTAAGGCCGGAACCGCAGCTTCTGGTTTGCGCGGCGCCTCATTATAGTTTTTCGGAACGACAAGACCGATTTCGGGATGTTCACTGCCCAGGATGCAACCAGAAAGTGCAGAAGCCAGCATCACCGTGCAAAGGCCTGGAATGAGGCGAGTCCAACGTTTGGGCGCAGAAACGAAGGCGTAGGACTTCGATGCTACACCAAGCATTTATCACCCAGCCAAGCCGCAGTTGTGATCGGATTGTCGGACCCCGCACACCCGCACGACAACCAGTCGTCCGGTACCGGCATCATTTTAGAGTAAAGCCCAATCGAGTGGGGGCAATACGGGCATAGTGAGCGTACTATCCCACAGTTTCTTCGCACCCCCCTGCCCCCTCCGCTAGTTTGATATTGGTTTCGGTTCCGAGTGGACAATGATTGGCCTTCGGAGCCGCTGACACCAAAGCCGGAATCGGTCGATGTACAAATAAATTACGGGGGTGGTGTACAGCGTCAGCATCTGGCTAAGGACAAGGCCGCCGACGATGGCAATGCCAAGGGGTCGCCGCAACTCGCTGCCCTCGCCTATACCGATTGCCAGAGGAAGCGCGCCCAGCATGGCTGCCATGGTGGTCATCATGATGGGCCTAAAACGGAGCAGGCAGGCTTCGTGAATCGCTTCCAACGCTGAGAGGCCACGCGTCCGTTGCGCGTCAAGCGCAAAATCAATCATCATGATCGCATTTTTCTTAACGATACCGATCAACAGAATCACGCCGATAAGCGACATGATGCTGAATTCCATTCCGAATACCATGAGCGCCAGCAACGCGCCCACACCCGCAGAAGGTAACGTGGAAAGAATTGTCAGGGGATGGAAATAACTTTCATAGAGAATGCCGAGGACAATGTAGATCGTCACTAGGGCTGCCAAAATTAAAAAGGGTTGATTGGCCAGAGAATCCTGAAAGGCTTTCGCAGTCCCCTGGAACGTGCCGTGGATCGTTGCCGGCACACCAAGCCGAGTCATAGTAGCCTCGATGAGGTCGACAGCAGTGCCGAGCGAAACGCCAGGCGCCAGATTGAATGATATGGTGTTCGCGACGAAAAGACCTTGGTGATTGACGGCAAGCGGTATGGCTCCCGGTCCGAAATGTGAGACAGCCGATAAGGGGATCATCGTCTCACGGCTCGTACTGACCGCGGAGCCAGTCGACGCGGCGCCTTGGCCGATCCTGCCGATGGAATTCGTTGCGAGATTTCGAGCTGCGTCCAACGCAATTGTGTTGAGAGCTATCGACTGTCCGTGTGCGATGACGGTACCAGCCACGGCGTTGGTCGCTTGCGAGCCTCCAACCGCGCCTCCCGAGGTGCTGACGTAAACATCGTTCAGCGTTTGTGGGTTTTGCCAATATTTTGGCGCCACTTCCATGATGACGTGGTACTCATTGCGAGCTACGAAGATGGTCGAGACCTGACGCTGACCGAAGGCATCATAGAGCGTGTTGTCGATCTGGCTGACGGTAAGCCCCAAGCGAGCTGCAGTGTCTCGATCAATGACCAGGTTTGATTCCAGGCCCTTGTTCTGTTGATCGCTGTTGACGTCAGCCAGTTGGGGTTCGTCCTGCAGCGCAGCTGTGATCTTCGGACCCCATTCATTGAGCTCGGCAAGCGTCGCACCTTGCAGCGTATACTGGTATTCCGCATTGCCTTGACGGCCCCCGACACGAATATCCTGGGCGGCCTGCAGAAAAAGCGCTGCTCCCGGCACGACTGCGAGTTGCGGGCGCAGGCGATCGATAACCTGATCAGCCGAGACCTTACGTTTACTCAGCGGCAGCAAAGAAATATACACATTGCCGGAATTAGTCTGGCCCCCACCGGTGAAACCCACGACAGTGTCCACAGCAGGGTCATTCCTGATGATGGAGATGAACTGAGTGAGCTTCTGCTGCATTAGCTGAAATGAAATGCTTTGATCCGCCTGGATTGAGCCCATCAGCCGTCCAGTATCCTGCTGTGGGAAGAATCCTTTCGGGATAGCGGCGTAAAGGTAGAAGTTGAGACCTACGGTCGAGAGTAGAATCAACATCATCAACTGCCGGTTCCGGAGCGCAAAAGCCAGCGACCGGCGGTAGCCGTTACGCATACCTTCGTAGAAGCGCTCGCTCGTCAAGTAGAGCCATCCATGCCGCTGTCCCTGATCCCTGCGCAGCAGTATCGAGCACATCATTGGCGTGGTCGACAACGACACCATTAGTGAAATTAAAATCGCCACCGAAATCGTCACCGCGAATTCGCGAAACAGGCGGCCCACGATGCCACCCATTAGAAGAATGGGAATGAACACGGCAATGAGGGATATGCTCATCGAGACCACGGTAAATCCGACTTCTTTCGCGCCGCGAATGGCCGCATCTATTCGCGGCATACCGGCCTCTATATGGCGTGAGATGTTTTCGAGTACGACGATGGCATCGTCGACAACAAATCCGGTAGCGACCGTTAGAGCCATCAGTGAAATATTGTCGAGACTGTACCCCAACAAGTACATGATCGTGAACGTTCCGATCAGCGACACCGGTACTGCGACAGTCGGTATTAGCGTGACGCGACCGTTGCGAAGAAATGCGAAGACCACGAGGATCACGAGCCCAATAGCAATCATCAGCGTCCACTCGACATCGTGCAGCGACGATCGAATGGTCCTCGATCGGTCTAACGCCACGCCAAGATCGATGGCCGGTGAGATCGAGGCTCGCAACTGAGGCATTAGAGCCATTACCCGATCAACGATGCCAATGACGTTCGCGTTGGGTTGACGAAACAGCACCAGCAAGACGGCTGGCTTACCGTTGGCGAGACCTGCATTGCGAATATTCTCGACTGCGTCGGATACCTCGCCGACATCCGAAAGGTGTACCGGCGCGCCATTGCGGTAGGCGACAATGAGCGATCTGTACGCCTCCGCGTCGTTGGCTTGGTCGTTGGCGTAGATTTGGTAACGCTGGTCTGCGACGTCGATTCCACCCTTCGGGCTGTGGGCGTTGGCCGCGCCAAGCGCCGCGCGCACGTCTTCCAGGCCGATGCCATAATTGTTGAGCGCCTCGGGAATAAGGTCGACCCGCACGGCTGGCAGCGAACTACCGCCGACGATCACTTCGCCAATTCCCTCAACCTGTGACAACTTTTGCGCCAGCACCGAAGACGCTGCCTCATACAGTTGACCACGTCTCAATGTGTCTGAAGTCAGGGCCAAAATCATAATCGGCGAATCAGCCGGGTTGACCTTACGGTAGGTGGGGTTCGTCCTAAGACTTGTCGGCAAATCGGCGCGTGCTGCGTTGATTGCAGCTTCCACATCGCGCGCGGCACCGTTGATGTCGCGATCGAGGCCAAACTGCAGATTGATCCGTGTTGATCCCACCGAACTCGACGAGGTCATCTCGGTGACGTCGGCGATTTGCCCAAGATGTCGCTCAAGAGGACTGGCGACAGTAACAGCGACATCCTCGGGACTCCCCCCTGGCAATGTCGCCTGAACCGAGATAGTCGGAAAGTCGACCTCAGGCAGTGGGGCGACAGGAAGTTGGAAAAAGGCGACAGCCCCCGCCGCTGCGAGTCCGACCGTCAGAAGGGTCGTCCCTATCGGTCGGTGAATAAAGACAGCCGAGAGGTTCATCACGCGTTTCCGATCTCGCTCGTCCGACCGACAATTGACTGTCCACTGAGGCGCGTCGCGAGTCGGTCAAACCACAGATAAATAACCGGTGTAGTAAACAAGGTGAGCAGCTGACTAACCAGAAGACCGCCAACAATGGTGATGCCAAGTGGATGCCTGAGCTCGGAGCCAGTACCTGTCCCCAACATCAGGGGCAACGCTGCCAGTATCGCGGCGAGCGTGGTCATCAGAATAGGCCGAAAGCGCAACAGGCACGCTTGGTAGATTGCTTCGCGCGGTGTTTTATCCTCATTGCGTTGTAAATCGAGCGCGAAGTCGATCATCATGATCGCGTTCTTCTTGACGATGCCGATCAGAAGGATAATGCCAATGATTGCAACGACCGTGAGATCCTCGCCGGCCAACATCAACGCGAGCAGAGCGCCAATGCCGGCTGATGGCAAAGTCGATAGAATCGTGATCGGATGGATGTAGCTCTCATAGAGTACGCCCAGCACGATATAGACGGTAACGATCGCCGCCAAAATGAGGAACAACTGGTTCGACAATGAAGACTGGAATGCCAGCGCTGCGCCTTGGAAACTGGTGACCAGGCTCGGCGGAAGATCAATGTCTGTCTCTGCTTGTTTGATCGCGGCAACCGCCTCTCCTAGCGACGCACCCTTTGCGAGATTGAAGGATATCGTGGTTGAGGGGAACTGTCCGAGATGCGTGATCAGTAGCGGTGCAGTTCCCACGTGGGTCTTTACTATCACATCAAGCGGCACCGGCGTGCTGCCGACGGATGACGGCAGGTAGATCGAAGACAGCGACTGTAGAGACGTTTGAAGAGTCGGATCGGCCTCCAGGATCACGCGGTGTTGATTGGAACTGGTGAATATGGTGGAGACGATGCGCTGCCCATACGAATCGTAGAGAGCATTGTCGATCGTTGCTGGTGTGATGCCAAAGCGGGCGGCTTGCTCTCGGTCGATGTCTACGAAGACAGAAAGCCCATGAGCCTCGAGATCGCTGGAGACGTCGGCAAGTTGTGGAAGTTTTCTTAGTTGGTCGATTAGCCGCGGCGTCCACTCGGCCAGCTCAGCCCCGTTCGCATCTTCCAGGATAAATTGATATTGGGCGCGGCTGACTGTTCCTTCAATCGTCAGATCTTGAACTGGCTGCATATGAAGGGTGATGCCTTGAAGAGATGCTGTGCTCTCCTTTAGCCGCCGCATAACTGCAGCAATGTCGGACGCGCGCTGATCCTGCGGTTTAAGATTGATTAAAATGCGGCCACTATTAAGTGTCGTGTTGGTTCCGTCCACGCCAATGAATGAAGACAGGCTCTGAACATCAGGATCTTCGAGAATGACTTTCGCCAGCGCTTGTTGACGCTCGGCCATGGCCGCGTAAGAGATCGACTGGGGTGCTTCTGAGATAGCCTGTATGACACCAGTATCTTGGAGAGGAAAAAAACCCTTCGGGATCATGACATAGAGCAGGACGGTCAGCGCGAGCGTAGCTAATGCTACGAACAGCGTGAGCGTCTGGCGATTGAGCACCCAAGTCAGCATACGGCCGTATGCATTGATCAGGCGATCGAACCATTCGCGGCTGTATCTTTGAAATGCATTCTCGCTAGAGTCAGCTGGAGGCCGCAGCAACTTGGCGCAGGCCATCGGCACCAATGTGAGTGCCACCACTCCCGAGATCAAAATTGTGACCGACAGCGTGATGGCAAATTCCCTAAATAGCCGCCCGACCACGTCGCCCATGAACAGGAGGGGGATCAACACAGCGATCAGCGATACGGTGAGAGAAATAATCGTGAAGCCAATCTGCTTCGAACCTATCAAAGCAGCCTGCAGTGGGCTCTCGCCCTCTTCAATGTAACGGGAGATGTTCTCGATCACCACGATGGCGTCGTCGACCACAAAGCCGGCCGCGATGGTCAAAGCCATCAAAGTGAGATTGTTGAGACTAAAGCCCCATAGGTACATGATGCCGAGCGTGCCGACCAATGACAGCGGCACCGAGAGGCTCGGAATCAAGGTTGCCCGCGTGCTACGCAGAAATACGAAGATCACCATTACGACGAGAAACACGGACAGCAGAAGTTCATATTCCACATCGCGCACCGACGCGCGGATGGTCAGGGTCCGGTCAGTTAGAACGGCCACATCGATTGCAGCAGGTAGCGAGGCCTGCAGCTGCGGTAGCTCAGCCTTGATTCTGTCTACCACTGCGATCACGTTGGCCCCTGGTTGCCGTTGGATGTTCAGAATGATGGCTGGCTCCGTGTTCATCCAGGCACCGAGTTTGTCATTCTCGGCCCCGTTGACCACATCGCCGACATCGCTGAGCAGCACTGGCGAGCCGTTCTTGTAGGCTACCACCAGGGACTTATAATCTTTCGCATTCCTAATCTGATCATTGGCGTTGATCGTATAGGCGCGCGACGGACCGTCGAAGCCTCCCTTCGGAGTGTTGACGTTAGCGTTGCTAAGAGTGGTGCGCAGATCATCGATGTTGAGGCCGTAGGCGGCCAGCTTCCGAATGTCGGCGCGGACACGCACTGCTGGTCGTTCACCGCCAGCGAGGCTGACAAGTCCAACACCGGGAAGCTGGGAGATCTTCTGCGCCAGACGCGTATAGGCGACTTCCTGAACCTCCGGTAAAGGCATGGTCTTAGACGTCAGGCCCAGCGTCAATATCGGTGCGTCGGCTGGGTTTACTTTGGCGTATATCGGCGGGGCTGGAAGATCCGCGGGCAGCAGGTTGCCTGCAGCATTGATGGCTGCCTGCACTTCTTGCTCTGCGACATCAAGCGAGATGTTGAGACTGAACTGAAGCGTAATGACCGAGGCGCCCGCACTACTCGTCGAGCTCATCTGATTGAGACTTGGCATTTGACCGAATTGGACTTCCAACGGCGCAGTTACGGACGACGTCATTACGTCCGGGCTCGCACCGGGATAAAAGGTCTGTACCTGGATAGTTGGATAATCGACTTCGGGCAAAGCGGCGATCGGCAGAAACTGGAAGGCAAGTATGCCGGAGAGCATGATCGCCGCCATCAGCAGCGTCGTCGCCACCGGCCGCTCGATGAAGGGCCTCGAGGGGTTCATTGCGTTGACCCGTGGTTGTGATGCCGCTGCTTGCCGTTTGACTGGTCCGGCTGTGTGGACTTCGTGGGCTCTGAGGACTTGCTGCCATCGGCTTCGGTCCCCGTGCTGATCTTGGCGCCATCACGCAGTTTGTCGGCCCCATCAACGACGACGAGATCGCCCGGAGCCAGTCCAGACCGGACCTCTACCCGGTCGCCAGCAGGAACTCCCAGCACGACCGCGCGGACTGAGACGGTGTTGTCTGAATTCACCAGATAGACGAAAGTGCCTGGCGCGCCGCGCTGAATGGCGGCCGTTGGCATCACCGTTACATCTTTGTGTGTATCAACGAGCAGTCGGACATTGACAAACTGATTTGGAAAAAGCGTCCTGGCGTCATTCGCGAACTGAGCGCGTAACTTGATCGTCCCAGTCGTCGGGTCAATCTGGCTATCGACTGCATGCAACTCGCCGTCGGCAAGCTTGTTCGTGTCGCTGCGATCATAGATAGCCACTGGCAGCGTAGCGCCGTCGCGCAGCCGGCTTAAGACCGATGGAAGATTGTCCTCCGGAATTGTGAAGATGACCGTGATCGGCTGTATCTGCGTGATCACGACGATGCCGTTGGTATCGCCCGGTGTCACATAGTTGCCTTGGTCCACCAAACGTAGTCCAACACGTCCATCCAACGGAGAAAGTATGCGGCAGTAGGCTAGGTTGACGTCAGCAGCCTGCACGGCAGCGTGGTCCGCCACCAAGGTGCCTTCGTCCTGGGCCACGAGTGCCACCTGATCTTCGAGAGTCTGGCGCGGGACAGCGTTCTGTTTGGCCAGTCCCTGGTAGCGGACGAGGTCAACCTGCGCACCTTTGAGTAGGGCCTCGTCGCGCGCCAAATTCCCCTTGGCCAGAGCCAAGGCGGCTTCATAAGGCCGGGAGTCGATCTCGGCGAGTAAATCGTTCTTCTTAACGTCCTGGCCTTCGGTAAAGTCGATGTGGATCAGGTAGCCACTGATCTGTGTCCTAATCGTCACGGTGGCGAGTGACGTTACGGTGCCGAGCTCAGTTAGGGTGACTCCTATATCTCCCTTTCCGACCGTTGCAGAAGTGATTGATGTTTGTCCGGCGTTCCGCCGATCGTGGGGCGACTTCTGAGGGGCTTCTTGTTGGGTCCAGAAAAAAATGGCCAATAACGACAGCGCCAAGCCGAGCACGAAAAAATCGGCCAATAGCGATAGAACCTTATGCGTCCGCGGCGCGCGTTCGGCCGCCGGCTGCGCAACGTCGGGAAGAGCCTCCTGCGCGGGTTGGAATTCTTGGGGTTGGACTTCTTGATTCATGTTGTCGTCCCACCACTCTGGTCATCAGCCATACCCCCCTCCACCACCTCGGCAATGACGAAGAAACGAACCCAGGTTCGCAGCAATAGTCCGAGCAGTCGGGGCGTTGCGGAGGACATTCGGGCGGCTCTTGTCGCTACGACCTCCTACACTATTCCTATCTGATCGAGGATGCGGTGCGACCATTCGGTCGCAGCAAAAGAGTTTCAAAGTACTGGGCCCCCGGGAATGTCCACGCTCTAGGTTAAGTCCATCGCTTTGTTAGGCGCATTGCTTTGCTCGTTTGTTACTGAGTGTGTCGAAGTTTTTCCCGTGGGCCAAAGTTTGTGTGGAAG
>Ga0164307_10001660_pt1 | contig 10151 bp, 11 predicted proteins | sample Whisoiple_243_MG_FD_110214 | JGI IMG/M metagenome (GOLD analysis project Ga0164307, IMG submission 110214) | Soil microbial communities amended with fresh organic matter from upstate New York, USA - Whitman soil sample_243_MG | ecosystem: Environmental > Terrestrial > Soil > Unclassified >...
ATGACTGAGATGGCCGATGACTGAGATGGCCGATGAGTGACGCACGTCGTCTCGAGCTCACGCCGATCGGTGTCGTGCGCTCGCCGTTCACGGAGAAGATGCAGGCGCCGCGTCAGCCGAACACGCCTCAGGCGGCGGCAGGCAGCGTGGAGCTTTTCGCGGGGAACGACTTCGAGCACTCGCTCGAAGACTTGGATACGTTTCGCTACATTTGGTTGCTGTTCTGGTTCGACCAGAGCGAGGGCTGGCGACCGAAGGTGCTGCCACCGCGCAGCGACAAGCGGCGAGGCGTGTTCGCGACTCGCTCGCCTCACCGACCGAATCCGCTCGGCATGAGCTTGGTAGAGCTGACGGGGATTCAGGGCTTGGTGCTGTCGGTGCAGGGGCTCGATTTGCTCGACGGCACGCCGCTGCTCGACATCAAGCCTTACATTCCCTACGCCGATTCGCGTCCTGACGCGGGCCATGGCTGGCTCGAGGCGCCTCCAGCCGATCCCAGGCCCGCTTTCGTAGTCAATTTTTCGGAGCTCGCGCTGACGCAGCTCGCGCTGCTCCGCAGCTTCGGCGTCGAGATCGAAGCCGCGATTCGACAGGTGCTCGAGCTAGGTCCGGAGCCGCATCCTTACCGACGGATCCGCAAGACGGACGAGGGCGGCTGCCTGGCGTTGAAAGACTTTAGAGTGTGGTTCACGAGTGATGCAGAGCGCGTGACGGTAACGAGCATCACGACTGGTTACCGACCCAAAGAGCTCGCGCTCGGCTCCGAGCCGGGGCTGGACGCGCATCGCGCGCTTGCGAGCCTTTCGAAGTCGTGACATCTTGTTCGGGTTCCGAGCTTCGGGACCCCCCCACGCAGAAAGGAGCCCTTCGAATGACCGACCAAGTCCAAGAATGCGTCCGCTCTTTCTGCGGACGTTGCTGAAACCACCTCGAGTCGCCCCGCGCGGCTGAGGGCGTCTGCGAGACCTCGCGTCGTTCGAGGTCACGGTCGTGGTTTGACGGCTATTTTCCAGGGGTTTCCTGATGTTCGATTTTCTTTCGCCCGAGCTGCGACAGCTCGGCATAACTCCGTTCTTTTTTCAGCAGCTGAGCGACGTTTATCTAGAAGAAAGCAAGGTGGGGCGCATCGCCTGTGAGCGTCGTGGCGAGTACGAGATCATCACCGCCGACGGTACGCTGCGCGGCAAGCTCAGCGGTCGACTCGAGCATGAGCTCGGCGCCGACGATTTTCCGACGGTCGGTGACTGGGTAGTGCTGGAGCCGGCCGAGCCGGTGGCGCGCATTCAACAGGTGCTCGAGCGGCAGAGCGTGCTGCGGCGAGTCGGCGTCGACGGCACGTCGCGCGCGCAGAATCTGGCTGCGAACGTGGACCTGTGCTGCGTGGTGTGCGCGCTCAGTGACGGCGATCAGCACGCGCGGGCCCGGGCTCTCAACCCGCGCCGCATCGAGCGCTATTTGATGACCGCTCAACACAGCCGCATTGCTGCGCTGGTGGTGATCAACAAGGCCGACGTCGTCGCACCCGAAATCGGCGAGGCCGCGCTCGAAGAGCTCACGCGGGCATTGCCGCATTGCCGCGCGCTGCTCGTGAGCGCGCATACGGCGCGGGGGCTCGATGAGCTGCGGGCAGAGCTGCCGAGCGGTAGCAGCGCGGTGCTGCTCGGCTCCTCGGGCGTCGGCAAATCGACGCTGGTCAACGCGTTGCTGGGGCAAGCCGCGCAGCGCACGTCGGCCGAGCGCGCCGACGACACGCGAGGGCGCCACACCACCACGGAGCGGCAGCTGCTCAAGCTCGAGAACGGCGCGCTGCTGATCGACACGCCCGGCATGCGCGAGCTGGCGCTATGGGCCGACGCCGAGACGGATCCGAGCGAATTCTCGGACATCGCAGAGCTGGCTTTGGCGTGCCGGTTTCGTGACTGCAAGCACGAAGGCGAGCCGGGCTGCGCGGTGCTGGCGGCGGTAGAGGCCGGAACACTGGCGCAAGAGAGGCTGAGCCACGCGCACAAGCTCGAGCGTGAGCTCTTGTATCAACGCGCGCGCGTCGAGGTGCGGCTGCGAGTCGCTCAGCAACGGGAGTGGAAGGTGCGGAGCCGAGCCTCGCGAAGCGGGGCGAAAATCAAGGGACGGACATGAGCCGAGCCTGACCTCGGAGAGCATGTTACCTTGACGGCATGAGCCAGCTGATTCCGTGCCCAGCTTGCAACCGTCACGTTCGTCAGAGCGAGAGCAGCTGCCCGTTTTGCAGCGCGGCGCTCTCGCTCGCCGACGTGGCGCAGCCGGTGTTGCCGCGTGGCCGTCTGGGCCGCGCGGCGACGTTTGCGTTCGGAGCGACGATTGTTGGCGCGACTGCGTTGGTCGGTTGCGGCGGCGACGACGAGACACCCGAGCAGGGCGCCGGCGTTCCCATTTACGGTGCGCCGCCGCCCGGCGGCTCGAGCGGCACGGGCGGGTCCGGCGGTGCGAGCGCGGGCGCGCCGTCGGCGGGTAGCCCGAGCGCGGGGAGCGGCATCGGTCCGGTTTACGGTGCTCCCGCGGGCGGTGCGAGCAGCGGCGGTCAAGGCGGCGCGAGCACTGGCGGCACGGCTCAGGGCGGTGCAGTCAGTGGTGGCACGAGCAGCGGCGGCCGTACTGGCAGCGGCGGCACGAGCAACGGCGGTACGGGCGGCCCCAACGTGGGCCCGGTCTATGGCGCACCGGCTGCGGGCAGCGGTGGCGGTAGCAACGGGCCGGTTTACGGCGCGCCGCCGAAGCAGCCGTAGCGCCGCTGATGCGCCTTAGATCCGCGTACCCAAGAACAAGACGTGGCGGGCTCGGTTGCCTTTGCGCGCCGGGACTTGCAGCACTTCGACGCGAAAGCCCGCGCCGGCCAAGCGCCGCTCGAAGCGTGGGCTCGGACCCGCTGACCAAACCGCCAGCATGCCGTTCGGGCGTAGCGCGGCGTGGCACTGGCGCAGCCCGCGCTCGCCGTAAAGCTGTTGGTTTTGCGCGTGCGACAGCGCGATCGGGCCGTTGTCGACGTCGAGCAAGATGACGTCGAAGGCGGCGCTCGAGCGCTTGATCAGCGCGAACACGTCGCCCACCACCACCTGGCAGCGCGGATCGTCGAGCGCGTGATCGTGGAGCTCGACCAAATGCTTACGGTTCCATTCGACCAGCTCGGGTACGAGCTCGCCTACCGTGACCTTGGCGGTCGGTGAGACGCGATCGAGCACCGCGCGCAGGGTGAAGCCGAGGCCCAAGCCGCCGACCAACACCGCCTCCGGGTTCTTCACGCGAGCGAGAGCTTCTTGAGCGAGCGACTCTTCCGAGTCGTGCATCAAGCTCGACATCAAGATGCGGCCACCAACGAGGACGCACCAGTCCGTGCCACGGTTGGAGAGCACGAACTCACAGCCATCGGCTACTTGAGCGACGGCGATAGTTTGGGTTGCGAGCATCGGGACCTGGGAAGCGAGATCGACGGGATCGGCAGCTGGCGCGGGGTCGCGCTCGCTCACTCGATCCAGCGGGCGATGACGCAGGTGATGTTGTCGGGGCCGCCATTCTCGTTGGCGGTCTCGATCAAACGGTGCGAGGCCGTGGGCAAGTCGGGTGACGTGAGCACGATCTCGAGCATTTTTTCGTCGGTAACGGGGCCGCACAGGCCGTCGGAGCACAGCACCATCGCGTCGCCGGCGCGCGGCGCTTCGAAGCGCGTGTCGACTTTGACGGTGTCTTTCATGCCCAGGGCGCGCACGATCACGTTCTTGTGGGGGAAGTTGGCGATCTCTTCCTCCGTGAGCTTCTTCATCTTCTTGTAATCGTTCAGCAGGGAGTGGTCCTCCGTTAGCTGCTCGATTTGCTCGTTACGGACCCGATACACGCGGCTATCTCCCACGTGCGCGATGTAGACGCCATCTTCGACCGCAAACAGCGTGCAGATGGTCGTGCCCATGCCGCGCTGCTTGGAATTTCGCTGAGCCTGCTCGTAGATGCGCAGGTTGCAGAGCTTGATGCCGGTGATGAGCCGATTTTCTTCGTAGCCCTTCGCGCGGTCCATCTTGTACGGCCACGTGCGCTCGGGATCGTCGGCGGTGGCGGCGAAGAACTCGTGCAGCGTGTCGACCGCCATCTTCGAAGCGATCTCGCCGCTGGCGTGACCGCCCATGCCATCCGCCACCACGTAGAGGCCGTACTCCGCCATGATGGCGAAATTGTCCTCATTATGGGCACGCTTACGGCCGACGTCAGTTTGGCCGGCTACCTCGATGCGAAGGGGCCGTGACACTCGTGAAGGGGTGCCGGGCAGAAGGGCCGCCCGGAAGCCTGAAATCCTGCTCGATATCGATGGGTTCTGTCAATCCCCTCCCGCTGTCTTCGACCGCGATGACGAGGCTTTCCGCCCGGGGGCCGAGCAGACGCGAGCGGCTTTTCTGCTGATGCGTGCTCGAGCCGGTCAGCGGTACGGAATGCCGATGACGGCGCGCGAAACCCGAGCGGCGTTGAGGTATGGAGCAAGAGCCATGAACATTCGGCGATGGTCACGGGGCTCGGTGGTTTCGGTTTCGATGCTCGCGCTCTGGGCATGCGTGGGCTGCCAGCCCGGCTACATGAAGGCGAGCGAGCTCGAGAGCCGCGGCCAGGGCCCGAGCGCCTGCGCCAAGAGCTGCGAGGACATCGGCATGCGCATGGCGGCGATCGTGCTCGTCAGCAACGACTTGCCAGGCTGCGTCTGTCAGCCGGTGACCGTTGCCGCGCCACCGCCAGCACCGGCTGCGCAACCCGCGAGCCTTCAGCCCGCGCCTCCGAGCGCGGCACCGCTGAGCGCACCGGCGAGCGCCCCGCCGAGTGCGCCGAGCGTGCCGAGCGCGCCAGCACCGACGTCGGCGGCGCCGGGCTCGAGCGACGGAGCTGCCGCGGCCACGACTGGCTACGTGGTGCTCGTCGCAGCCGCGGCTGCTCGACAAGCGCAGCAAGAGCGCCAGCGCCAGCAAGCTCAGACCGTCAAGTACTAGCTAGCGGCGGTAGGGATTGGGCGCGACCGACTTCGGCGCTTGCGGCGCGGAGCGCGGCTTGACGCTGACGTGTCGGTAGCGCCCGAAGCCGAACAGCAGCAACTCGACGGAGTCGCCCGGTGCGTGAGCGCGCAGCGCGTCGTTCAAGTCGTTCGGCGTCGTCAGCGGCGTGCCGTCGATCGCCAGGATCAAGTCGGACTCGGCCGCGCTGCTGCCGGTCCGCACGCCGACGAACGCGGCGGGGCTATTGGGGCTGATCGAAATCACCCGCAAGCCCTTCACGCCGCCGCTCTCGTCGGCCGCCGTTTCGACGCCCAGCCACGTCGCTTCGGCCGGGACACGCTGCAAAAACTGCTTGAGCGCGCTCACCGGCGCGCCGTATGGAGCCGGAACGCAGGCGGCTTTGCCTCCCGCCGGGCAAGCGCGCGCCACCACCGCCACGACCTCGCCCTCGCCGTTCACGACCGGAGCGCCCACCAAGTTGGGCTTGCTGCCAAGATCGTAGGCGGAGGTCAGCGTCGTGCCGTCGCCGCCCAGCAGACCCGGCGACAGCTTGAGCGCAGCCGGCGTGACGGTGATGTTGTTCGGTGGCGCGAGCGTGAAGCTCTGTAGCGCGACGAAGCTCGGCGTCTTCGCCGCGCGTAGCCCGGCTTTGCGCAGCGGCTGCGCAGGCGTGACGACCGGCGCGAGCAAGGCCAAATCCCAACCGCGATCGCTGTGCACGAGCTTGAGCGGGATCACGGCGCCGTCGGCGTAGCGAGCGCTCAAGAAATTGCCGGTGGTGAGCGGCGATAGCGCGCTGAGCAGCCGCCCGTCTCCCTCGAGCACGGTGGCGAGCGCGAGCGGTTTGCCCTGTCGCTCGATCACGACCACGCCTTGGCGTGATTTTTCGACGCTGTTCGGCGCGGGCGCTGCGGGGCCGGCGCTAGGCGCGGGCACGGTGCTGGGCGCAGGTGGCGGCGTGGTGGTGACGACGCGCTTGGCGGTGGGCACGACCGCCGGTGGCGGCTGCGGCGGGGCCTCATGAGGCCTGATCGCCATGGACAGCAGGCCCAGCGCAATGACGCCGACGGACGTGAGACGCCGCAACATGCGCCGAGCTTAGCGCATTTCAGCGCCGGAGCTCAGTCACACCGCTCGGGCGGGCGACCAGCACCACGTCGGCGCGGCCCAAGAAAAGCCCCGTCTCGACCACACCCGGCAGCGAACGCAGCGCCGCGTCGAGCTTTTTCGGATCGTCGATCGGGCCCGTCGTCAGGTCCACGATGAAGTTGCCCGAGTCGGTCGAAAATCGCGCTCCACTGCTCAGCCGCAGCTCGGGTCGGCCCAACGCCTCGAGCGCGCGCAGCGTCGCGCGGTAACCGAAGGGCAACACCTCGACTGGCACCGCGCGCGTCTGGCCCAGGCGCGTCACCAGCTTCGTCTCGTCGACGATGATGATGTTCTTGGCGGCCCAGTGGTTGACGATCTTTTCACGGGTGTGCGCGCCCCCGCCGCCCTTGATCAGGTCGAGAGCGTCGCTCACTTCGTCGGCGCCGTCGACGCACACGTCGAGCTGCCACGGACCTTCGTCGTCGAGCAGGGGAATGCCGCAGCGCTCTGCCAAGCTGCGGCTGGCGCTGCTGGTCGGAAGGCAAGAAAACTTACGACCGCTCGCGACGAGCTCTCCGACTGCCTCGATGAACCAGCGCGTGGTCGAGCCCGTGCCTAAACCCAATACCCCGGTCTCTGGCAGGTGCTGGATGGCGGCCAGCGCGGCGGCGCGCTTCATTTCGTCGGGCGACATGGCAAGAGCCTATATACTAGGCCGCGCGCGCTGCGAAGCGTGCTCTATACTACGCTCGCAGCGTGGCGAAGCTCGTTCCGGCAACCTGTCCCCAGTGCGGAGGCAACGTGCAGCTCGATCCGGAGCGCGAGTTCGTTACCTGTCAGTTCTGCGGCGCAAGCTCGTTCGTCCAGACTCAGAAGCGGCCGGTGACTGCCTACGTCCAAGCGCAGCACTTGCCGGTGATTCAGCTGCCGAAAGCCAGCGGCCTCGGTGTCTCCGGAGTCATCGCGATCGTCGCGGGGTTGCTGGGCGTAGGCGGCGCGGTCGCCGGCATCGCGGTCGCCTATTTCGTATCTTCGTCGGCGGTGACGAAGGTCATACCGGGCGTCGTCGCGGCGCCCGGCTTCGGCAACGCGGGTAACGCTACGCCGCTCGTCGAAGAAGACTATTACGCCGACGCGACCTTGGCCCTCGCTCGCTACCAGAAGGTCCTCGGCAAGCCGATCATGGCCAAGCAGCTCACGCTGCTGCAATACTCGGCGACGCTCGAGGCGCAGGATCCGAAGAACCACGAGCACGTCGACAGCTACCGCTTGTGGGCCAACAAGGTCGACGCGCCGCAGCCGGTGCAGCTCGGCAGCGACAAGGCGCGCCTTTCGCAGCTGTTGTTCTCGCTGGCAGACGTCGATTTTCGTCTGGTCCAAGGCATGATCAAGCAAGCTCTGGCCGACCTGAACCTCGAAGAAGGCAAGGTGGCCGTGATGATCCTGACCCGCGACAGCGACGAGAAAGATCCGCTGTGGCGGGTGATCGTCAACGGCAGCCGTGACAACGGCGTCGTCGAGTTCTCGGTGACGGGGCAGAAGCTACGCACGGTGCGCTGAGCCGTCAGCTCTGGCACGACGGGCAGAAGTGCGACGAGCGCCCGGCGATGACCGTGCGGCGGATCGGCGTGCCGCAGCGCGGGCAAGGCTCGTCTTCTCGGCCGTACACGCGCCGCTCGTTTTGGTAGCCGCCATCGGCACCATCAGGGTTGACGTAGTCGCTGATGCTCGAGCCGCCGGTCTCGATCGAACGGCGCATCACCTGCTGAGCGGCGGCGACGAGCGCGGCGCAGGCGGCCGCGTCGACGCGCTTGGCCGCGCGCTCCGGGCTCACCCGAGCCAAGAACAATGCTTCGTCGGCGTAGATGTTGCCGATGCCGGCGATCACCGCTTGATCGAGCAGTAAGGTCTTGATCGGGATCGAGCGCGAGCGCGCGGCGCTGAACAGGTGCTCGCCTTCGGCCAGCAAGGCGTCGATGCCGAGCTTGTCCAGCCGCGGGTCGCTGGCGCCCGCCGAAATGAGCAATATTTTCCCGAATTTACGTACGTCGCGAAAAAAGACGCGCGGCTTGCCGTCCGTGAACTCGAGCTGCAAGTGCGTGTGCTCGTCGGGCGAGAAGCCGTCGGTGCTCTTGGCGCTCCGGGCGGCTTTGCTCCGCAAGCGCGCGCTGCGTGCGCCTTCGCCGAACAGCTGCCCGGTCATGCCCAGGTGCAGCAGCAACGTCGAGTCGTCGTCGAGGCGGGCCAAGATGTACTTGCCGTGGCGCTCGAGCTCGCGAACCGTGCGACCGAGCAGCCTTTGCTTGAGCGTGCGCGGGCTGGTCAGAAAGAAGTAGCTCGGCTTGGTGGTGACGACGCCGGAGATCTTACGCCCGATCAGCAGCTTGCTGATGCGGCGCCGCGTGACCTCGACCTCGGGCAGCTCGGGCATGGCCTACTTGGGCGGCGCGACGTAGCCGGTGGGCGGCTCGACGCCGGTGTCTTTACGCAGCAAGTAAAAGAAATCGCGGCGTTGCTTCTTGCGAATGTACTCGTCGGGCGAATACTCGAAGCCGTCGGCCAGGGCGACCGCGTTGCGCTGCGGAGCCGCGCCGCTCGGCTCGAAGGTCACGAACTTGGGGTAGCTCCAGTTCACGTCGAGCTGGGCGACGTCGACCGCGCCGCAGTGGTGCATGCCGTCGGCCAGCGCGCGCGCCGTGGTGTGGTTGGTGATCGAGACGAACAGCACGTCGCGCGCTTGGTTCAAGCCGATGGCCGAGCGACGGATCACCGTGTCGCCGTCGAGCGTGGCGCCCCACTTCAGGCCCTTGCCGCCTTGTAGGCCGGGGTGCAGCTTATTTTCCGACCACATGCACTCGGGGGCTTGGCGGAACCAGCGCATTTTAGGCTCGTCCGCCGCGATGTCTTTCCAGGGCGCGATGCGCAGCGAGTCGTCGTCGTACACGGCGATGCTGCAGGCGTTCGGCTTCGGCTTCACCAGCGTCACGCCGTCGACCTTCATGCCGTAGCCGCCGTGCTCGGTCATGAAGCCGCCGTTGAAGGCGCCGAGCAGCTCGTCGTCGTGCGCGCTGGGAATCAGCGCCGTGCGCTCGTACTTCTCGCCCTCGGGCGAGTCGGCGGCGGGCTCGCGCGTGCCCGCGACCGCGTACAGCCGCACGCGCCGCAGATCGATCGCCACCACGAACACCTCCGCCCAAGAGCGCCCGCCGTCGGTGTGCAGCAGCGTCTTCAACATGTACGGCGGCTCGCCCGGGCGGCGCGCGTCGAGCATCGGCACCCATTTGCCGTCGCCCGGCGCGGACCAGGCTTTGAGCGCGGGACCGGGATCGGGCAGCGAGAAGGGTGGCAAGCGTGGCGCTTCGGTGGCCGCGGCGGGGGCGGCGCTCACGGCGGGTGGCGGTGTCGTCGCGGCTGCTGGCACCTGCCAGTGCGCCTGCGGCTGCTCATTCTTGCGGGTGAGACGGTTGACGCGATCTTCGACGGCGTAGACTAGGTCTTCGAGGTGGGCGACGTTGTCCACGCCGATCACGCTACGCAGGCTGTTGGCGACCAGCGGACCGGCCCATTCGAAGCGGTGAACGGCCCAATAGGTCAGCGCGACGAACCCCACGCCGAGTCCCAAGAGCCACAGCCCTATGCGGCGAAATCGGCCACGTCGTCGGGCGGGGCGCTCGGCCCTTTTGGATGAGCGCGACGAGACCGACGCCTGAACCATCCCCGGCCCATACCACAGTATAAGGGGGTCGATGCACGTCCCGCGAGCGCTCCGCCAGCTCCTGGCCTTCGCGCTCGGCTTCGCGCTGCTCGCACACGTATCGCTCTCGCTCGCCCAGGCTCGTGTTCCCGAGCTGCACGCCGCGTCCGACTTGTCCGAGCTCGCGGGGCGACCGCTGACGCGCGTCGAGGTGCTCGTCTCCGGCGCGCGCTGGCGCGGCACGACCCCCAGCGTGCGCGCCGAGGTGGGGCAAGTGCTGTCATCGGAGCTGGTGCGGCGCTCCCTCGACGAGCTACTCGAGAGCGGTCGCTTCGCCGACGCGCGCGCCGAGGTCGAAGCCGACGGCG
>Ga0164307_10001661_pt1 | contig 10150 bp, 8 predicted proteins | sample Whisoiple_243_MG_FD_110214 | JGI IMG/M metagenome (GOLD analysis project Ga0164307, IMG submission 110214) | Soil microbial communities amended with fresh organic matter from upstate New York, USA - Whitman soil sample_243_MG | ecosystem: Environmental > Terrestrial > Soil > Unclassified >...
CCGCCAACCGTTTTCGCGCCCGGGTGAGCCGCGCCGCCATCGTCGGTTCGGGTACGAGGAAGAGTCGGGCGACGTCTCGGGTCGGGACGCCGACGACCAGTCGGAGGCTAGGCGCGCTGGCCGACTCCGGCGCCAGCCTCGGGTGGGCGCAGAGGAGCACCAGCCGCAGCAGGTCGTCCTCGACGACGTCACCGGGGTCGGCTATGACCCGCGCCGCGGCGGCCTCGTCCTCGGCGTCGACGACCAGCAGCGGCTCCTTGCGAACGGCAACCGCCTCGGCGCGCAGCCGGTCGACGGCCCGCCGGCGAGCCGCCGTGAGCAGCCAGGCCGGCGGGTTGGCCGGCACGCCGTCCGCCGGCCAGTGCCGGGCCGCTGCCTCGAACGCGTCGGACAGCGCGTCCTCGGCGAGGTCGAGGCGGCGGTACTGGCCGACGAGCAGCGCGAGCAGCCGGCCCCAGTGCTGCCGGTATGCCGCGTCGAGCGCCGCGTCCGCCTCCACCCTTCGAGGCTAGGCGGCTACCCGGACTCGGCGTCGGTTGGCGGGTCGCTCCGCTCGTAGCCGTCGATGTCGATCGACGGGCGCACCTCGACGGTGTACTGGCGGGGCAGGCACTGCGCGGCCTCCTGCGCGGCCCGCTCGTCGGGCACGTCGATGAGGTAGAACCCGCCGATCTGCTCCGCCGTTTCCGCGAAAGGGCCTTCGGTCCGCTGCCACCCGTCGCCGTCGTGGCGCACCGTGAACCCCCCCCCCACGCCGGCGAGGGCGTTGCCGGAGACGAGCTGGCCGTGCGCGTACATCGACTGTTCGAAGGCGTGGTGCGCGTCGAAGAACTCCTGTCGCTGCTCCGCCGTGGACTCGGGCCACTCCGAGTCGTCGTACGCGATGAGCAGGAGGAAGCGCATCAGGCCTCCTCCGCGGGCGCCGGGACGCAGACCCGCACCTCGATCGCGCCGTCGCCGTCGGCCAGGATGCCGCAGACGTCGAGCAGGTCGTCGAGGTTGTCGGAGCTGACGAGGTAGAAGCCGCCCAGCTGCTCGGCGGCCTCGGCGTAGGGGCCGTCGGTGACGCTGACGGCGCCGCTCGTGCCGCGGACGACCTTGGCGCCGCGCGAGTGCTCGAGCTCGGCGCCTCCCGTCACCGTGTGCCCGCGCTCGCCGAGCGCCACCGTGAACCGGTCGTGCCGCGCGAACGTGGCGGCCCGTTCCTCCGCGGTCGCGTTGGCCCACCGGTTCTCCCCGGCTTCGCCGTGGGCCCTGTCGCCGGTGAGGAGGATCGCGTACTCGGTCATGCCGTTGCTCCTTCGGTCTGGGTCGTGGCTCGGTCGAGCCTGACACCGGGATGACGGCCGAGCGATGCCGAAATCGACAGCCTCTCGTCAGCGGCTTGCCGAGGTGGTGGCCAACCGGGTCAGCCGGGCGAGCGCCGAGGACATCGCCGCGGTCTGGGTCTCGAGCCGATGGGACTCCACCTCGGGGATGTCGACGTGGACCTGGACCCGGGTGCGCTCCCCCTCGGCGGTGAGCTGCCAGCGGTACTCGAGGTCGGAGACGAGGCAGGAGATGGTGACCCGTCCGTCGGCCGACGACGTCTGCAGCCGCTGGGGCATGGGGTAGTCGGGCCAGCCCTCGGGGTACATCGTGTAGCCGTCCGGAGCGGGCTCGACGGACCCTATTCCGGTCCACCACTCGGGGTACCGGGACGGGTCGTGGACGAGCTTCCAGACCTCCTCCAGCGGCGCCCGCACGAGGACCTCGTCGTCGAACTGCGGCATCACGCCACCTCCACCGGGTTGCCGGGCCGGGTGGCCAGCCCGTCACGCAACGCCTGGATGCGGTCCAGCTCGCGCTGCGGCTCCACGAGGCCCAGCACCGGGGGCCGGCCCAGGTCGAGCAGGTTGGCGAGGTACCCCTCGCTGGGCAGCGCGCCCAGCCGTGGCAGCACCCGGTCCCAGGCCGCCCGCGCCTCGTCGAGCCGCCGGATCGCTTCCGGAAAGTCGTCCCGCACCACGGCAATGAGGGCCTGGACGAAGCAGACGCGCGGCAGCAGCGACCAGGGTTGGTCGGCGGCGGTCGTCGGTTCCTCCAGCGCCGCGCGCAGCTGGACCGTGGCGGCCTCGTGGTCCCCGGCCAGCGCCAGCGCTTCGGCCCGGGCCAGGGCGGTCGACGGCCGCCAGGGTTCGAGCCCGCCGTCCAGGGACGCGCCGAGCCGGTCGGCCGCCTCGACCGGGTCGCCGAGAGCCAGGGCGACGAGTCCCGCGTCGGCGGCGGCCTGCACCGCGAACTCCGGGGCGGCGAGACGCTCCACGACCCGGCCCTGCTCGGCGAGCGTGGCCCTGGCCTCCGCCGGCCGACCGGTCCGGGCCTGCAGATGGGCCAGGGCCCCGAGCGACCGGGCGAGGATGGCGGGCGCCTCCCTGGCGTCCTCGACGGCGCGTTCGACGAAGCGCAGGGCCCCGTCGTCGTCACCCTCGCAGACCAGCGCGGCGGCGGCGTTGACCGTGATCCGCCAGCCCTTCCCCGCGGAGTCGTCGCGGTCGAGCAGCGGCTGGGCGGTGCGGGCCAGCTCCGCCGCGTCGGTGAACCGGCCCTGCCGGATGAGGCCCTGCATCCCGATGTCGATGAGGTCGAGCCGGTCCTCGCTGTCGGCGTCCACGGCCAGCGAGCGGCCGAGCTCGGCGAGCGCCGCCAGTGCCGTAGCGGGGTCGCCGGCGACGGCCTCGTTCCACGCCAGGCCGATGTCGATCCGGAAGCGCAGCCTGCCGGCGTCCTGCCCGGAGCCGTGCCAGCGGTAGGCCTGCCGGGCCTCCCGGTATGCGGTCCACGAGCGGCCGGGATCGCAGCTCACGCTCCGGAACTGGTCACCGCGCCGGCACCAGGCCTCCGCCAGGGACCCGGCCGGCAGCCTGGTCAGGGCGACATCCCAGGTCCGCTCCTCGTCCTCTCGACGGCCGAGCAGGGCGAACAGCTCCTCGAGCTCCAGCCACAGGTCCCCGCGTTCCGGGGCGTTGTCGACGGCCCGACCGAGTGCGTCGACCGCCTCGACCAAGGCCCCGACCGAACGGGCGTACGTGGCGACCTCCACCCAGGCGGTCGTGGCCCGGTCCGGTCGGCCCGCGCGTTCCCAGTGTCCGGCGACCTCGGCGCTCTGGGCCTGGTCGACGGCCTCGGCCAGGGCGGCGTGGAGGGGTACCGGGTCGGACACGTCGACGTAGGCGGCCTCCCGGAGCAGGCCGTGCCGGAAGCCGAGGCGTCCGTCGGTCCGGGTGACGAGGCCGACGGCGAGCACCTCTGCGACCGTCTCGTCGGCCGCGACGTCGCCCAGCCGGACCAGCTCCGAACCGGTGAGCGGGCGTTCCGCCGCGGCCACGAGGTCGAGCAGGCGGCGGGCCGCCGGGCTGAGCCGGCCCGCCGAGACGCGGACGGCGGCGCGCAGGTTCGGCGGCGGCCCACTGTCGCCGGCGGCCAGGGCCCGGGCGCTCTCCGTGGCGAGCAGCGCGTTGCCCTCGGCGGCCGCGACCACCCGGTCGACCTCACCACCGCCGGCCAGCCCCAACGACGCGGCCAGGGCGGCAACGGCCTCCGGCGTGATCGGCCCCACGGCCACGCGCGCGACGCCCACGCCCGATCGGGCGGCGACGTCCGCGACGACGTCCATCTCGGCCGTGGGCCGGTCGGGACTGGCCAGCGCGATGGCGACCGGCAGTCCGCCGAGGCGACGAGCGAGGTGGGCGAGCAGCCGCATGCTCGCCCGGTCGGCCTGGTGGGCGTCGTCCACCACGAGGAGGACCGGTCGATCGGCCGCCGCCCACTCGACGAGCCGCAGCGACGCCTCGAACACCCGTAGGCGTTCCAGCTCGGGCGTCGCGACCGGCGGCGCCACCCCGGACCGCCCGAGAGTCGCGCCGAGGTCCTCGGACAGGCGGGTCAGCTCCAGCGGCCAGAGCGCCGCCGGCGCGGGGGGCGGCACCTGAGCGGCGAGCTCGCGCGCGAGCTCCAGCCAGACCCCGAACGGCATGGCTCCGCCGACGTCCAGACCCGCGGCCCTGGCGGTCCGGGCCCCACGGGCCGAGGCGCGGCGGGCGAGCTCGTCGAGAAGCGTGGTCTTGCCGATCCCCGGCTCGCCGGTGACGACGACGACCCGGCCGCTACCGCGCGTCGTGGCCCGCCAGGCGGCGTCGAGAACGGCCAGCTCGGGGGTCCGGCCGAAGATCGACACCGCCGCGCGGGGGGCGGCGCCCGACGCGACGTCGGCGTGCAGCGAGCGGGTCGTCGGGCTGGGCGCGACCCCGAGGTCGGAGCGGAGCCGCTCGGTGAACCGCTGCACGGCGTCCGCCGCTCCCGCACGGTCGCCGTCGGCCACCAGGGCGCGGACCAGCGCCCGGTGCGCCGACTCGTCCCACCGGGCCACCGCGCAGCGGCGCCGCGCCCAGTCGACCGCCTCGCGCGTCCGCCCCTCGGCGAGGGCCTGCTCGCCCAGCACCCGGAAGCGAGCGCCCTGCCGTTCTCGGTACGCCTCGCGCTCCGCCTCGGCCCACTCGTCGTCGATCCCCGGCAGCACCTCGCCGTCGGGGACGGCCTCCCCCTCGTCGTCGATCGCATCGACCCAGACGGGCTCGGCGAACCCCAGCGTGTCCCGCGCCCCGGTCAACACCCGGTCGGCCGCGTCGCCCCAGGCCTGGCGAAGCGCCCAGACCGTGGTGCGCAGCCGGGCTCGAGCCTGTGCCTCGTCCGCGTCCGGCCAGAGCGCGGCGGCGACCCGCCCGCGCGACTGCAGCCCCGGATGGAGTCCGAGCCACCCGACGAGGGCCCGAACCCGGTCTCCCGTCGGCACGGGCAGCGGGGTCCCGTCGGCCTCCGCGGCGACGCGCCCGACCAGGTGAAGCCGGAGCACACGAAGAAGCGTAGACCGGCCCGCCGGCCCGTTGACGGTTCGTTGACGCAGCACTGACGGCCCCGGCGGACCGTGGTCGGCACAGACCACCACCACATCGGAGGACCCCATGACCACCACCGTCCAGACCCGCGAGGTCGACCCGGACCTGCTCAACGCCTTCATCGGCCAGATGGTCGGCGACCTCGGCGCGACGGTCTCGGCCGGACTGGTGCTCATCGGCGACCGGCTCGGGATCTACCGCGCCATGGCCGACGGCACGCCCGTCACTGCCGAGACCCTCGCCGACCGCACCGGCCTCGCCGTCGCCTACCTGCGGCCGTGGCTCGCGAACCAGGCGTCGGGCGGGTACGTCACCCACCACACCGAGGACGGCGAGGCCCGGTATGCGTTGAGCCCGGAGCAGGCCGCGGCCCTCGCCGACCCGGACAGCCCGGCCTACTTCGCTCCCAGCATGCAGGTCGCCGTCGGCGCTCTCCGGGACGTCGACGCCATCGCCGACCGGTTCCGCACCGGCGACGGCTTCGGCTGGCACGAGCACGACGCCGGCCTGTTCGTCGGTACCGAACGGTTCTTCAAGCCCGGCTACGTCGCGAACCTCGTCGACACCTGGCTGCCCGCGCTCGACGGCGTGATCCCCAAGCTCGAGGGCGGGGCTCGGGTCGCCGACGTGGGCTGTGGACACGCCGCGTCGACGGTCCTCATGGCCGCGGCCTACCCGCGCTCGTCCTTCGTCGGCGCCGACTACCACGAGGCCTCGATCGTCGTGGCCCGCCGCCGCGCCCAGGAAGCCGGCGTCCTGGCGAACACCACCTTCGTCACCGTCGACGCGCTCGACCTCCCCTCCAGCCCGGCCGGCGACGGCTTCGACCTCGTGACGATGTTCGACTGCCTTCACGACATGGGCGACCCGGTCGGCGCCGCCCGCCGGATCCGCGCCTCGCTCGCTCCCGACGGCGTGTTCATGCTCGTCGAGCCACGCGCCGGCGACCACGTCGAGGACAACCTCAACCCCCTGGGCCGCGTCTTCTACGGCGCCTCGGCCCTCATCTGTACCCCGAGCTCGCTCGCGCAGCCCGGTCAGGCGGCGATCGGTACCCAAGCCGGTCCCGCCCGCATCACCGCTGTGCTTCACGAGGCCGGGTTCCGTTCGGTCCGCATCGCGGCCGAGACCCCCGTCAACCACGTCTACGAGGCGCGGGACTGATCCCGGCCACCACCCACCCTCACCCACCCACGCAAACGAGGAGATTCGTCATGACCACCACCGCTCAGCCCACGACCACCACGACCACCACGACCGCCGCGCTGCTCGACTCCCTGGCGACCGCGATCGAGGCGAAGGACGCGACCGCCGTGGCCGCGCACTACGCCCCGGGAGCGACCCTGAGCCTGCTCGACCGCGACCACCCGCCGGCCGACCCCACGATCTACGCGGGGACCGACGAGATCGAGGCGTACTTCCGCGAGATCTGCGGCCGCAACGTCGACCACCGCGTCGCCGACCGGGTGGCGTCCGCCGACCGGATCGCCTTCACCGAGCACTGCCGCTACCCGAGTGGCCAGCAGGTGCTCTGCGTCGCCGTGGCCACGGTCCGGGACGGCCTCATCGTCGACCAGACCGGCGTGCAGGTCTGGGACGCCTGACGCTCAGTGCGCCCAGCGAGAGGCGTCGGCCACCTGTTCCGGGCTGGAGGAGCCCAGCTCCTCCAGCTCGGACTCGCGCACGGCGCCGATCGACTCGACGAGCGGCGCCCCGAACGCCTCCCCCAGCACCTTGTCCGCGAGGAACGCGTCGAGCGACTCCCGCAGCGATGTCGGCAGCCGGACCACCCCACGTCGCCCGAGCTCGGCGTCGTCCAGCGAGGCGGGGTCGACATCGACCGGCTCGGGCAGCGGCGTCGCGTCCGCGCCGGCGGCGAGGACGCCGGCCAGCAGGAGATAGGGGTTCGCGTGCAGGTCGACGCACTTGACCTCGAGGTTCGCTGACCACGCCTCGCTCCCCGTCGAACCGGTGACCAGCCGCAGCGCGGCTTCCCGGTTCTCCAGCCCCCAGCACGCATACGCGCCGGCCCAGTGCTGTGGGACCAGCCGCAGGTAGGACGCGACGCTCGGCGCACCCAGCGCCAGGAGCGCCGGCAGGTGGGCCAGCACTCCACCGGCGAACGACTCGCCGTCGGGCGTCATTCCGTAGCGTCCGGAGCCACCGGCCATGAGGTTCGTGCCGTCCCGCCACGGGCTGACGTGGAGGTGGCCGCCGTTGCCGACGCCGGCCGCGTCGACCTTCGGCGAGAACGACGTCCGGAACCCGTGGTGCAGCCCGACCGCCCGGATCGTCGCGCGCACGAGCACCGACGTGTCCGCCGCGTGGACCGGCGACTCCGCGGCGACCGACACCTCGAACTGTCCCGGCGCATACTCCGGGTGCAGCTGTTCCACCCGGATCCCTTGCGCCGCAAAGGCTTCCAGCAGGTCGCGCCCGTAGTCGGAGGCGGCGGTCAGCCGCCCCAGCCCGTACGCGGGTCCGACCGCCGCGGGGACGAACGCGTCCCCGTCGCCGGCGGACACCACCCACTCGACCTCGAACGCCGAGCGGAACGTGACACCCCGCTCGGCCCAGTCGTCGACCAGCCGTTGCAGCAACAGCCGGCTGTCCTGGGTGTGCGGCTGCCCGTCCTGCTCGTAGCGGTCGCCCGGCGCCCACGCCCATCCTGACTGGGCCGCGACCACGACGAGCCGGCTGAGGTCGGGGACGATCCGCTGGTCGCCGACCGGCCCCGCGCCACTCGGCGGCGCGGCGACCCAGTCGTCGGCGCGGAAGTAGTCGAACGCCGTGGAGAACCCGGCACCCCATGCGGCCAGCTCCGGGAGCTTGGCGACCGGCACGGTCTTGACGCGGGATATCCCGGCGTTGTCGACGAAGCTGGTCGCGACGCCGACGACCCCCTGGTCGGCGAGCGCCGGAGCGAGCTCCCTCGCGCGGGCATGACGCTGGTCCCGGTCGGCCTGGTCCACGGGCGTCCTCCAACGACCTCGGTATGCGCATGTGCGGTGGGGCTGGTGGACAAAGGATAGGTGCGTGACGAGACTGCCGAGAGGTCGAAACCACCCCAGGCAGGAGCGTGCATTGGCCACCACACCCCAGGAGCGCACCACCCTTCGCCGGAGCCTCTCGGTCTGGCAGGCGGTCGGCATCTCCGTCGCCCTGATGGCGCCGAGCATGGCCGCGAACATCAACCCGCAGGGCACCGCCGGGCAGGTCGGCCGGGCCACACCGCTGGCCTTCTTCCTCGCCGCCATCGCCGTCCTGCTCATCGCCTACGTCTTCGTCCGGCTGTGCCAGCACTACCGGCACGCGGGCTCGGTCTACGTGTTCGCGGGCGCCACGCTCGGGGCCCGGGCCGGTGCCGTCGCGGGCTTCGGCCTCATGGGTACCTACGTCTTCTACGCCCTCGTGACCTCCTCGGCCGCCGGCATCTTCGGGTCCGCTTTCCTCGAGGCCCTCGGCATCTGGACCAACCAGCCGGACTGGGCCGGGTTCCTCGTGGGCGGCATCGCGCTGGTCCTGTCCCTGACGCTGGCGATCGTCCCCGCGCGCCGGGCGGGCGCCGTCCTGCTCAGCGTCGAGGGCGCGACCGTGGCGCTCATCCTCGTCATCGCGGCTGTCGTGCTGCTTCATCTGCTGCGCGGTACGGCTCCCAACGGGGCGACCTTCACGCTCTCCGTCTTCACCGTGGAACCGGGCACCGACGTGTCCACGCTCTTCCTGGGCATCGTCTTCGGCCTGCTCTCCTTCGCGGGGTTCGAGGCGGCAGCCACCCTCGGCGAGGAGGCCCGGAACCCGCGCCGCGACATCCCGCGGGCCATCCTCGGCACGGCGATCTTCGGCGGCGTCTACTTCACCGTCATCACGGCCATCGAGATGATGGCCTTCACCCCGACCGAGGAGGGGGTCAAGGCGTTCATCGCGTCCCCGGCGCTGATGGGGGACCTGGGCACGGCGTACATCGGCCCCTGGGTCGGCGACATCGTCACCCTGGGGGCTGCGGTCAGTGCCTTCGGCTGCTGCCTGGCGTGTGTCGTCGGCGCGTCCCGGCTGCTCTTCGCGATCAGCCGAGATCTGGCGCCCGGCAGCGCCCTCGCGCGTACCGGAGCCAGCGCGACCCCGACGGCGGCCGCCGGCGTCATCGCCGGGGTGGTCGCCGTCATCGCCGTGATCTGCGCGGTGGCGTTCGGGGCGACCCCGTTCGACACGTTCCTCTGGAGCGGGACGATCGGGACCCTGATCCTCCTCGTCGCCTACGTCCTCGCGACGGTCGGCTGCATCAAGCTCATCTGGATCGACAAGAAGATGGACGTGCCCGGCTGGCTGGTGGTCATCCCGATCCTGGCGCTGGTCATGCTGGTCTACACGCTCTACCGCAACGTGTTCCCGTACCCCGACGAGGGACCGGCTCGCTGGTTCCCTGTCGTCGCGTTCGGCTGGCTGCTCCTCGTCACGGTGGTCGTCCTCGTCGTCCCGGGGCTGGCCCACCGGATGTCGGCGGCGTTCCGGCACCTCGACGAGTCGCCCGAAGCGCCCGCCGACGCGCCCGCGACGCCGTGAGAACGGAGTCCGACCGGCTCGGCGTGCTCACCGACCACCACTGCCACGGTCTCGTCACCACCGACCTCGACCGCGACGGGTTCGAGGCCCTGATGAACGAGGCGCCGCGCGCGCCAGCCCTCGGGCCGACCCTCTTCGACTCGATGCTCGGGCTCGCGATCCGCCGACACTGCGCGCCGATGCTGGACCTCGAGCCGCTCGCCGCGGCCGACGCCTACCTGGCCCGACGACGCGAGCTCGGCGCGGCCGAGGTCAACCGGCGGTTCCTCACCGCCGCCGGGATCGGCACCTTCCTCGTCGACACCGGTCTCGACGGGCCGGGCGGCACCGCCCTCACGACCCCGGCCGAGCTGGCCGGTCTGGCCGACGGCGACGCGTACCAGGTCGTCCGCCTCGAGCGGGTCGTGGAGGAGGTGCTCCGCGAGGAGACCGACGACGTCCCGGGTGCCGTCGAGGACCGGCTCCGCACCAGTGGCGCCATCGCCGCGAAGAGCATCGCCGCATACCGGGTCGGTCTGGACCTCCCCGCGGAGAAGCCCGGCCCGGACGCCGTCGTCGCTGCCCTGCGCGGCGCCGACCCCCAGCGGGTGGCCGACCGGACCGTCAGCGGCTGGCTCGCCCACACCGCGCTGGAGATCGGGCTCCCGCTCCAG